>Ga0182742_1000351_pt1 | contig 78240 bp, 67 predicted proteins | sample eDN5th37CBELigMG_FD_128880 | JGI IMG/M metagenome (GOLD analysis project Ga0182742, IMG submission 128880) | Enriched Miracle-Growth compost microbial communities from Emeryville, California, USA - eDNA 5th pass 37_C BE-Lig MG (version 2)... ...
GTGGACGCGCCTTTCCCTCCAGGATCTCGACCAGCTTTTCCTCCGGGGCCGCTAGACCCATGCTTCCCGCCCCCGGCGCCGTTGAGCCCGCGACCCTGGCGCGGCCGGCGCGAAGCGCCGGGCCCGCCAGTCCCGGGAAAGCCACTCTCGAAACCTTCAGCCCCACGACCGCCAGATGACCGCCGATCCCGCACGTCCCGTCATCGTCCTCACCGGTCCCACCGGCACCGGCAAGACGGACTGGGCGCTGCGCCTGGCCGAACGGTTGCCGGTGGAAATCGTGAGCGTGGACTCCGCGCTGGTCTACCGCGGGCTCGATATTGGAACAGCCAAACCCTCGCGCGAGCAGCGTGCGAAGGTCCCTCACCACCTCATCGACATCTGCGAGCCGACCGAAAACTATTCGGCCGGCAGGTTTGTTCAAGATGCCGTCAGCCTGGTCAGGCAGATTCAGGCGCGTGGACGTACTCCACTACTCGTAGGCGGCACGATGTTGTATCTGCGCGCGCTCTGGCGAGGCATCGCCTCGCTGCCGACGGCATCGCCGGAGTTGCGTAAATCCATCGACGAACGCGCGGAGCGGGAAGGGTGGGCTGCGCTGCATGCGGAGCTCGCGCGCCTCGATCCGCAGGCGGCCGCGCGCATCCATCCGAACGATCCCCAGCGCATCCAGCGGGCGCTCGAAGTATGTCTTGCGGCAGGCCGCCCCATATCCGAGTTGCAACGAGAAACGCACAGTCCGCTCGAAGGCACGCCTTTACAGAATTGGGCGCTGGTGTCGGCAAATCGCGTCAGCCTGTACGAACGTCTCGAGCAACGCTTTCACGAGATGATGAAGCTTGGGTTTCTCGACGAGGTGGCGAGGCTGCGCGCGCGCGGCGATCTCACGCCCGATCATCCCTCGATGCGAGCCGTGGGGTACCGGCAGCTTTGGGCCTATTTTGACGGGGTTTTTTCGCTGGAAGAGGCGGTGCGTCGCGGCATCTTCGCCACGCGCCAGCTCGCCAAGCGCCAGCTCACCTGGCTGAGATCCGAACCCGCACTGACCTGTATCAATCCCCACGAAGAGGGAGCGTTCGAAAGCTGGAGCGGCAGGGTGATCGCGAGGGTGATCGACGCTTCGAAGGCCGGTGCGCGGTGACCGCGCGATGCCCGTCGAGCGCTGTGCGGCCACCGCCTCTTCATCGGCCGCTGTCGTGGGCTAGAGTAGGGTTGCATGATAAGATGCGGCCTGGTCGGCTTCGCTTTGCGAGGCACATTGCTTGCTTGAATCCGCGTGCATGGAAACTCGCGCGGAGCAGACTCAAAACCTGATCAACAGGTCCCCGAAGATCAAGTCGTCGTTGAACACAACTAGAAGTCGCGAGAATAAGGAGAACACGATGGCCAAAGGCCAGTCGCTGCAGGATCCCTTTCTGAATGCCTTGCGCAAAGAGCGCGTGCCGGTGTCCATCTACCTGGTCAATGGCATCAAGCTTCAGGGGCAGATCGATTCGTTCGATCAGTTCGTCGTCCTGCTGAAGAACAGTGTGAGCCAGATGGTGTACAAGCACGCTATCTCCACCGTCGTGCCGGCGCGTAACGTGCGCCTCACGGCCGGCGAGGATGGCGGGCCGGCAGCGGAGCCGGTGGTCGAGTAACCATCGCCTGCAATGACGAAAGTCACGGAGTCCACGAGTGTTCGAGCGCCCACGCACAGGTGAGCGTGCCGTACTCGTGCGCCTCGGGCTTGGCGTACACGTCGATCCGGAAGACCTGCAGGAGTTCACGCAGCTGGCGGTTTCTGCGGGCGCGCAGCCCGTCGCGACCGTCACCGGTCGCCGGGACCGTCCGGATCCGCGCTATTTCATGGGCAGCGGCAAGGCGGACGAAGTCCGCGACATCGCCGCTGCCGAATCCGCGGACGTCATCCTCGTGGACCATGCGCTCTCGCCGAGCCAGGAGCGCAATCTCGAGAAGCACACCGGCCGTCGCGTTCTCGACCGCAACACCCTGATCCTCGACATCTTCGCGCAGCGCGCGCGCAGCCACGAAGGCAAGCTCGAAGTCGAGCTCGCGCAGCTGAAGCACATCGCGAGCCGCCTCGTGCGAGGGTGGACTCACCTTGAGCGCCAGAAGGGCGGCATCGGCATGCGAGGCCCTGGCGAAACCCAGCTCGAGACGGACCGTCGTCTCATCGGGCAGCGGGTTCGCGTGCTCACGAAGCGACTGGAGAAGATCCGTCAGCAGCGCGAGACGGGTCGTGCGCAGCGAGCCGAGATTCCGGTTCCGTCCGTGGCGCTCGTCGGTTACACGAACGCTGGCAAATCGACACTCTTCCGCTCCGTCACGGGCGCGGAGGCGTATGTCGCGGACCAGTTGTTCGCCACGCTGGATCCAACCGTTCGTCGCATCTCGCTGCCCGGGGGCACGGTTGCCGTGCTGGCGGACACGGTGGGATTCATCCGCGAGCTTCCGCATGAGCTCGTAGCAGCGTTCCAGTCCACCCTGACGGAAGCGCGTGAAGCCACGCTCCTGCTTCATGTGGTCGACGCGAGCGATCCGCGACGCGATGAGCACATCGCCAACGTGAACGGTGTGCTCGAAGAGATCGGCGCGGGCTCTCTCCCGCAGGTGCTCGTGTATAACAAGATCGACCGTCTCGGCTTCGAGCCCCGTATCGAGCGGGATCCAGAGGGCCGCGCGGTCGCCGTGTGGATTTCCGCAGAGAAGCGCGTGGGCCTGGATCTGCTGGATCAGGCCATCTCCGAGCGCATCTCTCGCGTCGCCAAGCGCGCCCGGATTCGCGTGCCTGCCAGCGCCGGAGCCCTGCGTTCGCGCCTGTACGCCGCTGGCGCCGTCCGCAGCGAAAGCTCCCTTGAGGACGGCTCTCTCGACATGACAGTGGAACTGCCGGAAGTAGAACTGGTCACACTTGCGCGTACGCCCGGTGTGCAGATAGTGGCCACTGACGGCGAAACACCTTCTACGGCAATGCCTTGTGCCCCCGAAGAGGCCTACCTACAATCGGTCTCCCGGTGAGCGCGGCAGGCGCCGCCCCCCACTTCCAATTATTTTCAAACGGCGCACTCGCTTCCTATGGCGTGGAATCAACCCGGCGGACAGAACAACAATCCCTGGGGGCGGCGACCCGCGAACGGCGGCGGCCCCAATCTCGATGAACGTGTGAGGGACTGGCAGCGCAAGTTCGAGTCGCTGTTCCGTCCGGGCGGCAAGGGGGAGGGCGGAGCGCTCTTCATCACCGTGCTGCTGCTCATCCTTTCGGTGTGGCTGTTCAGCGGATTCTTTCAGGTGAAGGCCGCGGAGCGCGGCGTCATCCAGCGGTTCGGCAAGGTCATCCTTCCCGTGCGGACGGAAGGGTGGGGCTGGCGACTGCCCTGGCCGATCGACACGGTCACGAAAGTGAATGTCGCGAGCATCCAGAGCAGCGACTTCAAGTCGCGCGTGCTGACGGCGGACGTGAACCTCGTGGACGTTCGCTTCGCCGTGCAATATCGCTTCGCGGATCCCATCAAGGTGCTGTTCGCAGTCACGGACCCGACGGAGACGCTGCGTGAGGTGAGCGAGAGCGCCATCCGCCAGGTCGTCGGGCAGAGCGTTCTGGACGACGTGCTCGTCGGCAAGACCCGTCCGAACATCACCAAGCGCACGAAGGATCTCATCCAGTCCACGCTGGATCGCTATGGCACCGGCATCATCGTGTCCACCGTAAACCTCACGGACGTGCAGGTTCCCGAGGCGGTCATTCCCTCGCAGCGGGACGCGAACAAGGCGCTCGCAGATCAGGAGCGCTTCGTGAAGGAAGCGCAGGCGTACGCGAACGGCATCCTGCCGGTCGCCGAAGGTGCCGCCGCCCGCCTGAATCAGGACGCGCAGGCGTACGCGGCGCAGGTCGTAGCGCTTGCCGAAGGTCAGGCTTCACGCTTCGCGCAGCTCGCCGAGGCTTACAACGCCGCGCCGGAAGTCACGCGCCGCCGGCTCTATCTCGACACAGTCGAGAACGTCATGAGCCGCGCGAACAAGGTCATCGTGGACGACGGTGCCAAGGGCGGAAACGGCAACATGATCTACCTGCCGCTGGACAAGCTGCTCGAGCGAGCCCGCACGCGGGATTCGAGCGAGGCACAGCAGCAGGAACAGCTTCGCAGTCCGTCTGAAATGGACTCCGTCACCGTGGACGGTCGCGCGCGAGGAGAACGCTGATGCCTACGCGCGGTTTCCCAATCATCATCGCGGTGGTGGCGGTCATCCTCGTCGCGATGACGTCGCTCTTCACGGTCGACCAGAAAGAGCTCGCCATCCGCACCCAGTTCGGCGCGATTCTTGGCGGCACGTACGAACCCGGCCTTCACGCGAAGTTTCCGTGGGATCAGGTCGTGAAGTTCGAGCGGCGCATCCTGTCGCAGACGTACCAGGGCGAGACCTTCCTCACGAACGACAATCGCGGCCTCATCGTCGACTTCTACATCAAGTGGCGCGTGAACGATGCGTCCAAGTACTTCCAGGCCACGGGCGGCCGTGAAGAGGCTGCGGGCGATCGAATTGCGGACATCGTGAAGGACGGCATCAAGAGCGTCGTCGCGCAGCGTCCGCTCGAGGAGATCGTCACGTCCGAGCGTGCGGCTGTGACTGGCGAGATGCTCAAGGCCGCGAACGACAACGCGGATGCGCTGGGCATCCAGCTCATCGACGTGCGCGTGCAGCGCATCGACCTCCCGGAGGACGTGAGCACGCGCGTCTACGAGAGCATGAAGCAGAATTTCGCGCAGATCGCGAGCCGTCTGCGAGCCGAAGGCTCAAGGGCTGCCACCACCATTCGTGCGGAAGCGGAGCGCAGGCGAACGGAGACGATCGCGAACGCCGAGCGCGAATCGCTGGAGATCCGCGGTAAGGCCGACGCCGAGGCCGCGGCCATCTACGCGAAGTCGTATTCCAAGTACCCTGAGTTCTACGCCTTCTACCGCAGCCTGCAGGCGTATGAGCGGTCGCTCGGCAAGGAGGGCGACATCCTCGTCGTGAGCCCGGAAGGCGAGTTCTTCAAGTATCTCAAGGACCCCAACCGGCGGTAGGCGCGCCCTTTCGCGCCCCCCGCCCGGCTGCGGGCATTTCCGCCTCGCCCTCGGGAAATCAATGCCTTGACGTTTCACCTGTCCGACCTGCTGGCCGCCATCGCGCTGTTCTTCGTGGTGGAAGGTATTATTCCGTTCCTCAATCCGAACGGCATGAAGCGCGCACTGGAGAAGCTGCTGACCCTCGGCGACCGCGAGCTGCGCATCGCGGGGCTCGGCAGCATGCTCGTGGGCGTGGCCATTCTGTTCATCGTGCGCTGAAGGCAAAACCAAGTGGGCAAGTTCGTCGTCGTCATCGGTACCCAGTGGGGCGATGAAGGCAAAGGCAAGATCGTGGACCTCCTCACGGAGCGGGCCGCCGCTGTGGCGCGCTTCCAGGGCGGGCACAACGCGGGTCACACGCTCGTCATCGGCGGCAAGAAGACCATCCTCTCGCTGATCCCGGCGGGCATCCTGCGTTCGCAGGTGAGCTGCTACATCGGCAACGGGTGCGTCATCTCGCTCGAGGCGCTGCTCAAGGAATCGCAGATGCTCATGGACCAGGGCGTGCCTGTGTTCGAGCGGCTGCGCGTTTCGCCGAGCTGCCCGCTCATCCTGCCGTCGCACGTTGCGCTCGATAAATCGCGCGAGGCTGCTCGCGGCGTGAACGCGATCGGCACCACCGGTCGCGGCATCGGCCCGGCGTATGAGGACAAGGTCGCGCGCCGCGCGCTGCGCATCGCGGATCTGTTTCAGCGCGAGAAGTTCGCGGCGAAGCTCGGTGAAGTGCTCGACTTCCACAACTTCGTGCTGCAGAGCTACTTCAAGCAGCCCGCGGTGGATTTCCAGAAGACGCTCGACGAGCAGCTCGCTCTCGGCGAGAAGATCAAGCCGATCGTCGCGGACGTGACGCACGCGCTGAACAAGCTGAAAGAGCAGGGCGCGAACGTGCTGTTCGAGGGTGCTCAGGGCGCGCTGCTGGACGTGGACCACGGGACGTACCCGTTCGTTACTTCGTCCAACACTACTGCGGGTTTTGCTGCCACGGGCACCGGGCTCGGGCCGCGCGTGTTCGACTCCGTGCTTGGTATCGTAAAGGCGTACACCACGCGCGTTGGCGCGGGGCCGTTCCCCACCGAGCTGTTCGATGGAACGGGCGAGCATCTCTTCAAGGTCGGGCACGAGTACGGCTCGGTCACCGGCCGTCGCCGCCGTTGCGGGTGGTTCGATTCGGTGGCGCTGCGTCGCTCGCTCGTGAATTCGAGTGTCAGCGGGCTCTGCATCACCAAGCTGGATGTGCTCGATGGGCTCGATACGGTGAGCCTCTGCACCGGCTACAAGATCAACGGCGAGGTGCTTTCCGAGCCGCCGATGTTCGTGGATGCGTACGCGGACGTGCAGCCCGTGTATGAGGATCTGCCGGGATGGAAGGAATCCACCATTGGCATCACGAGCTACGAGAAGCTGCCGGGGAACGCGCGCCGTTATCTCGAGCGCGTGCAGGAGCTCGTGAAGGTGCCGATCGACATGATCTCCACGGGGCCGGATCGCGAAGAGACGATCGTGCTCCGGCACTCGTTCAGCTAAGAAGATTCAAGAATCTAGGAACCGTCGGGATCGCTGCCGTCGAAGCGCGCGTAGTGCAGCGGCAGCGCCGTCGTCGACTTGATGGTTTCGAGCGCGAAGCTCGCACTCACATCCAGCAACTCCACTGACGCGATCAGGCGCTTGTACACGCGGTCGTACGCGTCGATGTCCGGCACGACGATGCGCATGAGGTAATCCACGTCGCCGCTCATTCGGTAGATCTCGATGATCTCCGGAATGTCGCGCACGGCCTTCTGGAACTTCTCGAACCAGGCGGCGCTGTGGTGAGCGGTTTTCATCATCACGAACACCGTGGTTCCGACGTTCAGCGCCTTCGGATCGAGGAGGGCGACGGTCTGGCGGATGACGCCGGTTTCCTCGAGGCGCTTGATCCGGCGCCAGCACGGCACCTTGGAGAGGCCGATGCGCTCGGCGATCTCGTGCGCGGCGAGGGTGCCATTCTGCTGAAGCAGTTCCAGGATTCGGCAATCCAGCTTGTCCATGAAACGATGATGCGCTTGTGATCTGGGTTACGCAACGAAGTTGCGTGCTCCTAAGAAGCCCTCAATCGCCGGGCGGCTCGGAGGAGCAGAGAGGGGGCAGGGTGAGCCGGGTCGGCGCCAGGGCCGGCGCGGCGCAGGGTCACGCGTCGACAGCGCGTGGGCGAGCGCAAACGCACGGTTCCGAGCCGCCCGGCGATTGAGGGCCTCCCTTTATTCGCACACAATGCTTCGGACTATTACAAAAACGTTCGGGGGTCTCGCATGGCACGTCCTGCTCATGACTTGCCTGGTGCGCGTTTCTGGGATCGCGTTCTCTCTCGGGAGGCACGCCGCGCCGTTCGAAGGGATTTCCTCCTCAATCTCATGCCGAAACGCGCTGTGTGCGTGGAAGTGGGTGTGTTCGACGGTGTGCTGTCGGAGCGCGCTCTCGCACTAACGCAGCCTCGCGAGATGCATCTCGTCGATCCATGGCGAACGAAGGAGGACGGAACGCTCTTCGATGGTCCAGCGCAAACCTTCTCGTCTGCGAAGGAGGCGAGCGACGCACTCGAAGATCAGTACCAGCGCGTCGTGCAACTGCTCAAAGCCGAAATCGACTCAGGTCAGGTGAAGATCCATCGCATGCTGTCCCACGAAGCGGCGCCGCTCTTCCCGGACTCGCATTTCGACTGGGCCTACATCGACGCCAGCCACTACTACGACGACGTAAAGAAGGATCTGGAGTGCTGGTTCCCGAAGCTGAAACGCGGAGGCTATTTCAGCGGAGACGACTACGGACGCCGCGGCTTCTGGGATCACGGCGTAACGCGAGCTGTGGACGAGTTCGTCTCTAAGAACGCGGTGCAGCCCATCGCTTATCGCAATCACCAGTTCGTATTGCGTAAGCGTTGAGCGTGAGCTGGAACGTGTGATCCAGTTCACGCGCTGAAGGCTCTTCGCGCGAACCTGAAACCCTCGCGCGGCGGGGCGGCCGCCGCACGAAATTTTGTTGCTCGCCGGGCCGGCACCCGGCGAAAGATCGCAATCGTGTCGCGCGGCGGGCGGCCTAGTCTGTCTCGCCATGAGACTGAGCCGCCTTTTCACAGAGCATCCGGCCACGGTGGGCGAAACCTACCTGGAGCATCTGTGCGTCGCCACGGGCTTTGCCGTGACGATGGTGCTTGGCGGGCTGGCGTGCTTCCTTCACGCGCTGTTTCCCTTCGCGTTCGTGAAGACGGGCAGCGCGTGCATCAGCCGTCTTTACGACCGCATGGTCGTGAACCGCAACGCGCACGCCCAGCGTGCGGCACGCGTCGCCCGCTGATAACGCATGGCCAGGCCGGCAATCGAACGTTCGGCCTGGCGGTTCCTCGCCCACCGGGCTGCTCTGACAAACTGGCCGACGCTCGCCAACTGGCGTTCGTTGGCGAACGGTGCGCTGCTGGCCGCCGGGCTGGCGGCGGTGGCGGTCCTCGCGTCGCGCTTCGCTCGCGATCTTGTGAATCCCACTGGACCTTCGCCTGTGAGCCCTGTGCTGTGCGCAGTGCTGCTCGGCGTGCTTTGGCGTAACACCATCGGTCTCGGCGCGGGCTTCCTGCCTGGCCTTCAGTGGATCACGAATAACCTGCTGCGGTTGGGTATCGCGCTGGTGGGACTGCGCTTGTCTCTCAGCGGGCTGGCTTCGACTGCCGGCATGGCGATTCCTGTGGTGGTTGCGTGCATCAGCGTCGCGATCGGCGCCAGCTACGTCGTCGGGCGGATGCTGGGGTTGTCGAAGCCGCTTCAGTTGCTGCTGGCGGCTGGAACATCGGTTTGTGGCTGCACGGCCATCTGTGCGATGACGCCGGTCGTTCGCGCACGCGCGGTAGAGAGCGGGCTTGCGGTCACGTGCGTCGTAGTCATCGGTTGCACGGGGATGCTGCTGTATCCGTGGCTCGCGCACGCCACGTTTGGAGATGCGTCAAACGCCGCGGCTGTCTTTCTCGGGACTTCGATTCACGACACTTCTCAGGTGATGGGTGCGTCGTTGATTTATGCGCAGCAGTTCAACGCTGGGGACACCGTCGCGGTGGCGGGGTTCACCAAACTGCTGCGCAATCTTTCTTTGTTGATCCTGGTGCCGCTTTTCGCGATGTGGGTGGGCAACGGCGGAACGCCGGAGGCTCACGCGAAGCGGCGTCAGGTGTTGCCGGCGTTTCTGATTGCGTTTGTGGTGCTCGCGCTTGCGAGGACGGGTGGGGATGCGGTGTTTACGTCGCCGGAGGTGGCGGCGGCGTGGTCGCAGATCGTTGCCGTTGGCGTCGGGGCTTCGGACCTGTTCCTCGTTTGCGGAATGACGGCGATTGGGCTCAGCGTGTCGCTGGCGGACCTTCGGGGCGTCGGGGCGAAGGCGCTCGGGGCTGCGGTGGCTGTTGCGGCGGCTGTGGGCGCGTGCAGCCTCGGGATGACGCTGCTGATGCAACGGGTTGCTTGAGGCGCTCGGCGGCGCTGGGAAGACGAAGAAGCCCTCAATCGCCGGGCGGCTTGGAGAAGGGCGAAGGAGCTCGAAGGAAATCGAAGGGGCTCGGAGGCGATCGGAGGCGATCGGAGGCGATCGGAGGCGCTCGAAGGAGCTCGGAGGCGCTCTAACGAGAGGGCCTTAGCTCTGCTTCGGGGAGGGCTTTACGAGCTTTTGCTTCGAAGCGGTCTGCGCCGGGGGCTGTGTTTGGCTGGCGACGGCGGCCGGGGCTTTCGGCGTATCGGCGCCCCAGACTTGTGGGGGCACGATCATCGCCAGGTAGACCGTGACGGCCAGCACAATCCCGGCGCGCACGAGATCCATCACTTCATACTTGCTCAGGGTTTTCGTCCGGACCGGTGGGTCTTGGCTCATGCGGATACTTTAGGGCTTCCCCGTACGGGAAGCACGGAATCCAATCGCAGTTACGCAAGGTACGTATGTGAGGCGCTCGCGCGGACGTGCTGCGGGGATCAGCGGGACTCGCCGTGAGCTTCCGGATGGCGCCGTCGACCAACGGGACTTCGCGGTGAGCTTCCGGATGGCGCCGTCGATCAGCGGGACTTCGCGGTGAGCTTGCGGATGGCACCGTCGATCGGCCGAGCGGACTTCTCGTAGCCCTCCCAGGCCTTGCTTCGGGCGATGAGCCCGGGCGCCGTCCAGACCGTGTACTTGCCCGGATCGAGTCCATTTCGCGCCTGGGACCACGTAATCGGCATGGACACCGGCGCTCCTGGCCTCGCACGCGGGGACAGTGGGGCGACCGCGGTGGACATGCGGTCGTTGCGCAGGTAGTCGAGGAAGATCCGGCCGGTGCGGTCCTTCTTCGCCATCGTCGTCAGATATTCGGTGGGCGAGTCCGCGGCCATCTGCACGCACACGGCCTGCGCGAACGTCTTTGCCGTGGGCCAGTCGACCACGCCCTTCTTCGGCTGAGCGAGCTCTGTGACGACGTGCAGGCCCTTGCCGCCCGTTGTCTTGCAGAAGGTGACGAGCCCCAGCTTCTCCAAGCGCTCACGCAGCTCCACCGCCGCAGCGATGACCCTGGAGAACGTGACGTCCGGCGCGGGATCGAGATCGAACACGAGACGGCCCGGAAGCTCGGGATCGTCCGGCATGCAGTTCCAGGGGTGCAGCTCCACCGCGCCGATCTGCCCCGCCTGCACCAGCGCTTCCACGGTATCGATCTGCAGGTACGGCTCGCGATCGCCAGAGACTCGCACGAGCTTGAAGAGGCTGGACGTTCCGCGCATCGCATGCCGCTGGAAAAACTTCTCGCCCTCGATGCCGTCGGGCGCGCGGATGATCGAGCAGGGACGACCGCGAATGTGCTCGATGAGCCAGTCCCCCACGGCTTCGTAGTATTTCGCGAGATCCAGCTTGGTGACCGGCTTGCTGTTCTTCTCGGCCGGCCAGAGCACCTTCCCTGGCTTGGAGATGGTGACGCCCATGACGGAATTGGAGCCGCTCACCGAGATCGGGACGCGCGCCGCCGGTTGGGCCGCACGCGTGTGCTTTCGCTTGGCCCCTGATGCTCCAGCCGCCTTCGCGCGCGACTTCTTTCCTCGGGTACGGGCCATCGGCGCGTCCTCATCCGTGTCAGCCGCTTCGTCCGGCGGCGGCGAGGCGGCCTCGAATTTCACCTCCGTCGCAGGCTTGTCTTCCCGCAGTCCCTTGAACGCGGCCTGACGCACCTGGCCGGTATCCGTCCAGCCGGCGAATTCCACTTCGGCGACGAGCTTGGGTTCGACCCATCGAACGTTCACGCCCCGCCGCGGAGCTTCCCCGCCCTCGAAGGGGCTGTCGTCCCTCGCCAGCGGGCGTAACTTCTCCCGCAGCATCTTCTCGACTTCCGCACCGAACCCCGTGCCCACGCGGCCTGCGGAGTTGAGCTTGCCGTCGCGATACACGCCGACGAGCAGCGAACGCACATGCCCCTTGTCGTGCGTGTAGCCGCCGATGACGACCTCCTGCCCGCCACGGCATTTCGATTTCACCCACGAATTGCCGCGACCGGAGGAGTAGGGCGCGTCGATGCGTTTCGAGATGATCCCTTCGAGCCCGAGCTCGCACGACGATTTCAGCATCGCGTCGCCATCGGTCTGGAAGTGCTCGACGTATTGCAGGCGGCTGCCTTTCGGCAAATTCCCCAGCAGTGCCTTCAATCGCTCTTTCCGGTCGCTGAGCGGAAGGTCGCGCAAATCCTCGCCGTCTTCGAACAGCAGGTCGAAGACGAAGAAAACGAGGCGCGAGTCGTCTTCGTTAGCGAGCGCGTCCTGCAGCGCATGGAAGCTCAGCTTTCCGGATGCATCGAAAGCCGCGACCTCACCGTCGAGAATGCAGTCCGGGAAATCGGCGGCCGCCTCCGCGAGGCTTCCGAACTTCTCCGTCCAGTCGAGCCCTTTGCGCGTGTAGAACGTGGCCTCGCCGCCGGACACATGCAGCTGCATGCGATAGCCGTCGATCTTGATCTCGTGCGCCCAGTGCTCGCCCTCCGGCGGGCGCTCTACGAGTTTCGCGAGCTGTGGCGGGATGAACTTCGGCATCCGTGCGCCGGAAGATTTCCGCCGCTTGGTATCGGCGCGAGCCTTTCCTGCAGCCGTCGCGCCTGCAGCCTGACCGGCTCTGCCGCGCGATGGCGTCGCGGGCGTGCTCCTTTGCGCCGGAACCCGCGTGGCCACCGATGCTGATCGCCGCGCCTCCGCAACGGGCTTCGAGTGCCACACCGCATCCGCCTTCGCGCGGCTCGTCGTGGCGAGCATGAACGGCTTCGGTCCCTGGCCCTTGCCCGCCTGGATCTCAGCCATCGTGCGTCCGGACGCTACGGATCGATCCTCGGCCATCATCGCCTCGGTCTGGCCCGGGCGCGCGCCGTCATCGCGATGCTTGATGAGGAGCCAGTTCGTGCGCTTGCCGCCGTACTTGTCGCCCTTCATGCGCACGAGCACCCAGCTTCCCTGCAGCCGCTCGCCCACGAGCACGAACTTGAGCTCGCCGTCCGCGATCTGTTTTTCCGCGGGCTTGTCTCCCTCCGGGGCCCAGAAGCCGCGGTCCCAGATCTGCACCGTGCCGCCGCCGTACTCGCCGGCCGGGATCGTGCCTTCGAAATCGCCGTAATCGAGCGGATGGTCTTCGACTTCGACCGCGAGGCGCTTGTCCGCCGGGTCCACCGACGGGCCCCTGGTCACGGCCCAGGATTTGAACACGCCTCCAAGCTCGAGCCGCAGGTCGTAATGCAGCCGCCGGGCGGCGTGTTTCTGGATGACGTACCGGAGCTGCTTCGATGGGGCGACCGCGCGTTCGCCACTCGGCTCGGCGGTCTTCGTGAAATCACGCTTCTGTCGATATCTGGCGAGTTTCCGTGAGCCCACAGTCACGAACAACGGAAGAACCGCCGCGGCGGTTCCTGTCAGGAGCCCTGACGGGGCAATGCGGCTTCGACCGCGTCGAACAGCGCGCGGATGCCGAAGGAGGTGTCCTGGATCTTTCCGTTCACGAAGAACCCCGGGGTGCCGCGCACGCCGCTACGAAGGCCTCCGTCGATATTCTCACGTACGCGCTGGAGGTAGATGTGGTCGCCGATCTCGGCCGCGTAGCGGGTCATGTCCAGGCCGATCTGCTCGGCGTACCGCTGGAGGTCCCGCGCCTTCAGGTGCTCCTGGTGCTCGAAGAGAATGTCATGCATCTGCCAGAATTTGCCCTGCGCGCCGGCGCATTCTGCCGCTTCGGCAGCGAGGAGAGCATGCGGGTGGACGTCTTCCAGCGGAAAGTGCCGGTACACGTATCGCACCTGTTCCTCGAACCGCTGCAGAAGCAGTTTCACGGCTGGTGCCGCCTGCTTGCAGTTGGGACATTCGAAGTCGCCGTACTCCACGACGGTGACGGGCGCATGTTCCGGCCCGAGCGAGTGATCCACCGGGCTGACGGGCACGTATAGGTGGAAATCTGTACGTGGGCTCATGGAACGCAGATTATAGGAAAACCTGAAACGGGGAATTGGCTCCCCATGCTGGAATCCACCGATGCTTGAGCTCGTGATCGATCAGCGCCGCCGCGACCTGGGGGGCTTCGAAGTGGGACGCGTGCTGCCTTTCCAGCAGCGGCGGATGGTCGGGCCGTTCATCTTTTTCGATCACATCGGGCCGACGGATTTTCCGCCGGGGATTGCGAAAACCGTCGACGTGCGGCCGCATCCTCACATCGGGCTGTCCACGGTCACGTATCTCTTCGACGGCGAGATCATGCATCGGGACAGTGTCGGATCGGAGCAGCCCATTCATCCTGGTGAAGTGAACTGGATGACCGCGGGTCGCGGCATCACCCATTCAGAGAGGTTCGAGCGCGCGCGGGCGAGGGGTGACAAGCTGCACGGCCTGCAGTCGTGGGTGGCTCTGCCCAGGGAATTCGAGGAAATCGAGCCGGAGTTCATTCATTACGGGCGGCAGGACTTGCCGACGGTGGATGAGCCGGGCGTGTTCATGCGCGTGCTCGCGGGCGAGGCGTTTGGAGTGCGTTCGGAGGTGCGGACGCATTCGCCGCTCTTCTATCTGCACTGGCAGCTTGCGGAAGGGGCGAAGGTGCAGATGCCTGAGAACTATCGCGAGCGGGCAGCCTACGTTGCCGCGGGGTCGGTGACCGTTGGGAATCAGACGTTCGGGCCGGGGAAGATGCTTGTGTTCTCGCCCGGGGCGAGCGTTTCGATTGCGGCGGATGTCGAGTCGATCGTGATGGGGCTCGGGGGCGAGCCGGTGGGTGAGCGGTTCATCGAGTGGAACTTCGTGTCGTCCTCGAAGGAACGGATCGAGCAGGCCAAGGCGGACTGGCGGGCGGGGCGGATGAAGTTGCCTGACCTCGATGACAAGGAATTCATTCCGCTGCCGGGGGATCCGCCGCCGCCGGCGCCGCCGTTCTCGTAAGGGGGAACGCCCTCAATCGCCGGGCGGCTCGGAGGAAGAAGCCCTCAGTCGCCGGGCGGCTCAAGGCAAAGACAAGAGAACGGCCCCAGGGCTCAAGGCAAAGACAAGAGAAGGCCCCGGCGGAGCGTCAGGGCATCCGGAAGGAGCCGGTGGCCGTGAGGTCGTCGAAGTGCACGCCGGTTTCCACGCGATTGGCGAGCGGGATGCAGTAGATGTCGATGGGTGTGCGGCGGCCTCGCAGCGTCATGGGCGGCAGCTCCAGCGCATCGACCGCGACACCGCGTTCATCCAGCGACTTCTTGAACGACCTCGAAAACAGCATCTCCCCCGCGCGAGCGCGCTGGCAAAGACGTGACGCCACGTTCACCGTATCCCCGATGATCGTGTAGTTCATGTATGCGGCGGACCCAACGTTCCCCGCGATGACTTCGCCTTCGTTGATCCCGATGCCGAGCCCCGTCTCGATGTCGTGATGCTCTTTCCACGTTTCCGCGAGCCTGCCGAATCGATCCAGCATTTCGCGCGCCGTCGCGACCGCGCGCTCCGGCGCGTCCGCCTGCGGCAGCGGCACGCCGAATCCCACCATGAGGCAGTCGCCGGCCATGTGGAAAATCGTGCCGTCGTGACGGAACGTGATCTCGGTGAGCAGCGAAAAGTACTCGTTGAGCAGCAGCACCACCGCGTCCGGGCTCAGCCGCTCGGCGATGCTCGTGAAGCCCCGAAGGTCCGCGAACATCACGACGGCATGCGCCTTCAGATCCGCGCCGGCGAGCAGCGTGTTGCGCAGGTTGCCGTCCGCAAGAATCCGGTCCGCGAGACGCGGCGACAGGTAGCGCCGGAACATCTGCCGAAGCTGGCTCGCCGCCTGCTCGCGGCGCGTCGCAGCCGCCCGAACCAGAGTTTCGACGCGCGCCTGGAACAGCTCGCGGCTCACGTCACCGGACATAAAATCATCCGCTCCGGCCGCGAGTGCGGCTCCACGCTCTCGCATGCTCCTGCCGAGGATGATGACGGGCAGCAGCACGGTATGAGGGTTCTGCTTGAGCGAGCGGCAAATATTGAGACTGATCTCCGCCGTCTCGGCTCCCACGATCACGATATCCGGGGCGATCTCCTCGATCCTCCGCAGGGTCTCGTCCGCGGACGCGGTGAGGCTTACGAGAAAGGGCCGATCGCTCTCGTTTGCTGCATTCGACGCCAGGGTTGCCGCGCGGGCACCGGCCGCGACGATTCGAACAGGTAGTTGTGTGACGGACACGTTGGACGGTTGCCGCTTCTTCTGCTGCGGAAGTGTACCACCGTAAAACCCGCATACGCGTTGCCGTTTGCCGACGGGTCGCCCTGAATATGTCCGTGCGCCGGATGAAGGACGAGGTGTTTGCGACTGGCAGATGACAGATTGCGGCTGCGTCGGCCCAGGCGACACCGTAAGCTCGCGGCGCAGGCCAGACGGGGGAGAGCGCGGATTGGGAAGTGTTCCATCGGGCGGGCAACGCCTCGCCCTCGCATTCATCGGATTGGGCCTCACGCTGTGCGCGCCGGCAAACGCCGCGTGGGAGCAGCTTGAGGCGCTGGAGAAAGCGGGCGCGCGCGTAAGTGCCGCGGTTCTGGATCTTCACGATCTCTCGGTCGTGAGCGAGCGCAATGCCGAAATCCGGCTGACGCCGGCCTCGCTCACCAAGCTCACCATCGCCGCGGCCTCGCTCGATGCGTGGCCGGTGGACAAGACATTCCGTACGCGCATCCTCGCAAGCGCCGCCCCGAAAGACGGTGTGATCGAAGGCGACCTGATATTGCAGGGCGATGGCGATCCGACGCTCGACGATCATTCTCTGCGGAGCCTCGCCGCGCAGCTCAAAGGCTGGGGCATCACGCGCGTTCGCGGCCAGCTCATCGTGAATGCTGCGCCGTTTGGCACGATGAAATGCGAAACGTCCGATCGGTGCAAAGCGCTGGAGCGCAGCGATACCGCATACAACGCTCCGCTTTCGTCCATCGGCGTGGACTTCGGGAACTGGTGCATCAGCGTGCGACCGACCACGCTTGCGCAGCCAGCGGAAGTGCTGGGCTGCGGAGTGCGTACGCTCCCAGTGCCCGTCGAAGGCACGATCAAGACCGTCAGTCAGGGAAGTCGACAAACGTTCTGGGTGGAGCGCGTGACGCGAGCCGGCGGAGATCGATTGCGCGTAGGCGGAGACATTCCGCTCGACCGGGCGCAGGAGCTTTACCGCTCGATGTCGGATCCTGCGAACGGCGTGGGTTTGCTCCTGTCGCAAATGCTCGCGGAGCTCGGCATCCACGTGGAAGGGAGCGTGACCGTTCGCCCCGGCGTTGCGCCGCCAGGTTCAGTGGAGCTTGCGCACATCGAAGGCCTGAACCTGCGTGAGCAGCTTGGGCGCATGTTGCGATACTCGAACAACTACATCGCCGACGTGCTCACGCTGAACCTCGCGGCATGGCTCAACAAAGAGGCACCCAGCGATCTTTCCTCCGCCAGCGCCATCTTGTCAGGGTTCGTGTCGCGGGCGCAGGGCGCCGCGAAGCTGTCGCTGCCGAAGACGCCGGCGCCTCTATTCAGTGGCAGCGGGCTCACGCCGGAGAACCTCATTTCGGCGAACGAGCTTGTCGGGCTGCTGGCGCATCAGTATCGGGACACGCGGCACTTCCCGGCTTTCTACGGCGGACTCGTCGTGCCGCGAGACGCGCCGTTCCAGTTCCTGCGCACGGGTACGCCAGCGTGGCTCGACCGCGTGGCGCTGAAGACAGGAACGATGGAGGACCCGCACTCGGTGTGCGGGATCGCGGGTTACCTGCGGAAGCAGGATGGCGGATGGATGGCGTTCGCGGTCATCGTGAACGGGAGCCCATCGCTGCCGCGCGTGCCGCTGTTTCGCGCGATGGGCGCCGCGCGCGGCGATATCGAAGCGATTCTCGAGAAGCACTGACCGGACGGTCGGGAGACGGGGAGGGCCGGCGTGGTCACGCCGGGCCGGCTCCGGTTTCAGCGTAGCTACACGTGAGTCAGGGTAGCCAAGTGTTCACGCGCGTTCAGTGCCGCGTTCGCGTGCGTGTGGACTCGCGGGTCGCATCGAGCAGTTGCTTCACATACGGCTCGTCGTTCTTCGGGCTCGCCGCGCGTTCCATGCCCTGCTCGTCGAGATCGTGGTCGACGATTTCGATCGGCTGTTCCTGCTCCATGATCTCAAGCGCGCGATCCGTCTCGACTCTTCCGCGCGGATGCACCGTCAGCGCGGCATGGCCCTGCTGCACGCCGTCGACGAAGAGATGCACGTTGGGGCGCTCTTCCTCGCGATCGAAGAGCTGGGTGAAGTATTCCTCGAGCTGCGACTCCAGTTGCTCCGAGGGGCCGACAACCGCTGCTTCGCCCGGCTCCGACAGCGAAGTGAGTCTTACGCGATCCGTGGGAAAGCCCTCGCTCACGAGTCGCGTGCGGACACGCTCGGCGGCTGCGTGGCTGTCGTAAAGTGCTGCGACAAGTGCGCTCATGTACTGCTCCAATGCTTGGTCTCGCCTCATGAAGGGAGCAGATTTCGTGCCGCCAGCGACCATGCGGGGACGCCTGAGCGCCCCGCTTACGCAGGCGGATTGCGGCCGCCCTAGCCGCCGTGATGACGGAGCGCTGCCCCGCGGCCCGAATCCACGCGGGCGGGAGTGCGCCGCTCGATCACCGGCACCTCGTTCCAGCTCAGGAACAGGTAGGAATAGCTGAAAACGGCGATTCCACACACGGCGACGGTGGCGACGAGCGCCGGCGCCGCGGCGAGGACATCGAACAAGTGCAGGGCGCCATTGTGCGGGCTCTGCGAGTCGAAGAAGGTGGCGAGCAGCAGAGCCAGCGCACCCGTCCACAGCCAGCGGCGGATGTAGCCCAACAGGCATCCGCGCATCTCGTAGTTATGACGATAGGCTGCCGCCTTCTCGTCGACGGTTCCCCGGCTCGCATCCTTGAACACGGAGAACGGAGAAAAGTAGTTCCAGAGAGATTTAAGCACGTGAAGACTCCCAGCGGTGCCGCGCGCGGTTCCAACACAACGATCAGAAGACATCGGCCGTTCCACTCGGTTCATGAGCGAGAGTTTTTCCCCTTTTTCCCCGGCCGGGAAGGACGCACGCACGGTTGACGGCGATCGGCTACAGCCGCCCGGTTTTGACGCACTTTGGTGCAATCTCACCCGGGCGAACGGTCGGGGATGATGGAAATGTCGCCACTGCGCTCCAGTACGGCGTAGCGGATCTGGTCGAGCCGCTCCAGCCCGTGGTTGGACCGGGCGGCTTCCAGGATGTCGTCCTCGTCCACCCGCACCTTGTCCATCCGGTCCCGCAGCAGGCGGCCCTCCGCCACCAGGACCAGGGGCACATCCTCCAGCACCTTTTCGGCCTGCTTCGAACGCTGTTTCAGGATCGAGAGCGACACGTTCAGGCCGGCCAGCGTCAGCACCACCAGCGCGGCATTGATCATCGAGTTGTCGTTGCCGATGAGCGCCTGCTGGATCGCTTCGCTGATGATGAGGAGCAGCACGAGGTCGAAGGTGGTGATCTGCGCCAATGTTCGCTGGCCAGCGAGCCGGAAGACGAGTAGCAGAAAGAGGTAGACGGCGACTGCGCGGACGACGGATTCCATCGCGGTTCTCCTTGCTACGGCCAGACGAACTGGTTGAGTGGGATCGGCGGCACGCTCGCATCGCCACCGATGCGTACGTTTCCTCGAAGTGGGCCGGCGTGCAGCGGCATTGCATTGATGGTGATGCGCACGGAAGGTGTCTGGGGACCGACACGGAAGACGATCAGTACGTCGTCCGCGATGGTTTCGACTCGCTGCGGATAGGGGAGGATGCTGTCGATGCGCAGCGAGTGGAGGTAGTCGCGCGTGAAGGCGATGCGAACTTCGTTTTCGGCGGAGGGACGCGCGTCGATGCGGAATTCAGTGGGCGCGTCCCGGCGAACAAAGCGGTCGTATTCGATAGCGAGCGCGGCGTCGCCTGCGCGAACGCTGCTCAGCGGGCCTGAACCGAAGAGTCCGGCGAGGGCGAGTGCGATGACGACGAGCGCGACGACCCAACCGATCCGCTGAATCGCCCAGAGACGGCGATGGAACGACAGATCCTCGAGAATCCGGGCGGGTGGTGGCTTGCTGCTGGCCGCGGGCTGTTTCCTGCTGGGCATCGCGCGCTCGCGGCGGGGCCGCGAGCCCCCTTCGCTTGCTTCAGCGGAGGGTGAGCAACTGACATGCCCGGGGCCCTCAGTCGCCGGCCGGCTCAAGGGGAAGAAGCTCTCCGTCGCGGGCGGCTCGGAAATCGACCTGTCTCGAGCCGCCCGGCGATCGAGGGCTTCTTGTTCCGGCCTAGCTCTCGAGCTTCGCGTTCATCGTGATCTTCGTGTTGAGCACCTTCGAAATCGGGCACCCAACCTTCGCCTTGTCCGCGAGCTCCTGGAATTTGGCGGCATCCACGCCAGGGATCTTCGCCGTCACCTCAAGATGACTCGACGTGATGGCGAACCCGTCCGCCACCTTGTCCAGCGTGATGGCTGCTTGCGTTTCGATCTTGTCCGCCGTAAATCCCGCTTCCTGCAGGATGAGCGACAGCGCCATCGAGAAGCACCCCGCGTGCGCGGCGCCGATGAGCTCTTCCGGGTTCGTGCCCTTGCCGCTTTCGAAGCGGGACTTGAATCCATACTGCGAGTTGCTGAGCACCCCGCTGTCGGTGGAGAGGGTGCCGGAACCGTCCTTCAGGTTGCCTTTCCAGATGGCGGAAGCTTTTCGGGTCGTCATGGGAGCCTGCCTTTCGCGATTCGGGCGCGTCGTGCGGAAATGGGACGCGGATGGTACCGCTCCAGTAGGATGCCGTAACAATTCACAAAAAGAGGCTTGACGACGATGGGGATGTCGCATTCGCGCCGGCCGTGGGCCGCCGCGACTCTGAGCCGCACCTTGGCTTCGATTCCTGCTGCAGGGCTGATGCTTTCGTTTTGCGCGAGTGTCACGGCTCAGCAGCCGAACATTGGAATCGCGCCTGTCACGCTCACTGAAAGTTCTTACACGTTCGATACAGCCGAGCAGCACCGACTCAAAGTCGTCGTCGTTGCAAAGGGGCTCAATCATCCGTTCTCGGTAGCGCTGCTGCCGTCGGGTGATGCGCTGGTGTCCGAGCGCGGAAGTGCTCTGCGCATCGTTCGAAATGCAGCGGGAGCGGGCGGCAAGCCTTCCACGCTGGAGGCGGAGCCCATCGGCGGTCTGCCGGTGCTTGCGCAACCGTATCGGAACGGCGGACTGCACGATCTCGCGCTACATCCGCAGTTCGAGCAGAACCAGCTCGTGTACTTCACGTTCAACAAGGCGGGCAATCCGCCGCCGCCGGATGCGAAGCCGCCGATCCGTCGCGAAAGCATCGTCACGCTCATGCGTGGAAAGCTCGTCGGCAACCGGCTGACGAATGTCGAAGAGCTGTTCGCGGGCACGTCGGGCACGACCAGCGGCTCGCGCATCGCGTTCGGCAAGGACGGCACCCTCTACATGACGACCGGCGGGCCATTCGGCGACGAAGGGCAGCGCCTCGACACCATCTACGGAAAAGTGCTGCGGCTTACGGATACCGGGAAGGTGCCGGCGGACAACCCATTCGTCGGCAGGGCGGACGCGCGGCCGGAAGTGTTCACGATGGGTCATCGCGATCACCTCGGGCTCACGGTGCATCCAACCTCGGGTGTCGTGCTCAACGCCGAGCACGGGCCGAATGGTGGCGACGAAGTGAACCTGCTGAAGCCGGGGTCGAACTACGGCTGGCCCAAGGTGACGTTCGGGCGGTCGTACGAAGGGCCGCGGATGACGGAGTCGTTCGTTGGACCTGGGCTGGAGGAGCCGCTGATTCTGTGGTTGCCGTCGATCGGGCCGTCGGGGCTTGCGATCTATACGGGGGACAAGTTTCCGGCGTGGAAGGGGAACCTGTTCGTGGGGAGCGTTCGGCGGGGCGAGGTGCCGCGCACGGGCGGGCTCGAGCGGGTGGTTCTCACGGACAAGCTGGATGAGATCCGGCGGGAGACGCTGCTGACGGAGCTGCACCAGCGGATCCGGGACGTGCGGCAGGGGCCGGATGGGCTGTTGTATGTGCTGACGGATGAGGATGATGGGGCGCTGCTGCGCCTTGAGCCGACTACCTGAGAATTGCCCTCAATCGCCGGGCGGCTCAAGACGGAAGACACGAAGAAGCCCTCAGTCGCCGGACGGCTCGGAAAGGATCCTCGTGGTCCTGTCTTGAGCCGCCCGGCGATTGAGGGCTTCTTGTTCTAGCTCGATCCGAGCGTCAACCTTCGGTAACAGTTCCAGTGCCGGATGGCCGCCCGCGGCATATGCAGCTGCTGGTACAGCCGCGCGAGGTTGAAGTGCGCATCGGCGAAGTCTTCGTCCAGCGCGAGCGCGCGCCGGTACATGTCCGCCGCTTCGAGCTCGCGGCCGGTGTCTTCGAGCACGAGCGCGAGGTTGAAGAGCAGGTTGGGGTCCGCCGCGCCTTCATCCAGCGCCGCGCGATACAGGTTCTCTGCTTCCTTGACGCGCTCGGCGGCGTGCAGCAGCCGCCCGCAGTTGATGCGAGCCGCCACGTTCCCAGGGTTCACCGCCAGGCAGCGCCGATACGCGCGGATGGCGTCTTCCGTATCGGCGTCCTCGAGCCGCAGCGCCTCCTCAAACAGCGCATCCGAGTCCGCTCCATGCGTCTCGTCATACGCGCCCGCGACTGAGCCAGTGCCGTGGTCCCGGCCCCCCTTCCCGGCGGAAGCGCCGCCGCGCGCGACCTCACCGTTCGCACCCCGCTTGTCCGCTTTCGATGCGCCCTCAAGCGTCTCGCGCTCAAGAATCTCGACCCGCCCCTCGTCGACCTTCACATCGAATTCGAGCAGGAACTGTCCCGTCGGCGTCCGCCACGGCCCGCTCTCGTCGCGGACGACGAGCTCCGTGCCGGAGGCGCAGATGCGAAGGTTGCCGCTCGAAGGCGACGTCGGAACACTCTGGCGCAACTGCCTCAGCGCCTGAGAGATTCTGCGAGGCGACACGCGCGCAAGCATGAGCGCCCGCGCCGTGCGCAGCGCCACGAGATCCTGAAAAGAAAATTCGTACTGACGACGGCGTCCGCGCGCCGGCGCAACGAAGCCGCCGCGCACGAGCGACTGGATGGCGCTCCGCGGAATCCTCAGTACCCGTTCGACATCCTTTACCGAAAAGACCTGCATGTCGGACTTTTACGGCAATCCTTCAGCGGCGGGAAGATCTCCGTTCGGCCGCGGCGGGCTTCGCCGGCGCGGGCGACTTCGAGCCTGCGGACTTCGCCGCCTTGGCGGGCGCTTCGGCCTTCGCGGGCTCGCCGATGCGCCGGGCGGGCTTGCGTTCCGTCTTCTTCGCGGCGGCCTTGCCGCCGGCGCCGAGGCTGGCGCGCAGGGCCTCCATGAGATCGATCACGTTGGCGGCACCCTCGGGGCGCTCCTCAGCAATCGTGAACTCCTTGCCTTCGATCTTGCGCTGGATGGCGGCTTCGATGCGCTGCTTCACTTCGTCCACGTGCTCCGTGGGATCGAACGTGTCGCTCGACTGCTGATCGATGAGCTGCTGGGCGAGCTTGAGCTCCGCGTCCTTCACAGGCGCGTCCTCGATGCCGAGGTCGCGAATCTGCCGCACCTCTTCGGAGAACAGCAGCTGCTGCATCACAAGACCGTGCTCAAGAGGACGCAGCATCACAAGATGATCGCGACCGTGGCTCGCCCATCGGCCGATCGCGCACCGTCCCGTGTTGCGAAGGGCAGTGGCGAAGAGGGTGTACGGCTTCGCGCCACCCTTGTCCGGCGCGAGGTAATACGCACGATCGAAGTAGACGGGATCGATCGTCTCGAGCGGCACGAAGTCCGTGATATCCACGGAGTGAGTGCCGGCTTCCTCCATCGCCTTGATCTCTTCCGGCGTGAAGATGACGTACTGGTCCTTCGCGAACTCGTACCCCTTCACGATCTCGTGGCGCTCGACGACGACGCCTTCCTTCGCGCAGATGTACTGCTGCTTGAGACGGGAGCCGTCCTTCGCGTGCAGCATGTTGAAGGAGATGCGGCCCGCGGAGGACGTGGCCGAATACAGCTTCACGGGAATGGCGACCAGTCCGAACGAGATGGTCAGCGAGGCGATCGAGCGTGCTTCAGCCATGGACCTGAGACTCCCCTGACGATTGCCCGCTTAAGATACGGACCACGCGGACATTTTGCCGAGATTCTGCTGCACTGTTAAGTCAAAAGCGCCGCGTTGACGATACCAGTTGCGCGCTGCATCGAGGAGGGACCCGCTCACGGAGCGGGCGAACCTTGCGTCCTCGGCGATCCAGTCCACCGCGTCCTTGCCCTCCTGGCGCAGGTAGATCCGGGCCAGGGGGAAGACATTCTCGCTGCCGTTCTCACCGTCCGAGGCCACCCAGGCGTCGCACCAGCAGACGCAGTGGGCCGGCGAGGTGCGCATCTGGGGGTGCTCCAGCATCGAGCAGATCTCCGGCAGGGCCGCGCTGAGGGCCAGAGCCTCCCTCAGCTTCCCCCGCTCCAGCGTCTCGCTGAGGATGCGGAGATACCGCTCCAGCGCCCGGCTGTCGGTGCCGTGCAGGGCGTCCGAGAGCCATTCCTGACCGGATTCGAATCCACCAGGCGCACCGTTCGAAATCATCCCGCACCTTCTTTCGTTGCCGCGAGCGAGGCAGAAATTGCCAAGCTGTATCAGGGCTTAACGAGAGTTGTTGCAGTCGGTTCCCTGTCAGGCGGAAGCCCGCGGCGCCACGGAAGCGGGTAGGATCGCCGCCGCTTTGAAACTCGCCGCCAACATCGGGCTCCTGTTTCCGGAGCTGCCGCCGCTCGCCCGGATCGCCGCCGCGAAGGACGCGGGGTTCGAGGGTATCGAGCTGCTCTTTCCCTACGACCTCGATCCCCAGGTTGTGCGCAGGGAGGCGACCGCACACAGGATGCCCGTCGTTCAGCTCAACTCCCCCGCGGGCGACCGGGCTGCCGGACAGGTCGGATTCGCGGCGTTACCGGGGGAGGAGGGTCGGTTCCGGGAGAGCATCCGGACCGCCTTCGACTTCATGAGGACCTGCGGTTCGTCCCAGCTTCATGTCGTGGCGGGCGTGCCCGCGCCCGACGCGAGCCCGACGGAGGTTCGCCAGACCTACGTCCGCAACCTCCAGTGGGTGGCGGACGAAGCTGCCGCTGTCGGTGCCCGCATCATGATCGAGCCGCTGAACAGCCGGGACTTCCCGGGCTATGCCTTGTCGACGCTGGCCCAGGCAGTGGAGGTGCTGAACGCGGTGGGCCGGCCCAACGTCGGTCTGCAGTTCGACCTCTATCACAGCCAGATCATGGGCGGCGATCTCACCCACCGCATCCGGCAGGTCGGCTCGTACATCCGGCACGTGCAGATCTCCGGAGCGCCACTGCGTAACGAACCGGATCGCGGCGAAGTGAACCTGGTTCCTGTGATGCGCGCGATCGCCGAGACGGGCTATGACGGATGGATCAGCGCCGAGTACAAGCCCACCGGCAACACGCGCGAGAGTCTCGGCTGGATGGCGGGCGTGCGCGAGGTGTTCAGCGGGAGCCGTCGCGAAGACCGGAGTTGATCCGGTCCCGGACCGAGGCGGTGATTTCGAGCGAGCGCAGTCTCGCGGCGTGATCGAAGAAATGGCCCGCGATCATGAGCTCGTCCGGCTTGTGACGCGCGAGGAATTCGCTCAATCCCCGCTCCACCGTTTCTGGTGAACCCACGAATGAGCATGCGAGCGCGTGTTCCACGCCGGCTCGCTCGCCGGCAGAGTAGAGCGCCTCGATGTCCTCGACGGGCGGCGGAACCTCGCCTGGCCGTCCCCGACGCAGATTGAGGAACGCCTGCTGAAGCGACGAGAAGTGGTAGCGCGCTTCGGCATCCGTGTCCGCCGCGAAGACGTTCACCGTCAGCATGGCGTAGGGGCGGTCGAGCTGACCGGACGGCTTGAAGTTTCCGCGATACACCTCGAGCGCGCGCACCATGTCGTCCGGCGCGAAGTGCGAAGCGAACGCGTAGGGGAGACCGAGCAGGGCGGCAACCTGCGCGCCATACAGGCTGGAGCCCAAAATCCAGAGAGGCACGTTGGTGCCTTCTCCGGGCACGGCCCGCAGATGCTGGCCCTCGACGGCGGGAGCGAGATACGCCTGCAGCTCCTGCACATCTCGCGGGAAATCCTCGGCGCGTGACATGAGGTCCCGGCGGAGCGCGCGGGCCGTGAGCTGGTCCGTTCCCGGCGCCCGGCCGAGCCCGAGATCGATGCGATCGCCGTAAAGCGAGGCGAGCGTGCCGAACTGCTCGGCAATCACGAGCGGCGAGTGGTTCGGCAGCATGATTCCGCCCGAGCCCACCCGGATGGTGCTCGTACCTTCCGCGACGTACCCGATGACCACGGACGTGGCCGCGCTCGCGATCCCGCGCATCCCGTGATGTTCGGCGAGCCAGAATCGCAGGTAGCCGAGCTTCTCGGCGTGCCGGGCAAGATCGCGCGAATTGCGCAGCGCCTGCGCGGGAGTGGACCCCTTTGCGACCGGGGCGAGGTCGAGCACGGAGAATGGAATCATCACCGGATGATCTTCGCCAGCACCCGCTTCAGCAACTCTCCCATTTCGTTGATGGTCGCGGGCTTCCAGATGATCTCGCGCACACCGATACTCCGGGCGACCTCCACGTCCTCATTCCGGACGTAGCCGGAGGCGAGCAGGACTGGTATGTCCGGCCGGATCTCCAGCACTCGTCGTGCCACGTCGATGCCGCTCATCCCCGGCATCGACAGATCCGAGAGCACGAGATCGAATTCGTACGGCGCAGCTTCGAACGCCGCGAGCGCGGCCTCGGGAATGCTGAACCCGGCCACGCGGTAACCGAGCCGTTCGAGCAGCCTGCGCGCGAGCGTGACAAGCGCATCCTCGTCGTCGATGTAGAGGATGCGCTGGCCCTCTCCCTGGGCGGGCGGCGTCGAGAGCTTGGGCACCGACGTGGTGGTTCCTTCGACCGCGGGGAAATACAGGTGGAACTGCGATCCCTTGCCCGGCTCGCTGTACACCGTGATGGCGCCGTCGTGCGCCTTGATGATCCCTCGGACCACCGCGAGGCCGAGGCCGGTGCCCGTGCCCTGCGGCTTCGTGGTGAAGAACGGCTCGAAGACGCGCTCCAGCACTTCCGGCGTCATGCCCGAACCGCTGTCCCCGAAGCGGACGCGCACGTAGTGACCTTCGTGCAGGTCCGGCGAATGCGCGGCGCTGTTCGCGTCGATTTCCGCTTCGTCGATTTCGACGTTGATGTAGCCCGGCGCGCGACCGATGGCGTGAGACGCGTTGATGCCCAGGTTCATGATGACCTGGTGGATCTGCGTGGCATCCGCCAGGACCGTCGGCAGGTCCGGCGCGACGCGGCTTCGGATTTCGACGTTCGCGGGGATCGTCGCTCGAAGCAGCTTCAGCGCTTCGATCACAACGTCGCCGAGCGAGATGATCTTGCGGTCCTGCTCCTGCTGCCTGCCGAATGTGAGGATCTGGCGCACGAGATCGCGCGCGCGGTTGCAGGCGCGGCTCATCTCGGAGATGGCGGGCGCGATCGGATGATCGGGCGGCAGGTCCGCCTCGATGAGCAGCAGGTTGCCGCGCAGGATCGACAGGATGTTGTTGAAGTCGTGCGCGATCCCGCCCGCGAGCGTCCCGAGCGCGTCCAGCTTCTGGGACTGGCGGACGCGCTGTTCCAGCTGCCGCCGCTCCGTCACATCCGTGACGATCGCGAGCAGGCGGATGGGCTTGCCTTCGTCGTTGAAGAGATAGCGACCGAGGACGGACAGGATCCGCTGGGTCCCGTCGTCCGCGCGCGTGATGCGATGTTCGATGTGGAACGGAACGCGATCGATCTTGGCGCGCTCGACTGCCCGTTCGATGGTAGGGAGGTCTTCAGCGACCGCCCGCTCGCGGGCCGTATCGCGCGTGAGCGGAGTGCCCGGCTCGATCCCCATGATCCGGTACATCTGCTCGTTCCAGACGAGCTTGCGGGTCGCCAGGTCGTAATCCCAGGTGCCGAGCTCGGCGCCTTCGATGGCGAGCCGCAGCCGTTCCTCGCTGGCCGCAAGCGCAGCTTCCGCCTCACGCTGGGCCGAAGCGTCCTTGAAGACCAGCACGACCCCGAGGATCTTGCCGCTCGCATCCTTGATGGGCGCGCCGCTGTCCTCGATGGGGAATTTCCGGCCGTCGCGACGGACGAGCAGCGTGTGATTTGCGAGACCGACGACCGCGCCTTCGCGAAGCACTCGCTCCACGGGGCTGGGCACGGTTTCGCCCGTGTCCTCCGAAACGATGCGGAAGACTTCGTCGAGGGTTTTGTGCCGAGCCTCTTCGGATCCCCAGCCGGTGAGCTTCGTCGCGACAGGGTTCAGGTACTTCACGCACCCGCGTTCGTCCGTGGCGATGACGGCGTCACCGATGCTCTCGAGCGTGGTGGAGAGCCACTGCTCGCTCTTGCGCAGTCTCCCGGCGTAGCGTGAGTCGATGAACATGACTGCGAGCACGAGAAACGCAGCGATCGCCGCCGTGGCGCCCGCCGTCAGCAGCGTGGTTCTTCGTGCCGCTGTGGCTTCCTGAAGCTGCGCGCCGAGAACCTCGTCCTGTTTCTGCTGCATCAGGCGGACGTGATCGCGAACCGCAGTCATGCGGCGGTTGCCTTCGAGCTGGAGCCGCGCCACCTCGTCCACCGGCGGCTGGGGCGCCCCGGCGCGCGCAGCTTCCACGGCATTGCGCAGCGGCCCGAGCCTGGCCTCCATCAGCTCCTTGAGCTCGCGGGCGCGGGTGGCCTGGTCGGGACTTTCGGCGACGAGCGCGTTGAGACGATCCAGCTCGGCATCCAGCCGCTCCATGGCATCGAAGTAGGGGGCGAGGAGCACTTCGTCCCGCGTGACGGTGAAACCGCGCGTGCCGGTTTCCGCATCCTTGAGGCTCGACAGCGAGCGCTCGAGCGCGAGGCTCACTTCCTCGGAATGCCGCACCGAGCGAGCGGCGTCGTCCAGTTTTTCGATCTGCGCGATGGCGATCCAGCCCGCGAGGGTGATCGCTCCCAATGCGATCACGCCAAACGACCACCCCCGCTGGCGATTGTCCACCCGGCTCCTCCCGATGCCTTCCGCGTCAGCTTACCGACGATACCGGGCCGTGGCGCGGTTTTTACTTTTTCCGCGCCTTTCGGCCAGTCCTCTTGCCAGTGGTCTTGCCGCTCTTCTTCCGGGGCACCTTGGCGCCGGAGCGGCGGGCTTCGGACAGGCCGATGGCGATCGCCTGCTTGCGACTTTTTACCTTGCGCCCCGATCGGCCACTGCGCAGCGTGCCTCGCTTGCGCTCGTGCATCGCGCGTTTCACTTTCTTCTGGGCCTTCTTGCCGTAACGAGCCATGGGGTCTCCTTCGCGGGGGGTACGCGACTATCGGGTCGCGGTTTTTCCGAGCAGGAAACGTTCCGTTGACGAGCGGGATCGCGGTTTACGAAGTGGCCCTCCGACGCCCCCCAAACCTGCGCCCCCGCCGCACGCCACCCATCCACCCGGAGCGGCGGATTGTGGGGACGGTCGCACGCATCGTGGAGCTCGCAAGAGTCTCCCGCCGGGCACCGGCCGTAAGACCGGTCCATCGGAGCCTCGGGCGAACGCATCCCTGCGTTCGCACGTGCCCGGCGGGAGACTCTTGCGAGCTCCACGATGCCGAACCGCCGTGCGCTTTGGGAGGGCTCGCCTCGGTAGCGGATCGGGAGGTGGGACGAAGAGCGGGACAGGAACCCGCATCGGGCAGGACGTGGGCGCAAGGAAGTGAGGGAGGGTGAGAGAAAGCGAGCGAGGGCGAGGGGAAGCGAGGCGAGGGTGAGAGGAAGCGAGCGGGGCGAAGGGAAGCGAGCGAGAGTGAGAGGAATCGAGCGAGGGTGAGAGGAAGCGAGCGGGGCGAGGGGAAGCGAGCGAGGGTGAGGGGAAGCGAGGGAGAGGCGAGAGCAGCAACGAAGGGGGCGCGGGGGGAGGAGTCCTCGAACTCCCTCCCATCTACGAAGGAGGGCGCGGGGCGCCACGCATGCGGTTCGGCGGAGGGGCGTTCGAAAAAGTCTCCTGTCGGGCACGTGCGCGCGCAGGACGCGCGCGCCCGAGGCTCCGATGGATCGGTCTTACGGCCGGTGCCCGACAGGAGACTTTTTCGAGCGGCCCTCCGCGGGCACCGCGCTATCCAGCCGCGTGAGCTGGGTAGCGCGAGTGATCGAGCGGGCTGGGTAGCGCGGTGACTGCGGCGGCTGGATAGCGGCGTGACTGCGTGGGCTGGATAGCGTGGTGACTGCGGCAGGCACCGCGTTACCCCGCCCGCGCAGAGGCAGGCACTATCCAGCGCCTGCAGCCTCTGGGCGAAATGTCCTCAGAGATCCTTCTTGTCCACCCAGTTGCCGTGAACCGCGCTACGCAACCGCATCGGCACCTTGATGCGCGCGATGGGCCCACGGTCGATGTGTTCGGCTTCGACGATGAACACTTCGGCAGTGTTGTCGGAGTGACGATCGACGACGAATGCGAGGTACCCCTCGTGCCCCGGCGTCTTCGAGGGAATGTGAACGTGCTCCTGCAAGGTGGAGGTCTGGTCCATGGGTAAAGACTTCGAGCGCCCGCTCTTCACCTCGACACGGACAAGCTCGTTGAACCCCGCGCCCACAGGCCCCGTCATGATCGGCGGCGCCACCTGCGGGTTGAAGCGCGCGAGATAGGCGATGTCGTAGTCCTTCATCATGTCCTTCGTCGCCGTGCGCGGCATGTCCGCGGACTGCGCGATGGTGTCGCGCTGGAACTCGTCCCCAGGTTTCGAAAGATCGAATGTCCACCGTTCGACGCCGCCCTGCAGCTCGTGCGGCTGGATCGTCATGTTCGCGGCGTCCCGGATGAACTGGAACACCGGCACGTTGGACACGCACAGGTCCATGTAAACCTTTGAGCCTTCGGTGTACGCATTCACGATGTGGAACACCGAGCACGCCGGGCCCCGGAACCAGCGTAGCTGATCGACCGACCCAGCGCGCGGCATGATGCCCACGAAGGTTTCGAGATCCTTCTCCCAGCGCCAGTGCGGCCCGCCAGCCTTGATGCGGTTGAGGTCCGCGGCGATCGGGAAGCCCGGGAAAATCGCGTGTTCCTTCGTGACCGCGAAGTCGTGCATCAGCGCGCAGTACGGCACCTTCAGCCAGTCCTCTCGAACGAGCTCGCCGTTCTTGTTCGCAACGGCATATGCGACGTCCGTGCTGGCGAGACCACTCGCTTCGTAGCCGAAGAAGTACAGCTCGCCCGTCTCGGGATCGAAGCGCGGATGCGCGGTCATCGTCTGGCTGCGCAGGCGGCCTTCGTAATCCCACTCGCCAACGGTTTCGAGCGTGCGCGGATTCACTTCCCACGCGCGGCTGTCTTCCTTCGTAGCGAGGAGACGCCCGCCATGGAACACGGGCGTGGTGTTCGCGACGCCACGGCTGTTGCCCTTGCCGATGCCGGTGTTCCGGCCCTGCACGCTCGGATCGTCCGTGTACGGGTTGCGATACAACCCGTACAGACCGCGACGCGCGGCGCGCTCGTTCTTCCAGCGATCCGTCTGCACGTACCGCACCTTGTAGTCGACGTGGCCGTTCTCGAAGTTGAACGCGCTCACCATGCCGTCGCCGCTCAGGTAGGTGTCGTGCCCCAGCATCGGCGGAAACGCCGGATCGGGGATGGAGCGGAACCACGTGCCCGCGATGTCCGCGGGGATCGCTCCCTCGATGACCTCGAGGTCATAGATGTCGCACTCGATGCGCGACGGAGCGTTGTGGCCGACGAAGTCGAAGGTATTCGGGAAAGCAGTTGTCATGTCCGTTCTCCGCTGCAGGGGCGGCAAGAAATTCAGTACGCGTGGCCGCCGGTGCCCCAGTCTTCGTTGGCACGGGCGATCACGTACGCGTGGATGGCTTCGACGTCTTCGGGCTTCAGCAGGCTCGCGAAGCTCGCCATGCCTTTCTCCACGCGCGTTCCCTTGAGCACGATGTCGTTGAACTGGGCGTGGGTCTCCCGGTTCATGAACCGGAGATCCTTCACTCCGCCCACGGCGAGCTGGCCGTGACATTGCGCGCAGGTCTGGGCGAACAGCTCGCCGCCCCGGCGCACGGTGTCTTCCGAGGCACGAAGCGGGGGCGGATCAGGAACAGGCGACGGGGGCGGCAGCGGCGGAAGTTGTACCTTCCCTCCGAGCTTGAAAACGAGCAGCCGCGCCGGGGCGCGATGCAGGGCCGTGCCGGCGCCGCGTTCGATCTGGGCGGCGCCACCGCCCCAGCCCGCGTTCACCGCAATGTACTGAACGCCGTCCACCATGAAGGTGATGGGGCCCGCGACGGGCGCGCTCTGCACATTCATTTCCCAGAGCTGCTTGCCGTCGGTCGCGCGGAAGATCGCGAACGTCTGGCGCGTAGTGCCTTCGAGGACGAGGTTGCCGGCGGTGGTGAGCACGCCGCCATTACCGTGGCGGGGCAGGGGAACTCGCCACGCTTCCTTTTGCGCGACGGGGTCCCAGGCGAGCAGCCACGCTTTTTCACGCGCATCGCCTTCCTTCTGCAGCTTGATGCGCCTCTGCAGCCTCTCGCCGGTGTATCCACCCCAGCCGCCGTTCGAGCGGAATTTCTTCGGCTCGAAGTTCGGGTCGGTCGCGTACACGAACCAGTGTTCGTACGCGGGGAAGTACGCGAGCTTCGTGTCCGGGCTGTACGCCATCGGGAACCAGTTGTGGCCGCCGCCCGGGCCGGGAGTGACGAGCGCCGGCTCTTCTCCGTAACGCGCTTCGGGATTCTCCACCGGGCGTCCGGTCTTGAGATCGATGTGGCTCGCCCAGTTCACCGCCGTGTACTTCTCGGCGGAGAGCAGCTCGCCAGTCTTGCGATCCAGGACGTAGAAGAAGCCGTTCTTGGGCGCGTGCATCAGCACGTCCCGCTGTTTGCCGTTGATCGGCAGCTGCGCGAGGACGATGGACTGCGTGCACGTGTAGTCCCATTCCTCGCCGGGCGTTTCCTGGTAGTGCCAGCGATATTCGCCGGTCTCCACGTCCACCGCGACGATCGAGCAGAGGAAGAGGTTGTCACCGCCGCCCGGGCTGCGATGCTGCCGCACGATGGGCGAACCGTTGCCCGTGCCGATGTAGACCAGCTGAGTTTTCGGGTCGTACGCGATGGAGTCCCACGCCGTGCCGCCGCCGCCGAGCTTCCACCATTCGCCGGACCACGTCTTCGCGGCCATGGGCATGATGGAGTCGGACGCCTCGCCGTCCGGCCCCTTCGACGGATCGCCGGGCACGAGATAGAACTTCCACAGCTTCTTGCCGGTTTCCGCGTCGTACGCGCTCACGAATCCGCGCACGCCGAGATCCGCGCCGCCGTTGCCGACGACGACCTTGCCGTCGAACACGCGCGGAGCGCCGGTGATCGAGTACGGCCAGTTCTTGTCGAACGTCTGCGTCTCCCACACGGGCGTACCCGTGCGCGCATCCAGGCCGATGAGCCGCCCGTCGAGCGTGCCGATGATGATCTTTCCCTTCCAGGCGGCGAGCCCGCGCGCCACGGGTTCGCAGCAGGCGTAGCGCCCCCACTCGCGAGGCACCTTCGGGTCGTACGTCCAGAGCAGCTTGCCTGTGGTGGCCTCGTACGCGCTGGTGATGTTCCACGCGCTGATGTTGTAGATGACGCCATCGATCGCGAGCGGAGTGCCTTCGACGCCGCGAAGCGTGTCGAGATCCGCGTACCACGCGAGCCCGAGCTCGCTCACGTTGTTCTCGTTGATCTGCTTCAGCGGGCTGTATCGCTGAGCGGTGTAGTTACGGCCGTCCATCATCCACTGGCCCGGATCGCGATCCGCGTCGAGGAGCCGGGCGTGATCGACGTTCGCCACCGACTGCTGGGCTGCGCCCGGCGTCTGCGGCGGCGAATTGCATGAGGCGAGCGCGAACGCTGCTGAAACACATGCGGCCGATGTCGTGAGAAACCTGACCATGGAAGAGCTCGGAGTGGTTGGCATGAGAATGATCTGACCCCTGCGATCGCCGGGTGCGCAGCCCGGGGGTGGGGAGCTTGCCCTAAAAGTGCTGCCAGAACGTAGTCGATTTGCCGGCGGCGCGCAGCCTGCTTCCACGAGAGTCAATTTGCAGCGAAGGACGGTCAAGCCACCCGCGTGAGCCTATCTATTCTCCGGACGCTGCCGCGGGCGGACTGCGCGCGCGGCGGCTTGTCTCTTACGATAGCCGGGCTAACCCAGGGGGCACATTCGCGTGTTGAGGCTTACTACCACCGTCGTTGCCGGTCTGCTGGCGCTGCTTGCCGGATGCACGGGGACCGACGGCGCGAAATCCGCGGCCGGTGCGGCGAACGTCGATTCGGAGCGGCTGGGCAATGCAGACCGGCATGCCGACCAATGGATGAGCTACGGCCGCACCTGGGATGAGCAGCGGTACAGCCCGCTCAGGCAGATCAACGACCGGAACGTGAAGGGTCTGGGTCTTGAGTGGTTCGCGGACCTGAACTCGCGCCGCGGGGTCGAGGCGAATCCGCTGTACGTCGACGGCGTCATCTACAACATCATCTCGTTCAACATCGCGACGGCGTACGACGCGAAAACCGGGCGCGTGCTCTGGACATATGACCCGAAGGTCGAGCCGCAGTGGGCGCGTTACGCGTGCTGCGGTCCATCCACTCGCGGCCTCGCTGTGTGGAAAGGGAAGGTGTACATCGCCGCGCTCGATGGGCGTCTGATCGCCCTCGATGCCGCCACAGGTCGTGAGGTCTGGACCGTGCAGACCGTCGATCAGTCGCAGCCGTTCACGATCACCGGCCCGCCGCGTGTGTTCGATGGCAAGGTGGTCATCGGCAACGCGGGCGGCGACTACGGCGTGCGCGCGTTCGTCGTCGCGTACGACGCGGAGACCGGCAAGAAGCTGTGGAAGTTCTACACGGTTCCCGGCGATCCCTCGGCGGGACCCGACGGCGAAGCGTCCGACTCCGTGATGCCGATGGCCGCGAAGACGTGGACCGGCGAGTGGTGGAAGATCGGCGGCGGCGGCAGCGCGTGGGACTCCATCGTTTACGACCCGAAGCTGAAGCTCGTGTACTTCGCCACCGGCAACGGAACGCCGATCGTGCACGAGTTCAGGAGCCCGCAGGGCGGCGACAACCTGTTCCTCTGTTCGATCGTCGCGGTGGACTCCGAAACCGGCGAGTATCGCTGGCACTACCAGGAAGTGCCTGAGGAGCAATGGGACTACGACTGCGTGCAGTCCCTCGTGCTCGCGGACATCAAGATCGACGGGCGCGATCGGCAGGTCCTGCTGCACGCCCCGAAGAACGGGTTCTTCTATGTGCTCGACCGCAAGACCGGCGAGCTCATCTCCGCGAAGAACTTCACGCCGAACACGTGGGCAAGCCACATCGACATGAAGACCGGTCGCCCGGTGGTGTACAAGGAGGCGTATCTCAGCGAAAAGCCGCGCCTCATGACGCCGAGCGCGGGTGGCGCGCACAACTGGAACCCGATGGGATACAGCCCGGACACGGGGCTCGCGTACATCCCGGTGCACGAGCAGTGGTACGTGTTCGCGAAGGCGCGCAGCTTCAAGTACGTGCCGTTCCGCGCGAACAGCGGCATGTCCTTCGGTTCGGATCCCGTGGAGACGAAGAAGCTGCTCGATGAGGCGGATCGTCGGGACAACGGCTACATGCTCGCGTGGGATCCCGTCGAGCAGAAGGAAGCGTTCCGTATTCCATACGGCAAGCAGGGTTCGGGCGGCGTGCTGCTGACAGCGGGCAACCTGCTGGTTCAGGGCACCATCAACAAGACGCTCGCGGTCTATCGCGCGGACAACGGCGAGAAGCTCTGGGAGATGCCGGTCGACAACGTGCCGATATCGAGCCCGATCACGTACATGCTGGATGGCGAGCAGTACATCGCCGTGAACGCGGGGTGGGGCGGAGGACTCGCGCACGTCGACATGATGCTTGGGAAGAAGGCGATGCCCGTCGCACCCGCGCGGCTTCTGGTCTTCAAGCTGAACGCGAAGAACGTGAAGCTGCCGCCGGCGCCGCCGCCCCCGGCGATCGACGAGCCGCCGCCGCTGCGTGCGTCCGAAGAGCAGATCAAGCGCGGTGGCGAGCTCTTCAACCAGACTTGCTCGTCCTGCCATGGCGTGAATGCGCGCGGCGGGCTCAAGGACCTGCGCATCATGTCCCGCGAAACGCATGCGCAGTTCAACGACATCGTGCTGAAGGGAATCCGCGCGGACAAGGGCATGGCGAATTTCTCGGACATCATCAGCCAGGCCGATGCGGACGCGATACATGCCTATCTCATCGCGAGGGCGCATGAGGACTGGAACAAGGATGTGAGCGGCACTGCCGCGGCGCCAGCAGGGACTCCGCCGCCAACGCCGCCGACTTCGAGTGCGACGCGTGGAGTCGATGTCGTCATCGACGACAAGGATGTTTATCCGGAGAGCATCACTTCGCTCAGCGACGGCACGCTCATCAACGGCAGCGTGAAGGGCGTTGTGTATCGCGCTTTGCGAACGCAGACGACGGCGACGCCCTGGATTCGTTCGACGCCGGAAAACGGGATGCTTTCCGTGCTCGGCGTGATGGGTGACGAGCAATCGAACACGCTGTGGTTGTGCTCGGCGGCGATGCCGGTGCCGGGTGCGCCTCCCGCAAACGGCAAGCCGTCTTCCCTGATGGCCTTCGATCTCCGCACGGGAGCGCAAAAAGCCTCGTATCCGTTCCCACCGCCGAACTCCGCGTGCAATGACATCGCGGTGGACTCGGACGGGGCGGTGTACGCAACCGATACGCCGAACGGCCGCATCTTCAAGCTGGCGCCCGGTGCGAACGCGCTGGAGCTGTACGCGCAGGACGAGAAGCTGAAAGGCGTCGACGGCATCGTCTTCTCCGGCGACGGCACGCTGTACGTCAACATCGTGACCCGCGGCGCCATCCTGCGCATCGATCGCAAGGCCGATCGCAGCTTCGCGGGAACGACGGAGCTCACGCTGTCCGAGCCCATCAAGGGCCCGGACGGCTTCCGGCTCATCGAAGGCAACCGGTTCCTGCAGGCGCAGGGGCAGGGCGGCCGCATCGACGAAGTGCGGATCAGCGGTAACACCGCCACGATCCGGAAGCTTCGCGACGGGCTCAATTCGCCGCCCGGCGTCACCCTCGTCGGGAACACCGTGTATGCCATCGAGGGCAAGATCGGCTATCTCGTGGATCCGAAGCTCAAGGGGCAGGATCCGGGCCCGTTCAAGGCACTCGCCATCCCACTTCCACAGGAATGACAGGACACCGCATGCGCGCACCCGCATCTCACTTTGCCCTGGGCCGGCTTTTCGCAATGGCCGGCGTCGTCGCCGCCGCGGCTCTCGCGCCCCCGGCGCTTGCGCAGGCTCCCGGCGAACCGAGCGCGGTGATCGCGCAGGACTGCGACTACCAGTGCCTCATCGGCTTCGTGCGCGGCTACATGGATGCGCTTGCGAAGAAAGATCCCTCGCGCGTGAAGATCGCCCCCAACGCGCGCTTCACCGAAAACAACGTGGAAATTCCGGTGGGCGAGGGACTCTGGCGCACGGTTTCGAGCGTGCAGAAAGAAGGCCTCGAGGCCGCTGATGTCACGACGGGCAACGCTGCATGGATCGGTGCGCTCGAAGAGCACGGCGCGCCGGCCTATTACGGCATGCGCCTGCGCGTTCTCGACAAGGAGATCGTCGAGATCGAGACCATCGTCGTGCGCAACAACGGGCTGCCGCTTCCGTTCGGCAACATCAAGACGCTCAAGCACGATCCGGCTTTCAACGAACTGCTGACCCCCGAGCAGCGTCGCCCTCGCGAGCGACTGCGCGCCGTGGCGGATGGATACTTCAACACGGTGGAGCTGAACGACGGCGAAGTGTTCACGCCGTTCGACGAGGACTGCGCTCGCACCGAGAACGGCCTCGTCACCACCAGGACTTCGGGAGCCTCCGGCAGCGTGACGGGTGCCTCCTCGGGCGAATCGGATGTGTGCCGGGCGCAGTTCAAGCTGGGCCTGTATCGCATCAACAAGCGCATTCGCGAGCGCCGGTATCCGATCATCGACACCGAGCGCGGCGTCGTCGTGGCCACCGGCTTTTTCGATCACGCGAACGCGTGGGACACGTACAAGACGACGGACGGCAAGGATCGCAAGACGCTCCTGAAATGGCCGAACTCCATTTCGCTGGTGGAGGCGTTCAAGATCCGGGACGGCAAGATCTATCGCATCGAAGCCATCTTCTCGTACGTGCCGTACTTCATGCACTCGCCGTTCTACGAGCACCACGAAGCGCAGCGGCCGGTGAGCATCGTGGAGAAGCACGATCCGAAGGCGAAGCCGTGCGACCGCAAGTGCCTCATCGCGATTGCGGACCAGTACATGACCGCCTCGGTATCCGTGAAGTCGGACACCTACATGGCGCCGCTGGATACGAAGCTCATGGACGCCTTGCCCTGGGCGCCGCGCGTGCGTTTCACCGAGAACAGCGTGCCGCTGATGATCGGCGACGGGTTCTGGGCTTCCGGTCGCAAGAAGTCTGCGACGCCGCTGTATGTGACGGACCCGACGACCGGCACGGTCGTGTGGTACGGGATCGTCGAGGATCACGATGCGCCGGCTTGGGCGGCAGTGCGCCTCAAGGTGGCGAACGGTCGCATCAGCGAGTCGGAAACGCTCATCGCCCGCAAGCCCAATCCGGGCCCGTTCGGCGATCCGGCGACCTTCAGGATCGACCCGGTGTTCGACCAGGTGCTGACGCCCGCTCTGCGCCAGCCACGCGAGCGCCTGATCGATCTCGTGGAGGGCTATTACTCGACGAAGCAGCTGAACGACGGCACGGTGTTCACCCAGTTCGACGAAAACTGCGCCCGTCGCGACAACGGTGTGGACGTGACGGACGGCGTGGGGAATGCCGCCGTCGTGGCTCCCGCGAAAGCGACGGGGGTGAAGGGTTGCGAGGCCCAGTTCAAACTCGGTCTCTACAAGCCGGTGGATCGCGTGCGTTCGCGGCGGATCCTCGCGGTGGACGAGGAACGCGGCCTGGTCGCCGCCACGGCGATTTCCGACTACACGCTGGAACGTCCGCGGTACTCGACGACGGACGGCACCATTCGCGAGACGCAGGAGAAATATCCCAGCTCGCGCGAGACGATCGAGATCTTCAAGATCCGCAACGGCAAGATCCTGCGAGTGGACGCGGTCTCGGTCTTCCAGCCGTACGGAATGCGCTCGCCCTGGCTGCATCAGGCCTCGGCAGGCAACTAGCGCTTCCGGACCGAACAAGTCCGCGCGCTCACGGGGAGCGCGCGGCGTGCTAGCCTTCGTCGCCATAACCGTGACCGGCCTCGGAGGCTCGTGCTCGAAATGGTTGCTCGCAGGTCCTCAGCAAGAAAAAAAGCCGCGACGACATCCCGGGAGAATGCGGCCCCTCACCGCGAGAAAAGCGAGACCGGCGGGGAGCAGGGCCTTCGATGGATGCCAGAGGTCTCCAGCACGGGCGAGCTGTTTCTGAGACGGCGGGAAGTCGAAGACGGCGGCGCTCCCGGCACGATGCACTACCCCTTCGCGCAGGGCCTCACGTTCGTCGCGCGCCGCTGGCGCAATCTCATGAACGAAGAGCTTCGGGCCGTCGGGCAGAGCCAGGCCCGGTGGGGCACGCTCTACTGGATCGCGATTTTCGGGGACAAGGTCAACCAGACCGAGCTCGCGGATCGCATCGGCGTCGAGCAGCCGACGCTCGGCCGGGTTCTGCAGGATCTTGAGGAAGAGGGGCTCATCGAGCGCACCGCCGGCCCCTCGGACCGCCGCGCGAAAGTCATCCGGCTGACGCCGGCCGCGAAGCCGGTGATGCGGCAGATCAACCGGATCGCCGAAGGGGTTCGCGCGCGGTTGCTCCGGGACATCGATCCGAAGGACCTGACGGTCTGCATGTCCGTATTCGCGAAGATCCTCGAGAACCTGGACGAGCGCTGACGCGCCGGCGCTTCCGCCCGGCCACCCTTTCCGCCGCCTGTTCCTTCGTGCCCTGTTCCCTGGTGCGGGTGTCGGGCACGGTTGTCCGCCCGATGCCTTGCAAATGCCGGCCGATCACGCTTTTATGCCCGCCTCGTCCGGGCTGGGCCCGGTCGCCGGACGACGCACAACATTTCGAACAGAGGCGATTCCCGTGAAGTACAGCAGCGAGCGGATTCTCACTACACACGTCGGCAGCCTGCCTCGTTCCCAGGCGGTCACGGACGTTGTGTTCGCGAAGGAAAAGTCGGACGCGCCGGATTACGACGCTGCCCAGAGCGCGGTGCTCGCTGCCGAAGTCGTGGAGGTCGTGAAGAAGCAGGTCGCTGCGGGTGTCGACGTCGTGAGCGACGGCGAGCTCAGCAAGATCAGCTACGCCACGTACATCCGGGACCGCATCACGGGCTTCGAGGGAGATACGCCTCGTGAGCCCGGGCTGGATCTCATCGAGTTTCCGCGCCTCCTCAAGAAGCTTGCGGATACGGGCGCGACTGCGAAGTACCGGCGCCCCCGCTGCGTTGCCCCGATCACCGTGAAGAACATGGGACCGGTGCGCGCGGACATCGATCGCCTGAAGAAGGCGGCGGAGGCGGGCGGTCCGACGGAAGCCTTCATGAACGCGGCTTCGCCGGGGACGATCGCGCTTTTCCAGCCGAACGATTACTACAAGACGCCGGACGAGTACCTCGTCGCCATCGCCGAGGCGATGCGGGCGGAGTACGAGGCCATCGTCGAGTCCGGAATTCTCCTGCAGATCGACGCGCCGGATCTCGGGATGGGGCGCCACACGATGTACAAGCATCGCACTGTGGAGGAGTACCTCAAGCTCGCCGAGCGCCATATCGAAGTGCTGAACCACGCCTTGCGCAACGTTCCGGCGGATCGCGTGCGCATGCATATCTGCTGGGGGAACTACGAAGGCCCGCATCATCACGACGTTCCGATGGCGCAGATGCTGCCCATCGTGATGAAGGCGAAGCCGCAGGCACTGCTGTTCGAGGCCGCGAACCCGCGTCACGCGCACGAGTGGGCCGTGTTCCGCGACCAGAAGATTCCGCAGGACAAGATCCTGATTCCCGGCGTGCTGAGCTCGACGACGAACTACGTGGAGCATCCGGAGCTCGTCGCGGAGAGGCTGGTGCGGTTCGCCGAGATCGTGGGCAAGGAGCGCGTGATGGCGGGCTCCGACTGCGGCTTCAGCACGTTCGCGGGCTTTGGCCCGGTGGACCCGGACATCACCTACATGAAGCTCGCCTCGATGGCCGAGGGTGCCCGCCTCGCCAGCAAGAAGCTCTGGGGCAGCTGATGGTCCTCCGGCCCGACGCCGCGCGCCGGGCCTCCGAGCGATGTGCTACGAGCGACGCGCTCCAAGCCTGGTTCTCTGAGCCGCCCGGCGATTGAGAGCCTCTTCGTCAGGCCGGCAGGGGCTTGCCGAGCAGCAGCTCGGCCAGGTGCGTCGACGACGCAATCGACGGATCCTCCGCCATCGCCCGCATGCGCGCCGTGCCCGCGGCGCGCTTCTCCGGATCCGACTCCGCGAGCTGCTGCTTGAACCCCGTGGCGATCGGCGACGTCACTTCGAGATACACCCGCCGGCGCTCAGCCGCGTAGTAATCCAGCACGGATTCATCCCGCCGCTTCAGAACCACCGACGACAGGTAATCGACAAGCTGCATGGCGTCGATCACGCCCGTCGTCAGCCCCATGCCACCGCAAGGATTGCAAACGTGCGCAGCGTCCCCCGCGAGCAGCGCACGCCCCACCCTGAAGGTCGGCGCGCATCGCTCATGCACGCGATACGAGGACGCCGCGACGATCTCGTATGGCTCCGACGTCGGAAAGATCGCCGCATAGTGCTGAGGTACCCGCCGAAGAACCTCGTCCTCCGGCAGCGTGGCATCCTCACCGTACGTACAACGCCAGAGGTTGTCCTGGCCGAGCCGCGCGATCACCGCCCAGTCGACCGGATCCTGAACCATGTTGGCGTTCAGGTACCCGTGCTTGCCGAAGTCGTACCGCAGATTCGTCGCGACGAATCTCTCGGCCCACGTGTGTCCCTCGAAGGGAAGGCCAAGGAGATGCCGCACGGTGCTTCGCGCCCCGTCCGTTCCCACCACCCAGCTGCTGCGCATCTGCAGGGGACCATCCGGACCTTCGACCGTCAGCGTGACCTCCGATGAATTCTGGGTCAGCGCCGTAACGCGGTGATCGAACAGCACCTCGGCATTCGGCAACTGCTTCAGGTGCCGCATGACGAGCTGGGCAAGGATGTGCTGGCCGAAGTGCAGGTTGTAGGGATACTTCTCGCCGGCGGGCAGCCCGATGCTCGTATCCACCGGAATCCGCACACCGTGCTCCGGAACCCAGTAGCAGAATTCCGTGGACTTCAGCCCGACCTCGCAGGCGTCTTCGAGCACGCCGAGCTGGTCCAGGAATTTAATGGTAGTGGGGAAGTACACCGCCGCCCGCGGCGAATCGTTGATGCCGGCTTCGGACTCGAGCAGGCGAACTTCCAGACCCTGCCGGGCGAGCCCCAGCGCAGTGAGAAAACCCACCGGCCCCGCGCCCACCACGATGACATCCACCCGCCTGCCTGCTTCGACGGCCACCTTCGCCCCCTACCAAGTGGTCATGGAAATGGACATCGATAATAAGCATGCTTCTGAGAATTCGTCGTACGAAATGGCCTGCGCACAGTGAAATTGCTAGATTCCAGCGTAAATTCAAGGCAATCGGAACGCGCATGATGCAGGGGGGCATGATCTCCGCCGCCGAGGGTCTCGGGCAGGAGGGAGCCGGTCGTTCGGGGGCGAGGCCCGCCACGTTTGTTCCCGTCCGGACGGGTTCCGGCGAGATCGCAATGGAAGTTGCGGGGCGCGGACATCCGGTGATTCTGATCCACGGCTGGGGCGTGGATCGCCGCATGTGGGCGCACCAGATCGCGGCGTTCCGCCGTCAGTTCACCACCATCGCCTACGACCGTCGCGGCTGCGGCCAGACCACTGCGCCGGCGGATTACACGCTTGAGCTCGAGGACATCGACACCGTGCTGGATCAGCTCAAGCTGAAATCGGCGGGGCTTGTGGGAATGTCGCAGGGAGGCCGGCTCGCCATGCGGTACGCGATCACGCGTCCGTCGCGGGTCACCGGGCTCGTTCTGCAGGGTGCGCCGTTGGACGACACGCCTCCGCCACTTCCAAGTGACGCAGCAGTGCTGCCGCTCGCGCGGTTCGCGGAAATGCTTCGTCGTGGCGATCGTGCAGCTCTGGCCCGGGAGCTGGCGGCTCATCCGCTCATGAGCGCGGGGGACAAGCAGGCGCAGGCCGAGATCGATGCAATGACGAGGGAATATCGCGGAGAGGACCTGCTGCGCGCTTCTTCCTCGGCATCGGGCGAGCAGCCGCTGTATGCCGCGGACCTAGTGGCCATCCAGGCGCGGACGCTCGTGATCACGGGCTCGAACGAACTGTTGTGGTTGCGGCGAGTGGCGGATCGCATGGCGCGCAACATTCGCGGCGCGCGGCGTCGGGTGATCCGCGGAGGCGGGCATTTCGTGAACATGACGCACGTGGGCGACTACAACCGCGCCGTCATCGAGTTCCTCGTGAACACTATACGGCCATGGAGTGAGCGAGCATTGGGTAGCGTCTGAGCTCGATTTCGATCGTGCGCGCCGCTTCGCGCAGGATCGGCAGCCGGCTTGCCACCATGTCGTTCTTGTCCGTCCTCGCGGTCGAAGTGGAGCAGTTGATCGCCGCGATCACTTCGTTTTCCGCATTGAAGATCGGCACGGCGACCGAGACGACGCCGTAATCCAGCTCGTCCTCGATCGCGGCGTATCGCTCTTCCCGCACCTTCGCAAGAATGTTCCGGAGCACGGATTTCGACGTCACCGTTTTCTCTGTGAGCGCCGTCAGTTTCACTTTCCGGAAATAGTCCTCAAGCGCGTCCTTGCTGAGGAATGCCAGAAGCGCACGGCCGAGCGAGGTGGGGTAGGCCGCGAATCGGGTGCCGACGGTGCAGGGTACGCGGACCATCCGGTTCGTCGAAACATGCACGAGATACAGGATGTCGGATTCCGAAAGCACCGCGAGCGATGAGCTGTCGCCCGTTTTGTCCCGCACGTCCTGCAGGTACGGCCGCACGATCTGCTCGAGATTCATCGACTCGATGTAGGCCGAAGCGAACGCGACGACCGCCGGCCGCAGCAGAAAGAGCTTGCCGCGCTTGGCCGCATATCCCAGCTCGACCAGCGTATGCAGGCAGCGCCGCGCAGTTGCTGCGCTCAACTGGGTGGCACTCGCCACCTGGCTGAGCGTCATTTCGGGATGTTCCTTCGAGAAAGCCCGCAGCACCGAGAGCCCGCGCGCGAGCGACGTGATGAACTCCCCCTCACGATCTTCCGCTTTTGCGGCCCTGCGGCGCGGCTCGCGCATCGACGCCCCCTCTCCATCCGCCTTCGCCGGGCGAACGCCGGCTGTGCTACCTTCCGACCCAGCGGATTGACTGGCAAGGGATTTTTGCGCGTCCGTGCGCTGCGCGAAATGGATTTCGAAGAGCGAAGTTGCTAGATTTTTCGTGCGTGTACAGCGGGTTACAAACAATCCGAAGGGGGCGTACATGTCGACAGGAATCCTGCGGAATGCCGTGCGAAGAGCGATGGGTCTCGGGATCTGCGCAGCCCTCATGGGGCCCGCTCCCGCCTTCGCGCAAGGGGAGGTGACGCTCGAAGAGGTCGTCGTCACCGCCCGCAAACGAGACGAATCGCTTCACGATGTGCCTGTCGCGGTGAACGCGTTCAGTGCCGCCGAGATCGAGGCCGCGGGCATCACACGCCCGCAGGACTTCATCGCGCTCACTCCGAACATGACGATGGTGCAGACCCAGAACCAGGGCACCTCGTTCATCACCGTGCGCGGCATTTCCCAGGCGCGCAACAGCGAGCCCTCGGTCGCCGTGCTCATAGACGGCGTGCTGCTCGCGAATCCCTCGCAGTTCAACCAGGAGCTCTTCGACATCGAGAGCATCGAGGTGCTGAAGGGGCCGCAGGGCGCGCTGTACGGGCGCAACGCCATCGGTGGCGCCATCATCATCCGCACGCAGCAGCCGGGTGACGAACTGGCGGGCAAGATTACGCTCGGCTACGACGACGGCCCGGGATACAAGGCGCGCGCGAGCGTAGGCGGCCCGCTCAACAGCGACAAGACGCTGAAGTTCATGGCATCCGGCTCGTATTACGACACCGACGGCTGGATCCGGAACACGTTCCTGAACGATGACGCGGATCCGTTCCGGGACCTCTCGGGCCGCCTGAAATTCCTGTTCGAGCCAAGCGACGCGTTCTCGGCGGATCTGCGCTTTTCGTACTCGAAAGTCGATACGCAGGCGCTGTACTTCAACATCACCGAAAGCGTGAACGACACGAGCCTGGCCGTGCGCGTCAACAATCGGGGCGAGAACGAGCGCACGTTGTATGGAACCTCGCTCAAGCTGGATTTCGACGTCGGCGGCGCGACGCTCACGTCGATCACTGCTTACGATCACATCGACGAGCTGCTGACGGGCGACCAGTTCAACTTCCTGCCGATTCCGGAGTCCGTGCTCGTGAGCATCGGCTTTCCGGACCAGGCGCAGCATCAATGGCTGGACGTGGACGCGGTGAGCCAGGAGCTGCGCCTCGCTTCGTCAGCCGTCGGCGACAGACTGCAGTGGATCGTCGGCGCCTACTACATCAAGACGGATCGCTTCATCTCCACCGGCAACGTCTTCGACTTCGGCAGCGGGGTAGTGCCGCGTGTGAAGCGCGAACCGCTGCCGTTGAACAACCCGCAGTTCACGTTCCTCGCGGACAAGCAGAACAACGACGCGTGGGCCGTGTTCGCGGACGTCACATACGACGTCACCGAGCAACTCGAGCTCGATGTGTCGCTGCGTTATGACGAGGACAGGAGGCGCAATACCACGCGGACGCCAGCGGAATTCATTCCGGCGCCCCTGCAGGGCACCGCCTTCCCGGGCCAGGTGCGCACCGAAACCTGGGATGACCTGCAGCCCAAGGTGACGCTGCGCTACCAGCCGAACGACACCTGGAACCTCTACGGCGGGTACAGCCGCGGCTTCAGAAGCGGCGGGTTCAACCAGACCGGAGTCGGCGCGACCGGCATCCCCGGCATCGGCGATCTCTTCGACCAGGAGACCGCGGACACCCTGGAGATCGGGGTCAAGGGCCAGTTCCTGGAGCGCCGCCTGTCGACGAGCGCGAACGTCTATCACACGAAGGCCAAGGGCACGTATTACTTCGTCTTCGATCCCGTCACGAGCACCCAGAACCTCGGCAATCTCGACGAGGTCGAGTTCCAGGGCCTCGAATTCGAGCTCTCCGCGCGCCTGGCCGAAGGATTCGACACCTACCTGCGTGTCGGCCTCACGGACAGCGAGATCAAGGAAAGCCGCAGGGCGGCGACGGACGTGGGGAACGAGGCGCCGCTGGTGTCCGAGTACACGCTCAACCTCGGGGCGCAGAAGCGCTTTCCGCTCGGCTCCGCGGGCTTGCGCGGCGTCGTGCGGGCCGACTGGCAGCGGATCGGCCCAACCTACTGGTACCCGGACAATTTCACCAAACGGGATCCCGTGGACCTTGTGAACCTGCGCATCGGAATTGAACAGGAAAGCTGGTCGCTGACCGCCTTTGCCCGCAATCTCTTCGACGAAGATTACAATGCGGAATGGTCGCCCGGGCCGCAGTTCTTCCCGAACCCGGGCTACACCAACAACTTTGTTTTCAAGGGGCAGCCGCGGGTGTGGGGTGCGGACTTCACCTACCGGTTCTGAAAGCGGCTCGCTCCCGACAGATCGTTTCTTTCGAGGTAACGGACCATGGCGAGCACACAGAAACTGCCCACGCGGCTGCATCACACGGCGTACGTCTCGAGCAATCTCGAGAACACGCGCAAGTTCTACGAGGACCTCATCGGCCTGCCGCTGATGGCCACCTGGTGCGAGTCGGACGTGCTGTTCGGGGAAGAGCGCACGTACGCGCACTGCTTCTTCGGCCTGGCGGATGGCAGCGCACTCGCGTTCTTCCAGTTCGCGCGGCCGGAGGACCAGAAGCTCTTCGGGCCGAAGATGCCGGAGTCCCCGTTCCACCACATCGCGCTGAACGTGGACAAGGAGACGCAGGAAGGTATCGAACAGCGGCTGCGCGCGGCGGGCTATACAGAGCCCAAGATCTACATCCTCGAGCACGGCTACTGCCGGTCGCTCTACGTTGCGGATCCGGACGGCATGATCTGCGAGTTCACGGTGGATCACCCGGACGCCGAGAAGATCAACGCCCTGCAGAAGGCCAAGGCGCACAGCGAGCTCAAGCGCTGGCTCGCCGGGGATCACACGTCGAACAACATGTTCCGGTCGGAGAGCCACAAGTAGCCGCGCCGCTCCCGCCGACCTTCGAACATGATCTACGACCCTGACGTAGAGACGCGCGCGCCCGAAGAACAGTACCGGATCGATCGCGAGCAGTACCGCAAACAGATCGAGTATCTGTTTGCGCGCTCCGCGTTCTATCGGGAGAAGCTCACCGCCGCCGGCTTCCGCAACGCCGACGACGTGGGGCCTCTCGAGCGCATCGATCAGCTGCCGTTCACGGAAAAGGACGACCTTCGCCGCACGCAGGCGGAGCATCCGCCGTTCGGTGCGCATCTCGCCGCGGACCCGGCGAACATCGTGCGCGTGTACTCCACGAGCGGCACCACCGGTGTGCCGTGTTACATCGGCCTCACGCCGCACGACCTGGACATGTATGCAACCAACGTCGCGCGCGGGTACACCGCGGCGGGATTCCGGAAGCATCAGCGTGTTGCGGTCGGCTTCAATGCCGGGCCGTTCGTTGCCGGGGCCGTGTATTACGGGTTCGACAAGATCGGCTGCAACGTCATTCCGATCGGCACTGGAAATACGGAGCGGCTCGTCAGCGCCATCCAGCACCTCGGCGCGACGGGCACGAGCTGCACGCCGTCCTACGGGCTGTACATGATCGACTGGTGCCGCGAGCGGGGAATCGACACTCGCAAGCTCGGCCTCAGGAACATGATCACCGCCGCCGAACCGGGCGGCGGCGATCCGATGATCCGCGAGCGCATCGAGACGGCCTTCGGCTGCATGGTGCGCGAGTCGATGGGTATCGGGGACATCTCGCTGTCGGTCTGGGCGGAGGATGAGGACGGCAACGGCATGAACCTGTCCGCGAAAGGGTTCGTGCACGTCGAGCTCATCGATCCCGCGTCGGGGAAGCCGATTCCGTGGGAAGACGGCGCGGAGGGCGAGCTCGTGTACACGGCCCTGCGTCGCGAATCCATGCCGCTCCTGCGGTTCCGGAGCCGCGATCACGTCGTCGTGAACATGAAGCCGAATCCGACCGGCCGCACGGGCCCGCGCATTCGGTGCGTCGGTCGCACGGACGACATGCTCATCGTGCGCGGTGTGAATCTTTATCCGACGGCCATCCGCGGAATCCTCCGTGATTTCGTGCCGGACGTCGGCGAGGCGTTCCGCATCCGGCCTCGCGCCGCCGGCGTGAGCCAGACGCCGCCGCTACCGCTCGTCCTGGAGCTCGGCCCCGGCGTCGTGGCGGAGCCTCCTGGTCTGCGCGAAAAGATCGTCGCTGAAATCAAAACGCGTCTGCTGGTTACGGTGGATCTGCAGCTCGTTCCGCACGGAACGCTGCCGCGGGACACCTACAAGACCAAGCTGGTCGAGTTCCCGGCAGCGCAACCCCAGTCCCGCACGGCGTAGCCGTTCGGTTCATCCACAACCTTTCCGAAGGCCCAACTGGAAGCCAACATGACCCAGCCGCTTTTTCCCTGCACCCTGGTGGGCAGCTACCCGCAGCCGGACTGGCTGATCAACAAGGAAATCCTCAAAGGCCGCTTCCCGCCGCGCACGCGCGCGAAGGAGCTGTGGAGGGTCGGCGAACAGTTCCTCGCGGAGGCGCAGGCGGATGCCACGCGCATCGCGGTCCAGGACCAGATCCTCGCCGGCATCGACATCGTGACGGACGGCGAGATCAAGCGCGAAAGCTATTCCAACTTCTTCGCGAACGCGCTGGAGGGCATCGACTCGGAGAATCCGGGGACGGCGCTCGATCGCAGCGGCGAGCCCGTGAAGGTTCCGCGCATCGTCGGGCCCATCAAGCGCACGAAGGCCGTGTGCGTGGAGGACGTGAAGTTCCTGCGCTCGCTCACGGATCGGCCCATCAAGTACACGATCCCGGGTCCGTTCACGATGGCCCAGCAGGCGCAGAACGAGTACTACAAGACCGAGCGTGAAGCGGCGCTCGCCTACGCGCAGGCGGTGAAGGAAGAGATCACGGATCTCTTCGCGGCCGGCGCGGACGTGATCCAGCTCGACGAGCCGTACATGCAGGCTCGCTACAAGAAGGCCGAGGAATACGGCATCGAAGTGCTGGACGCCGCGGTGGACGGAGTGAAGGGCAAGACAGCCGTGCACATCTGCTTCGGCTACGCGGCGCTCATCCATCATCGCCCGGGCGAGTACCAGTTCCTGCCGCAGTTCGCGAAGTCGAAGATCAACCAGATCTCGATCGAGACCGCGCAATCGAAGCTCAACTGCGAAGTGCTGCGTCAGCTGCCGGACAAGGAGATTCTGCTTGGCGTGCTGGATCTCTCGACGAGCAAGGTCGAGACGGTCGCCGAGGTGAAGGAAAGGGTGCAGCGGGCTCTCAAGTACTGCGACGCCGAGCGCATCATCCTCGCGCCGGACTGCGGCATGAAGTACCTCTCGCGCGAGGTGTCGTTCGGCAAGCTCAAGGCGATGTGCCAGGCGGCCGCGGAGCTGCGCGCGTAGGGCGTATCGGAAATGGACGGCAGCGGGGTTGGAGCCGCTGCCGTTCTCGCGGTCGGGCGTCGGACATCGGCAGCGTTGTTGCGGACCGCCTGGTGCGATGTGCGAAGATCGTCGGTAGAGAGAACAATCATCGCCGGCTGACGGCCGGCGCTTTGGGGGCACAAGCCTGAAAGGGCTGCAATCGCGCTGTCATGGGCACCGTGATCCATCCTGACCCGGAAACGCGGCGCCGGGACTTCCTGGATTCGCTGTATCGGCGGTATTCGGGCTCCCTGCTGCGTTTCCTGAGCCGCCGGCACGTCGGCCCCGAGGACGCTCGCGAGATCGTCCAGGAGACATATTGCCGGATGCAGCAGGTGGCGGGGCTGGAGACGCTCGAATACCCGCGTGCGTATCTCTTTCGGACCGCCCTCAATCTTGCGGAGGACGGGCGCCGGCAGCAGCGCCGCAGCCCGGTGCCGCAGGCCGCCAGCCCTTCGGAGGTCGATGTCCCCAGCGAGGAACCGACGGCTTACCGGGTCCTGAAGGGACAGCAGGAGCTGGCGATCATCCGGCAGGCGCTCACGGAGCTTCAGCCCAAGTGCCGCCGGGCATTCGTCATGCACCGCTTCGAGGGCGCCACCTATCAGCAGATTGCGGGAGAGCTCGGGCTGTCCGTTTCAATGATCGAGAAGTACATCAGCCAGGCGCTGGCACACCTCAAGACGCGCCTGGACGAGTCCGCTTCCCGGTCGCGGCCCGCGCGTATGATGAAAACGACCCCATGAACCAGACCCAGCAGGAAGATCCGTCGACCCTCAATGAGGAAGCCGCGCGCTGGCACGCGCGGTTGCGCTCGGGTGTGGCTCTCTCGGCTGCGGAGGAGGGGCGCTTCAAGGCCTGGTGCGCTTCGCCCGAAAATCAGCGTGCGTACGACGAGATGGATGCGCTCTGGAACGAGCTCGCGCTGATCGCGGACTCGCCGGAGGTGATGGCGGAGCGCACGCCCGTCCCCGCCGAGCCGGAGCGGCGGCAGGCCGATAACGTTCTTCCGCTCGCCGGGGCCCGCGCGCCCGGGCGGCAGTCGAGAGCGCGAACTGCGCTTCCCTGGGCGCTGGCGGCGGGCGTGGTTCTCTCCATCCTGGTTGGAACGGCGCTGGTGCTGCGGCCCATGCCGGAGGCGGCGCCTGTGGCTTTCGCCACGGTGGTCGGTGAGCAGCGGCGGGTCGCGCTGGAAGATGGTTCGTCCGTCACGCTGAACACCGCATCCGAGATCAGCGTGAACTACACGAAGGGTCGGCGAAGCCTCACGCTCGTGAAAGGGCAGGCGACGTTCGAAGTGGCGAAGGATCCGTCGCGGCCGTTCGTTGTGCGGGTGGGGCAGGGCACGGTGACTGCGCTCGGCACGGTGTTCGATGTGTACAAGCACGACGATCGTGTCACCGTCACCTTGCTCGAAGGGCGGGTGGCAGTGCTGCCGAAAGCGGATTCTTCGGTGAATTCAGGGACCGCGCTCGCGGATGATCCCCAGGCCGGTTCCGCGGACGGTGAACGCGCGGAAACCATGGCCCATCGGGTGGAGCCCATCGTGCTCACCGCAGGCGAGCAGATCTCCTACGCCGAGGACGGGAACCTTGTGCCCACGCGCGTGGCCGCGGACGTCAAACGCGCGCTCGCCTGGCGCGAGAAAAAGATGGATTTCCAGGACACGCTGCTCCCCGAAGCGATCGCCGAGGCGAACCGCTACTCGAACGTGAAGATCGAGCTGCAGGCGCCGGGTCTTGAGAACGCCCGCATGAGCGGCGTGTTCGACACCGATGGGAAAGGCTTCGTCGAGGGCGTACAGGCCTACTTCGGCCTGAAGGCCGAGCCCGTCGGCAGCGATCGCGTCGTTCTGGTTCCTGCGCCCTGAACGACTCGGGCCGGGCGCGCACTTTCGATGAAACCAGGGGGGATTGCAGATGTCGTGCATGCGGGTTTTTGTGAAGGCGGTGGCGACGGTCGCGTTCGTCCTTGCGATACAGGCAGCCACCGCGAGGAGCTCGACCCAGCTTGTGCCGGGCACGCTTCCGCCCGCCTGCGATCGCGCGTGCCTTTACGGATTCGTCGACCAGTATCTGGATGCGCTTGCGCGCAAGGACCCTTCGAGGGCGCCCTGGGCGGCCGGCGTCCGGTTCACGGAGAACAATGTCGAGCTCTCCATCGGAGACGGGCTCTGGGGCACCGTGAGCGGGGTCGGCAACTACAAGCTCCGGTTCGCGGATCCGCAAAACGGGCAGGTGGGCGTCTTCGGGACGGTGACCGAATCCGGCGTCTCCTCGACGCTGGCCGCGCGGCTCAAAGTCGAGGCGGGGAAGATCACCGAGCTCGAAACCATCGTCCTGCGGATCGCGGACATGCCGCCGCTCGTCGGCAACGAGAACCCGTTCAGCAAAGGTTCGTTCGCGCGCCGGCCCATCCTGGAAGAGGACGTGCCGCCGGCTCTGCGGCGTCCGCGTGAGCGTCTGATCTCGCTGTCGGATGGCTACTTCGACACCTTGCAGCTCAACGACGGGCAGCTGCTCACGGAATTCGACCCTGCCTGCAATCGCTTCGAGAACGGCCTGCAGACGACGAACAACCCGGCGAAGCCGCTCGGCGAATACAGCGCGCTCGGCTGCGCGGATCAGTTCAAGCTGGGTGTGTATCGGTATGACGACCGGCTGCGTGCGCGGCGTTTTCCGCTAGTGGACGAGGAGCGCGGGCTCGTGCTCGCGATGGGCTTCATCGATCACTCGGGCCGGCTCGGCTCGTACAAGCTCACGGACGGTCGCACGGCCGAATCCCCGGTGCGTCGGCCGCATTCGTTTCACCTGATGGAGCTCTTCAAGATCGTCGACGGCAAGCTGCGGCAGATCGAAGCGGTGTTCGTCACCGTGCCGTACAACATGCCGTCGCCGTGGGATGAGTAACTGAATTGCGCGCCCACACGGGCGGGGAGCGCGTGGCTGCCCCGACCGTGCTTGGCGCGCGTGCCTGGCGCGGCCGTGCGTTTGGCCGGCGCGACGGGCGCTTGAGCCCCGCTCAGCGGCCCTTCGTCGCGCCGTTCTGCCAGCTCTCGCGCAGGAGATGCTTCTGCACTTTGCCGGAAGGCGTACGCGGCAGCGTTTCGATGATCTCGAAGCGCTTGGGGACTTTGAACTTCGCGAGCCGGCGCTGGCAGTGAGCTTCGAGCGTCGGCACGTCCAGTGACTTGCCGGGCGCCACCACGACGAACGCGCAGCCCACTTCGCCCCACTGCGGATCCGGAATCCCGATCACTGCCACGTCGCCTACCGCATCGAGCTCGACGATGGTCGCCTCGACTTCGGCGGGATACACGTTCTCGCCGCCGGAGATGAACATGTCCTTGATGCGATCCACGATCGTGAGGAAGCCGTCTTCGTCGCGCACGGCCACGTCGCCCGTGCGGAACCAGCCGTCGACGAAAGCCGTGGCATTGAGCTCCGGCCGACGCCAGTAACCCGGCGTCACGTTCGAGCCACGCGTCCAGATCTCTCCTGGCGTGCCCGTGGGCACTTCCCGACCCTGATCGTCGACGAGCTTGATCTCCACGGTGAGATGCGGAAGCCCGACAGCCGCCGGGTGCTTGCGGATGCGCTCGAGATCGCCGACAGGCTGCGCGAGCGCTGAGCAGATCTCGCTCATGCCCCAGCCGTTGATCATCGCGACACCGTCATCCAGCCAGCGAAGGATGTGGGCCTCCGGATTGGGCGCGCCACCGGTGATGAGCGCGGTGAGATGCGAGAGCTTGCGTCCTTCGAAGTCCGGCAACTGCCGCATCATCATCGCCATCTGCGTAACGCAGAAGTAGTGCGTGATACCGAGCTTCGGATCCGCAAGGCGCGCGTATGTCACCGGCGCATCGAACTTCTGGCTGATGAGCACCGTTCCGCCGACGAGCAGCGGCACACGCGCGGCCGCGAAAAGACCCGCCGTGTGGAACATCGGCATATCGCAGAGGAACGTGGCGGACGGTGAACATTGCGTACCGAGCGCGAGATTCAGCGCGCCGGAGAACGCGTTGAGCTGGGTGACGATCACGCCTTTGGGCTTGCCCGTGGTTCCCGAGCTGTAAAGCAGCGTGATCGGCGTATCCGGATCCACGGCCACACCGCTGGCGGGAGCGGAGGGCGCCGGTGCGGCAGCGATGCGGGCAGCGAGCCCATCCGCGCTGTCGTCCAGCATGATCCGCGGCAGGCTCGCGCCTGGCGTGCCCTTTTCGAGACGGTCCAGGAACATCGGTTCGATCACGACGAGCGACGGCTCGCAGTCCGCGATCATGAAAGAGATTTCCGCCGCGGCGAGCCGCCAGTTGAGCGGAACGAAAATCGCGCCGGCGCGCACGCAGGCGAAATGCAACACCAGCATCTGCGCCGAATTGCGGGAGAGAACTACGACTCGCTTGCCCTCGGGCGTGCCGAGCGCTGCGCGCAGCACGCTTGCTGCGCGGTCCACCGCATCGTCGAGCTGCGCATAGGTGAGCGGCTTGTCGGCGGTGAGATCGTGTACTGCGAGTTTTCTGGGGGTGGTGCGGGCGAAGTGGGCGATGAAATCAAGAAGCAGAGGCTGCACGGCGAATCCTGGTCTTTTATCGGCGGAAACGGAGCCTGCGGCGGGCGCGGAAGGCCCTTCTGGCAGGCCGCGAAGCATACCCGAACGCGGGTCAGAGGGAGGCGGCGAGGCGGTCGATTGCCGCACACATCTCCTGCAGGTCCGGCTTGTGCACGAATCCGCGCACTCCAAGGGCCTGCCCGGCGCGCTCCACCCGCTCCTCGATGTATCCCGAGACGATCAGGATGGGCAGGCCTGCGAGCGCCTGAAGGGCGTCCCGGGCCACGTCGAGGCCCGACATTTCGCTCATGTTGTAGTCGCTGACGAGCAGGCTCGGCTTGTCGCCGGATTCGCGCAGCTTCTGCAGGGCCGTACGGGCGCTGGTGAAGCCGGAGACGCGATAACCGCGGCGGCTCAGCATCCTTTCCATCGCGGAAACGATCGTCGGATCGTCGTCGACGTAGAAGATGTGCGCGCCACTTCCGCTACCGTCAGCTGCGACTGCCGTTTCAGTCAATTGTGTGGACGTGCTCGCGGCGACGGGCAGGTACACGCGGAAGGTCGTGCCCTCGCCGGGTGCGCTGTCGAGCTCGATGGCGCCTTCATGCCCCTGGACGATGCTGTGGACGACGGAAAGCCCCAGCCCGGCGCCTTCGCCGACACGCTTCGTCGTGAAGAACGGCTCGAAGATCCTGTCGCGCACCTGAGGGTCGATCCCGCAGCCGGAGTCCTTCACGGCGAGACACACATATTCGCCATGATGAGGCTGCATGGCCGGAATCGGCGCGCGTGCGGCCGGAACGGTCTCCAGCGAAATGCGGATCGTCCCCGGATCCGTGCCGATGGCATGTGCCGAGTTGGTGCAGAGATTGACGATGAGCTGGTGCAGCTGGGTGGCGTCCGCGTTCACCGGCGGCACATCGCTGCCTTCATCCAGAGACAGCGAGATGCGCGCCGGCAATGTCGCCCGAAGAAGTCTCATGACGTCCTGGATCAGCGGCACGAGTTTCACGCTCGCGCGAGTGTCTACCTGCGCGCGGCCGAACATCAGGATTCGGCGCGTCAGCGCACGGGCGCGCTCGGCAGCTGCCGTGATCTGATCCAGGCTTTCACGCACCTCCGGATTGCTGCTGCCCACATCCTGCGCGGCGAGCGAAGCGTTGCCGATGATCACGGCGATCATGTTGTTGAACTCGTGAGCGATGCCGCCGGCCAGAGTCCCGAGCGCCTGCAGCTTCTGCGACTGATAGAGCTGCGTTTGCAGAGCGCGCCGCTGTTGTTCCGCGTGGCGCCGCTGAACGAATTGCCCGATGAGACTTCCGAGCACGGGCAGGGTGCTCATGAACGCATCGTCACGCACACGAACGTCGGGCGATGCGAAGACGAGCACGCCGACCACGCGGCTTCCGTCAGTCACTGGCATGATGCAGCAGCTGCGCAGCCCCGCATCGTTCAGAAGCTGGGCGCGCGCGACGCGATCGTCCTCGGTGATGTCGGGAATCCAGAGTCCGGTTCCCGTGCGCCAGGCATGGCCGATGAGGCCGACGCCGCTGCCGTACGCGTTGCGCACGAAATCGTCGATCACCTTCTCCGCGGCTTTGGCGAATCGCGGGCGAACCCACCAGTGCTCAAGATTGATCCCACCCGCCATTTCCGCGGCACGCCAGTAGCCGCCGATTTCCCAATCCTCGTGCTCGCAGATCGCCGCGATGGCCGAGCGGATGGCCGGCTCCATTTCGTCCACGCCCGCGAGGCACTTCGCGACCGCGAGCTCCAGCCCGCGAAGCTCCTCGGCGCGCCGCCGCTCGGTGATGTCGACCGAGGCTCCCCGCAGCTTCACCACCTTTCCGGTGGCGTCGCGTACGCCTTCGACGCGTCCCTCGATCGTTCGCAGGTCGCCGCCCGCGCCGTAGACGTGATACTCGCCGCGGACGTAGTAGGGCGGGTCGTAGGCGCCACGGAAGGCGTTCGCCACCTTGTCCTGATCCTTCGGGCTCACGCGCTCGATCATGGCGCGGAAGCTTGCGATCGTCGTATCAGGATCGAGCCCGTGAATCCGGAACTGATTGCGCGACCAGCGATGCTCGCGAGTGGCAACGTCGTACTCCCAGCTGCCGGATTGCGCGAGACGCTGCGCTTCTTCGAGATCCTCTGCGCGCCGCTGCATGTCCTGCTCCGCGCGCTGTCGCTCGAGCAGTTGATGCCCGGCCGTGCCGAGCGCCTTGTTCATGCGTTTTATGAAGACCGTGAGCGCCCACATCGTTCCGATCAACGTGACGAAGGCGATGCTTGCGCGCGCATAGAACGCGCCCGGAAACAGAGTGGGCAGGGGATATCCGGCAGCCTGCAGGATGCTCGCCAGCAACAGCACTGCAAGTCCGAGAGAACCAACGACGAGCAGCCCCCGCGTCCCGAGCGCAAGCCCCGCGAGAAGCGTCGTGAAGACGTACGAGCTGCCGATGAAGGCACCGCCGCTCGTGAGGACGATGAGCGACTGCACGCTCCAGAACGTACCGATGAGAATCGCCGCGCCGAGTCGCGCCCGCTTCCGGGTCATGCAGACCCACGCGACCGTCGAGGAAACCAGCACGGCAACGCTCAGGAGGAGCGAGCCGATCTTGTTCTCCGCGATGAAAGGAGCGATCAGCAGCAGGCCCGCGGCGCCGAGCATCAGCACCACCCTCACGAGGGGCGTGAAGACGTCGCGCACCCGCTCGTCCGCATCGTCGAAGGATTCCCAGCGTTCCCGGCTCATCGCACGCAATCCCCTTCGCGCGCCTTCTCGTTCTGGTTGCTGTCGGCGCCGCGTTCCGTGGGCCCATGGTAACGCGGCCGGCCGTTTTGCGAACCGCGCCGCCCTCACTGGCAGCCTGGACGCATTCTTGCGGCCTGCGGGACGGGAAAAGCAACATGGCGCGACGGGGAGACACCGCGCCAGAAAGCCTGCCTGAGGAGCTCAGGCAGGCTCGTGAGGCGTCACTTCAGCGTGACGTTCACGCCGGCGAGCATGTTGAACCCCGGGCCGGGCTCGAAGAAGCGCCCATTGCCATCGCCGACGATGACGGAGCCGACGTATCGTCGGTCGAACAGGTTGTTGGCGCGGACGAACGCGTTCAGGCGGAACCCCGACAGCTCGACGCCATAACCCGCGTCGAGGCCGAAGATCACGTACGATGGCGTGAACACCGAGTTCTGGTCGTTCACGGGCACGGAGCTCACGTATTGCGCGTTCGCGCCCACCTGCCAGCCCAGGTCGCCGCCCCAGCGAAGGCTCGCATAGGCGTTGTTTTTCGGAACGCCAGGCAGCCTGTTCCCGGCCGCGACGATCGCGGTCGGCGTGGTGCAGGGTGAGCCAGTGCAGGTCGTGAATGCGTCGGAGTAGGTCGCGTCGACGTAGGTGTACGCGATCTGAGTGCGCCAGTTGTCAGCAAAACGATATGCGAGCGCCAGCTCCGCTCCGCTTCGGCGCGTGCGCCCCGCGTTCTGATACGTGGATCGGCCACCCGCGTTCGTGTTGACGACGATCTCGTTGCGCGTGAGCGCGCGGAACGCCGTCACTTCTCCGGTGAGATTGCGGCTGATCTGCAGCTTCGCACCGACCTCGCTGCTGTTGCTGCGAGCCGGACGGAGCGCAAGGTTGAGCCCGCCCTGACCGTCTGCGCGATACGCCAGCTCCGAGCCGAGCGGAGTCTGGAAGCCCTGGCCGTACGACGCATAGAGATTCAGCCAGGGAGTGGCCTTGTACACGAGGCCGGCGACGGGGGAGGTCGCGTCGAACTGCACCTCGCCGCTGTCGTCGCCATTCGTGCCGACGATGAAGTGATCCTCGGAGTCGAAATGCACTTCGCTCCGGCGCACGCCGAGCGTTGCGGACCAGTTCCTCGCGAAGTCCCAGGTGCCCTGGGTGTACACGTCCATGTTGTAGCTGATGTTGTTTTCGTCCCTGCGCAACGCGCCGCGGACACCGAGCGTAGTGCCGACGAAGTTGTTGTAGCCGCGGCGATGCTCGTTCTGCCGGTCGTAACTTGCCCCGACGACCCAGGAGATCGGGCCGCCCGCAAGCTCGCTGCGCCACGTCCAGCGGACGTCCGCGCCACCGAATTTGCGATCCAGGTCGATCACGCCGCCGGAATGCGTGGCGGGCGTCTGGGCCCCGACGGGAATGGCCAGGAATTGCTCGACGTCTCGATGGCCGAAGTAACCGAGCAGCCGGACGGACTGCGAGTCGCTGAGATCGAGATCGTAGATGAGCCCGGCCTGCTGCTGCTCCAGGCTCTTGCGCGTGTTGAATTGCAGGGCGACGGCCGCGGTCTGGTCCGGGTCCGCGGCGAACTGCTCGGGAGTGATGCCGAGCGGATCTTCCGCGTCCGGGCGCGAGACGACGTTCGCGATGAGCGAAAGCTTGCTGTTCGCGCTTGGCGAGTAGTCGATCTTGCCGTTGAACGACTCGTTGCGGGCGCTGCTGTGATCGCGATAGCCATCCACCGTGAAGTGCGTGAACGCGACGTTGTATCCGAACGTGTCCGTTCCGCCACGGGCCGTGGCACCGGCGCGGAACGTGTCGAAGCTGCCGTAGGCGACGGCGCTTCGAAGTTGCATCGGGTCTTCGCCGTCGGAGGTGAAGAGCTGGATCACGCCGCCCGAGGAGTTGCCATACAGCGCGGAGAACGGCCCGCGCAGGATCTCGACGCGATCCGCCGAGTCGAGGTTGAACTGGGAAACCTGACCCTGGCCGTCGGGGCCGGTGGCCGGGATGCCGTCCTGGTACACGCGCACGCCGCGGATGCCGAATGCCGAGTTCGCGCCGATGCCGCGGATGGAGATCTGCTGGTCCTGCGCGTAGTTGTTCCGGTTGCGGGCGAGGAGGCCGGGGACGGAGGCCATGTCGTCCGCGAGGTTGACGCCGAGGGCGTTCATCCGGAGGTCCTCCGCGGAAACCCGGCTGATGGCCGCGGGGACGTCGAAGAGCCGGGTTTCGACGCGAGTGGCGGTGACGACCACCTCTTCGATGGGCAACTCCTTTGCCGGCGTCTGGGTCTGGGCGAGCGCCGCCACGGGCAGCGCGGAGGCGGTCAGGAGGAGCAGGGGGAGGCGATCGGGTTTCATCTGGGATCCGGGTCGTTCTTGTGGGACGCCCGGGGCGGATGGCGCCGCGGGCGCACGATCCTAGGCAGCCGGATTCCCGAAATGAATCATGATTTTCATGAATGACGGCCCGCGCCCCAGCCGTTCCGCCGCCCCGCCCGCCGGGCGGCGGCGTCGGCGCAACGCTTCGCCAGCCGCGGACTTGCGAGCCGCCGGCGATTGAGGGCTTCTTGTTGCCTGCTAGGCCCGCCGAGCCGTCCGATCGATTGCAGCGGCCAGCCGATAGAGCAGCTCCAGGCGCGGCACCGAAACGCCCAGCTCCGAAGCGAGCCGGCACGCATACCCGAGGGTCTCCTCGACCTCGAGCGCCCGTCCGGCCTCCACATCCTGGAGCGTCGACACGCGATGCCGGGGCGCGTTGTCCCGAAATTGCCGCCCGATGTCCACGACCATGCTGGTGGCGGTGTCCTCATCCCGCTCGCTCAGCGTCGCCACCGGAAACATCGCGTTGTCCGTGAACGCCACGCCCTTCCGGTGAGCGAGGTCACGCACCTCGCGTACCCATTGCACGAGCGCCCGCGCCCCGTCCGGATCCATCAGGTATTCCCACGTATTCGTGCGAACCGTGAGCGCCACACCCACAAGCCCTACCCACCCGGCGAACTTCGACCACTCCCGGCTCAGGATGTCCGGCACAGCAGTCGTGCGCACGCCTGCGTCATCGATAGTGCGCGCGAGCTTGTCGACGAAATCCGGCACGCCGCCATGGAGATGCCCGATCGACACATTCACGTTCCGCGTGAACAGCACTTCACCCGAAGGCAGCAGCTCGCCGCTCACATTGGCGAGCGCCCCGAGCACGTGCTCGCGTCCGAACGCGTCAGCGAGCAGCTCGTTTTTCATCATCCCGTTCTGGATCGAGAAGGCCGTCCCGATCCGGCTGCCGGCGAGCGGTTTGAGCGACTGAGCCGTGTCGATCGCCTTCGTCGCGACGATGAGCACCTCGGCCTCACGCAGCCGCGAATGGTCCTCGACCACCTTTACCTGAGACGTGAACTGCACGAGCCCCGAGATGCGCAGCCCCTCGTTGCGAATGGCCTCTGCGCGCCGGCCGCGGGCGAGCATCGTGACGGAGTGGCCCGCGCGGGAAAGATGGGCACCTAGAATGGAGCCGATCGCGCCGGCCCCCAGTATCGCGAAGTCTGTTTTCGACATGGCGGCATGATAGCGACAAGCGCGTGTCCACTGCGCCCGTGCCACGCCCACAGCCGTCCCACGGCCCATTCGGGCACGCGGCAGCCGTATTCGTCGCACGAACATCGCCGCACCCGCCCGCTTAAGCTATAAGAGTGCCGGCACAAGGACGAACAGGGGGTACCGAATTGAACAACGTCCAGCTCGCCCGGCAGATGTTCGTAAGTCCTGCCAGCGTATTCGCCGCGCTCAAGGAACGCCCGATTTTCGCGTTGCCGTTGTGGCTCATGATCCTCGGCACGATGGCCCTGACCGGCTGGTACTACGGCATCGTGGACATCGCGTGGTTGCAGGATCAGCAGCTGCAAGCGGCGAACGTACCAGCCGCGCAGCGGGAGGCCATGGCGAACGTTCCGCGCAGCGTGTACCTCCTGAGCTCGATGGTCGCCGCGCCGATCGCGATCGTGGTGATCATGACGATCATGGCGCTGTACTTCATGCTGGCCGGCGCCATCACGAACGTCCGTTATTCGTTCAAGCACTGGTTCGCCTTCAACTGGTGGGCGTCCTCGCCTGGAATCCTCGCACTCATTCCCTCGTTCCTGATTCTCGCAACCGCCAGCACGACGGAGATCTCGCCCAGCGCTCTGCAGCCCCTCTCGGCCAACGAGCTCATCTTCCACGTCCAGCCGGGCGAGAAGGGCTACAACTTCCTGGCGAGCGTCGGGCTCGTGCAGATCGTCACGGCCGTGCTCACTGTCATCGGCGTCCGCGTGTGGTCCGGCCGCTCGATGCTCTTCAGCGCGGTGTTCGGGCTCCTGCCGGCGGTGCTCATCTACGGGGTGTGGGCGCTCTTCGCCTTCCGCTGAAGAGATGCCTGGAGCACGCATGCGCAAGTGGATTGTGATGTCGGTGATCGCCCTGGTGATCCTGGTGCCCGTCACGATGAGCATCGTGAGGGGCGGCGAGGCGAAGGAGGTGGAAGTCGAGAGCGTGAGCCTTCGCGCGCTCGCTCCTTCGATCCTCGCGTCGGGAACGCTCGCGTACCAGACGGAAGTGCGCCTGGTGCCGGAAGTGATGGGACGCGTGAAGACGATTGCCGTTCGCGAGGGGGACTTCGTGAAACAGGGCGACCTTCTGCTGCAGATCGATCCGGCGACGTCTCTTGCCCAGATCGCGCAGCTTGAAGCCGCGCTCCGGCAATCCCGCCTGAACATCGAACGCCAGCGCGTGAGTCTCAACACGCAGGAAGCGAAGTGGAGGCGCTACCAGACGCTGCGGGAAAGCGGCATCGTGGACCAGAACACCTACGAGGAGATCGCCGCCCAGCGCGACCTTGCGCGCGTGGAGCTCGACACGAGCCTGGAGATGCTCGGTCAGACCGAAGCCCAGCTCAAACAGGCGCGCGAGCAGCTCGCGAAGACCGAGATCCGCGCGCCGATGGCCGGCAAGGTGACGGCGGTTTACATCAAGGCTGGCGAGACTGCCGTGCCGAGCGCGATGAGCATCGCGGGTTCGGACCTCATGGTGGTCGCGAACACCGCGAGCATGTACGCCGAAGTGAACGTCGACGAGAGCGATGTGGCGCGCGTCTCCGTCGGGCAGAGCGCCTCTATCGTGCCGGCGGCCCTTCCGGACAGCTCGTGGAAAGGCACGGTGGAGCAGGTGGCCATCGCGCCGAAGTCCCAGGCAGGCCAGAGCAAGAGCTACCTCGTGCGTATCCGCCTCGAGAAGCAGGACGAATCGCATTTCCGTCCGGGGATGAGCTGCCGCGCCGAGATTTCCACGCGCGTCGAGGATTCGCCGAAGGCGCTCGCGGTACCCGTGCAGGCCGTGCGTTACGAGGACTCGGACGATCCGAACCGGAAAGCGCAGAAGGCGAGTGTCTTCGTCGCGGATGGCGGCAAGGCTCGCAAGCGCGAGGTCGAAACCGGCGCCTCGGACGATGCGTATATCGAGATCGTGAAGGGCGTGCAGGCCGGCGAGCAGGTCGTCACGGGCCCCGCGAAGGTCCTGCGATTCCTGAAGGAGGGCGACAAGATCGCCGCGACGGTTGCAGCCCTCCCGACGATGCAGACGACGAAGAACTGAGACGGCGCATGATCGAGCTGCGCGGCATCGGAAAGACGTACAAGCTCGGGACGAACGAGTTCCAGGCGCTCGCGGGCGTGGATCTCGATATCGTGGCCGGCGAGTTCGTGGCGCTCACCGGCGCGTCCGGTTCCGGCAAGTCCACGCTGATGAACATTCTCGGCTGCCTCGACACGCCGAGTGCCGGCTCGTACGTGCTCGATGGCGCGGCTGTCGCAGGGCTGGACGAGGATCAGCTTGCGCGCGTCCGCAATCGCAAGATCGGTTTCGTGTTTCAGAACTTCTATCTGATGCCGCGCATGTCCGCGCTGGACAACGTCGCGCAGCCTCTGATTTATCGTGGTTTCTCGCCGGCGGTGCGCCGGCAGCGTGCGAGTGAGGCGCTGGCTCGCGTCGGTCTCGCAGAACGCATGCATCACAAACCGAACGAGCTGTCGGGTGGCCAGCGTCAGCGCGTAGCGGTTGCGCGGGCCCTCGTTGGCCGGCCGGAAGTGCTGCTTGCCGACGAGCCCACCGGAAACCTGGACAGCCGCACGGCGCTGGAGATCATGGCGCTCTTCAGGCAGCTCAACAGCGAAGGGCACACGCTCATCGTCGTCACGCACGATCCGGGCATCGCTTCCTACAGCAAGCGGGTGATCCGCCTGCATGACGGGCATGTGGTCGAGGATCGCCAGAATGTCGCGGCCCCGGAACCGGCGGCGGTGCACTGATGAACGTGGAGGCCTTGCCGCAGGCTCCGCCCGCGCCCGTAGGACGGGACGAAGGCTCCCGCTTCCAGGAGTTCATCTACGCCGCTCAGGAATGCCTGCGCTCGGCGCTCGCGAGCGTTCGCGCGCACAAGATGCGCAGCTTCCTGACGGTGCTCGGCGTCATCATCGGCATCTCGTCCGTGATCTGTGTGTTCGCGCTCATGCAGGGGCTCACCCGTTCGATCACGGATCAGTTCGAGGCTTTGGGCAGCAACACGCTTACGTTGCGCTCGGACACTCCGCTTCAGGATCAGATGCGAGGAAAGATCAATCGCCTGCGTCCGACGGATCTGGAGCAGCTCCGCTTCCGCATCGATGGCATTACGAACATCACGCCGCTCGTGTTCGCGGGAGCGCGCTTCGGCGCCGAGGTGCGCAACGGTCCGAACATCGCGAACAGCCAGCTCTTCGGCACCACGGCCAACTACCAGGAAACGTTCAAGGTCTACCCGGTCAAGGGCCGGTTCCTGACGCCGCAGGATGACGAGAGCCGGCGTCGCGTGGTCGTCATCGGCGAGCAGACGCGCAAGGACCTGGAGCTGCCTGAGGATCCGACGGGCCATTTCGTCCAGATCGGGCGCGAGTGGTTCAAGATCGTCGGGCTCATGGAGGCGCGCGGCGAGATCTTCGGCCAGAACCAGGATTCGTACGTCCTCATGCCGTACCAGACGGCGCTCGCGGTCACCGGCGCACTGACGGGGCAGCCGGATCTCTGGATCGCGTTCTCCGTCGTCGACCCGGATGCGATCGACAACGTGAAGCAGCGGGTGACCGCGCTGATGCGCCGGCTGCACGGGCTCAAGGACGATCAGGAGAACGACTTCGTCGTCCAGTCGTCGGAGCAGACCGCGAATACCGTCAAGAGCATCTCGCTTGCGCTGACGCTCGTGGTGTCGGGAATCGTCGGCATTTCGCTGCTCGTGAGCGGCGTCGGCATCATGAACATCATGCTCGTGTCCGTCACCGAAAGGACGCGCGAGATCGGCATCGCCAAGGCGCTCGGGGCGCCGCGGCAGTACATCCTGATGCAGTTCCTGATGGAGGCGATGGTGCTCGCCGGCCTTGGCGGCATCATAGGCATCGCACTCGGGTACGGCATGGCGTTCGGCCTATCCAAATTGATCGCGAATTCGCTCTCGGGATTTCCGAGCCCGTCGGTGCCATGGTGGGTGGTGCTGGGCTCATGCGCGTTTTCGATGTTCATCGGCATGGTGTTCGGCATTCTCCCGGCAACGAAGGCCGCCAACCTTGCCCCGATCGATGCGCTGAGGTACGAATAGGGCGCGATGAGCGCCGAGTCCACCGTTCACATCACCGCCGAGCGCACGCTGCCGATCTCACGTGAAGTCACCTGGAACGCCCTCCAGGACCCCCAGGTGTTGCAGGCGTGTATCCCAAAGTGCGAGTCCATCACTCGTGCCGGCAACGAGGAGTACGACCTTCTCTTCAGCGCGCGTTTCGGGCTGGTCCGCATTTCGCTCAAGGGAAAGATGCGGATGTCGGAAGTACAGCCGTGCGAGAGCTACAAGCTGTATTTCGAAGGGGAGGCGTTCGCGAGCCGCGGAAGCGGGGTCGCGCAGGTGCAGCTCTTTGAGAAGGACGGCGGCACGCTGATCCGCTACGGCCTCGATGTCCTGATCGGCGGCCCGGTGGGGCAACTCGGTGCGCCGCTGGTGAAGGGTGCCGTGGAGCGCGGGCTCGACAGGTTCTTCGATGCATTCGAAGGCCACGTGCGCGCCAACAGTTCCTGCGGCTGAAAAGCCGGCCGAAAAAAGGGCGGATGTTTCCATCCGCCCTTGTGCGCGCAACGTCGGAACAGCAGCTAGAACTGGTAGTTGAAGCCCACCACGTAACGCCGGCCCACCACGTCGTACAGCGACGTGTTGAACTCGTTCGTTCCCGCGCGGCCGATGACGCCCGGCGTGTACACGGGATCGCGGTCGAGCAGGTTCGTGACGGTGCCGTAGATCTCCAGGTCGTCGTCCAGCGCCCGGAACTTCAGCGTCATGTCCATGTAGAACGTGGACGGAACCGTGTTGTCCTCGATGGTGTTCGGATCCTGCGCGCCGTTCGGCAGGACGCAGTTCGCCGTGCACTCCCGGAACGTGCGGTCCAGGATGCCGCCGTCGATCCAGCGACCCTGCAGGAACGCACTGAACGACCCGATGCCATAGGTCACGTTGGTCGTGAACTTGTACTTCGGCAGGCCGCCCACGTTCGCGATACCGGGGCCGAGCTGGCCGACGCGCTCGTCCACCGGGCCACCCTGATTCTGGATGGAGTTGTGGTCTAGGAACGTGCCGTAGAAGCGCCAGCCCAACGTCTGGCCGGACGAGCCGAGCTCCGTGCGGTAGTTGAGCTCCAGGTCCACGCCGCTGATCTTCTGCACGGCCAGGTTGATGAACAGGTTCTCGACGCGGTCGATGAATCCGTTCGGCAGGTTGTCCCGCCGGATCACGTACTGGCAGAGCGTGGTGTCGCCGTTGAAGCAGCCCGTGACGATGTTCTGCGCGGAGAGCTGCGCGATCGCATCGTCGATGTCGATCTTGTACCAGTCCACCGTGGCCGAGAAACCTTGCAGGAACGAAGGCTGGTAGACGAGGCCGATCGTCGTCGTGTCCGCCTTTTCCGGCTGCACCAGCGGGTTGCCGCCGGAGAACGAGGCGGTCGTGACGGTGGTGTTGCCGTTCGCCGGGTCGATCACGTTCACGCCGCCGCGCGTCTGGTCGAAGCGTTCCTGCAACGTCGCGGCACGCACGTCCCGTGACTGCGTGACTCGGAATCGCAGCTGCTCGTTGATGTCCCACACGGCGCCGAGCTTGCCGGCCCAGATATCGCCGCTTCCCGAGTAGTTGGCCCAGCGGGCCGCCGCGTTGAACTCCAGGCTCTGGATCGCCGGGATGTCTTTCAGCACGGGGATCTGGAACTCGGTGAACGCCTCCTTCACGTTGTAGCGGCCCTCGATGGCGCGAAGGCTGCTGAAGAGAACGGAGCTGGAGTTAGCGTCACCGGCGTAGCCAGCCGGAACGAAACGAAGTCCGGGGATGCCGCCAGCGGCCGTTTGCGCCGAGACGCCGCGGATGCCGTATGGCACGAGACCGTAGTCCGCGAGCAGCGTGCCGTCGGGCAGGGCGGGGAACTCGTCGCTCGGATCCAGCGTGCGCTGGCGGAGCCTGTCCCCGCGGTACGAAGCGCCGAAGGCCGCGGAAATCGGGCCCGCGCCCCAGCCTTCCCACATCTCACCGCTCAGCACCGCTTCGGCGAAATTCTGGCTCGTCCATTGGCGCGCGACCTTTCCGTCGTCCCGAATCCAGGCCACCTGTTCGGGCGTCAGGTTCTGGACGCCGCCGAAAAGATTGATCGGCACGCAGCCGCTGAAGATGCCTCTCGGATCGAACTCCGGCAGGCTCACGCGGCAGACCGGAGTGCCATTCGGGCCCGTCACCACGTCCATCGCGAGCGGCAGGCGGTCCGTGCGGATGCCGTTCTGAGTGATGAAGTCCTGCCGGTTGTCGCCGTGCTGGAAGTACGCCTCGAGTCTCCAGCCGTTGAGGAAGCCGCCCGTCGAGAAGCTCTTGTTCAGGCCGAGCGTCACGGACGCCAGGCGGTTCTCGGTGATCTGCCGGGAGTCTCCGATCGGGGACTCCGGCGTGTCGAGACCGAACATGCCGAAGCCGACGAATTGCCGGTTGTTCTGCTGCATGAGGGTCCGGACGTTCGCGGGAAGGAACGGGTTGTCGTCGTAGATGCGTCCCTGCCAGGTGCTGAGGAGGGAGATGCTTTCGCGACGATCGTTGTTACGCGTTTCGCCGACGAGCACCTGCGTGTAGACGTCCGTGTTCTCGTTGACGTCGTACTTCAGGTGCACGAAGCCGTTCTTGCGCCGGTACCCGGGGGCGACTTCGTTGTCGCGATCCACGCCGAAGGTCTGCGACTCCTCGGCGAAGCAGCTGCAGTTGCCCGTGCCCGAGAAGCTTCCCACGCCGTTGTAGGCCAGCCGGCCGGTCGTTCCGTCCGGGTTGAACGTGATGAAGTTCAGCGCCGGAACGGACGGCTCGACGATGATGCCGCCGTTCGTGAAGTTCGTCGCCGTTACGTAGGGGCGGATGATGTGCCTCGGGCCGGTCCCGCCGACGATGGCGACTCGCGCGGTCTGATTGAAATAGTCGCGATCGTCCAGCGAGTCGAAGTCTCCGATCGCTTCCAGCTCGTCCGCGCCGATGGACGCGATGAGGTGGAGCTTCTCGCCGAACTGATGGCCGAAGGCGAGGTTCACTTCCCAGTTCCTGCCGTCGTCACGCGTGGTCTGTCCGCCCTGGACGTGAGTCTTGATGCCGGTGAAGTCCGTATCGAGGATGAAGTTCGCGACTCCCGCCACGGCATCCGTGCCGTAGCTTGCGGAGGCGCCGCCCGTGACGAGCTCCACGCCCTTCAGCAGCGCTTCCGGAAACATGTTGATGTCCACGGTGCCGAAGCGGTTGCTCGACACGACACGCCGGCCATCGAGCAGCACGAGCGTTCGATTCACACCCGCGCCGCGGAGGTTCACATTCGCTCCGCCGGAGTTCTGTCCGCCGACGATCTGTTCAGAGCCGATGTTCCCCGAGAACTGAGGAAGCTGGCTGAGCGCTTCCACGAGGCTGCCCGGCGCCATCTGCTGCAGCTCTGTGGCCTGCACGGCTGTGACGGGAGTGGGGGCGTTGATGCCCTCCGTCGTCGTGATGCGGGATCCTGTGATCCTCACTTCCTGGAGCGCCGGCAGCGGCTCCTCTGTCTGTTGCTGAGCGTAAGCGGAGCCTGACGCTCCGATTGCCAGAGCAACCGCGAGCGCGATCTGATTTCTTCTTAACCGACGAACCCTGATTTCGTGGGCCGGATCTGCGTTCCGCGCTTCGCGAGAACCAATCTCTTCTGTGCCCAGATGCTGTACGTGCAGTCGAGCCATACAATCCCCCCTCTAAGGATTTTCGGACTTTTTCGACAAACGCAACGAGCATCTCGCGCTCCCCTGGCGAGAGATACGAGTTGTGGAGACCTGGTCAGCTCATCAGATGAGACCCTCCAGTCGACCGGTGCTGTCGCCGAAGCTGTCGGCGTGCACGTCGAACATGTTCAGGATGGACAGGAGCAGGTTGCCGGTGGGGACGGTCTTGCTCTTGAACGCAAGGTAACGATCGCCCTTCAGTTTTCCGGATGCGCCGCCGACCAGCACATGGGGCACGTCGTAATGCAGGTGCTGGTTGGAGTTTCCCATGTTCGACCCGTACAGGATCAGCGAATGGTCGAGCAGGGTGCCGTCGCCTTCCTTGATCTTCGAGAGCTTCTCGACGAGGTAGGCGAGCATCTGGACGTGATATCGGTTGAGCCGCGCGTACTGCGCGATACGGCCCGGATCCTCGGCGTGATGCGATCCGCCATGGAAGCTGATGTCCGTGCCGCTTTGTGGGTACACGCGGCCGGTGAGGTCCCGCGCATACAGCACGGTGCCCACTCGCGTGATGTCCGCCTGGAATGCGAGAGCGAGCAGGTCCCACTGGATCTGGATGTGCTCGTGGAAGGACTCGGGCACGCCGTACGGCACTTTCACGTCGGGCACTTCGGTGGACGCCTTCGCGGCGATGTCCAGCCGGCGCTCGATTTCCCGGACGTCCTCAGAGTACTGCTCGAGGCGCACGCGGTCCGCGTGGGACACCTGCGGCATCAGGTCCCGAAGGCTCGCGGTGACGGAGTCCAGGATGCTGGCCTGGCGCTCGCGGCGCGCCTTGCGGAGCTCGGGCGAGCTGCCGTCGCCGAACATGCGCTCGAACACGACCTGCGGGTTGATCTCCATGGGCTGCGGCCGCGTGGGTGACTGCCACGAGATCGTGTTCGTGTAGATGCAGCTGTAACCTTCGCCGCAGTTCGTGGAGTTCGCGCCCGGATCTTCGAGGCCGAGCTGCAGGGAGGGCAGGAGCGTGTCCTTGCCGATCTTCTGTGCGATGACCTGGTCCACCGTGATGCCGCACTCGATGTCCGCACCGGTGGTCTTTTTCGGCTTCACGGCGCTCAGATACGCGGCCGCGACGAAATGGTCCGCGCCCGTGACGCCCGGAGGATTCTCGGAGGACTTCGACCACATGCCGCTCGTGAGTACCGTGTACTTGCGGAACGGTTCCAGCGGCTCGTACACGAACGGGTATTTGAACCCGGGCTTGTTGTCCGTGGGGATCCAGTAGCCCGGGGCAACGCCGTGCGGAACGAACGCGCCGACGAAGCGCATCGGATTGATGGCCGCTTTCGTCTGGGCGTTGGCCCGTGCCGGCAGCATGCTTTCGAGGAAGGGCAGGGCAAGCGTGGTGCCGAGGCCCCTGAGGAACGTCCTGCGCGGCAAGCTGCGGTTCGTGATGAAGGGCATGGTTAACGATCTCCTGCCGGGGCATGCGGCGCCGGTGTCACCGCAGCGGTCTTCTGGCTCGTGGCGCCCATCGGGTCCGGAGCGCCGTCGGCCACGTTCGAACGGAAGATGTCGCTCATCGCGATCGCTTCGATCAATCCTCTGAGCTTGTAGCCGCCGCTCTCCGCGGACTTCAGGACGGCGCGGACGACGGGCATGTCGTCGTACTCGATGCCGCGGCCGAGTGCGTACGTGAGCAGGTTCAGCGTGACGTGGCGCAAGTACTGATCCTGATACTTCAGCAGGAACGCGCGGACGTCCTCCGGACCATTCACCGGCGTGCCGTCGTACATCTGGTCGCGCGCGTTGATGGGATTGCCATCGTCTTCCGTGCGGAAGCGGCCGATCGCATCGAAAGGCTCCAGCGAGAAGCCGATGGGGTCCATCAGCTTGTGGCAGCCCTGGCACGCGGGATTGCGCCGATGCTCTTCGAGCAGCGCGCGCAGCGAAGGCTGTTTCGTGTTGCCAGCGGCATCGGCTGCCTTCGCCGGGAGATCCGGCACGTCCGCCGGCGGACTCGGCGCGGGAACGCCGATGATGTTCTTCAGCACCCACTGGCCGCGGATGACAGGTGACGTGCGGCCCGGCTGCGACGAGACGGTGAGGATGGCGCCCTTACCGAGCAGGCCACGCCGGGCGGCGTGAGCGTCGTCCAGCTTCACGCGACGGAACTCAGACCCGCGAATTCCGGGCATGCCGTAGTGCTTCGCCAACCGCTCGTTCACGAACGTGTAGTCGGCGGTGAGGAGGTCCAGCACGCTGCGGTTTTCATCGAGCAGGCTCTGGAAGAGCAACTCCGTCTCGCGACGGAAGGCCTGGCGAAGGTTGTCGTCGAAATCAGGGAATTGGTCGACGACCGGCGCATGCGCCGAAAGGCCGCGCAGGCCGAGCCACTGGCTCGCGAAGTTGGTCGTCAGCGTGCTGGCGCGGGGGTCGTCCAGCATCCGGCGCACCTGCTTCAGCAGCACGTCCGGATTCGTGAGCTGACGCTTCTCGGCGAGGCTCAGCAGCGTCTCGTCCGGAATCGTGCTCCAGAGGAAGAACGACAGACGGGACGCGAGATCGAGATCGTTGATGGCGTACGGAGTGCCCGGGGCGAGATCCGCCGGCGTGCTCTCCGCGCGGTACACGAACTTGGGATCCACGAGGATGCGCTGAATGATGGCCTCTACGCCGTCCTCGAACGAGCCGCCGTCCTTGCGACCGAGCGTGTAGAAGCTCACGAGCTCATCCACGCTCTTCTTCGTGGAGTACCCGCGATAACCCATGCGCGCAAGGCGCGCGGCAATCGAACGCGCGCAGGCTTCTTCCTCGGCTGGCTGCTTCGGCTGGCAGCTCAGGATTTTCCGGCGGCTGGGCGAATCCTTCGCGGGCGCCGCGTTTTCCGGGCCGTCGATGCGGATGCGGCCGATGTGGGGATAGAACGTGAAGCCCGGCAGTCCGCCCGTCTCGATGGTGCTGCGCTCGAACGCCTTGTTGAGATCCAGCCCCGGAGCGTAGTTCGTCGCAAGGAATGTGACGGCGATCTTGTGCGGCCCGGCGGTCATGGGTAGCGGCACGTCGATGGTGCGCAGCTGGCCGCCGCCTTCGTCATCGAAGCGACGGTCCACGCCGAGCGCGCGATCCCAGTCCACCTGCGCGACGCGCTTGCCGTCGACATAGAAGAGCAACTGCTCGCCGCGAATCTCGCCGAAGGGACGGAAGTTGCCCATGTTGCCGAGGTTCACGGAGAACACCTTGATGGTGTACGTGCCGTCGGACGGGAACACGTGGTCGACCTGGAGGCCGCCGCGCGTGCCGAAGGGCAAGCCTTCGACGTGGTAGTTCTGTGTAGTGTCCTCCGCGATCCGGTACGTCACCTGCGTTGGGCTCGCCGCGGTTCCAAGCGCAAGGCGGCTGATGCGCGCGGCGGCGGACAGGTACGCTTCCAGAAGGGCGGGGGACAGCGTGAGGGTTCCGGCCTGATTGTCGAAGCCGCGGCTCGCGTCATCCGACGGCAGGAACTGCGTGGAATCCAGCTCCAGCCCCAGGAGATCCCGCACGGCGTTCGCGTACTCGGTGCGATTCAGGCGATGGAGCTTCGGCACGTGCAGGTTGTGCTTCGCCGTGCTGTCGATGTTCTGCTCCATCGTGCTCGTGAGCAGCTGGACTGTCTTGAAGTCCGGCCGCTTCTCGCCCGCGGGCGGCATCATGCCGGCGCGCAGTTTGCGGATCACCTTCTCGGACATTTCCGCATCGTCGAGCGGGCTGGCCGGATCGAAGATTTCGAGCTCGAGACCCCCTGCATTCTCCGAGTAGTTGTGGCAGTTCATGCAGTAGTCGTCGATGAGCTGGCGCTGCGCGGCGGGGGACATCTCCGCGGCACTCGCGGCTCCTGGTGCGAGCAGCGCTGCGCCTCCCAGGACGGTTCCCAGCAGGGCAGCGGTGTGTGACCTGCCCATCCCGGCTCGGCGGAAATCAGCGAGTTGGATACGAAGCTTCACTTGCAGACATCCGTAATGCAGATCGAGGCGAGGGTGCGTCCTTCTTCCGGTACCGGCAAACCGCGTTCCTTCATGAGCTTGCGCAGGAGGGCGGAGGTTTCCGGATGCGCGATGGCGGATTGCACGCCGACGCGCACCAGGCCGTCGGCGTAGTCGATGGCTTGCCAGGTGAGGCCCGACAACGCGTGGATGCTGTCGCGGCTGCCGATGTCCCTCAGCGCGAGGTCGGCTCCGTGTTTGACGAGCAACTCGATCACGTCGTTGCGTCCTTTGTGGGCCGCGCCCATGAGGGCTGTGCGGCCATCCATGGTGTCCTGCGCGTTGACGTCCGCGCCGAGCTCCAGCAGGAATCTCACGGTCTCCAGCGTCTGCTCGGGCGACCATTCATAGGTAACGCCTTCGACCCATCCGATTCCACTCGCCACCATCAGCGGCGTCACCAAGTGGTCGGTGGGGATCGTGGGATCCGCGCCGTGCTTCAGGAGCAACTTCAGGAGCTCCAGGTCGCCGGACTGGGCTGCGCGCAGGAACGGCGTCGCGCCTTCCTCAAGCAGCCACTGGTTCGTGAACACCGTGCGCGTTTCGGTGCTGGATCGCATGCGCAGGTTCGGGTTCGCGCCCTTCGCGAGCAGCAGCTTGATGAACTCCAGGTGATCCATGTCCGGCTTGCGCGTCGGATACTCGCCGCGCTCGATGTTCCGGTTGTCCGTGGCGATGTAGAGCGGGTTCCAGCCACCGGCGTTTGCCAGGTTCGGATCCGCGCCCCGCTCGAGGAGATAAGCACCGAGCTGGTAGAAGCGGTTCTGGGTGGCGGTGAGGAGGGCGGTCCAGCCGTACTCGCTCGTCTGGTTCACGTCGACACCGGCATCGAGCAGGATCTTCACCGACTCCAGGTTGCCTTCGCGGGCCGCGAAGATGAGCGGCGTAAGGCCGCCCCACTGCTTGTTGCCGCGCTGGCCGTACGGCGCGGTCTCGGGAAAGCGCGAGATCGCGGCTTTGGCGGCGGCCTGTTGCGCTTCGAAGCGGCGTCTGGCTTCGGCCCGGTCCGCTTCGGTCAGCTTTTTCCCGCCGTTCGCGTCGGGCGCTTCCTCTTCGACCACCGCGCCGCGCAGGCCGGTGCCGTCGATGAATTCCTGGATGCGCTCGCGGCCGGGCGGAGCGAGATAGGGGCGGCGGCCCGGCGCGGTCGTGCCGGACTTCGCGTTCACGTCCGCGCCTTTCTTCACGAGGAAACGCACGGCCTCGGGATTGGAATTCGCGGCTGCCCACATGAGCGCGGTCGTGCCGCGAAGCTTTTCCCGCTCGTCGATGCGGGCGCCGTTAGCGAGCAGCACTTCGAGCACGGGGACGCGTCCGGTTCGTGCGGCCATCATCAGGGGCGTTTCGCCGTTCCTCAGCGTCTGGTTCGCGTCCGCTCCGGCCTTGAGAAGCATGCGGACGATGTCTGCGTTGCCCGCTTCGCAGGCGAGCTCAAGCGGCGTCACTCCAGTGTCCGTGACTGCGTCGGCTTTCGCGCCTTTCGCGAGCAATGCCTTGGTGGCCGCGACATCTGCGTGATACGCGGCCCAGTGAAGCGCGGTGGATCCATCCGGCTGGGCGGCGTTGACGTCCGAAGCCTTCTTCAGAAGCTCAAGTCGCGCGCCGTCCTGGCGCATGACGGCGTCGGCAACGGGGCTCTCCGCAAGCGCAAGTCCGGGGCTGCCAACGCAAGCCAGGCCGAGCGCGAACGCGAGCCCCAGGCTGAGCGATTTCAGCCGACTCCCACGGCGTATCGCGCTGACGTTAACCCCCCGAATCGTTAACTCCTGCGCCGCCACTTCTTCGACCTCTCCTATTGCCCGCCGATCATCCGCTCAGGATCACGATTGTTTTCCTGGCACAGATAGTCGAACGGCTCGTTGTCCTGCGACCAGCGCAGATACCAGCCGCCGCTCCACGTCGCGGTGTACGCGCCGGGATCGTCGACGGTGGCTTCGTACTTGAGCTGGTTGTGATTGGGACGAGACAGCTTCTCTATGAGGTGCAGCTGCTTCGTGTGGGGCACGCCTTCGCGCGTGAGCCAGAATTTCTCGTTGAAGCCGACGGTATCCATGACCAGCGTGTCGCCTTCCCACTTGCCGATGGTGTGGCCGTACCACGAAGGCTTGAGATCCTTCGGATGCGGCCGGCCATCGAGGTACGCGATGCGCCAGCTATGCGGAGCGCCGACGTGCAGGAAGATGACTTCCTTCGTCTCCGGCAGATCGAGGATCTCGATGCCGTAAGGCGTGTGCCAGAAGCGCGAGCCGCCCGAAGGCTTGCAGCGCGTATGCGGGTCCTGCGACTGGTCTTCCCGGCTGAGATACAGCTCCTTCATGCCGGGCTTCCAGGGGATCTCGTCGACGGTCTTGTTCGTGGGCAGGCTCGCCTGCGGCGTCACCTTCTTGCCGTTCTTGATATCGAAGAAGATGGAGGCGTTCGCGGGACCTTCCCAATTGCCGATGTCATTCGGCGAGCCGCTGAAGCTGATGCGGCCATCCGGCCAACGCGGCGCCGGAGGAGGCGCTGGACGCTGACCCTCCGCACCCGGCCCACCGGCAGGCGCGGCCTGTTGACCTGTGACTGCCACCGAGACCAGCAGGCTCAGCGAGAAAACCACCGGCGCGATCTTTCTCATGGAGTCGGGATCTCCCGTGCGTCAGGGCGTGCCGGCCGGAGCGGCCTGCTGGCTGCCGATGGCTTGCGTGCTGCCACCCGGCGCGGGACGCGGCGCCTGGCTCGATCCCGAGCCGGTGCCCGTGAGCGTCTGGCCGGCGGAGGAAGCCGCGCCGAGCACTTCGCCCGTGCTGGAGCGGGTGACGCGGCGGGCGTTCGCGTGATTGCTGCCGTCCCGCGCGAGCCAGCCCTCGATCTCGATCTGCTCGCCGAGCGCGAGGCTGTTCTTCTTCCAGCCCGCTTTCTGGAGCATGTGCGGCGGGCCCATCTCGAAGCCCCAGTTCGTGACCTTGCCGGCGTTGTCCGTCACGTCGATGAAGATGTAGACGTGCGGGTTGGTCCATTCGAGCCGCGTGACGACGCCGGCCATCTTCACGGGCTTGTTCGAGTCGTACTGGGCGGCGAAAGAGTGGTGCGCGTACGCCGTCACGGCGCCAGCCGTCAGGATGCCAGCGAGCACCGCTGCTGCAACGGCGCGCGCCAGCCGCAGGCCCCGCGCATGACGAAGAACGAAATTCGCTTCGGACATCATCGATGCTCCTATTTCCGACTGTCTTCGCAGTAGTGCTCGGCGATGTCGCCGGGGATCCACTTGAACGTCCAGGCGCTCTTCCACGGGCGCGTGTACGTTCGCGGATCGTCGATGGTCACTTCGTACTCGAGCACGTCGTGAGAGGGACGCTTGAACCGCTCCGTCAGGCGCAGCGCCTCGGTGTGTGGCAGGCCGCCGTTGGAGAACCAGAAGCGAGTGTTGAAGCCGGTGGACTCGACGACGAGCGTGTCGCCTTCCCACTTGCCGACGGCGAGACCGTAGAAGGTGGCCGACACCTCGTCCGGGTTCGGCGCCTCGCGGCCGTCCAGGAACGCCACGCGCCAGCCGTGGTTGCCGCCGCCGAAGATCATGTACGCGCGCTGGAGATTGCGGTCTTCGATGATGCGCATCCCGCCCGGCGTCATCATCTGGCGGGGATTGCCCGGTCCGATGCAGACGTTCATCGGGTCGTCCGCGAAATTGTTGGACTGGCGGTACTTGTAGAGGGCGAGGGCCCAGGGCTGGAACGGGGCGACCTTCGCGGCGTCCGCGATGTTCTTGAGCTTGCCGTTCTTGTCGAACTCCACTTTCGCGCCGACCTCGACCAGCGATGTGGCGGAGGGCGCATCCCAATAACCCTTTTCCCCCGGCATACGGTCGAGCCTGACCCGCCCGTCCGGATACCTCGGCGTGGGTTTTCCGACGGCAGGTGAGGCAGACGACGAGTTGGATGCGGCGAAAGCGGCGGGGTGGGCGGCGAGGGTGAATACTGCGGCGACGGCGAGAGAGGCCAGTCCGGTGAGCTTCTGCATTCTTCGGGTCCGACCTCTATTCACGAACCATGCGGACGTTGTAGCTGCGCCCGCCCTCCGTCCACTTCCCGGCGATGCTCCTGTGGTACTTGCCGAGATCGGAGATGGTGCCTTCGAAGGAGATCGGCTGGCCGCTCGCATTCTTCGCGGCGACCGTGACACGCCAGCCCTCGGGGACGAGCTTCGCATCGGCGATCTGGATTGCCTTGGGTCCCGGGTTGATGACGCCAGTCACCTTGTTCCCATCCCACTGCATGACCATCACGATCGTGGCCGGATTTTCGCCAGCCGCCTGCCGCTCGCCGCGCCATGTGCCGTCGAGCGGAAATCCTTCCTGTGCGACCGTCGCCGCGGATGCGGCGAGCAAAAGAACGCCAAGCAAGTTTCGCATCGGCCCCCCTCGCGAATTTCTTGTCGTGCGAACTTAACGCGACGTGAACTCTTCTCGCCACATTTTTTCGGAGCAAATCGGGTTTACTGTGGCGCGGATGGCCGCTTAGTGATCGCGCTTCTCCTGTTTCAATTCAGATGTCCGCGCACTGGCGGGTCCGGGCAACTGCTTTGAAATCAGCGTTACCGAAGCTGCGCGCGCATCCGGTTGCTATGTCACGCGCACGAGTAGCACGTGACGCGCAGTGAAATGCGAGGGTGGTGTTATGAGTGATAGCCGCTCGCTGGCAGCGGTGGCGTGGCCGCCACTAAGGCGCGCTTTTGACTACGACGGCTGACACTTCCCACTCTTCGCGAGCAGGCGGTTGTGTCATGGCTGGTACAGTTTTGCGAAGCGCGAGAGCGACTCTCAATCGCGGTCCGTCCGCGCGGCTCGATCCTTCACGATCAAGGTGACAGATTCTGTGTTGGGGTCGTACACGATCTGCGCTTCACCGCGCTCGAGCTGGCGCAGGACATGCGCCACCTTCTCGTCGAGCGAATATTCCCTCTCGCCGTAGTCCGTTCCTTCCCTCAGCACGAACGACTCCAGCACACCGCGCAGTGCCTCCGGCGAAAGCTCCTCATGGGGGATTTCGACCGGCGGACTTTCTTCGTCTTTCACTACAGCTCGACTTTTCGGGACCGACAACCTGGGCCGGCGCAGATTATGCGCTGGCCGGCCGGCTTCCGGTTCGCAATCCCGTGCGGACACCATGCGGATCCTGAGCGGCGGACATGTCCCGAGGTGGCGAAGAACCCTGACTTTTGGGGGAGGTGAGGGGAGGAACCGTGCCGTCGCGCCTGGAGTCTCAACGGCATCGAGTTTGAGATACAGGACATGCCATGAACCGAAAGACTTCCTTGAAGACGCTGGGCGGGCTTTTCGCCCTGGCGTTTTCGCTGCTCCTCACGGGCGCGGCCGGAGCGTCGACGCCGACGAGCGCGAAGCCGGACGTGCCGGACGTGAAGATCCCGTTCGCGAACCACGGCGGCATCCGCGACTGGGAAGCGGACCGCGATCAGGGCATCTGGGTGCAGGACGCGCACCGGCGCTGGTACTACGCGAAGCTGATGAGCCCCTGCATCGGGCTGAACTTCGCGCAGACCGTCGGGTTCGATACGAGGCCGATGGGGACCTTCGACCGGTTCAGCTCGATCCTCGTGCCGGGGACCGGGCGCTGCCAGGTGCAGACCCTGACGGAGAGCGGCGCGCCGGCGGGCAAGGACGCACCGGCGGGCAAAGACGCTCGGGCGGGCAAGGATGATCAGCGCAGCTGACTGTCCTTGCTGCCGCGGCGGTTGTAGCCGCTGAAGTTCTCGACTTCGCGGTCTTCCTTTTCCTGGCACGGAACGCAGAGACGCACCCCGGGGACGGCGGCACGCCGGGCCTCGGGGATCGCCGCCCCGCAGGCTTCGCAATGGGTGAGCGCCTCCCCCTTCGGCAAGCGGCTCTGGGCTCGGGAAATCCCGTCCTTCACCGTTGCATCGATCTGATCCTGAACTGCGCCGTCGCCTGCCCAGCCTGTCGCCATCTCTTCTCCTTGCCCGCTGCGGTGGGTGCAGCGGCCTGGGGAAAATAGCGCTGGGGCGGGGGAATGCAAGGGA
>Ga0182742_1000353_pt1 | contig 78146 bp, 74 predicted proteins | sample eDN5th37CBELigMG_FD_128880 | JGI IMG/M metagenome (GOLD analysis project Ga0182742, IMG submission 128880) | Enriched Miracle-Growth compost microbial communities from Emeryville, California, USA - eDNA 5th pass 37_C BE-Lig MG (version 2)... ...
AGCGCGACCGCTCCCTGCTTGAACTCCAGCGTGAACTCTCGCCGTGTCTTGCGCATCAGACACCTTCCTCGCTCCTATGGAGCTTACTCAGAGGTGTCCACCAAGTCGAAGGAGGATCACATGGGATTCCTCACGCAGCGCACGTCGGGTAAAACCGCCGGCCGGCGAAATGCGGCCTTGCCGGCTCTCGGCGCGTTGTCACGCTTCGGCGGACCTGTCGCGCGGGGGAGCAATTTCCCTAGACCGTTCGAGCAGGTCGTCCAGATCGCGCCGGAACTGCTCAAGAACAATGCCGGTTTCGAACAGACGGCCGAGCGCGGCCGTCGAAAAGGCGCCCGTCAAGTCTGTCTGCTTCATTCCCTCCACAGCACCTCTGTATTCCCGAACAGCCTGGGCGAATGCGTTGCGCTCCTCCGGCGCCTGCCGGCCGGACAAGACTTGGCTGCTCCCCCTCAGGGTTGCGGCGCCGCTCCGGGCCGCGCGGGACCAGAGCTCAGCCAGGTGTTCAGGCAGCATGTCGTGCCCCGCTTCTCGCGCCGTGCGGCGAAGCATGCTGAGGTCGTAGCGCAGCCGCACCATCGTCCGGAGCAAGGCCGTTCCGTCAGGAACATCGGTAAGCCAACTTCGCCTCTCGCGGGCGGAATTCTCCACCAAGGTTTCCATTCGGTTCAGGCTTTCCCGGATCTGCCCGGCCAAGGCGCCGAGATCCGAGCGGCCTGTGACGCTGCGAGACGCCAAGGCTTCAAGTTGCTCAGCCATGAGGGTTGCCATCCGGGCAGCCACCGCGAGGACCGATCGGGAAGCCTGTGCCGGGACGACCAGGGCCGAAACCAGGAGCCCGACCCCGCATCCCAGACCGACAACCAGGATGCGGTAGGCGGCCAGGCCGAGCGGCCCCATATCTGGGCCGAGATCGCCGAGGAGCACGATGACAGCCGTAATGGGCGCTATGCGAAAGCCAGCGGAGAAGGCGGCCAGGATTGAGAGCGGCGCCAAGGCTGCGACCAGGGCGGCTGCACTCAAGAGCAGACCATCCGGTGGCATCGCGAACGCAATGCTGGCCCCGCAAGCGGCGCCGAACAGCGATCCAACAAGCTGGTCGGCGGCCGCCTTGAGGGAACCTCCCACGCTGCTCTGAGTGACCAGCAGTGCTGTGATGACCGCCCAGAGGGCTTGCGGCATCCCCAGCGCGCGGAACAAGGCGAAGGCGGCGACGCCGGCCGTGGTCAGTCGCACGGCATGCACCAACTCAGGCCGATGCCGGGTTAACCAACCCCTCATTGTCACCGCTCCGACTTTTGGTGTGGAACGCTCTCGTGACCCATCCACTTCCGGCCTCGGAAGGACTACGAGCGGTACGCCAACACCCTCGCGGGCCGTTGCCTTCGTTTGCATCATGCTCAGGCAGGCCGCTGAGCCGCGCCCTCCTGGCTGACCCGACCGACGTAAGACGTCTCGCAATGCCTGCTCCGAGCGCCATCTCTGACTCCTCAACGCCACATTCTCCGCTGAGGTGCTGCGACGACCAGCTAAAATCTACCTGCGCTATGGCTTCGTCGACGTCGCAACAGGCAGCCTCCAGCCACGGTAGAGTGCCATCAGGCGCAGGAAGACGCAGAGTGCGATCGCGGCCAGGGCAACCACAGTGGGCGACAGCCCGAGCGCGCTTCCCATGACCACCACCAGCGCGCCTGCCAACGCGGCAACCGCATAGATGTCCGCGCGCAATACGGTCGGCACCTGCGCCGTCAGGACATCGCGCACCATGCCGCCACCGATGCCGCTGACCATGCCGAGGACGGCCGCCATGGGCCAGTTGATCCCGTAATCCAGTGCCTTCTGCGTCCCGGCCACGGCGAAGACCCCGAGCCCAGCCGCATCGAAGAACTGCACCGGGTGCTGCAACCGATCGAACAATCTGGAGAAGCGGAAAGTGAGCAGCCCGGCGGCTACGGCCAGGGCCAGGTTGTGCCAGCTGGCGACGGAGGCGGGCGGGACAGCGCCGATCAGCACGTCCCGCGTGATACCGCCGACCACGGCCGTGACACAGGCGAGCACCAGGACGCCGAACAGGTCCATGCCCCGCTGTACGCCCAATGCCGCCCCGCTGATCGCGAAGACGAAAGTTCCACTGAGGTCAAGGGCCCCGACCAGCAGGGCCGCCGGCTCGACGCCGCTCAGTGCTTCGTGCTCCCGCTCGCCAGCCAGGCGCCCGCGGCGGCGAGCATCGCCTCGACGCCGGTGCGCAGGGTGGGGTGGATCACCGGCGCGAAGTTCGGCGCGTGGTTGGCCGGGATTTCATCGAGTTTGCCTGCCTGCTCAGCCGCCTTGTACTGGTCGGGGTCAATGCCGCCGACCACCCAGAACACCGCGGGCACGTCCCAGGCCGCACCGAACAGGCCGAAGTCCTCGCTTGCCGTCGCGGGCTCGATCTCGTGCACCTGCTCCGCGCCGAAGTGACGCTCCAGGGCAGCCACCACCTTCCGCGTCGCGGCCTGGTCGTTACGGGTCAGCGGGTACTCGCTCAGGACGGAGAAATCCGGGGGCTTGGGTGCGCCCGAGGCGGCGGCCTCCGCCTCCAGAATTCGCCGGATGGCGGTCAGCACCCGGGCACGCACCTGGTCCTTGAAGGTGCGGACGTTGAGCCGGAGCAGCGCGCGGTCCGGGATGACGTTCTCGCTCATCCCCGCCCGCAGGGTGCCGACCGTGACCACCGCGCTGTCCGTCATGGCCACCTCCCGCGCCACGACCGTTTGCAGGCGCATGACCGCCGAGGCCGCCATCACCACGGGATCGATGCTCTTCTGCGGCATCGAGCCATGCGCGCCGCGGCCAAACAGCGTCACCTCCCAACTGTCTCCTGCGGAGAGCATGGTGCCGGTGCGCCAGCCGATCTGTCCGGCGCTGAGCGGCATCACATGCTGGCCCAGGGTCACGTCCGGCTTCGGGAAGCGCTTGACCATGCCGTCCGCGATCATGGCGCGGGCCCCTTGGGCGGTCTCTTCCCCAGGCTGGAACACGGCCATCGCCGTACCGCGCCAGGCATCCCGGTTCTCGGCCAGGATCCGCGTCGCGCCCATCAGCCAGGCCACGTGCATGTCGTGCCCGCAGGAATGCGCGATCGCGGTGGCTTGGCCAAAGCGATCCGTGCCGGAGGCGCTGCTGGCATAGGGCAGGCCGGTGCTCTCCTGGATCGGCAGTGCGTCCATGTCGGCGCGCAGCAGCACTGTTGCCCCGTTGCCGTTGCGCAGCAGCCCGACCACGCCAGTGCCGCCCACCCCCTCGGTGACCTCGTAGCCGTGCTGCCGCAGCCAGGCAGCGGCGATGCCTGCGGTGCGGTGCTCCTGCATCGACAGCTCGGGATGGGCGTGGATGTCCTGATACGCGCCCTCCAACTCGGCGAGCAGGCCGTCGGATGGACCGGGCAGGGCGCCGTGCGCAGGCACCTGCGCCTTGGCTTTTGCTATCATGGCCGCCTCCTCTCAACGGGCTTCGGCGGTGGCTGATCCGGACGGAGCCACGGGGACACACTGGCGCTCTGGCCACTCCGCTTGGGTCAGTGCCCAAATCTCATGCGCGAGGCGCAGCGAAGTCTCCGCCGGAAGCGCCTCAGGGTGCTCAACGAGGGCCAGGAGTTGCAGCACGCGGGCACGCCGCGCGCGTTCTTCGTTATCCGAAGTGGCAGTGCACAGCAGGCACATCTTCACCTCCTTGCTGAGAACTTCCTCAACCGACCACGTCAGCCACCCGGCGCTCGTCGAGCCCCCGCCATGGCGAGAAAGGTGATGCTGGCGGGTTCGCACGTGATCTCGCCGCCATCGGCTGCCGTGGGTGCAATTTCCGGTAGCGCACCCTCGGCAGCAAGTGCCAGCGGCTTTCCATTCAGCAACACTTCCTTGGCATCCAGTGAGGAGGCGGAGAGCGTATAGCGCTCCATGCGGCCGGGCAGGCGCAGCCGCGTCCCGCGGGCGCGACTGTTGTTGATGACCAGCAACGCCACCCCGCCAGACTGGCCGCGCAGATCATGCGCATAGACGTGCCGCCCCTCGGCGATGGGTATTCCTGCGTCGAACACGGTACTCCCCATCAGCCGCTGCCACAGCAGTGCGGCCCAGTAGTTGGGTTTGGGCGAGAGGTTCTTGTCGTCCAAAAGCCCGTAGTCGCTGGCGACCAGCGTGTTGTGCATCACCACCTCGACACCCTGACGCGCCAAGCGCCCAAGCTGGTCGAGGTAGCGGAAACTGTCGCGGAAGGTATTGCCCCACGGATTGCCGCCGCAGGCTGCGTCGGCGGTTTCCGTGAGCCAGAGTGGCTTGCCGGGCTGGTACCGATCGCGCAGCCCCTTGTAGAAAGCCAGCGTCTGATCCGTACGGCGCAGCCACTCCTCGGAGAGCGCGTCCTCGGCTGCTGTCTGCTTGCCCATCGCCGCGCAACGCTGCGAGCTGGCGCCGTAGTGGTGGTAGGAGAAGGCGTCCACGTCGGCGGGCTGCATCACCTTCAGCAAGTCCTCGGTGTGGAGGATCGGCGCACTGCCATAAGCCACGCCCCAGTCGCCCGTCGTCTCGCCGACCGAACCCGGGCCAAGCAGCTTCATCTCTGGCACCGTGCGCCGCGCCCAGTCGTGGAAGATCTTGTAGTCTCGCCCATAATCGGCTGCATCGTAGCCTTGTGGCGCACCACCCATCGCAGCCAAGGTCGGCTCGTTCATCCACTCAGCAGCGGTGATGCGGCCGCCGAGCTGGCGCGTGACGTCCACGAAGCGCTGTGCCTGATCCGTGGTCCAGACCCCCTGCGCGTCGCGCGTGCCAGCGCCGGTGGCGAAGGAGGTGACGATCTCGGCATCCACCGCCTTGGCGAATTCAATCACGCCGCGCCACTGGTCGTGGGTGAGAACAGAACCATAACCTTGCGGCGATGAGGAGGGCGCGGCCTCACCCATTGCGGGCAAGTAGGTGGTGTTGGCCCAAGTGCCGCTGACACGGACATAGGCGGGGCCGAGCGCTTTGGCGAGGCTGCGCAGGCGGGGCTGCGATAGGTCAAGGGGCGGGCGGTATTCATACAGCGTCGGATTCATGCCGGACGGCGTGTCGGCTCCACCCGCGCCACCCTGCGGTGCGGGCTCGCGCAGGGCACGCTCCAGCTCGGGGCCGTAGGGGCGCCAGAACCTGCCCCCCGTCACCTCCAGCATCTCCACGTTGTAGGATTGCTGTCGACCGCTCACGTGGCCGACTTCGCGCAGCCGTCCTGGTTCGATGACGAGGGCTTCAGACGAAGACGGCAGGGTTTGGGAAGTAGCAGCAGCCCCCGTCACCGCCAAACCTATCGCGGAAAGGAAGGTCCGTCTCTCGACCATGTCACTGTCCTTTTGGGCGAGGGCGCAGGTTTGCCGATTATGGGAGGGCTTTCAGATGCAGATCGGAAAACGTGGAAAGTTTCGATGCCCTCTGCGGTGCAACGCGCGAGAGGCAGTGATGGTTGATGGTGTTACCGCCTCACCGCCAAGCTCGACCTTGGCCATTCAAGCGGCGTGGCAGAGGGCATAGACGATGCTCTCGCGGAAGGCTGGCGGGAGTTTCACGAACTCGGCTGGCTGGCCGGACGCTAGGCGCTGCTCAAGACCCGGAACTGGGCGCCATGACCGAGGCGAGCCGCCGACAGCGCGAGATTGAGAACAGGCCGATGATTCAGGTGATCTCCTGCCGGAGCCAAGCCGCCAGGAACTCCCCTGCTGCAAAGCCCGTGGTGTGTTGACGGGTGCCCCGGCCCGCTTGTGCCTTGCCGCCGTGAGCTGGTCGGCACCGCGTCGGCGGCGGAGGCTTTCCGTCAAACCAGTGCGGGCAGCTGGCCACTGGCCAGAGCGGACGACCAATGCGGTCCGCAACGAGGGGGAGGCTTCGTCCGCTTTCGAGAGGCCGAGTTCTCCACCCACTGCGGCCTCAGTGCGGAGCGGGAGGGACAAAGCCGCGCCGTGATTTGAGCTTAGCGCCCCGCCCAGGGCTTCCCGCCGATCCGCCATCACAGAAACAGCGGCTCGCCCAGGAACCCCTCGAGCTCCGCCGCGCTCCCGGCGTCGCTCATCGCCCGCCCCAGCGCCATGATCAGCGCCATCGCCGCGTCGATCTTCTGCTCCGGCCGCGCCTTGCGCGGGTAGACGTTCCCTCTGGCGTCGTAATGCCCGACCACATTGCCGACGCACCATTCCAGCACCGGGCTGCCGTCGTGCCGCAGCCGCCCGGCCAGCATCGCCGCGCCCAGCTCCTTCGTGGGTTCCGACAGGTTGCCGGTGCGCATGTGGAACTCGACCACCGGCAGCCCGTCGGCCGCCAAGGACTGGCGCATCTGCCGCGCCTGCCAGGGATCGAAGGCCAGGCTGCGGACACGAAACCGCTCGGCTAGGCTGCGGAGATCCGCCTCCACCGCCTGCATGTCGGTCTCGTTGCCCGGGGTGACGGTGAGCCAGCCCTCCGCCGCCCAGCCCGGGTAGCACGGGTTCCGCGCCTCCCGCACCGCGGCCTCGTTCAGGTAGCAGCGGGTCAGCACGTCGTACTGCGGCTTGCCGTCCAGGCCGCGGGTGGGAAACACCAGCGCCAGGGCGGTCAGGTCGGTGGTCGCCGCCAGATCGACCGCGACATGGCACTCCCACCCCTCCAGGCTCTCCAAGGTGAGGTCCGGATCACCGCAGGCGCGCCAGGCGCGGGTCGAGAACAGCGCCTCGTCGGCGCCCACCCAGACGTTGAGGTGCCGGGTCTTGGCGGCCACCTCCTGCACCGGGTTGTTGCGGGCCTGGCGCATGATGGCGCGGATCGCCTCCGGCTGCACAGCGGCCTTGGCCTTTGCCACGGCCTATGCCGGCACGATGGCCATGGACGGCTTTGGCTTCGGCCTAATCCTGGCGGAGGGGCTACTCTGATGCCGCCCCTCTCGGATGAGGTCCGCCAGCACCATGGGGCGCAGGACGCCGCGCTTTCCGACATCGACCACGCGGTGACGCTGCTCCACTTGGTCTTTGAGCAGCTGGACAAAGAGCACACCGGCGCCATCAAGGCGGTGGTGATCTTCCTCGCGCGCCAGCTGGAACACCTGCACACCGCTGCGGAGGTTAGGATGGGCGCGCTCTGGGCGGCCACCATTGCCACTGAAACGGGGGCCGGCAACTCATGAGCCGCTGCTTTTCCAGAACGTCCGCTGTGGCCGCCATTCTGCCTCTCGCTGCCACCGCCGGCATGGTGTCGGCCGCCGCCGCCCACAACGAGGACGGCGGCAGTCTGGACACAGAAGACGATACGCTCTGGCACGCCCACAAGCGGACCCGGAAGGCCATCAGCGAGGCGCAGCCTCAGATCATCGGCAGATTACTGGTGAAGATCCAGGCGGCGAAGGCGGAGGCCCGCCAGCCGGACGGCAGTGAGCAGCCGCGCGACGGCCAGGCCGCGGAATGGGGCTGGGACCTGATGCGCCGCCTCCTCCGCAGGGCGGAGATGGGCTGATGCTTCGGCTTCAGGATCGGCGCTGCGCCGCATCGGGTAGATGTGTGCTGGCCCGCGCATTCCTAGATGGCCTGGCCCGCCGAGAGCAGGCTCTGCAGCAACGAGCAGCGCGCCAGCAAGCGCCGGCGCGGGTGTTTCCCCTGCGTACCGTTCCTGGCTATGATCCTGCCCGCGGGGCAAGGTCTGGCCGCCTCGCGCTCGGCTCTCCGCGCTGGGCCGCTCCGCCGTTCTTCCTCGCGGAGCGCGCTGCGGAGGCGCTATGAAAAAAGATCCCTCGTCGGCGCCGGCCGCCGTTGCTGCTGCTGCTGCTGCTGCTGCTGCTGCTGCTGCTGCTGCTGCTGCAAAGGCTCTCATCGAGCTTGCGGCAGATCGCAAGGCGGCATTGCCCGACAGATTGTGGGCTGTCGCCCAGCTGCATGCACTAGCCCTACCGCCAAGCGCCCCAGCCGATGAACGGCTGAGGCGAGCGAGCGATCGGAGAACATCGACTCGCTTCGCTCTGATGGCGATTGTCGACGCGCTTCCAGCTGCGGGGATCCCCGATGGGCACCTGGAGGTCTTCTGGGATCTCATTCACTTGCTCGAGGACCTCGACACGCAGATCAACACGCATGACCTCCTCGAGATCGCAGGGAAGCGTGGGCCGAAGAAATCAGAGCGCATACTGCGGCAGAGGGGTGGGGCGACCGCAGCAGTGGAGATCCTGATGAGCCGCGCTTCGTGGACAGAAGAATCCGCGCTCCGCTGGGTCGCCAACAGGATCAAGGGGTGGGAAGCGGCGTCCGAGGTTAAACGCCGCGAACTCTGGAAAGCCATACAAGACTGGCGCGGCGATGCGAGGGATGGCGGAGACGACATGGACCGCCTCCTCTTCCGCAGAGCGCTGGCGAGCTGTGTGCGCTCTCCGAACATCCCGGCGGAGAAGCTGGCCGGAATGCTAACAGCGGCGCCTCCCGGCTAGATCCGAAGTTTCCCCCTCTATTTCGGAGCACCTGACCGGCAACGTCTGTCCGTTGGCGCCGCATGGTGCCACCCGAAACAGGACGAGACAGATGGACGAACCTTCTCGCGGCGGGAGCGCAGTGCCCACTTTGGCTGGAATGGCGGGGGTGACGCCCCGACGTGACCCAATCACCTATACCGTGAGCGATGCGGTCGCCGTTTCCGGCCTCTCGCGCGCAACGCTCTACCGCATCGCTGCGGCCGGACGTCTGCGGCTGGTGAAGGTGGGCAGTCGAACGCTGGTCTGTGCGGCGAGCCTGCGCACACTCCTGGGAGCCAGCGACTGATACCCGCTCTCGCTGCCCGGCATGACCTGGCCACGCCCGTCGTGGCGCTGCCATTCCTCCACAACGAAGCAACCCCGCGCGGCTGAGAGCCGGCGAGGCTGCGGAAAGCGATAGACGCTGTCTTGGCGGACGGCGCCTCATATCACCTTTCCATCGAACCGCGCCAGTCCTGCCGTGCCTCCCGTGGGAGGCCAACTTGCCGATTTTGCAGTCTGCTGTTGTTCCGGCCGCCGTACTCGGCGCTCCAACGCCCTGGCTGCTCCGAGCAGCCATGGCCGCCTCCAGGACGGACCTCCGCTTGCCGCGCACTTCCTGTATGCTCGAGGCCGCACAATGAACGCTGAGGCTCCGACCATGAGCCTCACCTCCGTCGCCGCGCTGCGGCGGAAGTTGGGACAGAACGGCTTTCGGCCGGTGGCGCTGCACTCCAATGAAAAGCGCCCGTTCGGCGCAGCGTGGCAGGAGCGCGCCCGGCAGAACCCGCCCGAGGCGACAACGGCTCCGCCGCATCCGGCGGCGCTGAACACGGGTATCCTTTGCTACGGCCTGCGGGCGCTGGACGTGGATGTGGATGATCCCGCTCTGGCCGAGCAGTTGGAGGCTTTGGCAACAGAAACACTGGGGCCGGCGCCGGTCCGCTGGCGCGCCAATTCTGGCCGGCGACTGCTGCTGTACCGGTCCGCTGAAGGGGCCGCAGGTCGTGCGGGTGGAGCGCGTCGTGGTGCAGGAAGGCGCTCAGGCGATTGTTGGCAGCGTGACCTCTGCGGGACGCGAAGGGGGCGGGGCATGATGCAGAAGCGGAGGGAGAACCCCTTGAACCTGGCGCAAGCAGCGCCCCGTTGTGGAGCCCGCAACCGCCAGGGAGGCGCCTGCATGTCTCCCGCCATGGCGAACGGCCGCTGCAGGCTGCACGGGGGCAAGAGCACTGGCCCCCGCACCACCGAGGGCATTGCCCGGATCAAAGCCGCCCGGACGGTGCAGGGCCTTTATGGTGCTGAGGCTCGCGAACTACGCCGGCACATCAGTGAGCTGCTGGCCGGAGCCGCCCATCTGGTGGAGGAAACTTGATACCCGATCGCTCTGGCCAGCCCTCCGACGAGCGGGTGGAGGGGCGCTCGCCTGGTTCCCTGTACCATATGCCGAAGGCGATTAAGGTGTACTGACTGCCCCGGTCGCTGTGATGAACGACATTGGCGGCCCGCCTCGTGGCGGTCGCCATGTCGAGTACATCCAGCATCCGGCGCGTGCGCAGGTTCGTCATCATGGCCCAGTTGACAACCCGGCACGACCAGGTATCCAGCACGATGGCCGGGAACAAGAAGCTCGCTGCTGTCGACATGAAGGTGATGTCGGCCATCCACAGCCGGTTTGGCCCGGCCACGTGGAAGTCACATTCGACAAGGTCATGGGAAGGGCGGTGCTTCGGCACGCGCTGAGTGGTCGTCGGGAAGCAGCTCGGGAGACATCCCGCAGCAGGCCTAGCGCATCAGCTGGGCCACGCACTTGGAAGCCCCCGCCATGCCGTCGGTCTGCAATTCGTATGCAACCGAGGCGCGCCGCAGCAGCAGTACGAGGCGGCGTGGGCCGTGCAAAGCTGGCACAGCAGGGCAGCGCTGGCGGCGGTATGACCGGAAGGTAGGCGGCTCCTCAAGGCGTAGTAGCCGAACGCCGAGATGACCAGGACGCGGATCATGGCGGCAATCGGGAGTTCGGCCTGGTACGCGCTCATGAACTGGAAAACCCGTTCGAGGTTCTCTCCCTGCGAACAGGGCTGCCGCGCTTGCCAAAATGTCGCGCTTCTAGCGCAGGCGAGGGTTTTCACGGCGGAGCTTCGCCAGCTTCTCCCGCTGCGGGCTGGTCACGCCGCAGTCTTTGTGGGCTCTCCCGCGGTCTCCGGTAGAGCAGCCAGTAAATGCCTGCCACCAGCACTGCGCCGCCGGCGACGTTGCCGATGGTCACTGCCAGGAGGTTCAGCGCGAAGCTGACGAAGCCAAGCTCGGGAAAAGCCTCGGGCCCCAGCCGTACCGCCTGCCAAAAGCCTTCACCGGCCATTCCCTTGATCATCAGCCCGAAGCTGATGAAGTACATGTTCGCCACCGCATGCTCGAATCCCGCGGCAACGAAGGCAGCAATGGGCAGAACGATGACAATCACCCGGTGCGCCGGCTGGCGGCTGGAGAGAGAAAGCCAGATCGCCAGACAGACCAGCGTGTTGCAGAGCACACCGAGGAGCACCGCTCGGTCGAAGGGCAGCGCCGCTTTTGCCTCAGCCGTGCGCAGGGCGGTCACGCCGACTTGCCCGCCGCCGAACAGGTGATGCCCTGCCAGCAGCACCAGCAACGCCGTACCAGCCGCTCCGGCGAGATTGCCGATCCAGACCAGCCCCCAAACACGTAGCACACGGCGAGCCTCGAGCCGGCCGCTGGCCCAGGCCATCACCATCAGCACATCGCCGGTAAAAATCTGGGCGCCGCCGATCAGAACCAGGCCGAGGCCGACTGCGAAGACGAACCCGGCGACGACCCGGGCCAGGCCAAAGGGAAGTATCGCCTCAGCTCCGGTCAGCGCGATGTTAGAGAAGATTGCCCCAAAAGCGATGAAGGCGCCGCCGAGGACGCCGAGGGTGACCAGCGTAATGCCGTCCTGCCCCGCCTTAGCAATGCCGTCGGCCTCCGCCTTGGCGGCGATCTCGGGCGGCAGCCGGCCCTCGATCCCCGCCAACAGCGTCGGACTTGGCTCCATCGACAGCATGTCAGCCGCCGAGGGCGATCAGGCCGATGATCTGCACGGCGATCACCTTCACGATGGTCGCGGAGGGAAAGATCATGGCGTAACCGACATCCGGCCGCTCCGTCGGCGCCATGCGGCTGGCATAGACGACAATTGCGGGGTTGCCTGTCGCGCCGGAGGCGATGCCGAGCAGGTCGTCGAAGGGAATCTTCAGCACGTAGAACCCCGTCAGCAGGACGATCGCCACCGTGACCAGCAGCACTGCGGCGCCGATCAGCAGCAGCAACGGTCCGGTCTGCGCCACGGTGGTGACAAAGGCCTGGCCGGAGTTGATCCCGACCGTTGCCAGGAACAGCGTCAGGCCAAAGTTCCGCAGCACGATATTGGCCGGCAGTGGCATGACCCAGCTTAGCGGCCCGGTGCGCCGCAGACGGCCAAGGACTAGGGCCACGATAAGCGGGCCGCCGCCGATGCCGAGCGTGACCGTGCCGACGCCGGGCACCGGGATGGGGACCAGCCCAAGCAGCACGCCCAGCACCATGCCGAGGCCGACCGAAACGTAGCTGAAGTCCGCGGCTGCCTTCACCGTATCCCCGAAATATGCCCGCGCGGCGGCCACCTGGCTGGGCGCCACGAGGACGCCGACCCGGTCTCCCATCTCCAACATCAGGTCCGGTGAGGGCATCAGGTCCACATCGTAGCGCCGGACGTGCAGGACGCGGACCGGCACATCCTCCGGCATGGCCAGATCGGCTAACCTCACGCCGGTCAGGCCTGCCTTCGAGACGAAAAAGCGCTGGTAGGAGAGGTCACTGCGGTCGCCGGCGATCCGGCCCGGCTCCAGGTGGCCGAGCGCCGCGGCGACCTCATCAACTGCGGTGGCGCGATCGGCCGCGACCAGCAGGGCGTCCCCCGGCTGAAGTTCCATCTCCGGGTCGGGAAGGCGATTATGATGCTCCTGCCGCACGCCAGCAACCTGCACGCCTTCTGGCAGCATGGACATGACGGCGCCGAGCGTCGTGCCGGCCGGCGGCAGATTCTCGACAGTGACCTCCCCCATGTGGAAGCGGGTAGGCTTCGGTGGAAAGGCCGGGTTCACCCGCCGCGTCATGAAGTGGAAGCAGAGGATAGGGCCAATCACGCCGAAGGGATAAGCGACCGAGTAGCCAATCGACGGTTCCCCGTTGCCGGTGGTGTCGAGCGCCGCCTGCAATGTCGCGGTGCTGGTCATGGAGCCGGCGAAAATGCCCAGTGTATGGCCAAGCCTAACTTGGAAAATAGCACCGAGGCCGAGCGCCACCAGCAGCCCGGCGATGACAGCAACAAAGGCAAGCAAGTTGTAGATGCGCCCTGGTCCCGACAGCCCATCGAAGAACTGCCGTCCATAGAGGATGCCAATTCCATAGAGGAACATGATCAGCCCGACGAGGCCAATCGGCCCGGCGATCTGCGCCTTGGGCGCGATGGCCCCGATGAACAGGCCGATGAAGAGCACAGCCCCCACGCCCAGCGAGAAGCCAAGGACATTGACTTGCCCCGCGGCATATCCAAGGCCGACTGCGAGAAAGAGCGCGAGAATCGGCTGGGCGCCGATGAGCTCGCTAATAGAAGCCATCATGGCGACGCCTCCGGGTTTCAGCGCGCCCGACAGCCGGCGCTTCGGAAGATCTCCAGCGCAGCTTGCACCTGCGCCTCGGTCGGTGTCGGCGTGTCGGCCAGCTTGTAATCGAGCCCCAGCGCCGTCCATTTGAAGGCACCCATCTGGTGGAAGGGCAGCACCTCCACCCATTCCACATTCGGCATGGGCGCGACGAAGCGTGCCACCTTGGCGATGTTCTCTGGATCGTCCGTGAGGCCCGGGACCAGCACGAAGCGGATCCACGCTGCCTTGCCCATGGCGCCTAGCCGTTCGGCAAAGCGCAGCGTCGGCTTCAGCTCCGCCCCGGTCACCCTCCGGTACGTGTCGGGATCGCCGCTCTTGATATCAAGCAGTACCAGGTCGACGTTCCGCAGGTAACCATCATCGGCCCGGTGGCCGAGAAAGCCTGACGTGTCAAGCGCGGTGTGCAGCCCCATCTCTTTCGCCGCGGCGAAGAGCGCACGGGTAAAGCCGATCTGCACCAGCGGTTCGCCACCCGAAATGGTAAGTCCGCCGCCCATGGCCCGCAGCGCCGGCGCGAAGTCGCCGAGCCGCCGAATCGCATGCGCCAGGTCAATCCGGGTTCCGTCCTTGATGCTCCAGGTATCCGGATTGTGGCAGTACTGGCAGCGGAGGAAGCAGCCGGACATGAAGAGCATGAGCCGCACGCCCGGGCCGTCGACCGTCGAGCCGGTCTCGTAGGAGTGCACCCAGCCGTAAGTCGCCTCGGCTCCCTCGTAGCCCTCCGTCTCCGGGGCGTCGGGTGAGCGACCGGCGCGGAGGTCGTAGCGGCTGCCGACCTCCCCCATGGAATCTTCCAGCATGGTCGCGTCCTCAGTAGGAGGCGTGGAAGGTGCGGCGGATGACGTCGAGCTGCTGCTCACGCGTCAGCCGCACGAAGTTTACCGCATAGCCCGACACCCGGATCGTGAGCTGCGGGTACTTCTCCGGATGCTCCATCGCATCCTCAAGCGTCTCCCGCGAGAGGACGTTGAGGTTCATGTGGAAGCCACCCTGGCCGAAATACATGTCGAAGGCCTTGACCGCATTGCCGACGGCGGCCTCGGCGTCACGGCGCGCCATACCCGGAGCGACCGAGACGGTGTAGCTGATGCCGTCCTGAGCATCGGCATAGGGAAGCCGCGCAAGAGAGATGCAGGAGGCAAGCCAGCCATGACTGTCTCGGCCATGCATCGGGTTGGCACCGGGTGCAAAGGGCTCGCCCTTGCGGCGGCCGTCCGGCGTGTTGCCGGTTGCCTTGCCATAGACCACATTCGAAGTGATCGTCAGCACCGACTGCGTATGCACCGCACCGCGATAGGTCGGGTGCTTGCGGATCTTCTGCATGTAGCGCGACACGATGTCGGCTGCGATGTCATCCACGCGCGAATCGGCATTGCCGAACTTTGGGAAGTCGCCTTCGATACGGTAATCGACCGCCAAGCCGGTGCCGTCCCGAATCACATGCACCTTCGCGTGCTTTATGGCAGAAAGGCTGTCCGCGACAACGGAAAGACCGGCGATACCGAAGGCCATGGTGCGCAGGATGTCGCGATCATGCAGCGCCATCTCCAGGCGCTCGTAGAAGTATTTGTCGTGCATGTAGTGGATGCAGTCCATGGCATGCACATAGGTGCGCGCAAGCCAATCCATGGTTGCGTCGAACTTCGCCACGACATCGTCGTAGTCGAGCACATCTGCCGTCACCGGAGCGGTCGCGGGCGCGATCTGTTCGCCGCTCACCTCGTCCCGGCCGCCATTGATGGCGTAGAGGAGCGCCTTCGCGAGATTGGCGCGTGCGCCGAAGAACTGCATCTGCTTGCCAAGTCTCATTGCCGAGACGCAGCAGGCAATCCCGTAATCGTCGCCCCAATAGGGCCGCATCAGGTCGTCGTTCTCGTACTGGATGGAGGAGGTTTCGAAACTCATGCGGATGCAGTAGCGCTTGAACGCCTCCGGCAGGTTCTTCGACCAGAGCACGGTCATGTTTGGTTCGGGGGCTGCGCCAAGATTGGTCAGGGTGTGGAGCATACGGTAGCTCGTGCGGGTGACCAGGGGTCGCCCGTCGAGATCCATGCCGCCGACGCATTCGGTTGCCCAATAGGGATCGCCACTGAACAGGGAGTCGTAGTCCGGGGTCCGAAGGAAGCGGACAATGCGCAGCTTCTGCACGAGCTGGTCGATCAGCTCCTGGGCGCCGGCTTCATCCAGCGTCCCTTCATGGAAGTCACGCTCGATGTAGATGTCGAGGAAGCTTGAGATGCGCCCGATAGACATGGCCGCGCCGTTCGCTTCCTTGATGGCGCCGAGATAACCGAGATAGGTCCACTGCACTGCCTCACGCGCCGTCTCGGCCGGGCGGCTGATGTCACAGTCATAGCGCCGGCCCATTTCTGCCAGGTCAGCAAGCGCCCGCATCTGTTCGGCCAGTTCCTCGCGGCTTCGGATCACCTCCTCGCTCGGCCACATATCGTCGAGCTGTGCCCGCTCCTCGCGTTTGGCGGCAAGCAGCCGGTCCGTGCCATAAAGCGCCACGCGGCGGTAGTCGCCAATGATCCGGCCGCGCCCATAGGCATCAGGCAGGCCCGTGATGATCCCGGACTTGCGGCAACGCAGGATCTCCGGCGTGTAGGCGTCGAAGACGCCGTCGTTGTGCGTCTTGCGATACAGAGAGAATGCCTGATGTACCACCGGATCGGCGTCGAAGCCGGCAGCCTTGAGCCCGGATTCGACCATGCGCAGGCCGCCCGCAGGGAAGATAGCACGCCGGAAGGGCTTGTCGGTCTGTAGGCCAACGATCACCTCATTGTCTCGGTCAATCCAGCCTGGCGCATGTGCAAGGATGCTGGAAGGCGTCGCCGCGTCCACATCCAGCACGCCCTTGCTCTGCTCCTCCTGGAAGTAGGGCTGCAGCTTCGCCCAAACCGCCTGGGTGCACGCGGAGGGACCGGCAAGAAAGGCCTCGTCGCCCGCGTAGGAGGTGACGTTGCGGAGGATGAAGTCGCGCAGGTCGATAGCTTGCTGCCAACGACCCGGCTCGAAGCCGCGCCAGCACCGCCCGCCGGCTGCGGCAGGGGTCAGGTTCACGCCTTCCATGGCACTTCCGTCCCTGTTCGTTACAATCTTATGGCCAGTTCTTGACCTCATGATCGAACTGGAATGGTACATGTTAAGCGGTGTGCAAATCGGATCCGATAAGAAACGGTATCAAGAAAATCCGCACCGTGCTGTCGCTCAGGTCGTCGCGTCGAGTTCGACGAAGCGGGTCGAGGGGGCCAGCACGGCGCCGGCTTCTGTAATCGGACCAGTCAATAACCGACGCTGGGTGTCACATCGCGGGTTCCTCGCTGCTGCTCCTGGTCGGCGTGGAGCCGCCACCGGCTACGGCCAGGCAGACGGGGCGGGCCAATCTAACAAGCGGGCTCGGTGGATACCGGGACCGGCGCTGTCACGGCCTTGCCCTGCCGCATCCCCGGGACGGGACGTCGAACGCTGGGACCAGGACTACGGGCTACCCTGTGGCAGCCTCCTCACCCCAGCGGGACTTGGTGCCATTGCGCCACATGCCCAGCAGCACGACAGAGAGTTTCCGGCTGTGGAGTACGACAAGCCCTTTGAGCAGGCCTATATGCGCCCTCTTTTCTAGCAAGGTCGGCAACATGCGCTGCGTGGTGACGCCTAGCTGAAGGCGCCCCCGATCTTATCGGAGCCCGGAGCGGCCATGCCGCTGGCTCTGTGTAGAACAACACCGCGGGGTAGGGTCGGGCGGACTCAGAGCCTGTTCTCCAATCCTGGTTTCCAGATCAAACGCTGGGATGGCGGCTGCCCGCTGCCAGGATCACGCTTCCTTCGGGGGGTTGGGTGCCTACCGTCGATGTTGGGCGAGTAGAGTTTCTACTTGCCGTAAAGGTGATGCGGCCCAACCACCGGCAGGCCCCTCAGCGACAAGGATGTGCCGTAGGCGCTGCCGCCGGTGCGGCGTGGATTGGCAGGGCCGCCGGCGGGAGTGCGGCGCCAATGGCAACGGCGCCCAGCGAATGACGCCGGATCGGCTCCGGCGCAATTCTGTTCGAGAGGTTCGGAAGCATGCTTCGTCCTCCCTTGCCGCAAGACTTGGATCGCTTGGCGGCAGTTGTCGCGTGATTTATGCATATCGGTGCAAACGCGGCGCTGGTGCCAGAGGAGTTCGCGGCATCAGGGGATGGTGGGGCGGCCGACATCCTGCACGCCGACCCGGAGGCGCTTTCCACTCTGGCCGCGGCGGCCCGCGCTGTCGAGCAGTCGGGCGTCCATTCCTCGCCGGCCCTGCAGGCCACGGAAGCGCGCGCCGCGCTGCGGGCCACGATGCTGGATGCCATTCGCGGACTTCTGGTGCCGCCGGGCATCGGCGCAAGGGCATACGGCCGCACGCGGCAGCGCATCGGGTACAACGCGGACGAGTATTGCGCGGAACTGCCCGGCTGGGCGCCGGAACGGTCTGCTTCGGTCGCATCGGCCGGATGGGCAGCGTCCGCTTGACGCCATGGCGGATCCAAAACGGAAACTCCGCCTCCGGCCGAAATTGGACCTTTGATAGGCGGCCTGGCTGGACCAAGCAGCACCGGCTGCCGACATGTTCACCAACCAGCACCCGTTGCTCTGTGGCGACCGCCCCTCTCGGCCCACCGCACGTGCACTCCCTCGAAGTGCTTTCGTGGGAGTTAGAACCGGAGAGCGCCCCTCCCGGTCATCCAGATGCCTTGAGCAGTTGTTGCTCGGGTCTGGTGGAGCGCGGGCCGCAAGAGAACGGTTCCAGTGCCTGTGGCAGGACCGACCCGCTTGGCTGAGTGTGGCGCTGAGTCACGCCGCCCGCCCTTCGAACAGCTGGGAGAATACGCCGCTTTTCTCGGCCTCGTGCGCGCTCCAGGCCGTCAGATGGGCGAGAAGATTGATCTGCGTTGCGCTCAGGTTGGTGTCGAGCGTGCTGTAGTTGGGAAAGCCCTTCGTTGCCTGCTCCGCCTCAATGATGACCCGGACGGCCGTGTTGTGGTCGAACAACGCCGCCCAGTTGCCGACATAGCCGAGATAGTTCCAGACCACCTTCACTTCGCGGGCGGTCGTGATGCCAAACCACGGGTTCGGCCGAACCGCGAGGCGGTGGCTGAAGACCGCGGGCGAAGCAGAGGTTTCACGGCCGCTCGCCTCCCACAGTCCCCGCAGCAGCGCGGGAAAGGCCGCCTGGTCAAAGACCTGGTTGTTGGCGAAGATCGGGTCCGTCCCAGGAGCGCCCGTGTCGTAGGGCAGATAGCCCTCGTTCCCCGGCTTTCCCTTGCCGTAGGGCTGGTAACCAAACAGTGGGGGAATGCTGTCGTCGATCATGATGTCGGTATTGGCGATGAACCCGCCGTGTCCGTCGGCGATGCCATGGGCTCCAGGCTGCAGCGGCACCGACGCGTTGATGAAGGCGATGATGCCATCGATGTCGGAATAGGCCAGCAGGGCAGCGATGCCGGTGTTCTCCAGATTGCCGCCGTCGGCAAAGCGGCTCGGCCGCGACAATGTGCCGGGCTGTGGATCGAGGACCGGCCAACAGGGATAGCAGGGGATCAGCTCCTGCAGGTCGGAGAGGGAGGATTGCAGCAGCGCGCGCGCTGCCTGCGGCGTGCGACTGTAAAGGCCCAGCCGCTCGAGCACAGCATCGCGCAACCCTATCGGCAGCTTTCGTCTGGCCCAGTGCCGGATGGTGTCGGCTTCGCTTGCCATGACGGTGGCGGGCTCCGCCGGATCTTGACGCCAGCGATGGAACAGGTTCTGCAGCACCTCGGCATAGAAGGCGCTGCTCGTCCCGACCGCGTCGGTCAGGGACCACTGCCGCGTCTGCGCGATGGTCGCAGTGCTGCCGCTGACAGCCTCGCAGATGGAATTGGCCCCGAAGCTGGTCACGCCTCCGCCGCCGACCTGGCGGCCGTTCGCATCCCTGCCTAAGGGCGTGCCAAGAATTCCCGTGATGAAGGGGGTTGTCTGCACCGGGGCAAGCATCTGCAGGCTGCTGCTCGGCTCGGTGAGGAACATGGCGCTGTTGCAGACAAGGAAGGGCCGGTGTTCGCGACGAGAGCCGTCCGTGTCGGCATAGGTGTAGATCGGCCCATTCCCGAGTGTCGGATTCCGGCCCGTGAGTTCGCCCGCCACCGTCGCGGCATCGTAGGAGAACGTGTCGGTGGGGGTGAGATGGATCGTCGGCGCGTACAAGCCGTATTCTGACAGAATGTTCAGCCCGATGAGGGTCTGCCAGAGCATGTCCGGTGAGACCCGCAGGGCGGAGTGCAGCAGCAGGGCCTGAACCGCGAGAAGCCGCGGGGAGAACATCGGGGAACTGATCGGCACGCCCGCATTCCCCGCGGCCAGCACCTCCAGCATTTCGGGTGTCAGGGCGCCCTGGTCCTCGATCCAGGGGCCAAGATAGGCGGTGTCGCTGGGGCCGCCTGGCGGCAGGTAGACATAGGGAACGCCAAGCCAGGCTCCACCGGACACCACCGACAGCGCCCTGATCTGTGCCAGCAGCGATCGGCCCCGCAGGGTGAGTTTCCGTAGCGCGCGAAGCTGGCCCATGCCTGCGGCGAGGGCGCGTGAACCACCACCGGAAAGGCTCACGCCGACATTGCCGGACAGGTTCGCCGGGTACGGAAGGAACTGCTGGACGGAAACGGGTCCCGTCGTCCGTGTGATGCGCGCCGAAAACACGCCAGCCACCATGTTCCGCTCTCCTGTGCCGAGTGTGCGGACATGACCTTTGATCAGAGAGCATCATATCAGGTGCGGCAACTGAGGTCATCCTTGCTTGTCCCGGGATGGGCCGCTTTGTCCGCCTGGACTGGCAGCCGTCAAAGCGCTCCTATGACGGCGACTCCAGCTTTGGCATGCCAAGCACCCGGAAGCGGCCATTCCGCTTTCGGCTAGGCGCGACTTTAGCTGCTTTGCGCCCAAGCCAGTCCTTCAGCGGCCGGTATCGTGCATCCACCGTGGTAGCAAATTACGTTCTGTGCGATCATTGATGCTGCCTCCTCAAAAGCTGACGCCAATGCCGAAAGAGGCGCCGGTCACGCCGCGGTTGCCTACGAAATAGCGCCCGATCAGGCGCACGCGCGACAGGTTCAAGCCGGCCGCACCGACTTCGTACCGGCCGACATCGAACTCTATCCCGCCGCCCAGCTTCAACGCCCAAGCAAAGCCGAGCGCCTCGCGCTGGTCACCCAGGTAGCTGGTGGCCGAGCCGTCGAGTACCTAGCGGAGCAGCCGGCCGAAGCTCTCCCACCCGGTCGGCCAGCGGTACCGCGCCCAGAGCCCGAGGGTTCGCGCCGTCGCACTGCCTTGCACGCCCTCGAAGGTGTCGCCGAAGGTTTCCAGTCGAATATGTGTGTACCGAAGCTCGATGTCGATGTCCCGCGCCGGACGGTGGTCGTAATAGGCGAGCATCAACGACCCGCCGAGGCCCGCGACGTTGGCATGCAGATTTGTGAGTGCCTCGGCATCGACATCGGTGCGGCGGTTGACGAAGGCCCCGAACAGCGCCGCGTCACCGGCCGCTTCGCCGATCGAGCCGTTCAGGATCGGCCGCAGGACCAGGTAATCTGTCAGGCGGATATCCCAGCCGACACCAACGGTTGCGGCGACGTTGTTCCACCGCAGCGGCAGCTCGCGCGCGCCGCTCCCGGTGAAGAGCGTGCGCGGGTCGTAGCGGGCATATCCGACGTAGCTTTCGAGGAAGAGCGGGAAGGATTCGCTCAGGGTAAAGCCGAAGCCGAGCTGCCCGAGGGTGAGCGTCGGAGCAGCCTCGCCGACGCCCGGGTTGGCCGAGCCCCGGTTCACGGTGACTGCGTTGGTGGACCCGTCCGGCGTCACATTGTAGCCCATGAGCCCCAGCAGTCCGCTCGACCGCGGCCGCAGGTCCACGGCCGCCTCGCGGAGGCGATCCCCAGCCCCACCGGAGGCCGGCTGCCCTGCCGCGGGCCCGGTCCGGCCGACACACGCCAGTGCGACGGCCAGCCAAACGACGAGCAGCTAACCTGGAGACGATTGCGTCATCGGAGGGCGGTCGAGGCAGGCGCAGATGGGCAGGCGATGCCATCCGGAGCGACGACGAGGAGGGCCGGCAGCGGTGCCGCCGCGCGGAGCAGCCGGTCCCGTGCGGCGCGGACCTGGCGCGCTGTCTCCTCCTGCGAGAGGTGGGAGGCGCGCTCCTTGAGCAGGGCGTGGCCCGCTGTGACCTGCGCTAGGGGGCCAGATAGGTGTCGCGCGTGGCCACCCGCGCCGCGAACTCTCGGTCGCGCAGCGCCCCAGCATCGTGGACGGCCTGCCGGGCCGCCGGGTCACGGGCCTCGCGCTCGAGCGCGGCGTAAGTGGTCGCCACGGCCTGACGGTCCGCTGCCGCGCCCGCGTTGACCTCCGGCACCGTTGCCATGAGGGCGGCGAGCAGCGCCTGGACGCCGGCGTCGGCCTGCTCGATCATGCTGCGGAGCGGCGGCGCCTGGGCATTGTCGATCGTTGCTTTCCGCAGCAGGGCGCCGAGCGCCACGACGGCGCTGCCGCCGGCCTGGCTCACTGCGGCGGCCTGCGGCGCGAGCTCGGCGAAGGGATCCTCCCGGTAGGGGAGGACGCCATCCGCCGCGAGAGTGGACAGGGCCGAGAGGTAGATCGCCAGCGCCTCCTGCATGGCACGGACGCCGTCGCCCTGTGGGCCCGCGGGTTGCGGTGCAGCGATGTATCCCTGGGGCGGCCGGCAGGGCTGAGTGGCAGGTGGATAGCCTACGGCCAAGTTCGCGGTGCCGGCCCAGTCCCGCACCGACGTGTAGTCTGGCCGAGTGCAGGCTGAGACGGCGAGAACGGCGAGCGCGGCGGCGATGGCCGAGCGGAGCGGCACGACGGGTGTTGCTGCGCGACCGGGGGCGCTCGGCGGATCGCACAGCGCTCGGCTGGCGGACATGCTCGGAGGAGAACCGTCACCGTCGGCGGCATCGCACGTTCGGTCCGGGTGGGCTATTGAAAAATCGCAGGCTGTCACTGGCATCGGGCACTCACCTGGATCCGGTCCTCGCGCCCATCGTGCCGCTGATGCCGCCCGTATCCGTCGTGACATTCAGGCGAGGCGAGCAGTGTCCAGGGCACTGCACGGTCGGGGAGCACGACCTACTTGCGCACCGCGCGCTTGCTGAGGGTCAAGGTATAAGGGCAGGCGTTGCGCCGTGTTGCGCAGGGTCCCTGCATAACTGCGGTTCAGCTCCGCCGTGGCGAAGATATTCCGCGATGGCTGGGCGGGCTCTGAAGAGGCCGCCTCCTGCGACGGGGGCGGGCTTCTATGGCGAAGGAACTGAAGTGGCGCCAGGAAGAGACCTGCTTCGGCGCGCGAGTGGATTCCGACTTCACCCGCAAACGGCGCAGTCGAGCAGCTCTACACCGCGCCGCCGGAGCGCAGCGTCATCGTCTGCCTCGACGAAATCGACCGGCAGGCCAGCAAAAGCCATCCCGATCGGCGGCTGGTGAGGCTGGCATGCACCGCATGCCGAGCGGACCAAGAAGGAGATCAATTACGGCCAGCCTGATGTTGCGGGGCACGTATCGGCGCGCTGCAGCCGGCCACGGAGGCGGCATTCAATGCAACCTGCGAGCGCTGCACGACGACAAACTGGGTTGACTTCCTGGCCCACGTCGAGGGCTGGATCGCGCCCGCAGCCGAGCGGGTCTACGCCGTCTTCGACAACCTCAACATCAAGGGTGGTATGGACGTGCTGCTGCTCGCCCTCACCCATCCGTGCCAGGATTTCGTGTTCCAGCCGAAGTATGCGGCCTACCTGCACCTCATCGAGCCGCGGCGGAAGATCCTGCGCTCGCTGGCCCTCAAGGGACAACGCTTCGAAGCCCGGGCCCAGATCGAGCCGGCCGTCGAGCAGGCCACCGTCTACTGGAAGGCGCACAAGCAGCCGTTCATCTGGAGCCGCCGCAGGCTCCATCGCACAGCACGCCACCTTGGCACCGCCACTCCGCCAAATGTCACACGCCTTTCGCGGATGAATCACGCAGCGAGAGTGACGCTAACGCCACCAGGCGCGAGCGTTAGCCTAACCCCCTGCTGGGTGGAAATACCCTCCATGATGACGCCATTCTGGTTCCTGAGCGTGGTAGCCGATGCGCCTCCAGCCAGCGCACCACCCGCCGAGGCAGCGACATAGTTGCCATTGAAATCTTCCAATCGGTGCAGGTTGCGCACCCTGCCCGTAGCACTCAGGCGCGTAATGCCGACGTCCACGACGGAGAGGCCGGTCAGCCGGAAGGGGTACTGAGCACCTCGCCAGGTGAGAACGCCATTGCCCCACTGGTAGCCAATACCAGCCGCCACTGCGCCGCCCGTGAAGGCCACCGTCCCTTCTGTAGATCCTAGGCCCGATGATGTCTGGACGGGTTCCTGCGAATTCGAGCAGCTCGTAAAGAGAAGAATGCCTAATGGCATCAGGCCAATCTCTTTGATGGCTTGGCGGCGTTCCATTTTGCTTCCCCATGCGAGGGCTTCTGGTGGCGGGTGGGCGCAGCCCAGGGACCATGGACAGGCCACGCCCTAGTCAAGCGGAACGTGCTGCAGGTAGCGATTCCGCTCGCTATCGAAATTCTACAAATGCAGTCCACCAGCACCGTTGCGGTGCCTGGTACCCATTCGGCGTGCCGTGGCTTTCGAGATGGCCTTGTTGGCAGCAGGCTAGGGCGCAGCAGCAACCGATCCCCATGGATAACGGGCACGCTGAGTCGACTCCGAGGCTGCGCTTGGTCTTGGGATGGCACCACTATGCCGAGACGCCCAAGATGGCTTTTCAGGCTGGAACGCGCTTCCCCGACATCCGGATGGCCAACCAGCTCTCCACAAAGCGGACACTGACTTCCTGCTACCAATCGGCCGCAGTGGGTGGCAAGCAGACCTTCGCCGCACCGCACCGCCGCTTCAGGCCCACAGGAAGATGTCGAGTTGGTTGTTCGTGTCGTTCGGGGCCAGGGCGCTCGCCAAGCTTGTGAAGACGACACGGCCGTCGTTCAGGACCGCTTCCTCGAAGCTGCCCCTGTTCCCCCCGCCGCCGCCGCCGAGCGCATGGCTGGCCAGCGCCACCTCGCCGGTCTGGAGGTCCTTCACATAGATGTCGGTGCCGCCGCTGATGTCCTCGGGGACCAACACCGCGCCACTCTCGAAGGCGACGTATCGGCCATTGGCCGAGACGTCGGGGGCCTCGCTGAACACGTTTCCCACCACCCCCTCCGCATTGGCGCTGACCAGCGTCACCGCGCCGGTGCGAAGGTCCTTCAGGTAGGTGTCCCCCGCCGGGCTGGGATCGCTGGGCAGCACGTTGGTCACGAAACTCTGGAAGGCGACGTAGCGGCCGTTCCCCGAGACCGCGGACTCGAAGCTCGCGCTGTTCAGCTGAGCGCCCTGCGCATCGGTGCTGACCCGCGTGACCTCCCGGACTGGATCGTGGCCGCGATCCTCGTGCCCGTCATGCCTGCCGTCCCAGTCCCCGTTCCCGCGCCAGCGCAGGCCCCGGTCGTCGTGCTCGTCGGACATGACGTTCTCTCCCTGCCTTGGCCAGCGCCGCCCGGGATGGACGGCCTTGCTGCCCGGCGCGGACGCGAGGGTGGGAGCGGGCTGCCGCTGCCCGGGGGATCAGCCGCATCGGCGCGCCTGGAAAGAGCCGCGCGTCCCGATGCTGCTGACGCTCAACCGGAGCAAACTTTGGCCCGACTTCCAGCAGGGCATCGGCGTCAGGCAATCCGTCGGCCAGCGGCCCGGAATGCTCTCTGAAGCGGCCGTTCACGGAAACTGTTTTTATTACGTTATAGGAATAAATGTTTGCGTTCGCGTCGGACCTGCCGTGTCAATCCGGCGCGACTGCAGAGGGCGCTACCGCCCAGCTCAAGAGCGCAACCTGGTGATCGGGATGGGCGTGGTCGACAATCTCGGCAAGGGAGCGGCTGGCCAGGCGGTGCAGAATGCGAACCTGATCTGCGTCCTGCCAGAAACCGCGGGGTTGGGCGGTCTACCTGTTTGGCCATGATGAAGGCAGACCTCCACGCAGCTATTCGCTTCGTCGGTCCGCTCGGGGGCGCCTCCGGCGGTCGAGGGCCTGAAGCCACATGTCCGCTTCCGGCCAGAACCGCCCATTACTATTTCCTTGCGGTGACCCAGCCCGCTTCGGAAACTCCGCGCTGTGCCCCGGAGCGACACCATGCCACGCGAGGGCGTCGAACTGTCCCGTTTCCGAGAGCCGGAGGAGCTCGTCAAGGCGGTGCCCGGCGTGGTCTTCCGGGCCACAGCCCTGCGCGCCGACCCCTTTGACGTGTCGCTCACGACCATCGGTCTGGGCGATGTCTGCCTGCAAACGGGGCGCTCCACGCCCCATCTGGCCTTCGCCAGGGCAGTCCCGGGAACGGCAGTCCTGCAGTTGCCGCTGGAGAATGTCGACAGCCTGCTGCTCAACGGCCGGGGCACCCCTCACAGGTCGGTGGGTCTCTACGGCGGCGGCGCTGAGCTCATCAGGAGCAACTCGAGGGACAGCAGCCACGCGGTCCTGGTCCTGCCGATGGACAGGGCCGACGCGCTCCTGTGCCCCGGGTCCGCCTCCCCCCTACTCCGCCCGGGAGCACAGACGCTGCTCGTAGCCGGTGCGCAGGCATGGAACCAGGCCGTCGGAGTCGTGCGGAGTGCGGCGGCGGCCGCGACACAAGCCCCGCGGACCTTCGACGCCGAGCAGCCGCGCCAGGCGCTACGCGACACGCTCTTGCAGGCGTTGCGCGACCTGACCGCCGGGACGCGAGGCGCCGAGTCCGGCGGCGACCGCCACAGGCCGCGCGCCTGGCGCCGCATCGTCGTGGGGGCCGACGAGTACCTGCGGGCCAACGTGGCGCGCCCAATCTACACCGAGGAGCTGTGCGCGGCGCTCGGCATCTCCGCCATCAGTCTTGTCGCTGCGTACCATGCCACCTTCGGCGTCAGCCCGCACCGCTTCCTGAAGCTCCGCCGCTTGGCCATGGTGCGGAGTCTGCTGTGCAACCGGGAAGGGCCAGCGCCGCTGGTGAAGTCCGTGGCCTTGGCGCACGGGTTCTGGCACCTCGGCCAGTTCGCCATCGATTATCAGGCCATGTATGGCGAGATGCCCTCGGAGACACTTGCCCGCGCCCGCGGCGCAGCCACACCGAGGGGCTTGGGCTGATGGATCCGGTCATCAGCGTGATCGCTCGCCGAACGCTGCTCGCTTTGCCCACCACCTTGCTGGGTCATGCCAGTGCGCAACACTTCCCGACCCGTTCCCTGACCTGGGTGGTGCCCTTCCCTCCTGGCAACATCGCCGATGCCGCCTCGCGGGTGGTTGCGCGGCGCATGGGGCAGGGGCTCGGCCAGTACGTCGCGGTGGAGAATCGGCCGGGTGTCGGAGGGACGATCGGGACCGAGGCTGTGGCCCGCGCGGCGCCGGACGGTCACACGCTGCTCTACGGCGGCCTGGGTCCGATCGCGGCGGCGCCGCATCTCGTCCCCAACCTCCGCTTCGATCCGGTGAGGGACCTCGCCCCAGTGCATGGCATCGGTGCCTCGCCGTGCGTGATCGTCGTCGGCCCGCGGCGGCCCTGGACCACCCTCACCGAATTTGTTGCCGCGGCGCGCGCGCGACCGGAGGGTCTAGTCTATGCCTCACCGGGGATCGGGACCGCGCCTCACCTAGCGGCGGAGGTGTTTCAGGACATTGCCAATCTGCGGCTCCTGCACGTGCCCTACGTCAACACTGCCGAGATGCTGAACGACGTGATGGCCGGTCGGGTCGACATAGCCTGGGACTTCCCGCTGACCGCGATCCCGCCGGTGCACGAAGGGTGGCTGCGGGCGCTCGCCGTTACCGACGTCGACCGGGTGCGCATCGCATCCGAGGTGCCAACCGTGACGGAGTGCGGCTTTCCTGGAGCGGAGATGCGCGGCTGGGCGGGGGTCTTCGCCCCCGCCCGCACCCCCTCGGCTGCCGTCGCGCCGCTGGCGGCGGCGCTGCGAGAGACGCTACTCGACCCAATGGTGCGGGAGTTTTTCGAGGGGACGGGCACGGTGCTCTGGCCCAATATGGGGACCGAGCGCTTCCGCGCGTTCCTGGCCGAGGAGTTGCCCCGCGTTGCCTCGATCATCGCCCGCGCCAAGGCATGGTCACGCTAGCCCTTAACCGTCGAACCGCTGACCTTCACACCTCCCCATTTGGTCAGCCTAGGGGCCTGCCAAAACTAAGGCCTGTTAGTGCTTGAATGCTGGCCCCATGCTTTAGGTATGGCGGGGAGCAACGGCAATCAGGTTTTCATGGATACGACCTGGGCGGTGTGGGAGCCACTGATCGAGGAGGTCAGGCCTCACGGCAAGACACTGCCGAAGGGCCTCCGGCGGACCATCTCAGCCACCATCTGGCGGCACCACGGCGCTGCAGGTCGCGCGACATTTGGCGCCGGACTTACAGGCCACGGTGGTTACGCACAGCCTGACCGTGCCCGCCGAACTGGGGCGTCATCCGGCTGTTGAGGTGAAACTCATCGGCGGCCGCCTGTTCAAGCACTCCATGGTGTCCATCGGTGCGGCCGCAGTGGAAGCCATTGCCCGCATTCGTGCCGACATCTTCTTTATGGGCATCACCGGCATCCAGCCGGAACTCGGCCTCACCACCGCCGATGCCGCAGAAGCCGCCGTCAAGCGCACCATGAGCCGTCAGTAAGCGGAGACCATGGTGCTCGCTTCGCGGGAGAAGCTCGGCACCGCCTCACCCTTCCAGGTCCTGGCCTTGGACGACGCCAACGGCCTGGTGATCGAGGCGGACCTGCCGAGGGAGGTGCTGAAGCCCTATCGGGATCTGGGTCTATTCGTGGCGCGCGCCTGACGCCGCCCCGGCGCCTGGATCGCCCGAGGGCACAGGGCGTGAGAGAGGATGGCTGCTCTGACCCTGGTAGCCTCCACAGGCAGACCAGCGGCTTCCGACCAACACAGGCCACTGAGCTGCTAAAGGCGAGGGCCGGAGGCGAAGCGGGCGCGGCAAGCGCTGCCTGGCTGAGTTCCTAATGAGGAGAACCGAAAGCCGCGGCCGCCGAGCAGGCCCTCATCCGAGGAGGGGTAGTGCGGTCGAGGGCCTCCACGCGCTCCTTTCGTCTCACCAGAGGTCAGGCTGACGCAAGCAAACTGTGGGGGATATTGTGGGGGACGCCGCCATGGCGGAAGCTTGGAGGACGAAAAATCAGCCTCTTGAACAGAGGAAATGGTGTGGGGAATGAAACCGGGAGCGAACACTCTCTGGAGTTGCACATGAGTTAGATGTGGCGCGACTCTGGCCGAACGTGCCGATGCATTGCGGCAGTCTCCAAGGCCTAGGGTACCTCGGCGGCGGCCATCCGCTCTAAGCGCAACAGCCGTTGGAAGCCCGGGTCTGCTATGCCCACTCTCCTTCGGCTCAGGTCGTGTCCCATCGCGTGGTGCAGGAGCGCGATTTCCTCGGCGGGTTGGTTTGCCGGGTCAGGCTGGCACGGCCGAGAGCCTGACGGTGGCAGTATCGCTGACGGTGCTGATGACTTCCAGGGTCATGTAGCACGAGCGCTGAATGGCCCACTCGTCGGACTGCTCGAGAAGGATGGCGCCCACGAGCCTCACGATGGCGGCCTCGTTGGGAAAGACGCCGACAACATCGGTGCGGCGCTTGATCTCGCCGTTAAGCCGCTCGATCGGGTTCGTCGGCTGTAGCTTTGCCCGGTGGGCGGCGGGGAAGTGCATGTAGACCAGCACATCCTTCTCGGCGCTGTCCATCAGGGCGGCGAGTTTGGGCACCTTCGGGCGGAGCTGGTCGGCCACGCTGCGCCACCGGGCGTGCACGGCGGCTGCATCCTCCCGGGCGTAGGCGGTGCCGACCCAGGTCGAGACGATGCGGCGCTAGGCCTTGCCCGCATGCGCCAGCGCGTTGCGGGCGAAGTGGACGCAGCAGCGCTGCCAAGTCGCCCGTAGTACCTTCGTCACGGTGGCCTTCAGGCCCTCGGGGGCCTCGGAGACCGGCTTCACGCCCGCCCGGCCGCGCCGCTTCAGGGTGCTCAGGAAATCGAGCCCGAAGGGCTCCGCCTCGGAGCTGCCGAGCGCCCTGCCGAGGACTTCGCGCCGCCCCTCGGCGTTGACGCAGACCGCAATGGTCCCGGCCACAGAGACGATCCGCCCGGCCTCGCGCACCTTCACGTAGGTGGCGTCGAACCAGAGGTAGGGCCGGTCGCCCTCGATGGGACGGCGAGGAAGTCGCGTACCCGCTCGTTGATCTCGGCGCAGAGGCGCGAGATCTGGCGGCAGCTGATCCCCTTCATGCCCATCGCGCGGACCAAGTCGTCCACAGAGCGTGTGGAGATGCCCTGGACGCAGGCTTCCTGGATCGCCGCCGTTAGGGCCCTCTCGGCGGTCCGGCGGGGCTCGAGGAAAGCAGGGAAGTAGCTGCCTTTCCGCAGCTTCGGGATGCGGAGCTCGACCGTGGCGATCCGGGTCTGCTAGTCGCGCTCAGGTAGCTGTTGCGCTGCACCATGCGGGCGGGGCTGAGGCGCGGCAGGCTGGGTCCATCCACCGGCTGGCAGGCCCGGCGCTGGTTGGCTCGGCGGGGGCGGCGCTTCAGCGTGCTCAATGATCTTGTCGAGCCCGCCACGGTCAAGCCAGACGCCTCGGCACTGTGGGCAATAATCAAACTCGATGCCCTGGCGCTCGCTCATGGCGAGGCCTACGCCACAGCGCGGGCAGTCGAAGGAAAGCGTTCCGCTCATCGCGTCCTCCGGCACAGACGCAACCTGGCTGCCGGCGCGGGCCCAGTCTCCCACCTCCCCTCCCGAGGCGGCGAGGAGTTTCCGTGTCGCGTCGTACTCCGGGCCAGAAGCATCACGGCTCAGGAACTCCTCGACTTCCACTTCCGTGACATGGCCGCCGGATGAGGGATTGGCTTGATGCCGCACAAGAACCCGCCCCGTCACGCTATTGCGGATGAGATGCCAGGTGTCGCCGTTCGCGCTTCTGTAGATCTCCACCGACGAGAAGGTCACACAATATCTCCTTGGTAGCGGCCGCAGCAGGAGCAGCTGAAGGATCCGGCACTCATTGGATCCGCTCCCCTCGGCTTAATTCTCAGGTTCGGGCAGCCTCCAACGCCGCTCACCTCCCGGCCGTAGGCGGCGAGACCGACCATTCAGTCTGGGCAACTGCCCAAAGCGCCGTTGCGCGAGGCCCGTGGTGCCAAAGTCGGAGCCCGCGGCCCGAAGAATCACCGCCTGATTACTGTCTATGGCGTATCAGGGATGGTGTGTCTGGCCCAGGCTGTTGCGGGGTTCCAGGTCGCTGCTAGCCCTTCTTCGCAGGCAACGGCGCGGCCCGCATTCGTATCGCTGCAAAGGGAGAGGCGGCCGCATTAGATTTTACCTTCGGCTGCCTCGGCTTCTTTGCTTCGCGGCCGCTTCGCTTCTGCCCCTTAGCCATTTTCTTTCCCCTCCAAGCTGTACCTGTCTGGCGGCACTCGCTTCGGTTTTGGGCTGGGACGAACGCAAAGACGGCGTCCATTGCTCAGCGAGGAAGTCTCGTCGCGCCACTCCCATGCCGGATCGAGCAAAATGCAAGGCGAGCAGCGCTAAGCGCGACTAGCGCGGGCAAGACACCAAGGCAGAACCTAAAGCGCCAGCACGGCTGGAAGAGCGTTCAGGCATACGCCGGCGCACCCTCCTGTCACGCTCCGCGGCCCAACGCACCGGGTCATGGCCCTTGGCCTGGTGCTCTGGCATTCCTTCGTTCTCACTGCGCTCTTCGGCTTCGCGGTCGGCGATCTCATCGACACGGTTCGAATTCATCGGACGTACCCTTTCAGGACCGCTTGGCCGCGCAGATTGGAGCTCAGCGCAGGCACTCCGGCGCAATCAGCTCACCGACCTGAGCGTCTGCCTGTCTAAGGTTGTGATCCCTTCCCGGGGATTTACAGCATCCACGGAAGCACCATTTCGTGCTCTCGGGTGCCCTCGCCACTGCCGGGCAAACTCCAATCGGGAAACGGCAGCGGCAATGCTGAGGAGGAGTCCATGCCAGCGCATGCCGCTGCAGCCATCTTCTGCCGGGATCGGGCACTGATCTCCAGATTGGGTACGCCACACAGACCTCGTTGCGCTGCCTTGCTGCTCGCGGCCCTCTTAGTCCTGGCTTCCCCGCGCATAATGGCCTTCGCTGCTGTTCCAGATGGCGTCTGGCTCATTGACGGAAAGGCAGCTGTGCAGATCTTTGACTGCAGCGGCCTGCTGTGCGGCCGGATTCTGTGGTTGCAGGTTCCACGCGATCCGCAGGGCCGGTTGAATCGAGACAAGCACAATCCCGATGCCGCCCTGCGGCAGCGCCAACTGTGCGGACTGACCATTTTGTGGGGTCTACGCTCCACTGGCCTTGATCGCTGGGGCGGCGGCTGGTTCTACAATCCGGATGACGGAAAAACCTACAGGGTTTCGGCAGAACTGAAATCCGCCGACCGGATAGCGGCACGCATCTATTTGGGCGCCCCGCTCTTCGGTGAGACCAAGACCCTGCTCCGGGTCCCCCACGGAACGTCAGAGGGATGGTGCTGAAGGCCGGAGATGCAGCCGCCCTGTCCGGTACGTTCATCGGCCAGCTGCATCGCCGCTCGCAATAGGTTGGCACGGGACATCATTGCCAAGCCAGCCCGCCAGCCAGCCAGCCAAGCCAGCCAAGCCAGCCAAGCCAGCCAAGCCAGCCAAGCCAGCCAAGCCAGCAGTGCGAGGCCTCCCGCCGCCGACGTCAAGGAAGCGACAAGAATGCCGATTTTCGCGGTCTGCAGCGGCGGGTCCTGGAACGCCAGGTCCGCAATGAGCAGTGCCATGGTGAAGCCGATGCCGGCGAGCATGCCGCCGCCGGCCAGGGTGCCCCACCCGAGAGCTGCGGGCCGCACCGCCAGGCCCGGGCGCACCGCCAGCTAGGCGAAGCCGACCACACCGGCCGGCTTGCCGAGCACGAAGCCTGCCATCACGGCCTGCACCACGGAATCCCTGAGTGAGCTGAAGGAGATAGGTATGCCGGCACTGGCGAGCGCAAACAGCGGCATGATGCCGACGGGCGATCCAGGGGTGCAGCGTGGCCCCCAGCCGTTCAACCGGGGAAAGCGCCTCCCGGGCCGCCGGCCACAAGCGCGATCCAGCCGATCTCGGCGCTGTAGCCGAAGGCGACGACAAGGATGGCGCCAATGTCGTCGATGACAGCCAGGGAGAGCAGGAAGACGCGCAGGGCCTGCGGGGCGCGCCGCCCCAGGAGCGCCAAGCCGCCAATCACGAAGACGGTGTCCGTCGCCACCACTGTGCCCCAGCCGTGCTCCCCAGCCTCGCCCAGCTGCAGCGCGAGGTAAGGCGCCGCGGGCACCAGCATGCAAAATTTGCTGGAGTGCCTTACCGGGGACATGGCGAAGCCCCTTGTTCCCGATGATCACTGGGCGGTACTCGCGCCGCTGCTGCCGCCGGAGCGGCCCGGGCCGCAGGGCGGGCGCCCTCGATGGCCGGACCGGGCTGCCCTGACCGGCATTGTGTTTGTTTTGACAGCCGGAACTTCCTGGGAGCGGCTGCTGGTGGAGATGGGCTGCGGGGCCGGCATGGCCTGCAGGCGTCCGCTGCGGGACTGGCAGGTCTCGGGTGGATGGAGCCGCCTGCACCGGGTGCTGCTGGAGTGCCTTCAGGCGGCGGAGGCCCTCGACTGGTCGCGGGCGGCGCTCGACAGCGCCAGCCTTGGTGCCAAAAGGGGGGCACGGAGGTCGGCCCCAACCCGACGGACCGCGGCAGGCCGGGCAGCAAGCGCCACCTCGTCACGGATGCCCGCGGCACGCCGCTGGGCCTGACGCTGAGCGGCGCAACCGCCAGGACCGCCGCATGTTGGCGGCCACCCTGGATGCCGTGTCGCGCTTTCAGATCGGCGGTCCTGGCTGCCCCGCCGCAGGCCAGACAAGCTGCACGCCGACAAGGCTTATGATCATCGCCGCTGCCGCGGGGAATGCCGCGCCCGGGGCATCACCCCACGCATTGCCCGTCGTGGCGTCCAAAGCAGACAGCCGCTTGGCAAGCACCGGTGGGGGGGGGTCGAACACATTTTCGCTTGGCTCAACCGCTTCCGACGCCTCGCCATCCGCTATGAGCGCCGGGCCGACATCCATTTGGCCTTCACCGCGCTCGCCTGCTCCCTCCTCCGCCTCAACCAGATCCGTAGGTTTCGTTAGACGTTCTTAGCTGCCGTGAGGCGCCGTGCTCTGGTTTTCAGCGTCGCGGTCCTCAGCAGCCGCGGCGAGCCCTGGCGCGAGGTATGCTGACAGACGCTGGATGATGTCGGTCAGCTCGACGATTTCCTGCTCTCGCAGCGCATCGATCTTATTGTGCAGTAGCTCGATCTCGAGTTCCGCTTTCACGTTGATCCGGTAATCGTGCTCCGCGTGCCTGCGGTCGATCTCCGACTGACGGTTCTGACTCATCATAATGATGGGCGCTGCGTAGGCCGCCTGAAAGGACAGCACAAGGTTGAGCAGGATGAAGGGATAGGGATCCCAATGCCAGGCGTATGCAGCCGCGTTCAGCGCAACCCACACGCCGAGGACGACGCTTTGGATGATGATGAAACGCCAGGAGCCGACCGTCCTTGCGACCCAATCGGCGATCAGGGCGCCGCGGGTCGGCGGATGTTGGACCCTATGACGGGCAGGTTTCTGTGCCCGGAGTTCATCCAGTCGCCTAAGGTCGTCAGCCCCCAGGTGTACTGTCCTGCGGTGCTCGCCTACCATGGCCTTCTCCTGTCACAGGTGCCGCCCCGACACTTTACCTCTCCGAAGGCGCTATACCCTTCCGTCGTGATCAGGGCTGGCCCAGGCCGGCCATTATACCTGGCGCAGCGACCACCCTGGCCTGGAGGGTGGCCTTACCTCGCCGTTAACGCAATTGACGCGCTTGCGGTACGGCGCGACGATGCGTCGCCGAACCGAGCGAAGATCGTCGGTACAGTGTCGGTCTGGTGGCCGTCGAGGTTTGCAGTCCCGAAGCGCTGACCGACGATCTCGGCCGGTACTCATGGTTTGACCTTGGCCCGGACGCGCTTCCGCATAGCCCGCAAGCTGGCCCAACAGGTCGATGGCGGCCCGCCGGACACCAGGCTTCGCGGTGGCAAACGTAAAGGTTGCTGCATGCAGATCCACGGTTCCGTGTACGAAAGCGGGGTCCTCTGCGGTCGTGGATTGCTATCCTGCGGGCCGACATGACGCTGCGCACGCCAACCTCCGAGTTGCTGAACGACCTACTCGGCGATTCTCCCGACAAGCAGGTAACGCTGGGATGGCTAGTAGACCGGCTGGGCGACCGCTCGTTTGGCCTTGTGCTGCTTCTGCTGGCGCTCCTGGGCCTCCTTCCAGGCGTGTCGGCCGTCGCCGGCGTACTGCTCATGGCTCCCGCGCTCCAGATGGTCCTGGCGCGCCCCGGTCCAGTGTTCCCCCTCCGTGTTGCTTCCCGCCGCTTCGAGACGTGGCGTTTAGTCCGGGTGATCCGCCACGTATTGCCGGCGCTGCGCTGGCTGGAGCAATTCATCCGCCCGCGCTGGATTACACCGTTCGAGGCAACGAAGCGGGTGGTCGGTGGTATCGTCCTGTTACTGGCGGGAGGCCTGCTCGTCCCGGTGCCGCTGAGCAATGTCCCGTTGGCTCTGACGATCGCGCTGATCGCCTTTGCTTACCTGGAGGAGGACGGCATCCTGCTCTGCGCCGCGCTCGCGGGGGCCATCGTCCTGCTCGCGGCCGCCGCGGCAGTCGCATGGGAGACTCTGAGTTCAACTGGCTGGATACCGGGCTTCCTGTAGGCGCTCGGTGCCCCCCGGCGAGCCGGAGCAAAGTCCCATGGCGGACCGACTGCGATCACCGGACAGCGGAAAAGGATTCGCGCGATGACCATCGTCATTTCCGTGAGGGCCATCCAACGGCATCGCCCTAATAATCGACAGCGCGGGCGACATCTGAAGGGGGACCTGGAGTTGCCCCATGAAGCCGGATACTGAGCTGGTTGGGACTGTCGCGGATGCACTCACGGAGTGAGCGCATCCGCACGCCTTCCCGAGGGTGGAGCTCGTTGTAGTGTTCGGTCCAAGCCGGGAGTTGCTGGAGGACGGTGGCAGCATCGGGCCTGCGATGAATGCGGGCGTAGTGGAGCTTGAGCGTCTTCACGAACGCCTCATTAACACCATTGCTCGCGGGGCTGCGGACTGGCGTGAGACAGGCGACCAGGTCCAACGCGACGGCAAAGCCGTGCGTGTCGTGGGCGGCGTAGGCCGATCCGTTTTCAGCCAACCCCTGCACAGGATAGGGCGCCCGCAGCCGGCCCACCGCTCGCTTCGGTTCTGCAGCTGCTCTGCTGGCCATGCCGCCCGCCGAGCGGGAAGATAAGCATGACCAGCCGAGGCTGCCTACTACCGCGCAGCATCATGGAGAAGACCGCGTTCGGCGGGATGTGCAACGGACAGCATAAGGTGCGCGTTCGGCTGATCCTGGACTTCGACATCCGAAGCGCCCTGATCAGGCACGGTGTGCTGTCATAGGAGACCGCCCCTCCTACAAGAGGAGCTGGTTCGCAGCTTTCAGCGGGGAAATATTCAGGGGAAACATGCCTGTCAGGCTGCCCACGCCCCCCCCGCAGCAAGGGAGCTTGGCACGCGAAAAACAGATGTCTTCCAGAAGCACACCTCTGCAGGCACCAAGTCGACCCGCAATGGCTACTTGGTATCTGCACCCTTTGTGATCACCCGGAGGTTCAGTGCTCCGAGGTCAGCGCGCGAAGCTGCCGTTTGCCGTGCGTCCGGCCGGTCTGCTCGATCTCGACCTCGTCGCGGCGGACCATCTCGCTCACTGTCGCAACGCGCTGCGTGCGTTCGGTGCGGATGACGACCTCCTCACGGAGTCGCCTGCGCTTCTCGACCGTCGGAACCTCTTCGGTCTCGACCACTTCGACCGTCACTTCCGTCAGGATCTCTCCCGTCGTCTCACCGCCTGCAGGACGCCGGCGCTCCACGACAACCCTCTCGCTCTGCAAGGTGACCTGCCGCTCGACCAAGGTCTCAACGACGAAGCGATGGATACGCGCCGTGCCGCGGCTCTCGGTACGCTTGCCGACCTCAAGAACCTCCTCGCCGAGCGGGATCACCTCCTCCATCCCGGAGGGGCCCCGTGCCGGCGTGGAGCTCTCCGGCTGCCGCATGTTCTGCATGGCGCCGATCCAGGGCCACATGAACATGTTCGTCAGCGCAGTGGCCTGCGCCTGAGCGCGTCGGCGCGCATCGCTGGACGCGGCAGCAAAGGGCGGGGTTACGCCCGTCGCCTTCACCGCAGTAGCGGCCGGCGTGTCGGCAGCAATCCGCCGCGCTTCGGCTCGGGCGCTTTGCTCGGCGGCAGCGCGCTCATGCTCCGCCGTTTGCGTCTGCTTGGCCCGAAGTTCAGCCTGATGGATCATGAATTCAGTTTGTTCACGCTCCTGCCGCTGCTTGGAACGACGCTCTTCAGCTTCGTCCTGCTTGGCCTTTTCGGCTTCAGCTAGGCCTGCTTCCATCTTCTCGGCCACGTCCTGCACCTGCTCATCGCTGAGCGCACGCTGTACTGCGGGCAGCAGCTCCTTTTTCTCGTCGCGGGCGTGCTGCCGGAAAGTCTTCTGCAGCTCGGAAATCTTCTCAGAGAACACTTGGTCGTTCTTCGGCATGGCTTCGAGCTCGGCCAGCTTCGCCCGCAGTTCCTTGTTATCGCGGATCGCCTCGGCGACCAGATCCTTGGTCTCAGGATTCTTTCGGAGAATCGGAAACAGGTGCTGTTCCTCAAGGCTGATGTGAAGCATGAGCTCGGTCTTGAGCTCGGCGAACAGTCGTTCCCTGGTTTTCACTGCACCGTCCGAAGTATCCGTTAGGCGAGAAAATAGCTCAGCGACTTTGGCCGGACCGTTCTGCATCATCACTCTAAAATTCATCTCGACATTCTCCATGGAGAAATGCAATATAGTGAGCCCGGAATATTTCCCATACCCACGTTCGCGACATATCAAAATAAGGATCTCTTGATTTCGTTCGATAACATTCGGGAGCGGAATCAATTTGAGAAATCCAAAGGCCGAATTAGGCAATGTTCTTTGGAGATCCCAAAGCTGCCGTCCGGACACTTCGAAATACCCCGCTGCTGAGACGCTGAGTTCATTCACTGCCTTGTCTCAGCCGAGGCAGTGAGTCGGCAGGTCAGCCGGGCTTCGTTGATGCCGACGAGCGGCACGCGGCACTCTCCGCGGCTGGCGATCCGCGGGAGCGTCTTGCGGCCGTGGCCGACTTCGAAATCCTCCGCCCGGTGCTGGATGCGACCTTGGGTCGGTCAGGCCGTGGCCGCGGTGGTTGCCCGCCCTACGACGCCGCGCTAATGTTCCGCATTTAGTGCTGCAGGCGCTCTACAGCCTCTCGGGCGTGCAGGGGGAACTCCAGCTGCGTGACCGTCCGAACTTCATGCGCTTTGTTGGGCTCACCTGCTGTACGAGGCGGCGCCAATGCCAAGGCAATCTGGTTCTACCGCGACCAGATCAAGCAAACGGGCGCCATCGAAGCCTGTTCCGCTGCTTGGACGAGGCTCTGCCCGACAAGAGCTGCCTCGCCATGGGCGGGCAGATGATCGATGCCGCCTTGATGGCCGCATCGCGCCAAAAGCTCACCATCAAGGAAGGCCATCATCCGGGAAGGCGGCGCACCGGAGGGCTGGTCCCGCACCAGGCGGGCGCAGAAGGACGGGGATGCCCGCCGCTCAAGCGTAGCAGAGCCAGGCTCAAGCCCGAAGGCTCGCAGCACCAGGCCATTCAAATCGCGGTGCCCGCCTTCGGCTACAAGAGCTATATCGGCGTCGACCGGCATCATGGGCAGAGCCGCCGCTGGACGGTCACGGATACCGCTGAACACGACAGCCGCAGCTTTCGCGCCCTGCTCGATCCTGAGAACACCACCAGCCGCATCTGGGCCGACACAGCTTACCGAACGAAGCACAATCTGGAGGTCCTCGAACGCCTGGGCTGAGAGCGCCTCCAGTTCCGCAAGTCGCCGCGGCGCGGCCTCTCCGAGCTTCAAGTCGAGGTCAATGCGTCACGTGCCCGGATCCGCTCCAGCATCGGGCATGTCGTTGCCGCGCAGAAGCACCGCATGGCGCTGTTCGTGCGCGCCATCGGCCTTGCCTGGGCACGAGTGAGGATCGTCATTGCCAATCTCGCCTACCTTCTCACTTGCCTGGCCTGGCTTGGCATCCGAGTTGCGCTCGGATAGCTCGGCAATCGTTCCAAACACTGCTACTGGCTGCCCCAGGCTCAGCACTCAGCCCCGCCAGCAGAGCAAACCCGCGCTCTCCGCGCCTCGCTTACCCCTCGGCATACCAAAAACGCAGGTTGTTAGAGGTCTCCATCCGTATCAAGCGTGTTATCGCACGACAACGATGCCACTCATCCTGTGGCAGCAGGGCCTAGGCTGAATAGCGCACCTCTCCGCACCGGCAGAGGATGCAGGAAGAACAGCATCTCCTTCATGCCCCGGCAACGCAAGGAGTTCGGCCACTCGCAATTCGCCACCATCCCGACACTTGGCAGTACCACGTAGTGTAGCGGCACAAGGAACCTGTCAGCGGCGCAATCCTTGTGAACTGCAGGCTGTGCGGAACTAAAGATCTGCCGCGATCACCGTGGTTAAAGCCATGCCGCCGCAGAGATCACGCGAGTGCTACCCGTCGGTCAGGTCGCCGCGTCCTCATCGAGACTGATGCGGCACCTCGCGGAGGCCATGACCTCGTTCGGCATCCGCGGCCCGGTTGTGCCCGTGCGCTACTTCCCCCGCCCAGCTCTGAACGGCCAAGCCGCCACCGTCAATCGTCGAGGCGGCGTAAGCAGCAAACCATCGGCCGGGTGCACAGACCAAGTTCACCGAGGGCTCGGCACCTGCTTCGCTCTCATGCGCGCGGTACGAGCCCCAGGCGATCAGCGCGCCAGAGGACGTGACCTCGACGCGGTCAGCCATGACGTGGATCTCACCATCCGGCGCCAGATCGGTTTTGATGCACCAGTAAAGCCGCCCGTGCTGCCCAGTGCCCTGGATCGCCTCGGCCATATGCCGCTCCAATTCTTGCTGGCGTGCCGTCCGGGCCGCAGAGCGGCCAAGCGCACAGTGCTGTCTGTGAGGCATGCTCGAGAACCGAACCATAGCATGTACTATAGCTTCAGCAGACGAGTAGAAATCTTCGATGACGCCGAGTTGCACGAAGCCAAAGTTGAAGAGTTAGGAGGCCGCACCAGTTCTTGTAAGGAGCGAAAACCTCGGAAGAGGCACGCCTGAGGTGCGGAGGAACAACTCTCGGACGGCGGCAGGAAATTTGGCTGTGCCCTGGACCAGAAGGAGGCAGGCGTGGCCGGCTATGTAGGCCCCACGCGTGTTGCAAAGGCGGCCAGGTGGGTGGCGGCTGAGCTGACCTTCATTGGTCAGGCTGCTGGCCTGATCGCCGGTCCTGCGACCTCCAGCATTGCAGATTTCCAGATCTGGGCCACCACTGCATAAGCCGCCACCGTTGTTCTGCGCCGAGGAGGCCCGCGCTGTAACGCCTGGTGCGGGCGTGCTCGGCTAACAGGAACGCGGTGAGTTGGCGCGCCGAGGGCGCGGCCACCCCAGGGGCGGCTGCCGTCAATCCCGACGTCGTCTATGCCGGCACAGGGAAGCTCTCGCCCTCGCCTAGCGGCGCTGGCGGATCATGGCCATGAAGCGAGGAGAGGTGTCATGCTTGTTCGTGAGCTCATGACGACTGGTGTTCTCTCGGTATCACCGACTGTGCCGGTGAAGGCTCTCGTCGCGCTGCTGGCTGAGCGTGCGCTTCCTGGGGTGCCCGTTATCGACGCCGCTAACCGCTTGGTGGGAATGGTGACGGAGTCCGACCTGTTACGCCGGCTGGCGTTATCGGATGAGCCACAGCTCACCTGGTTCCAGAGCTTGTTCGACAATCATGATCGGGCCGCTGACCGCTACGCACGCGCGCATGGAGTGACCGCAGGGGATGTGATGACGCGTGCGCTCTGGACGGTCGATGAGAACACCACGGCTGAGCGCGCCGCGAGAATGCTTGAAGAGCACAAGATACGGCGGCTGCCCGTGCTTCGTGATGGACAGCTCGTCGGCATGGTATCACGGACCGATCTGTTGCGGGCTCTATTTCCGTCGCCCGCGAACGGGATAACTTTCGCCACGTCGGACGATTCCATTCGTTCTGCCATCTTGGCCAGTATGCGGCAGCAGCCATGGGCGACTGCGCCGCTGTTATCCTTTGAGGTAGGCGGTGGGGTGGTCGAGCTTCGTGGATATCATAGGTCCGAGGCAACTCGCCGAGCGCTTTCCGTGCTGATCTGGGAAGTTCCAGGAGTTACGCGCGTGCTTGATAACGCGACTGAGATGCCGCCCAACAGCATGTCGGCTTAGCGTCCTGCATCTATCGCATCCCCAACAAGCGCACCAAGCCGCTGGGAGCATGAACAGGGGCGGACTTCGCAGCAAATGGCGCTCTTCCTCGCCGGCAGCGCTCCCGCGGCAACAAGGGCAGAAGCTTCGTCGAGAGTGCGCGGGCGAGGGCGTCAGCGGCAGCATGGCCTGCTTCACGCACCCTGCTGGTGCTGCCAGTGCCGGCCCGGAAGGTAAGCTGCACCAGAGGATCGAAACAATGCAATTCCATCAGCAACAGGAGAGCAAGATGAGATGGATTACCTTCCAAACCGAGGCCGGCGGATTGCTCAAGGTACAAGCGCAGCACGTCGTAGCGATCTACGACGAACTTGGACACGTCAAGCTGTCGACTGCCGCGGGCGGCGTTCACACGCTTGCTCCCGGCACCAGCGTGCAGAAGGCTGCTAGCCAGTTCGGTGAGGCGAGTGGAGTTGAGAACAGCCAGGCCCTGCTAGCTCCGGATGATTAACCTATCTGCTGCGGAGGCCCCGGAGAGGTGACTGGATGGTGCTGACGGATGCGCGGTGGGCGGTGCTGAGCCCCTGATCAGAGCCTGTCGCCCGCACCGAAAGACGCAGCACCATGATCTCCGACGCACGATCGAGGCCATCATCTGGCGCTGCCAGAACGGCGCCAAGTGACGTGTGGTGCCTCCTGAGTACTGAGCTTGGCGGGATGGCGGCACCAGACCCTTATCCGCTGGGGCAGGCATAGTGTATGGGAACGCCTACTCCATTTGGCGCAGCAGAAGGGCGTGCGGCTGGGCAGGGCCTTCCTAGACAGCAGCAACATCCGCGCCCGTCAGAAGGCTGCAGATGCGGCAAAAGAAGGAATCCAGAGCTGGATGCCGCGCGCGTGAGGCTCTTGGCCGATCACGTGGTGGCTTGGGCACCAGGGCTGCGTGATTGCCGATGGTGCTGGAGGTGCCGTCGCGTTCCATCTGGCGCCTGGACAGGGCCACGAACTGCCAGTGGCTTGCACCTCTACCCAGCCACCTGCCCGAGGTGCCCGCCTGGGTCGCGGCCGACCGCGGCTACGCCAGCCAGGCACTTCGTCAGCGCATCTGGAACATCAACGCCCGTCCCGCAATCCCGTCATGGCGGTACGGTCGTAGGCACTGCTTTCCACACGGTTACCTGCCCGGCATGGGTCTACAACAACCACATCCGTGTCGAACGGCTCTGGACGTGCCTCAAGGAGTGGCGTGTTTTCGCTATCCGCCATGAGAAGCCTGTCCCATTCTTCCTCGGCGTCCTCCGCCTCGCGGCATCGCTCGACTGGCTCAAGAGCTAACGGGCCTTAATTGCAAACTGGAGGAGACCACACGGCCGTTGCGCCCCTTCCCCCATCGGCGCCAGGCAGCCAGCGCGGCGCGGATGCCCTCTACCTGCAGCGCCCCGAAGGGAGACCTGCCATGACTATCATCGTTTCGGTGAAGATCAACGACGGCATCATCATGGCGGCCGACAGCGCCGGCACTATGGGCAGCGGACAGGTCTACGCTCACGCAAACAAGATCACGAATCTCTGTGAGGGCCTGCCCGTTGGGGCGATGTCCACAGGGGCAGGCGGCATTGGCAATGAGTCCATCGAGACTCTTCTAAAGGACCTGCGGCGACGCTTTGCAGGGCGTGAGCCGAGCCATCCCGAGTGGCGCCTAGCTCCCTCGGATTACACCATGGAGCAGATAGCCGGACAGCTCCGCACCTTTCTGTTTGAAGAAAAGGCCATGCTTTGTCCCGAGCCGACCGACTTGCAGCTCCGTCTTTGCGGCTACTCTGCCGGCCGGCCACTCGCCGAGGTGTGGGAAGTGAGCATGGCGGGGCGGAACTGCCCACCACCGCAGCGGATCATGGACGAGACCAGCTTCGGAGTAATGTGGGACGGGCAGTATGAAGCGCTCAACCGCCTGATCCTGGGCCTTGGATTCGACATTGCTGATGCGATGAAGAGGCACGGCGTGGCACCGCAAGACGCCGCCAGGCTGCAGGAGGAGTTGGTTCGTGACCTTTACGCGACACTCTCCGTGCCTGCCATGCCGATTCAGGACGCGATCGACTTGGCACGCTTCCTGATCGAGACCACGATCGGCTTCGTCCGGTTCGCTGTCTTCCTCCCGAAGTCCGTCGGCGGTGCGGTCGAGATTGCCGCTATCACCAAGCATGAAGGATTCCGTTGGGTGCAGCGGAAGAGCTTCTATCCTGCGGAAATCTATAAGGGGGGCTGATGTGCAGGATGGAGAAAAAGGTGCCATCGGCAGAGCCGACGGGGTGACCCTCACCCGGGCTGCATCAGCTAGGTCGTCCAATCCGGCTGCGCTGCCGGCAGGAGCTGGGGAAAGGCGCTCATCGATCAGCTGGGTACGGGCCTGCGCCAGTCTCTTGAAGGGCGGGCGAGTCATCAGGGTCGGCATCGGTGCGACCTCGGTGGCAGCCTGCATGTTCACGGATCGCGCCAGCCCTTGGCGCGGTCGGATCTGCCGTCGGGGAAAGCCAAGATGAGGAGAAGAGTGCTTGGTCTAATGATCTTCGGTCGAACGCCAGAGCGTCGTCGGCGTAGGAGCGCAGAAGCGGCCTATAGGCGCCGGACCAACCATCGTTCCTGCCGATAGGGATGATCATTCTTTCCGCAATCCCGGAGAGGAATTGGGGATCCCATAGCAACAGCGCCAATGGGCCGCAGGATGCGGCCCATTCCCTTTAGGAGGGAGAGGCGATCATGAACGCTCCCCGCATTCTGTTGGGTGCCGTCGCCCTGCTCGGGTTTGCCGGCGCCGTCCCCGCCCAGATCCGCCCGGAATCGGTGACCTAGGGCGAGAGCTTTGCCAACCAGTATGCCCCGGAATTCTGGGGCAACATCGGCGGCGGCGGTTTCGCCCGGGAGACCATGCCCGGGGATGACAGCACGATCCTCTATCCCGACCCGACCCTCGGCCAGCGGGCATCCGGCATTCCCGCCTTCGTCGGCGGGCACAATGGCGACGTGGTCTACCGGCCCAGCCCGAACGTAATGCCGGCGAGCGCCGCCAGCCGTCAGCGCTGAACCGGTGAATGGCTGCCGCGCCCCTGAAGGCACGGCGCCGCCTGTGGCCGGAAGACCGGCGCTGCGCCTGCCCCCACCCTCTCCCTCTTCGTCCATCCTGCGCTGACCGCCGAGTTGCGCGGGTTGGTGGTGGGCGTGCACGACGGCGATACCCATACCCTGCTGACGCCTGAGAAGCGTCAGGTGAAGGTCCGTCTAGCCGAGATCGACACCCCGGAGAGCCAGCAACCCTATGGCACCTGCGCCCGGCAGGCGCTGGCCGACCTGACCTTCCGCCAGGAGGCGCGCGTGGTGGTGAGCTCGCGTCCTTAGTGGGCGTAGAGGATCTGATGTTCCATGCGCAGTTCTTCTCGGGCTAGTTCCAGGCTTCGTTCGATGGTGACGAGGATCACTCGCGTTTCCTGCGCCTCCCGGACGTGTCCAGCGCGCTCCAGACGCACGACCAGCGCCTGCTGCTCGCCGAGGAGTTCCTGAGCTTCTTGGAGATGCTGCTCTGCGCGGCCAAAGGAGCTCTGAGCCGTGCCAGCATTGGACACAATCTGCATTGGCTTCTGTCTCCATGTTTTCTAACTAACAGTTGCAAACATGGGGATCATCACACGCCTTCGCTTCCACGTTTTCACGCTTCCACGCTTCCTCGCGAGGCGCTGTGAGTTCCCGCAGCCGCTCATAATCCGCTTGGGTTCGGGGGATCGAGCTCGGCACAGGCATCCGGCAAGCATCCATCCATTCTCTGAACAGAGCCGCATCGCAGACGCTGTGGACTGCCTTCCTCAACTCCACAGGCTCTTCGTCAGACGCCACAAGGAATCTCCTGACCTCCCGGCCAGCCCGGGGCAACTCGGCCAGGAGGACTGAGTGCGCCAATTGCCCCCGATTCGTACTTTGTTCTAAGCGCTAGCGGCTGGGCGGTCGAGTCTCAGCGCGAACCTTTGCTTCAGCCCCAAGCGGAGAGGCAGCCGTCCAGCCAAGCCAACCTCCACCTCCCGCCACACCTGCGCGAGATCTGCGCCCTGCTCACCACCGGCCTGCTGCGGCTCCGCAGCCGCACCGCTGAGGACCTCGCCCGTGACGCCGCGATAGCCCGGGCCTCAGGAGAAGTTTCGCTACACTTCTGCGCCCCGCAGAGCGGTCCTGTGGCTTCCCCGACTCGGAGCCCCGCATGACTCGACGCGCCACCGCCCACAGGCCGGAGATCCCGCCGCTAGAGCCCGGCAGCCGGCCCCCGCCGCCCCTCCCCACCATCCCGCCCGCCGACGTGCTGGGCCGCCTTGCGGCCCTGCCAGGGGCCAACATCCAGGACCTCAAGCAGCAATGGCGCGCGCTCTTTGGCACCGCGCCGCCGCCCTACAACCGCAAGTTCCTGAAGCGCCGCCTCGCCTATCGCATCCAGGAGCTGGCCTATGGCGGCCTGAAGCCGGAGACGGTGGCCTGGCTGGAGGCGCTCGGCGAGCAGCTCGACGGCGGCAACGTCGTCCTGCGCCGGATCCGCGCCAACGATGGGCCGGCGGCCGGCACCCGGCTGGTCCGGGCGTATCAGGGGGTGGAGCACACGGTGACCGTGCTGCCGGACGGCTTCGAGTATGAGGGCTGGCCCTACCGCTCGCTGTCCGCCATCGCCCGGCACATCACCGGCACCCGCTGGAACGGCTGGGCCTTCTTCGGCCTAAAGACGCAACGGGGCGCTGCATGAAGCGCAAGGGAACTGCGGTAGAGGCCACCCTGCCCGCCCCCGTCTGCAAGCGCCGCTGCGCCGTCTACACCCGCAAGAGCACCGAGGAAGGGCTGGACCAAGTCTTCAACAGCCTGGACGCCCAGCGCGACGCCTGCGAAACCTTCATCGCCAGCCAGCGGGCGGAGGGCTGGGTGCTGGTCCCCGACCACTACGACGATGGGGGCGTCTCGGGGGGCACCCTGGAGCGTCCGGCCCTGCAGCGGCTTATCCAGGACATCCAGGCCGGGTTGGTGGACGTGGTGGTGGTCTACAAGATCGACCGCCTCAGCCGCTCGCTGATGCACTTCGCCCGGCTGGTCAAGGTGTTCGACGCCCACGCGGTGACCTTCGTCTCGGTGACCCAGAGCTTCAACACCACCACCTCCATGGGCCGGCTGACGCTGAACATCCTGCTCTCCTTCGCGCAGTTCGAGCGGGAGGTGATCGGCGAGCGGGTGCGCGACAAGTTCGCCGCCTCCCGGGCACGCGGGCTCTGGAGGGGCGGGCCGGTGCCGCTGGGCTACACCGTGCGCGACCGCAGATTGGTGGTCGACGAGGACGAGGCCGCGCGGGTGCGGCGGGTGTTCGAGGGCTTTGCCGCCACCGGTTCGGCCACCCGGCTGGCCGTCAGCCTGCGCCAAGAGGGCGTGCGGACCAAGGCCGGCCGGCCCTTCGACAAGGGGGCGGTCTACCGGCTGCTGCACAACCGCACCTACCTCGGCGCGGTCACCCACAAAGGGCAGGTCTTCCCCGGCGAGCATGAAGCTATTGTGCCGCAGGCGCTCTGGGATGAGGTCCACACCATTCTGCAGGGGAGCCCGCGGGCGCGGGCCAACCAGAACCGGCGGCAGAGCCCGGCGCTACTCAAAGGCCTGATCTTTGGGCCGGACGGGCGGGCGATGTCCCCCACCCACACCCGCCGCCGCGGGCGGCTCTATTGTTACTACGTTAGCCAGGCGGTGCTGAAGGGCGGCGCCGACGAGGGCCCAGTCCGTCGCCTGCCGGCCGGTAAGATCGAGGCGGCGGTGCTCGACCAGGTCCGCGCGCTGCTGTGCCAGCCGGAGGTGATGGTCGGCACCTGGCAAGCGGCACGGGCCGAGATGCCGGAGCTGACCGAGGCCGCGACGCGGGAGGCGCTGGAGCGGCTAGACCCGCTCTGGGACGAGCTCTTTCCGGCCGAGCAGGCCCGCATCGTCCGGCTGCTGGTCGAGCGGGTGGAGGTCAGCCCCAGCGGCGCCGATGTGCGGCTGCGGGTGGCGGGGCTCGCCTGCCTGGTGCGCAACCTGGGTGGCGCGGCGGCAGCTCAGGGGGCGGCATGACCGCAGCCACCAGCATCACGGTCCGGGTGCCGCTGACCATCCGCCGCCGCGGCGGGCGGAAGCGGGTGGTCACGCCTGAGGGCAGCGCTGGCAGCACCGCGCTGGCCCGCAGACGGGCCGATCCAACCCTGGTGAAGGCGCTGGCCCGGGCGCACCGCTGGAAGCGGCTGCTGGAGAGTGGGCGCTCCAACTCGCTCAGCGAGTTGGCAGCGGCAGAGAAGATCGACCGCTCCTATCTCGGCAAGATGCTGCGGCTGACATTGCTGGCGCCAGATATTGTTGAGGCGATCCTGGATGGATGCCAGCCAGCCGGCTGCGACCTGCCGCGGCTGATGGAAGCACTGTCGGCGGCTTGGTCCGCGCAGCGCGAGGCGGTGCGCGACTGCTGAGAGAGGCTGACCCTAATTGTCCGGCTGTGAAGCCATGTCAGCCTGCCTGTTGAGGTGGGCCACCAAGCCCTCCGGCAGCTTCAGCCGATGCGCCAAGGCCTGGAGATAGGCCTGCTCCGCCGGCTCGTCCGGATCGACCGCCAGGCAGGAGACAAGGTAAATCTCCGCGGCTTGCTCTGGCGTGCGCGCCGCCGCCGCGACTTCGCTCACGCCGACCGGTGTGTTGAGGGTATCGAAGACGAAGGCTTTGGCCTCGGCGTCCAAGCCCGCCTTCTCCACCTGCTCGAAGATGCGGTTCCGCTCGGCAGTGTCGATGTGTCCATCGGCGCGGGCCGCCCCGATCATGGCGCGGATCAAAGACAGCTCGAACGGCTCGCCGCCCGTCGCCGGGGTTGCGCCCGGCAGAAAGCGCTGTTCCACGGCGTCGGCGTCGCGCAGGGTGGCCGACGGCGCGGACGCCGGTGCCTGCCCGTCCCGCCAGCTCTGCCAAGCCCGATGAGCCAGGGCGCCCAGGAGGGCAGCGCCACCGTGGCTCAACAATCCCCCGCCGCGCTTGCGGCTCTTCTTGCCCATCAGCGTACCCAGCAAGCCACCGGCCGCCGCGAGGCCGGCAAGACCACCCGCAGTGCCGCCGCCGCCGAGGGCGCGCTGCGCCGCCTGCGCCAGTTGGTCAGCCGTCGAGCGATTGCCGCTCGCATCGCGATCGGATGCTTGCGGCGCGCCCCAGGGCGAGCTGTGGCGACCGCGCTGACGGTAAGCAACAGCTCCGTCCGAGCCAAGGAAGCGGTCAAGGAGAGCTTTGGCGTCGATCATGGCCTGGATATCGGGACGGCTCCGACAGCGCACAAGATGAACTGCAGTTCATGTTTCAATACGACACTTGCGCGCGGAGCAGGGAAGCGCGGCCTCGCCGTTGGCGGCGGGTCAGGCGCTCCCTACTCACGTGCGCGACCTCGGTGGCATCCGCCCTGGCTAGAACGCGGCATGACTACGGTCAGCAGCATCACGGTCCGGGTGCCGCTGACCATCCGCCGCCGCAACGGACGGAAGCGGATGGTCACGCCGGAGGGCAGCGCTGCCAACATCGCGCCAGCGCGCACACGGACCGACCCGGGCCTGGCGAAAGCACTGGCCCGGCCGCATCGTTGGAAGCGCCTCGTGAAAGAGGAGCGGTACTCGTCCCTCAGAGAACTGGCCGAGGCGGAGAAGATCGCCCGCTCCCACCTCGGCAAGATGCTGCGGCTGACGCTGCTGGCGCCGGACATTGTAGAGGCCGTTCTGGGTGAGCGGTATCCGGATGGTCTATCAACGCTGCAGGCCTTTCAGCGCCCCCGACTTCCTGGCGCACAGTACCAACTCTTTTGCGTTGCCTGCCTGTCGCACGCCGCGAATTAATCCGCCTCTTGAGCTACAGCGCATCTTGCCGCCGCCAGTTCCCTCGTTCGAGCGAGCGCGATTTTTCTTGGAGCTATCCTTGCTCCTGCCTCAGTTTCCGAAAAGCCGCAGCCCATTGTTCTGAATTAGGCGCTGAATTCCAGGCAGATTGGTGTAAGGATGACAATGCACCTTTACATCACGGCTTTGAACAGCACCTTCCAGCAAGAAGGGCAGCTCCCGTCCACCCTCGCGCAAGATTAACGTCGGGATATTTCGCGCGATTGCGATGCCGGTGGTGACCAATACGCTGGTGCCCGCTGGCATGCTTTCCGGTAGGATCAGCACGTAACGCTTGGCGCCGCGCAGCGCTGCTAGTTCCGCTTCGAAAGCCGTGGCTGGAGTCTCGTATTGCAAGGACTCCGGCCGGGCGAGGAGGGGCGTGTAGACGATGCGGATGTGCTCGAGCTGGCGCAGTGCCACCTCTACGCCACGCACCAGCTCGACTGCCGCCTTGCGGCCAGCCTCGTCAGCGCCGAAGCCGGCCATTGGGGCGGCGATAAATACGTCGTTCTCAGTAGTCGATCCGGTCGCGATTTGCTCCGAAGCTCGCGCACCCGCCGGGTTCCCCGCGAAGGCCCCGCCACCGTGCGTCGCTTGCCGCAGCAGCAGCCATCCAACAAGCACGGCAAGCGCGCCGGCCACCAAGCTCCCGATCAGCACAGCAATCTGCGTCGTGCGATCCTGGATCTCGGGCGCCTTCCAGATTGCCGCACCAATCAGCGCGAGGCCGCCGACAAGCGCCGTTCCCCCAACGCCGAAGCTCTTGGCAACATCGGCCACGCCGCCGGCAATACCGTTAGGCGCCGCGTCGTCAGGCATGGCGCGCCTCGTCGCCGCGCATGGCGTCTCGGAACGCCGCAATCTGCGCCGCCGCCCCGGCAGTATCCTCCAGTCGTCTGATGCGCAGTGGCGGCAGTAGGTCGCGAGCCCTCACATCGACGGCTTGTCTGAGCAAGTAAGGCAGGTCGGCAGCATCGCGCGCCAGCAGCAGGCAAGGAAGGCCCAGCGCCAAGGCGTAGCCTGTCTCCACCAGGGCGCTGGTGACGATCTTATCCGGATAGATCAGGACGAAGAGACGCGCGGCACGCAGCGCCTCAAGATCCTGCCGCAGCGCCTTCTCTTCTCCAGTGAACCCCCCGGGTTGAGTGATGTCAGTACCCGCGAAGTAGACCTGGTCCATGCCGTAAACAACCGCGAGCTGCTTGACGACGCCGAGCACGCTCTCGCGTCCGGCGGCGTAGCCCTTGCCAGGCAGTCCGCTCATGGGCGCGGCAATGAACGCATCGTACCCGCTCGCGGGTGTGCCGTGGGGGTCAAGCATTGCACGACAGTGATCCTCAGTAGGCAGAAAGGACAAGAATTAAAATGGTGCGCTGGCCTGCTGATCGCCGAGCATCGCCGAGCCGCCAAACAATCTCGAAAGGCGCTGCGACGGCTCGAGCTGCTCTGGGACGAGTTGTTCCCGTCCAAGCAGGCCCGCATCATGCGCCTGCTGGTCGGGCGGGTAGAGGTCAGTCCGACCGGCGCCGACGTCCGGCTGCGGGTGGCGGGGTTGGCTAGCCTAGTGCGCGACCTCGGCGGTGTCCGCAGCGACGAAGCCCAGAGGGCCGCATGAGGACCGCCAGCAGCATCACCGTCCGCGTCCCGCTGACCATCCGCCGACGTGGTGGGCGGAAACTGATGGTCACGCCGGAGGGCAGCGCCGCCAACCCAACGCCGGTCCGCACCCGCGCCGATCCCGCCCTGGTGAGGGCGCTGGCCCGGGCGCATCGCTGGAAGCGGCTGCTGGAGGGCGGCCGCTACGCCTCTCTCAGCGAGCTGGCGGCCGCCGAGCAGATCGACCGCTCCTGCCTCGGCAAGATGCTGCAGCTGACGCTGCTGGCGCCGGACACCGTCGAGGCGATTCTGGATGGGCGGCAGTCGCCAAGCCTTGGCCTAGTAGCGCTGCTTGAACCTATGTCCAGCAAGTAGGACGAGCAGCGTTCAACGATTAAGAGGCCTATGGACACAGCTTAGTGGCCCTAGGCACAGAAGGTTGGGCGACGTCCTATTGCTTCCCCGCTCTAATCTCCCTCATAGACTGAGAAGGCAAAATGACAGAGGAGTTTGAGGGGCCCTATTGGCGGCGCCCAAGTTGGAGCGGTTGGACAACCATTAGCAGGCCTCGTAGGTGCGAGAGGGTCATTCGCCCGCAGGACTAGGCTGACCCGCCTCCACGGCTACCAGCAAGCCCGCCTCGCGAGAGAGCGATCCAATGCTCTCCAGCCGCACAACCGTAGCCGACACGAGTTGCCGCAGCTGAGCACTCACTAGCTTGAACCCCATAAGTCGAGGAGCATTCACTGCAATCTCCTCGAGGCTAGCTCCAAGTCCCGTCCGAGCGATCTGCAGAACTGCGGCTTCCAACTCTTTCGGTGGTAGCGTCTCCAGTTTGCGTAGGGACGCAGATGCTACGCCGCTGCGGTCGCGGACGGTCACGGGCTGACCTGGAATAGACAGAAACCTACCGTCGCGGGTGAGCTTTCCTCTCTGTACTCCGATATCGGCCCCCCGCTCAACCGCGGCTTGGATGCGCCCTCCGGCACGCTGCAGTCCCCAAGCAGTGCGCAGTCTCACCACCACCTCGTCGATATGCACCGGCCCCTCCACAGCGACGACTTGCTCAACGAGCTCGGCCATACGACCGCTGGGTACCTCGTGCATCTCCTGGCCGAGCGGTACCTGGGGTGTGGCTTCCCGGTAGGAGAGGGCCTGCGCTCCGCCTCCCTCAGCTCCCGTTAACCCATTCTCTGCGACGTCGCTTCGCTCGACGGTTACCACTTCGATGGGCACGGCACGCCCGGCGAGCTGGCCCACCTTCTCGCGTTCGGCCAACTCGGCCCGCGCGGCATCGATGACTTTGGCAATTCGTTCCAGTTGCTCCACAGGCCGCTGGAACCAGTCGGATCCCCACACGCGGTGGATGATCCAGCCATGGTCCTCGAGCACCGCCTGCCGGAGGCGGTCGCGGTCCCGTGCAGACCGGGAGCTATGGTAGGCCGCCCCATCGCACTCGATGCCGAGTAGATAGCGGCCCGGGCGTTCAGGGTCAGCAATGGCGAGGTCAATGAAGAAGCCTGCGATGCCTACCTGGGGATGGACCTGGTAGCCGCGCTCCTGCAGCGCGCGCCCGATCTGCTCCTCCAGGACGCTGTCCTGCTCCCGTCCGCTGCGGTGGGCGACGTCGAGCCTGCCGGTCCGGGCGTAGTGAAGGAACAGCTTCAGCGCGAACACGCCCTTCCCCTTGGCGCGCTCCAGGTCGATGTCCTCGTCGGTGATGGAGGCGAACACCTCGCAACGGCGCTTGGCGCGGCTGATGAGGACGTTCAGGCGCCGCTCACCGCCGTCGGCGCCGAGCGGACCGAAGCGCATGGAGAAGGTGCCGTTGACGTTCCGTCCATAGCCCACCGAGATCATGATGACGTCGCGTTCGTCACCCTGGACGTTTTCCAGGTTCTTGATGAAGAACGGCTCGCCCGGATGGGAGTGGAAGAATTCCTCGGTGTCCGGATTCAAGCGCCGGAGGAGTTCGAGCTCGTCCTGGATGGCCCGGCGCTGGCGGCTGGAGAAGGTGGCGACGCCGAGCGAGTGGCCAGGATTGGTCTTGGCGTGGCGGATGACCTCCTGCGCCACCAGCTTGGCTTCGGCGGCGTTCGTGCCCGTCCCGCCGGAATCGAAGACGCCGTCCGGCACGTGCCGGAACGTCAGCCCCATCCCTGCCTCCCGCGTGTACGGGCTGGGAACGATGAAGAGCTTGCTCTCGTAGAACTGGCGGTTCGACACCGCGATCAGCGACTGGTGGCGGCTGCGGTAGTGCCAGCGGAGCATGCGCTGCGGCAGGCCACGGGCCGTGAACAGGCCGAGGATGCTCTCGATGTCGGCGACGGACGCGCCGTCCTCGTCGTCCTCGACGTCCCCGCCGGTCATCTTGGCGAAGAAGCGGGTCGGCGGCAGCTGACGCTCGTCGCCGACCACCACCACCTGACGGGAACGCGCGATGGCGCCGAGGGCGTCCACCGGCTGGATCTGGCTGGCCTCGTCCATGACAAGCAGGTCGAAGGTCATCTTGCCCGGCGTCAGGAACTGGGCGACCGAGAGCGGGCTCATCATCATGACGCGCTTCAGCGCCTGGATGGCCGGTCCGGCGCGCTGGACGAGTTGCCGAATGGGCATGTGGCCACGGCGCCGGGCGATCTCCGCGCGCAGGACACCCACCGGCCCCATGCCCACCTGGGCCGGGATGCGGCTGTGGTGCGCGCGGACGACCTCCAGCCGGGCAGCATCGATGCGCTGGAGGTCGAGGTCCGCGAACTCCCGGGTCCTGGCTCCGTGCAGCGTTCCATCAAAGCGGCCGAGTTCAGGGTCCGCTTCCACCAGGTTGGCGAGCAGAGCCTCGTGATACGCTATCTGGAAGGAGGGAATGGCATCGACGGGTGCCAGGCGGCCGTCCTGCAGGCGCTGCACGAGCGGCGCCAAGCCTGTCTCGCGGGCGCGGTCGGCGCGTTCCCGATAGGACACCCACTTCGAGAGTTGCTCCCCATGGGCCAGCCATTCTTGGAGCCGCGCGGTCAGTTCGATCAAGGAAACGCCGTCCGGGCTCTCGTTGCCGAACAGCGAGGCCGCGTCGGCCCGGAGGGAGGCGAACACCTCCTCTGTTTCCTTGAGCAGGTTCTCCTGACCGGTCTCGACACGCTGCAGGGTTTCGACGAGGCCGGTCCGATCAGTGACGCGGGAGGCCAGTTCGCGGATGTCCTGGTTCGACGCAATCCAGTGCGCCCCCTGGGCCAACCCGCGCCAGTCGGACCGCTCGCCTTGCCACGCCCGGCCGAAGGCCGCAGCACCAAGGAATGCGCTGCCCTCAATGGCGCGCGACGCCTCCTGCCGGGCGGCAATGCGGCGCAGGACGTCCAGCCGGCCAGACGCCTGGATAGCGGTAGGCGCCGCAGCGGACGCCACCTCGTCAGCCGCCGCCAGCGCAGTGATCCTGGCTGCCAGATCCGGCAGCACTGCCCGTTCGTCCGAAAAGCTGTCGCCGAACAGGACCGAGACATCGCCACCGGCGTCAGCCCGCAAGGATTCCAGCTTCGCCCGGACTTCGATGTAGAGGGTCTTCAACGCGGTCGTCATCTGCGACAGCGCGGTGCGCTGGGGCGTGCGACCGGCGATCATACGGGGCTCGGCGCCCAGCCCCCGCAGCGTGCGCATCCAGTCCACCAGGGCGATGAGCGGCGCCGACGCCGACTTCTCGCCACGCCAGTCGGCGCCGAAGGCCGACTTCCCGAATTCGTGGCCCTCCTTGATGGTCCGGATGGCGGCCTGGCCCTTGGCCAGCGTGTCCAACCGCTCGAGGAGTTCAGGCAGGGGCGCTTTCGGATCCCGCACGACCGTGCGCATCAGTGCACTGGCCTGCCGCCACTCGCTGTTCAGCATCTTGAGGATGCTGGTATGCGTCGCCAGCGCCTGCCGGGCCCGGCTGACATCGGTCGTCCAGGCCGCCTCGAGGAGGCTGTCGCCCAGCGCCGCCTTCGCTCGCTCCAACAAGGCAACGGCTTCCGCCAGGTCACCGGCCTGCTCGACGCCGTGGTCCCAAACCGTGGCAGCGAAGGCTTCCGGGCTGGCATCCGGCGCGGCCGCCACGCGTTCGCCGGTGGCGATCAGCCGCTCCAGGCTGGCCAAGGTGCGCTCGCCACCGGGGCGACCGAGTTCCGCATCCAGCTGGTCGGCGCCCGTCAGCAGCCGCGGCAGCGCGTCCTGCAGGTGCCGAACATGACCGAAGGCTGCAGCACCAAAGGCAGGAGGCAGGCTGGTGAACGCGGTGATCGCGTCGGCGACCGGCGCCTCCAGGCCCGCCGGGGTCACCTGCCCTTCCAACCCGGCGGAGAGCCGCTCGAACTCGCGGCCAGTCGCCAGCAGGCGCACGACCTCCTCGGCCTTGTCGGACCAGTGCGGCCAGCCCAGGGCGGCCGGATCAAGGTCTGGCGCCGAGGCGACGCGCCGCCCGAGGGCGGTGAGCAACCTGGTGGCGGCGAAGCTAGGCGGGACCTCGGTTTCCAGTATCTGCGCCAGGGCAGCCTGCGTGGCGGTCCAGCCGCCGAGTTGGCTCAGCAACTCGGTCAGGCGGGCCATCATTCGCTCGACGGTCGTCGGCAAAACGACGTCAAGCCCGACGCCACGCCAGGGGTGCTGGTCGGGCAGCCCGATGTCGAGGACGCGCTCTGCCATCTCGCCGACCAGCGCCTGGCGTTTGGCGACGTCCTCCTGGCTCCAGGTCGGCGCGGCGGGCAGGTCGAAATCGACCGGGCGGCGGCCGTCCTGCTTCAGCCGAGCCAACTGGCCGAAGACCTGATACGGAGTCAGCCCTGCCACGGGGTGGACACGGTGAATACGTTCGACATGCGCGTTCAGCACGTCTCGGGCCTCCGTGAGGCGCCGGGTCAGCGCATCCGGCTTGTCTCCCTTAGGAGTGCCGAGATCCCAGGTCCGCCGCAGCTCTTCCAGGAGAGAACGCTTGTTGGCCTTGTTGCTGTGCAGTTCGAGGCAGGCGTCACCCACGCCCGCTATGTCGAGGCGGCGCTTCACCACCTCGAGAGCCGCCATCTTCTCGGCCACAAACAGCACGGTCTTACCGTCGGCGATGGCGGAGGCGATGATATTGGAGATGGTCTGCGACTTGCCCGTGCCGGGCGGGCCCTGGATGACAAGGTTGCGCCCCTGCCGGACATCGTGGACGGCCAGCGTTTGGGAGCTGTCGCAGTCGACGATGTGCAGCATCTCGGCCGGAGGGATGTGCCGGTCGATCGGTGTGTCCTCGTGGAGGAGCTCCTCCCCGCCGTCGAACCCGTCCGCCAGCAAGGCTCGGATCATCGGGCGGTCAGCGATGGTTTCGTTCTGCGGCCAGTTCGCCGGGTCGAGGTCGCGGTACATCAGGAACTTGGCGAATGAGAAGAAGCCGAGGACGATGTCGTCTGGCTTGACCTCCCAGCCCTCCTTAGTCTCGACCGCCTCAGAAACCTCGTCGAAGTAAGCGGCCGGGTTGAACTCGTCGCCCGGGTCCAGTTCCGGGAGTTTCAAGGCATGGACTCTATCCAGGTAGGCCTCGAGGGAGAGGTTCGCCGACAGGTCCTCCGGACGGGCGCGGAGCCGGAAGCGCTCCCCGGCTGTGCCGCGCTCCAGAATGACCGGCACCAGGATCAGGGGCGCATACCGGATGTTCGCCGCGTTCTGCGGGTCGATCCACTTCAGCATGCCGAGCGCGAGGTAGAGGACGTTGACACCCTGCTCCTCCTCGAGGGTCCGGGCATCGCCATAGAGGTCGAACAGCCGCTTCTGGAGGCCCTTCGAGGTCATGCGTGTCTGAAGCTTGGTGTCGGCGTGACGGCTGGCGGTGCCCCGCTCATCCACTGCCTCGTCTTCTTCCGGCTGCGGCAGTTCCGCCAGAAAAAGCTCCCTCTCTACTTTGCCCTCGACCTTCTCCTGGGCCGTTTCGCGGCCCGGGAGGAAGGTGAACGCCTTGCTCTCGCGAACCAGCAACCGGAAGACCTCGGCAGACCGCTCGTCAACGACGTCGACCGTGCGGGCCGTCTGCGAAAACCTAGGTACGTTCAGGAGGCGGTTACGTGCCGATAAATCCAGCAACTCAGCCCGTGCTCTCTCCAGCTTGGTAGTGATCGGGAGGTCACTCTGGAATACCGAAACTGGCGTGTCCGCCATGCCTAATTCCGCTCAGCTTTAATCAGGAAGGTTACAATCAGGACAGGAACGCTCACGCGCCCGTCTAGATTATGCACCTTGACGGCGACATTATTCTACTTCCGATTTAGCCGTTCGAGCATGCGGTGAGTGGCCGGACTGCTCAAACCGAACTCGTTCAGACGTTTACCCACGCAGGAATCGAACGGCTCCCCTTAAGGGCCACGAACATCGGACATTACGCCAGGGGTATAAGTTGCTGATTTCCCTATCCCCGGGACCTTAGGACTAAACCGGCCAAGTCCCCGGGTCCGGAGAGAATCCGCCGTTCGGAGAAAGAATCCCCGCCCTCTCCGGCCTCTGCACTCCCGAGGTCCTCGCGCCAACCCAGGCGGAACCTGGGCTTCCGGCCGCCCTCGGCCCAACCGGAGAGCGAGTTCTCAAGAAGGAAATGGTGTCCGCGGCGGGATTCGAACCCACGGCCCCAGGATTCATACCACTTCGGCTTTCACCGCCGCCCGTGAGGACGTTTGTGGTCTGGACTGTCCCTCCACCCTAGGCTGAAGCCCTTAGGTGCCGCCCGTCCAGTCTCTACACCTTCCCCAGCTTTCACTGAGGCTTGGCTCGGGATCGGCAAGGCGCGCAGTGCGCCGTAGCGTTCCCCGACTTTGAGCGGATCCGTTGCGCCGTTTCCGGGCGCAACGCCCAATTCATAGGAATCCTGTGCTCTATCCTGCTGAGCTACGCGGACATCGCTGTTAGTGACCCCCATATATCGCAGGCCGCGCCATCCGGGAACCTCTCTCAGCAAGGGCTGAAAGAGGCTATCTTCTTTATCCCCGGCGGCGGAAGCGCTCCACCGCCGCCACGAGGGCCGTACGCACCCCAGGTTCAAGGGCCGAATGCCCGGCATCCGGCACCACCGTCAGGCGGGCGCGCGGCCATGCGGCCGCCAAGTCAAAGGCGCTCTCGGGCGGGCAGACCATATCGTAGCGCCCCTGGACGATCTCCGCCGGCAGATGCGCGATGCGGTTCATCTGACCGAGCAACCCTTCAGGCGGCAGGAAGAGGTTGTGGGCAAAGTAATGCGCCTCGATGCGAGCCAGCCCCAGCGCCGTCCGGTCCTGTGCGAAGCTCGCCACCGTCTCCGGGCTCGGCATCAGGGTGCTGCAAAGCCCCTCATACTGGCTCCAGGCCCGCGCGGCGGCGAAATGCACCTGCGGGTCGGGGTCGGTCAGACGCTTCAGATAGCCGGCCAGCAGATCGCCGCGCTCCGCCTCCGGCAGGTACTCGGCGAACTGCGCCCAGGCGTCCGGGAAGACCCGGCGCATGCCGTAGAGGAACCAATCCACCTCGCGCGGCCGGCCCAGAAAGACGCCCCGCAGCACGCAGCCCAGAACCCGCTCCGGATGCGCCTGAGCATAGGCCAGGGCCAGGGTGGACCCCCAGGAGCCGCCGAACAGCAGCCACTGCTCGACGGCCAGAAAACGGCGCAGCGTCTCAATATCGGCCACCAGGTCCGGCGTGGTGTTCCCCGTCAGCTCACCAAGCGGGCGGGAGCGCCCGGCGCCCCGCTGGTCGAAAATGACGATGCGCCAGAATTGCGGATCGAAGAATCGGCGATGCACCGCCCCCGCTCCAGCGCCAGGGCCACCATGCAGGAACAGGACCGGCTGGCCGTGCGGATTGCCCACTTGCTCCCAGTACATGACATGTCCGCCGGACAAGGGCAGCAGGCCGGTCTCGAAAGGCGCGATATCGGGGAAAAGGTCGCCGCGGGGCATGCCCGATGTTTGGCCCGGCGGCGGCCCCGGCGCAACATCGGCGCCGCACTTCTGTCATCTTCCGGCACGCTGCCCCCTTCGCGTGGAGCCGCTTCGTGCCTAGTTTGGAGGTGATGGCGACTTCTCCACCTTCCGCCGGCTCTCCTTCGGCCGGCTCTCGGACTGCCGGCGCGGCGGGTGCGCTGCGCTGTGCGGTCTGCGGCAGCGAAAGCCGGCAGGCCTCGTTCCGCCCAGCACCGCCGGAACAGGCGCCTGACCTTGATCTCCGCCCGGGCGAACCGCTGCGCGGCACCATGGCGCGCTGGCTGCAGCAATGTCCGCATTGCGGCTATGCCGCGCCGGATATTGGCCGCGCCCACCCGGCAGCAGCAGAGACGGTGGCCGCCGCGCCGTTCCGCGCCCTGATCGCCGATACCAGCCATCCGCCCCTGGCCCGCCGCTTCTTGGCCTGGGCCTATGTGCTGGAGGAAACGGGCGCGCTGCACGCCGCGGCCGAAGCCACCCTGCACGCCGCCTGGGTGGCCGATGACATGAACCGCCCCGACCTCGCCGTCGCCTGGCGACGAGACGCGGTGGCGCTGTGGCGTGCCGGTCCGGCGCTCGATGCCGAACAGACGGTGCGGGTGATCGATGCGCTGCGCCGCACCGAGGACTGGCGGGATGCCGCCACGACCGCCGAGGCGCTGGCCGCCAACGCACCGGAGGAGGTGGTGGCACAGGTTGTCGCCTTGGAGCGGCGACTGATCAGCGAACGGGATTCAGGGCGCCATACCCTGGCCAGCGCCCTGCCCCCGCCAGCGCGCCGGCCGCATGTTGCGCATCAGAAGATCGGCCGCAGCCGGGGCGAAGGCCTCTGGGCGCGGCTACGGCGGATGTTCCGCAGGGGTTGAGGGCGGCGCTGGCTTTGGGGCCGCTTGCGCGGCGTATCGCGAAGGCGCATTGATATAGTATAACATTTCGGGAACCAGCTATGCATCGCCGCAGCCTGCTTGCCCTGGCGCTCGCCACGCCCGCCCTAGCCCGCGCCCAGAGCGCGCCTCCGCTTCCCGTTGTCGCCTCCTTCTCGATCCTGGGCGACATGGTCCGGCAGATCGGCGGCGATCAGGTCACCGTCCATGTCATTGCCGGACCGGATGTGGATGCGCACAGCTTCCAGCCGCGCCCCTCCGACGCGCAGGCACTGCGCGGGGCGGCGCTCGTGGTGCGCAACGGCCTGGGCTTCGACACCTGGATGGACCGCCTGCTGCAGGCCGCCGGCGCCACGAGTGCCGTGACCGCCACTGAAGGCGTCGCCGTGCGTCGGCTCTCGGACGGTGACACGCAAGGACACCAGCACGGCCATGCGCACGAGCACGACGCGGATGCCTCCGACCCACACGCCTGGCAGGACCTGCGGCGGGGCCAGGTTTATGTGCGCAACATCGCCGCCGCGCTGCAAGCCGCCGATCCCGCCCGCGCGGACCACTTCCGGCGTGGGGTGGAAGCCTATCTGCAACGCCTCGCCGCGCTCGATGGCTGGGTCAGGGCGCAGATCGCCACTGTGCCTGAGGCGCGCCGCAGGGTTGTCACCAGCCACGATGCCTTCGGCTATTTCGGAGATGCCTATGGCGTCCACTTCCTGGCTCCCCAGGGAATAAGCACCGAGAGCGAGCCCTCGGCGGCCCAGGTCGCACGGCTCATCCGCACGCTGAAGCGGGAGGGCATCACCGCGGTCTTCCTGGAGAACATGGCCAATCCGGCGACGCTGCAGCGGCTGGCCACGGAAGCGGGCGTGAAGGTGCAGGGGCGGCTTTATGCCGATGCCCTCTCCCCAGCCGACGGCCCGGCCCCAACCTATGAGGCCATGTTCCGGCACAATCTCGGCCTGCTGGTCCGCGCGATGCGCGGCGAGGGCTGAAGGGGCGCCGCCCGCCGGGGGAGTTCCCTCCCCCAGCCTTCCGGCCTTGGCCTGCTCAGTACTTGGGGCCGCCGTAATTGCTGCCGTTATAGGTGGCGCCATAGGCCGGGGCGCCCGCGGGTGGCGCATAGGCGCCGGACGGCGGCCCGCCGGCAGCGCGGGTGATGCGGGTGCGGTCGCCGCGCGAGATCGCAACGCGGTCGCCAGCCTGCAGCCCTTCCTCGTTGGTCTGGACCACCGAGATGTCGCCGCCCTGATCCTCGCGGATGAAGAACTCGACGGCCTGGCCACCGGTCGTGCCACGCCCGATGGCATTGCCAGCGAGGCCGCCGAGCACGGCGCCACCCAGGCCAGCGAGCGCATTGGAGCGCCAGTCACCGCCGATGAAGCTGCCGGCCACGCCACCCGCCACAGCGCCAGCCGCAGTGCCGACGCCCGACCCGCTGCCCTGAATCTCCACCGGACGCGTACCGATGATGGTGCCATAAGAGACGGAGGCGGTGCGGCCCAGCGCGGCGGGGCTGTAACTGGTGCCAGTCTGTTGTGGGGCGCAGGCGGCCACCGTTCCGCTCAGCAACAGCACGCTGAGGGCGACGCGGCCCAGCCTGCCGGCGGTCCTGTGCAAGGCCATAATGAACTCCTAATCCTTCTCCCAGCTGCGGTTGCCGAGGGAACCGGGCTCCTGCAACCGGGGGGAGATAGAGGTGGCGGCCAGGAGCAGTCCTGTCCAGCCCCCAAAGATGCCGCCGGCCAGGCCGGCACCGCTCGCCCGCACGCCACCGCGCTGTCACAAGGGCGGGAGAAGCCGCCCTGAAGGACTCATCTCAGGTATAGCCCCGCCCCGGCCAGATGCAGACGAGGCTTGCGCTAATCCTCTGTCTCCTTTAGCGATTTACGCGCAGATGTTCTGCTGAAACCTTAGCCCGGAACTGCTTCCGGATTCGCTGGCGTGGGGGCGCTGGCGCATCCATCCAAAGGAAGCAACCCGCCGGGCCCTGACGGAGAACCGGGGATGACTCCGTTCCTGAACGCTCGGATGGCGCCGGGGGGGCGCGTCCGAATGCTGGCTGCCCTTTCCATGGTCGGCCTTCTCGCCGCCTGTGGCAGCAACCAGCAGGCCCGCCTGAACGCGGGTGCCGCCGCCGAAGCCGCGGCCTGGCCGCAGCCGGCCAGCTACAATCCGCCTGGCCCGCCCAGCGATCCATGGGGGCCCTACGTCAAGGAAGCTTCCCGCCGCTTCGACGTGCCGGAGCGCTGGATCCGCGAGGTGATGCGGCAGGAGAGCGCCGGGCGCGTCTCCGCCACCAGCCCGGTCGGCGCCATGGGGCTGATGCAGGTGATGCCGGGGACCTATGCGGAGCTGCGCGCCCGCTACGGCCTCGGGGATGATCCCTATCACCCCTGGAACAGCCTGATGGCCGGCGCCGCCTATCTGCGCGAGATGTACGATCTCTACGCCACGCCGGGCTTCCTGGCGGCCTACAATGCCGGCCCGCGCCGCCTGGAGGAATACCTCTGGAACGGCAAGGGCCTGCCGGCCGAGACCCGCAACTACGTGGCGCGCATCGGGCCGCGCATCGCCGGCGTGCACCCGAAGCACCGCGCGGCGCCGGAGGTCTATGCCGCCGCCGAACTGCCGCTGAACATTCCGGCAGGCCCGCGCCGCGGCGACACCGCGACGATGCTGGCCCTGCGTGACCAGCGCAACGCCACCGACCCCGGCATCAAGGTGGCCAGCCTGCCGCCGGGCCCGGTGGTGCGGATGGAGCCCATCCCGGATGGCTCGACCTATGCCGCCGAGCCGGTGCAGGTGGCGAGCCTCGATCCGGCTTCCGGCAGCAACGTGGTGCGGATGGAGCCGATCCCGGATGGCTCGACCTATTCCTCCGCGCCGGCGCAGGTGGCGGGCATCAGCCTGGCCTCCGGCGGCAACGTGGTGCGGATGGAGCCGATCCCGGACGGTTCGACCTATGCCAGCAGCCCGGCGCCCGCGCCGCTGCCCGAGCCGCCGCCCGCGCCGGTCGCCGTCGCGATGAATACCCTGCCGCCGCCAGCGCCGCCCTCGGCTCCGACTCGCGCCCCCAGCCTGCTCGCCGCCGCCAGCTTCACGCCGCGCGCCGCCGCCGCGGCGCCGGCGTCCACGGTGGCGCCCACCACGGCCCGCATCGCCACCGCCTTCGCCGAGCCGCAGCGCCCGGCACCAGCGCCGGCGCCGCGCAGCAGCGGCTTCAGCCTGATCAGCAGCGCCAGCGCGGCCAGCCTGCCGCCGCAGGCCCATGTGCTGCGCATGCCCAGCAAGAACGCGACGCCGGCCGCGGCGCCTGCCATCGGGAACTGGGGCGTGCAGGTCGGCGCCTTCGCCAGCGCCAACCTCGCGCGCGCCGCTGCCGGGGAGGCGCGCGGGCGCCTGGGCATCAGCAGCGCCCGGCCGCATGTGGAACCGGTCGCGCAGGCTCATGGGACCCTCTACCGCGCCCGCGTGCTCGGCCTCTCGCGCGAGAACGCCCAGGCCGCCTGCGAGAAGCTGCGCAGCGCCGGCGCCTGCATCATCGTCTCGCCGGAAGCGCAGGGCTGAACGGGTGGAGGCAGGGGCCTTGTCCCCTGCACCCCCAGCGGGAACCTGAGGTTCCCGCACCTCCCATCAAAAAAGGCCGGGGAATCCTCCCCGGCCTTCTTCGTTTCAAACGATGGCGGTGCCGTCCGCCTTCAGCACCTCGCCCGCGAGGTAGAGGCTGCCGCAGATCAGCACGCGGCCTGGTGGCCCCTTCGCCTCGGCAATGGCACGCAGCGCATCAGCCACTTCGGGGCCGGGGCGGGCCACACCGCCACTCGCGGCGATGATCTCCTCCACCGGCATGGCCAGATGCTGGCCCGGCTCGGCCACGGCCCAGAGCGAATCGGCCAGCGGCAGCAGTGGAGCCAGGAAGTCGGACGAGGCCTTGCCCTTCTTCATGCCCACCACCAGATGCCGCGGCCGGTCGGACCAGTGCGGCAGATGCTCCGCCAGCGCCTGGCCAGCACCGGCATTGTGGCCGCCATCCAGCCACAGTTCCCACCCAGTCGGGAGCAGCGCGGCGAGCGCGCCGTGCAGTTGCTGCAGCCGCGCCGGCCAGCTTGCGGTGGTGAGGCCGGCGGCGATCGCCGCCTCGGTCAGCCAGGGCGGGTTCCAACCGCGCAACGCCGCGATGGCGATACCCGCATTGTCCGCCTGGTGCGGTCCCGGCAGCGCGGGGCGCGGCAGTTCCATGATGCCGCCGGGATCGGCATAGCGCAGCCCGGTCTCGGTCCAGTTGATGGTCCAGTCCTGGTTGCGCACGGCCAGCGTCACGCCGAGCCGCGCCGCCTCGTCCTCCAGCACCATCAGGGCCTCGGGCGCCTGATGGCCGGTGGCGGCGGGCACGCCGGGCTTCAGGATGCCGGCCTTCTCAGCGGCGATGGCGGCCAGCGTGTCGCCCAGGAAGTCCATGTGGTCCATGGAGATGCTGGCGATGGCGCAGGCCACCGGATGCTCCACCACGTTGGTCGCGTCGTAGCGGCCGCCCAGCCCGACCTCCAGCACCAGCAGGTCAGCCGGGATGCGGCTGAACAGCAGCAGCGCCACCGCCGTCGTCACCTCGAAGACGGTGATCGGCGCGCCGGCATTGACCGTCTCCACCTCCTCCAGCGCCGCCGTCAGCGCCTCTTCGGAGACCAGCGCGCCGGCGAGGCGGATGCGCTCGTGGAAGCGCACCAGATGTGGCGAGGAATAGACATGCACCCGCTGCCCCGCCGCTTCCGCAATGGCGCGCAGGAAGGCGCAGGTGGAGCCCTTGCCGTTGGTGCCGGCGACATGGATCACCGGCGGCAGCTTGCGCTCCGGGTGGTCCAGCGCTGCCAGCAACCGTTGCAGCCGCTCCAGGCTGAGGTCGATCAGCGCCGGGTGCAGCGCGTGCAGGCGGTCGATGATGGCTTCGGAGCGGCTCACGCCTCGGGTACCGCCTTCGGCGCGGGGCTGGCCACCGGCTTGGCGGCGGGCGCGGCCGGCGGAACCGGCACGGCGACGGCGGGCTCAGCCGGAGCCACCTCCTCGGGCAGGGCAGCCTCCTGCGTCTCCTCCGGCGCGTTCGGGGCCAGCAGCGGCTCGCGCAGCAGGCTGATCACGCGCGCCAGCGTGTCCCGCATCTCGCCGCGCTTCACCACCATGTCGAGGATGCCGTGCTCCAGCAGGTACTCGGCGCGCTGGAAGCCTTCCGGCAGCTTCTCGCGCACGGTCTGCTCGATCACCCGGGCGCCGGCGAAGCCGATCATGGCACCGGGCTCGGCGATCTGGATGTCACCCAGCATGGCGAAGCTGGCGGTGACACCCCCCGTGGTCGGGTCGCAGAGCACGACGATGAAGGGCAGCTTGGCCTCCTTCACCATCTGCGTGGCGATCACGGTGCGCGGCATCTGCATCAGGCTGACCGCGCCCTCCTGCATCCGCGCGCCGCCCGAGGCGGTGAAGACGATCAGTGGCGCGTCCTGCAGCACGGCGAGCTTGGCGGCGGTGACGATGGCCTCGCCCACCCCGGCGCCCATGGAGCCGCCCATGAAGCCGAACTCGAAGGCGGCGACCACGGCACGGCGGCCCTCGATGGCGCCATGCGCCACCACCACGGCGTCATCCATGCCGGACTTGGTCTGCGCTTCCTTCAGCCGGTCGGCATATTTGCGCTGGTCGCGGAAGCGCAGCGGGTCGGCCGGGGCCTTGGGCAGCTCGATGCGCTGGAAGCCCGGGTCGAGCGTGTATTCCACCCGCTTCAGCGCCGGGATGCGCATGTGATGACCGCAATGCGTGCAGACATACAGCGACCGCTCAAGGTCGCGATGGAAGATCATCTGCTCGCAGGCCGGGCATTTGTGCCAGAGATTGTCCGGCACTTCGCGCCGGCCCAGCCATGTCTGGATCTTCGGCAGCGCCCATTCGCTGATCCAGTTCATGCGGATCCTCTTTCAGTTTTCTGAAGCTCTGGCGGTGGAGCCTCCTAGGCCCGGTAGCGGGCGAAAGGCAAGACCCAGCCGTCTGCCCGGCCCACCTCCGGGCCACGGAACTGCGAAAAGGAAGGAGCAGGTCCGTGAGTAGTCCGGGCCTGTTCGCAAGCCTGCCAAGCGCCACCGCCGCGAGAAAGCGCCTGCCACGGCTCATGGCCACGTCCTAGGATGCCCGAATGAACACCGCGCTCCTGTGGCCGCCCCTGCTGTTGCTCGGCTCCAATATCGTGATGACCTACGCCTGGTACGGTCATCTCAAGCACCCCTCCTGGCCGCTCTGGCTCGCCGTGGTGGCAAGCTGGGGCATGGCCTTCTTCGAGTACTGCCTCGCCGTTCCCGCCAACCGCATCGGATACGGCGCCTTCACAGGACAGCAGCTCAAGGTCATGCAGGAGGTGATCACGCTGATCGTCTTCGGCGGCTTCTCCGTCCTGGTGCTGGGGGAGCCGCTGCGCTGGACCTACTTCGCCGCCATGCTCTGCCTGGTCGCGGCGGTGGTGTTCATCTTCCTGCCCGTCGATTAGCGGCGCCGCACCGGGCGGGTCCCGGCTCCCCGCTCAATCCATTGCCGGCTTGCCGCGCAGACGCTTCACCGTGCCGCGCTGCGTCTTGCCTTCCAGGCGCCGCTTCTTCGAGCCGAGGGTCGGCCGCGTCGGGCGGCGCTTCGGCGGCGGGGGCGCGGCGGCCGCCCGCAGCAGCTCCAGCAGCCGCTCGCGCGCCTCCTCGCGGTTGCGCGCCTGCGAGCGGTGCTCCTGCGCGGTGATGACGACCTCCCCCGCCGCGGTGGCGCGGTGCCCGGCCAGCCGCAGCAGCCGATCGCGCACCGCATCGGGGAGACTCGGCGAGTTGCGGGCATCGAACCGCAACTGCACCATCGTCTCCACCTTCTGGATGTTCTGCCCACCCGCCCCGGAGGCCCGCGCGAAGCTCTCGACGAGCTCGCTCTCGTCGATCGACAGGCGCGCGGTGACGGCGATCCGGGGCATGGCGATCAGAGCGCCGGCGCGGGTTCGGCGATCGCCGGGTTGAGCGCCATCTTGCCGAGCGCGCCCCAGGCGCGGTCGTACTGCGGCGGGATGCGCAGCGCCTCGGTGCGGCCCAGCTTGGCGGCGGCGTGCAGCGGCCAATAGGGATCGCGCAGCAGGGCGCGCGCCAGCAGGACCATGTCGGCCTTGCCCTCGGCGAGGATCTGCTGTGCCTGCTCCGGCTCGGTGATCATGCCGACCGCCGCCACCGGGAGTTCCGCCCCAGCGCGCACCGCCGCGGCGCCCGGCACCTGGTAGCCCGGCCCGATGGGGATCTGCGCCGGCACCAGCGCGCCGGAGGAGACGTCGGCCAGGTCGATGCCCATGCCCTTCACCTGCCGCGCCAGCTCGATCGTCTCCTCGGTGGTCCAGCCGCCCTCGGTCCAATCGGTGTGGGAGAAGCGGATGGCGAGCGGCACGTCCTGTGGAATGGCGGCGCGCACGGCGGCGACCACCTCGCGGGTCAGCCGGGTGCGACCGGCGAAGTCGCCACCCCAGCCGTCGTTGCGCTGGTTGGAGAGCGGCGAGAGGAACTGGTGCAGCAGATAGCCATGCGCCGCGTGCACCTCGATGAAGCGGTAGCCGGCGGCAATGGCGCGCTTTGCGCAGGCGGCGAAGTCGGCGATCACCTTCTGGATGTCCGCCTCCGTCATGGCGCGCGGCATGGCCAGCCCAGGGAAGGCAATGGCGCTGGGTGCCACCGGCTCCCAGCCATGCTCCTTGGCCAGCCCCCCGACCCAGGGCGGCGCCGCGCTGGCCTTGCGCCCGGCATGGGCGATCTGGATGCCGGGCACCGAGCCGGCGCGGGCGATGGCGCCAGCCAGTTCCTTGTGGGCGGGGATCTGTGCGTCTTCCCACAGGCCCACATCCTGCGGCGTGATGCGCGCCTCAGGGCTCACGCCGGTGGCCTCGACGATCACCAGCCCGGCGCCACCGATGGCGCGGGAATGCAGGTGGGCGAGGTGCCACTCGGTCGGGCGGCCATCCGGCGCGCAGCTGTACTGGCACATGGGAGAGACGCCGATGCGGTTGCGGAGTGTCACGCCGCGCAGCGTCAGCGGCTCGAACAGGTCAGTCACGAAGCGGTTCTCCAGTTCCAGGGGGGCAGGCGCCCCAGTCGATTCTCAAGGACGGCGAACCAAGTGGGGCCATTTGCCGGCCGTGCCAACAGCCGACCTGCCGGGTCGGTCGGGAAACGCGACAGCGTGACGGCATCTGCGACATTGCCGCCGACCGCCTCCACCACCCCCGGCGCCACCGTCACGACGATGTCGCAATGCATGGGCCGGAACTGGCCGGCCTCCTCCAGCCGCTCCTGCCAGTGCCGCAGCGGACGGGCGGAGCGGTCGGCGCAGATCAGGTCGCCCACCTCCGGCGCATAGTCCGTCCAGTCATGCGGGAGGAAGGGAGCCGTGGCAGGGAAGCGCCCGGCATCGGCCAGCAGCGCGTCGAGATAGAAGGCATGGGCCGCCGAGGGCGGGAACTCGCGCCGGTCCACCCCCGCCGTGCGCATCACGAAGCTGATGAAGGCGGCCGACCAGGCCGGCTCCTGCCACAGCCCGACCTGAAGCCCGGGCTGCGCCAGCGCCTCGGCATAGAGCACGCGGTTGCGGGCGATGGGCCCCGCCCCTTCCGCCACCGCCCGCCAGTAGGCCAGCACCCGCGGGAAGCTGGCGAGGGCGCTCTCCGGCCCGGGCAGGTCGGGGCGGCTCTCGCGGGGAGTGTCGGCATCCAGTACGATGCGGCCCCAGTCCGTCCATTCGGCCAGCGCGATGTGCAGCATCCGCTCGCGCACGCTGGGCGGATAGGGCAAGGGTGGCGGCATGGCTGGGGGTGGCGGCGCGGCGCAGGCCGCCGGCAGCAAGGCCAGCAGCAGGAGCAGCGCGCATCGCCGCGGCCGGTGCCGCCAGTTGCTCAGGACTTCCATGGCCAGCCGCTCAGAGAGCGGCCGGCGCCGCGCTGTCCAGGCCAGCAACCGCCGCATCCATCTCGATCAGCCCAAGCAGGACGGCAGGCTGGGTGGCGGCATTACCCTCGCCGGCCAGCGGACTGGTCAGCGCCTCGAGCGTCTCGCCGAAGGGGCGCAACCGGGCGCGGAGCTGCCGCAGGCTGATGTCCTGCAGCGTCTGCAGCCGCATCAGCTCGCCCCCCTCCAGCGGCACCGCGCCAGCCCGGTGCGCCTGCCGCAGTGCGGCCAGGGCCCGCAGCAGCAGGCCAAGCTTGAAGGACCAGAAGCCGCCATCATCCTCCCAGCGGCCGTCCGCGCGCCGGCTGCGCACGAAGGGCGTGTCCAGGCCGTGCACGCCGCTCTCCAGCGGCACCTTGATGGTGCCCACGCGGATGGCGCCCATCGCCTGCCGCAGCGCCGCCGCCAGCCGGGGGTCCTGCCGCCGCAGCGCGAGGCGGGCCAGCGCCAGCATCGCCGCGGCATGGCAGTCGAGATAGGCGGATTGGTTGAGGTCGGCGAAGGCGCCGCCCGCCTCGTCGGGCCGCTGCAGGGAAAGCAGCAGGTCGAGCCCATGTGCCAGCGCCGCCTCGTAGCGCGGCTCGCCGGTGGCCTGGTGCATGGCCTCCAGCGAGAGCAGCGTGAAGGCGAGCGAGCGCAGATAGGTGCGGGCCGGGCGCAGCGTGTCGCCATCGGCCATGGCGGTGAACAGTCCGTCCAGGTGGCGATCGTACCAGTCGCGCAGCATGGCCAGCCGCTCGGGAGGCAGGGCATAGGCGCCGGAGGCGGCGAGCAGGACCTGTGTCGCCACCGCATTCAGGGCGGTGCCGTGGTCGGCGGTGAGGCCGGCATCGCGGCCCGAGAGCACCGAGGGATCGTGCAGCACGCCGGTGTAGCTCTGCAGGGCGGCGGTCAGCGTGCCGGCAGTCAGCAGCCGCGCCTCGTGCACGCGGAACTCCGCGCCACCGGCCAATGTGGCACAGGCGTAGCGGCTGAGCAGCCAGTGCAGCCGGCCCGACCGGGTCTGCGCCTTCACGCTCAGCAGCGCCTCGGGCGTCAGCGGGCGCAGGTGCAGGCCGTTGGCGGCGCCGGGCGGCGCCTCCTCGATCAGGCTGACCAGGTCCACCGCGCCCTCCTGCAACGTCGTCACCGTGCTGCCGGAGAGCGGCACGAATTTCGGCCGGCGCTCCTGCACCAGCCCGGCCCGCAGCACGGGGCGGTTCTCCTCGCCGGAGAACTCATCCACCGCGGTGGTCAGCCGCACATCCTCCAGCGTGACGCCGGGCTCGGCGCGCAGCACGACGCTCATCAGCAAGCGCGGGTCCTGCAGGTCGATCCAGTATTCGTAGCGCAGGCGGCCGACCACCTGCTCCGTCTTGCGCAGCAGGCCGGTGGTGACCTTCAGCAGGCTCTCGTGGAACAGCAGCACGCCCTCGGGATGCTGCTCCAGTCCGCAATCGACGATGCTGTCCTCGACATCCAGGCAGTGGCGCCGCCGCCCCAGGCGGAACTCCACCAGATGGCCGGTATGGTGCACCTCCCGCTGCGCCGGGCCGCCACGCACCGCCTGGCGCAGCACGCCGCGCGACAGGTCGCCGCGATACTCATGGGTGGCCGTGGTGATCGCGAAGGCGCGCGGATCGTCGTTCTCCACGACGCAGACCGGGGCAGCGACGCGGCGCAGCAGCAGCGGCCCGGTGCCCATGGCCAGCAGGAAATCCGTCAGGCCATCGGCCAGCCCCGCCCAGTGGGCCCGCAACGCCGGCAGGGAGAGCAGTTCCACCGCAGCCGCCACATCGGCCGTCCAGCACCATTCGGCAGTGGGAAAGGGCGCGTGAGTCTCGCAGAGGGCAGCGATCGCCAGGCCATCCATCGGCACGGAGCGCAGAAGGTAGCGCTCCAGATAGGCGACCATACGATCGCGATCATCCTCGCGCAGCAGTTCCACCATCGGTGTTTCCCGGCTCCGTCGTAGTCTCGCCATGCATGATAGGATGGTGCTGCGCTTCGCGCACGCCGCCATGCCGTCGAATGCGGCGATTATCGCGCCGGGCTGCCTAATAAAGGGTGTTCCCAGGCCATCAGCTCTCCGGCGGCGGACTACACGGCGCGGCTGTGCCGCCCAGGGCCGAGATTGAGGTAAGCGTCGAAGGCCGCCGCGGCGTGCCGCAGGAAGCGCCGTTCCATCACCTCCAGGCGACCCTCCCGCTCGGCCAGGATGCCGTCCGCCATCAGCGGTGCCAGGCGCGGGCGGGCGGCGGTGAGCACCGCCTCCGGCACGGCGGCGAGGTCGAGCGCTAGGTCGCACATCAGCCGCTCGATCAGTTCGCCGCGCAGCCGGTCCTCCTCCGAGAGCGCGCGGCCGCGCGCCACCGGCAGGTGCCCGCCCTCGACAGCCGCGAGCCAGGCGCGCTCGTCCGGCAAGTTCTGCGCGAAGCCTGCGGGCAGGCGGCCGATGGCCGAGGCGCCGAGGCCGAGCAGCACCGGGGCGGTATCCGTCGTGTAGCCCTGAAAATTGCGCCGCAAGGTGCCCTCCTGGGCGGCACGGGCCATCGGGTCCTCCGGCCGGGCGAAGTGGTCGAGGCCGATGCGGACATAGCCGGCGCCTTCCAGCGCCGCGGCCGCCGCCTCCGCTTGCGCCAGCCGCGCCTCCGCATCGGGCAGCAGCGCTTCGTCGATCGCCTTCTGCGCCGGCTTCATCCAGGGGACATGGGCATAGCCGAAGACCGCCACGCGCTCAGCGCCCAGCACGGCGGCGAACTCGGCGCTGGCGCGGGCATGCGCCTCCGTCTGGCCGGGCAGGCCATACATCAGATCGAAGTTGATGGCCGCGATGCCGACGGCGCGCAGCATGGCCACCGCCGCCCGCACCTGCGCCGCCGGCTGTGGACGGCCGATGCGCGCCTGCACGCCAGGGTCGATGTCCTGCACACCGAGGCTCGCGCGTGTGACACCGCCCTGCGCCAGGCTCTCCACGATGGCCGGGGTCAGCACGCGCGGGTCCAGTTCCACCGCAACCTCCGCATTGTCACGGAAGGCGAAGCGGCGGCGGAGCGCGGTGAACAGGCGCTCCAATCCCTCGGCGCCGATGGCCGAGGGCGTGCCGCCACCGAGATGCAGCGCCGCCACGCCGCCATGGGCCGGCAGCGCCGCTGCCAGCAGCGCCGCCTCGGCCGTCAGCCCGTCCGTGTAGCGGGCCAGCCGCGCCGGCTGGCGCGTCACGCTGGTGTGGCAGCCACAGTACCAGCACAGGCTCTGGCAGAAGGGGATGTGGACATAAAGCGAGAGCGCATCCCCGGCGCCGATGCCGGCGAGCCAGGCGCGGTATGCCGCCTCGTCGAGCGCGGCGAAATGCGGGGCTGTCGGGTAGGAGGTGTAGCGCGGCAGGCTGGCGACGGCGTAGCGGGCAAGGGCATCGGGCGACATGGCGCGAAGGGTAGCGCCGTGCTGAACCCGGCGCCTTGCGCTGGATCAACTCAACAAAGGTCGGGGGAAAGAATTCCCCCGAACCCCCATCTTCTTTTTGTCAGCTTGGGGCTGCGCCTTCCACCCGCGCGGGAGCCTCGAAGAAAAAGAAGGGGGTCTGGAGGAATTCATTCCCCCAGCCTTTGCTTGGCGCCCCCGTGCGGAATTTGCTTCGATGCTGGTCATGAGCGGATGCATCACCTTCCTGCTGAACGGCGAATCCCGGCGGCTTCCGGCGGAGACCTTGCCCGGCATGACGCTGCTCGACTGGCTGCGCGGCCCTGGCGGCCTGACCGGCACCAAGGAAGGCTGCGCCGAGGGCGATTGCGGCGCCTGCACCGTGGTGCTGGAGGAGGCCGATGGCCGCCGCGTGCCCATCAACGCCTGCCTGGCGCTGCTCGGCCAGATGCATGGCCGCGCCATCCGCACGGTGGAGGGGCTGGCCGGCCCGGAAGGACTGCACCCGATCCAGCGCGCTATGGCAGAGGGCGACGCGACGCAATGCGGCTTCTGCACGCCGGGCATTGTCATGTCCGCCTGGGCACATGCGCGCGAGAGCGGCAGCGCGCATGAGGCACTGGCGGGGAATCTCTGCCGCTGCACCGGCTACCGGCCGATTCTCGACGTCTTCGCTGGACTGGCGGATGACGGCGCCCCCTCCCCTGCCTTGCCCGAGGCCGGGAGCGCCACCTTCGCCGCTGCCGGGCAGGTCTTCCACCGCCCCGCTGCCCTGGCCGAGGCTCTCGCGCTGCGCGTGGCCCATCCCGAGGCGCTGCTCTGGGCCGGCGGCACCGATCTCGGCCTGCTGGTCTCGGAGCACCGGCAGAAGCCGCCCGCGATCCTGAGCCTTTCGGGTGTCACGGAGTTGCAGGCGCTGACCGTCGAGCCGGACCGGCTGGTGGTGGGCGCCGGCGTGACCTATGGCCGGCTGCTGCCAGCCCTGGCAGAGGCTCCGGAACTGGCTTCCCTCGCCGGGCTGCTGCGCCGGCTCGGCTCGCGGCAGATCCGCGGCATGGGGACGCTGGGCGGCAATCTCGGCACCGCCTCGCCGATCGGTGACGGCCTGCCGCCACTGCTGGCGCTCGGCGCCGAGGTGGTGCTGGCCTCGGCGCGCGCCGGGGAGCGCCGCCTGCCTGTGGCCGACTTCCTGACGGGCTACCGGCAGACCGCCCTGGCACCGGACGAGATCATCCTGCGCGTCGTCATCCCCCGCCCGTCAGTGGATGCCGCCTTCGTCTGCGAGAAGCTCTCCAAGCGGCACGACCAGGACATCTCCACCATCTCCGCCGCCTTCCTGGTGCGGGTGGCGGAGGACATGATCACCGAGGCGCGGCTGGCCTTTGGCGGCATGGCGGCCAGCGCCGCCCGCGCGCCGCAGGCCGAGGCAGCCCTGACGGGTTCGCCGTTGAGCGAGGAGAGCTTTGCCCGCGCCGCCCAGGCGCTGGCGCAGGACTTCACACCCCAGGCTGATTGGCGCGGCAGTGCGGCGTATCGCCAGCAGGGCGCTGCGGGGCTGCTGCGGCGGCTCTACTGGCGCATGGCCCGGCCTGATCTGGGGCTGGAGGTGCAGGCGTGATGGACGGTTCCTCCCCCAGCCGCACCGGCATGGGCGCCGCGCTGCTCCAGGACAGCGCGCTGAAGCACTGCACCGGCGAGGCGCGCTTCCTCGACGACCTGCCGGAGCCGCCCGGCACGCTGCACGCGGCGCTGGCGCTTTCCCCGGTGGCGCATGGCGTGCTGGCGCCGCTCGACCTCGCCCCGGCCCGCGCCGTGCCGGGCGTGGTGGCGGCGCTCGGGCCACGTGACATCCCCGGCCGCAACGACATCTCCCCGAGTGGCCTGGCGGTCGAGGTGCTCTTCGCCGAGGGCAAGGTGGAGCACTGGGGACAGCCTCTGGCCGTCATCGTGGCGACCACGCGGGATGCTGCCATCGCCGGCGCCGCCGCGCTGCGGCCCTCCATCGAGGCGCTGCCGCCGGTGCTCTCGGTCGAGGCGGCCCTGGAGGCGAAGGCACTGCTGATGCCGCCACAGGTGATCGAGCGCGGTGACTGGCAGGCGGCGCTGGAAGCCGCGCCCGTGAAGCTGGAGGGCGAGTTCCGCTGCGGCGGGCAGGAGCACTTCTATCTGGAGGGGCAGATCGCCCTCGCCATCCCCGGCGAGGATGGCGACATCGCCCTGCATTCCTCCACCCAGCACCCGACCGAGGTGCAGCACATCGCCGCCCGCGTGCTGGGCTATGACTACAACCGCATCACCGTGCAGTGCCGGCGAATGGGTGGCGGCTTCGGCGGCAAGGAGAGCAATGCCTCCTGGGTGGCTGCCGTCGCCGCGCTGGCGGCGCGCGCCACGGGGCGGCCGGTGAAGCTGCGCCTCGCCCGCAAGGCCGACATGGCGGCGACCGGCAAGCGCCATCCCTTCCTCTATCGGTGGCGCGCGGGCTGCGACGCCGAGGGCCGCCTCCTGGCGCTGGATGCCACCCTGGCCGCCGATGGCGGGCACAGCCTGGACCTCTCCGGCGGCGTCATCTTCCGCGCGGTGACGCATGCGCTGAACGCCTATGACGTGCCGGCGCTGCGCGTCACCGGGCTGGCCTGCAAGACCAACACCGTCAGCAACACCGCCTTCCGGGGCTTCGGCGGCCCGCAGGGCGCGCTGCTGATGGAGGACGTTCTGTTCGCCGCCGCCCGCGCGACGGGGCGCCCGGTCGATGACCTGCGCGAGCGGAACTTCGCCGGCAGGCCGAATGGAACCGAGACGCCCTATGGCCAAGCGCTCGAAGGCGACCTGATCCGCCGCGTCTGGGCCGAGGCAAAGCAGGGCACGGACTGGGAGCGCCGCCGCGCCGAGGTGGACGCCTTCAACGCCAGCCATCCGACACTGCGGCGGGGTCTCGGCGGCTTCGCGCTGGCCTTCGGGATTTCCTTCGGCATCACTGCCATGAACCAGGCGGGGGCGCTGGTGCATGTCTATACCGACGGCTCGATCCGCCTGAACCATGGCGGCACCGAGATGGGCCAGGGGCTGTTCATCAAGGTGGCCCAGGTGGTGGCGGAGGTGTTCGGGGTGGAGGTGGAGCGCATCCGCATCACCGCCACCTCCACCGCCGAGGTGCCGAACACCGCGCCCACCGCCGCCAGCACCGGCAGCGATCTCAACGGCTGGGCCGCGCATGCCGCCGCCAGCGCCATCCGCGGCCGCATGGCGGAGGCGGCCGCGGCGCTCTGGGGCGTGCCGGCCGATGAGGTCGCCTTCGCCGAGGGCAGCGTGCGCGCCGGCAACCACGCCATGGAGTTCGGGGAGCTGGCACAGCACTGCTGGGCGCAGCGGATCAGCCTCTCGGCCACCGGATTCTACAAGACGCCGGATATCCACTGGGATGCGCGGACCATGCGCGGGCAGCCTTTCTTCTACTTCTCCTACGGCGCCGCCTTCGCGGAGGTGCTGGTGGACCGGCTGACCGGCGAGTACCGCCTCACCCGCGCCGACCTGGTGCAGGATTGCGGCCGCAGCCTAAACCCGGCGATCGACCGCGGGCAGATCGAGGGCGCCTTCATCCAGGGCCTGGGCTGGCTGACCTGCGAGGAGCTTTGGTGGGACGCACAGGGCCGCCTGCGCACGCTCGGTCCCTCGACCTACAAGATCCCCGGCTCGCGCGAGATGCCGCCAGTCTTCAACCTCCGCTTGCTGGCGGACGCCCCAGCCCGCGCGAACACCATCTTCCGCAGCAAGGCGGTGGGCGAGCCGCCCTTGCTGCTGGCGACCTGCGTCTGGAATGCGCTGCGCGACGCCACGGGCGCGGCCCGGTTGGACCTGCCCGCCACGCCCGAGCGCGTGCTGGCTGCCTTCGCCCGCTGATCGCGGCGTCCGGGGCAGCGCCCCCGGAGGCGCTATCCGAAGGCGCCGCATTCCAGCGAGATGATTGCACTGATCTCCCGCACCATGCCGAACAGGTCCCGCAGCGGCCCGATGACCTCCTCCTGCTCCTGTCCATAGCCGCCATGGCGCGGCGCCGGTGGCTCGGCGAAGTCGAGCGAGGCGCCCGGAGGCTCGACGGCCGGGAAAATTTCCTCCAGCAGGCCGGCAGCCGCCTCGACATCCAGCCGCAGCAAACGCTGCACCAGGGCCTCGCGCGTAACGGCGTGGCGCGGCGAGAAATCGGGAATGGCCACGGCAATCAGCCAGATGCGGTGAATCAGGCAGAGGCGCAGGGCGTGCAAGGCAAAGAGCCGGTCGCCCATGCGGGGCGCCCCGCCGGGCCAGGCGGCGCGCAGGGCGAGGTCGTCGGCCTTCAGGCGGCGGAACACGGCGCGCGCGCCGTCGCTCAGGCGCGCCTCCTCCAGCGCGCCGGCAACCGCGAGGAAGGCGGCGATGCGGCCATGGCTGCGGCTTTGCGCGGCACGGTCGAGCCAGATGCCGGGATCGAGGGTGGCAACGTAGCCGTGCAGCACATCGGCATCGGAAAGGGCGAGGCCGGCGCGGGTGAAGGCAAGGGCATTGGCGAACCGGGGACTGCGGCGCAGCAGCTCGGCGAAGGCCTCGGGCTCGTGCAGTGCACCCTGCCCCAGGCCATGCATCAGGTTGGCCAGGAAGCCGAGTTGCTGCAGCACGGCATTGTTGGGAATGGCGCGCAGCTCGCGTGGATGGCGGATGATGGTGGGACCGCCGGCATCGCTCTGCCGGTTGGCGGGGCGCGAGCCGGTACGGTCGAGCAGGGCCGTGCCGAAGGCGCCGAGCAGGGCGGCATAGCCCGGGTCCTCCACCAGGGCGGCGAAGGCGGCGCGGGCGCCGGCGAAGAGATCGCTGGCGAAGCCGCCCTCGGCATAGACCGGATCGGGCTCTCCCTGCGGCAGCGGCGCGAAGGCGTGTTCGGCGATGCGGGCGACCGCGGCCTGCGCCAGGGTGGGCGTGCCGAAGAGCAGATAGCCGTCGCCGCCCTGGAAGGATGTCTCCAAGCGGGTGGGAATACCCCGCGCGGCGAAGGCAGCCCGTACCGCCGGGGGATCGAGATAGTCCAGCCGCGCGGCCAGACCATCCGGGTGCCCGGCGCGGCCCAGACCCTCGCCATGGGTGTCGAACAGCACCACCTCCAGCCCAGCCAGACCATGGCGGCCAAGCAGCTCGATGATACGCAGCTTGAGCCGCTCGATGAGCTGGGTGGCGGCGACCTGCCCGACATAGCGGCCGGAGTCGGAATAGCCGAACTGCAGGCAGAGCCGGCCGACGCGGCGCAGATAGGCGCGCCAGTGCAGGCTGCGCAGCGCTTCCTCGACCACCCGCTCGCCACGGCGCTCCAGCGCCTCGGCGGTCTCGAAGAGGGGGGAGATCTCGACATGGCCCTCGACACCGGCAAGCCGCGCCAGCAGGAGGGCGGCGAGGAGGGTGTAACCGCTCTCCGTCTCGGCAATGAGAAAGCGGACGGGCTGGCTGGCATCCACATGCTTGGTGATCTGCGCGACCGTCATCATCAGGCGGGCAGCGGAAGCCCCCTCCGCCATCAGCCCGCCGAAATCCACCGGCTCGGCCCGCGCCTCCTCCAGCACGGTATTGATAGCGGCGAAAAGGCCGCGCCGCCGCGCCGGGTCCTCGGGGCCGCTGTCGAGATGCGGGAAACGCAGGCGAACGGCATTGTGCAACTGGCTGGCATTGAGCCGCACATGGGTATGGGCGAGTGACAGGCCATGCGCCACCAGCCCGGTGCGCGCGACGCAGAGGGCAAGGCGCACCTGCTCATCCGGCGCGGCCGCCAGGGCCTCGGGGAAGAGAGTGAGAAGAGGCTCCGGGGTGATCAAGGCCGCCTCGCGCTGCGCGATCAACGCGGCGGCAAAGGCTTGCACCGCGACAGGGGCGGGCGGGCCGCTCGGCGGGCAGGCCTCAAGCTGCACCTGCAGGGCTTCGAGCGCCGCACCGATGCGCTGACGCAGGGGCGCAGTGCAGGTCTCCGGCAGGGCGGCAAGCTGCGCGGCCAGCCGGGCGAGCTGCAGGCGCTTCATGCGGAGCCGCAGCCGCAGGGTATCGTGCCAGCCGATATCGGTACGGCCATCCGTGTCATAGCCGACCCAGGACGCCAGGATCACCGGGCGCGGATCGAGTTGCGTCCAGCGGTCCGGCCAGATGGTACGGGCGGTGCCGAGAAAGGCGGCGGCAAGCCGGTCCAGGGCGTCGCGCCCATTGGCAACGGCCAGGGTGGCCTGCTCGAATTCGTCGGCCAGGGTCGGCGGATCAGGGCGCAGCGGGAGGATATCGGGGGGCGGGGCGCCGGCCGCCAGTTCGGACAGGGCCTGGCCGCTGGCGGGAGGAAGGCTGAAGGTCGGATGCGCGGTAAAGACGGCGGCGGCGCGCGGCCGCTCGCAGGCGGCTCGGAAGGCGGCCCAGGGAACTGGGCTGTCCGCGGGATCAGGGCGTGCAACCCGGGTGGCCAGGGCCGCGAGGACAGCATCGGCACCCGGTGCGTCAAGGCCGAGGGTTATGCCGATCCGTCTCGCCTTGTCGCGGAAGGCCGTGTGGCCAAGCTCACGCAGGAGCTCGGCCAGTTCGTCGGGGGTGAGGTTGTTCCCCTCGACCATGCGACTGAGGTTGAGAGCGAGCGCCAGGGCAGGCTGCGCCAGCGGCGCATTCTGCGCGCTGCTGCGGATGGTGCTGGCGAGCGCGACGAGGTCGCTCTGGCTGAAATGCGGCATG
>Ga0182742_1000354_pt1 | contig 78031 bp, 71 predicted proteins | sample eDN5th37CBELigMG_FD_128880 | JGI IMG/M metagenome (GOLD analysis project Ga0182742, IMG submission 128880) | Enriched Miracle-Growth compost microbial communities from Emeryville, California, USA - eDNA 5th pass 37_C BE-Lig MG (version 2)... ...
AGGCGGGGCGGGCGGCGCGGGTGGAGGCGGGGCCGGAGTCGGCGTCGGAGCGGGCGGGGCCGGGGTCGGAACGGGCGGCGTGGGCGGCGGCGGCGCCGGTGTTGGGTTCGGCGCGGGCGGCGGCGGCGGAGGTGGCGGCGGCGGCGCGGGCGGCGTCGGCCGCTGCTCGGGTGTCGCCGGGCTTTCGGTGGTGGGCTCGGACTCCGCCTCGGGCGTGGGCGGGGCCGCGTTGGGGGCGGGGTTCGGCGCCTGGGCGAGCTGGGGCTGGTCCAGTGTCACCAGCTCCACCGGGATTGCCTCCTGCGGCGGCGGAATTTCGCGGCCCGGTAGCTTGAAGATCAGCAGCACGCCCAGCAGCACATGCAGTGCCACCGAGACGCCGCCCCAGAAACGAAGGCCGTGCGGGGCCATGATGATCCTGCCGAAGCCTTTCTCAGCGCCGGGGTTGGGCCGGCGCCGGCGTGGCGCGCACGGCCGCGGCAGGCGCGCCGGAGGGCTGCTCGGCCAGCAGCGCGACCTTGGTGAAGCCGGCGGCGGAGACGGTGCCCATCACCTCCATGACGCGGCCGTAGTTGATGCCGCGGTCGCCGCGCACGAAGATGCGCCGCTCCGGCTCGCCGGCCGGCTGCGCCGCCAGGATGGCGCGGAGCTGCGCCACCAGGTTCTCCAGCGGCACCTCGCTCTCCTGGATGAAGATCTTGCCCTCCGCATTGACCGAGATGGTCAGCGGCTCGGTCTGCTGGTTCAGCGCCTGGGCGTTGGTCTTGGGCAGGTCGATCGGCACGCCCACCGTCATCAGCGGCGCCGCGACCATGAAGATGATCAGCAGCACCAGCATGACGTCCACGAGCGGCGTCACGTTGATCTCGGCCATGGCGCGGTAGCGCCCGCGCCCCCGGCCATTGCCCCCTCCGGTGGACATCGCCATGGCGTCAGACCCGCTCGTCGGCCTGGCGGGAGAGGATGGCGCCGAACTCGGCGGCAAAGCCCTCCAGCCGTGCGGCGAAGCGCGCCAGGTCGGTGCTGATCTTGTTGTAGGCGAGCACCGCCGGAATCGCGGCCACCAGGCCGATGGCGGTGGCGAACAGCGCCTCGGCGATGCCCGGCGCCACCACCGCGAGGTTGGTGTTGTTCATGCCGGCGATGGCCGCGAAGCTGTTCATGATGCCCCAGACCGTGCCGAACAGGCCGACGAAGGGCCCCACCGAGCCAACCGAGGCCAGGAAGACCATCCAGCGCTCCAGCCGGTCCATCTCCCGCTGGATGGCGATGTTCATCGCCCGCTCGGCGCGCATCTGCACGCCGGCGACGGACACCTCGCTGCCATCCGGCCGGGCGGCGCTGCGCTCCCATTCCCGCATTCCGGCGCCGAAGACGGCGGCCAGCGGATGCGTCGGGCGCTCGCCCTCCTGCTGGTGCAGCGTATCGAGGCTGCCGCCGGACCAGAAACGATCCTCGAAGACGTCGGCCGCGCGGTTGATCCGGCGCAGCGTCGTCATCTTCTCGAACACGATCGCCCAGACCCAGATGCTGGCCATCAGCAGGCCCAGCATGACGAGCTTGACCACCCAGTCGGCCTGCAGGAACAGGCCCCAGAGGGAAAGGTCGTGCGCCACCTGACCGAGGTTGGACGCACTCACGCTCTCACCCACGGCATTCTCCTTCAATCACCCCGGCCGGCGGCACGGGGCTCCACGTCTCGTTCCGGGCGCCGCCCGGGCAGTGCGGCCGAGTCGCCGCTGTCCGGCGAAGCCTCAGGCGCCCTGCCCCAGCGCGGCACGGAGCGCGCTCCGCCAGGGTTCCGGGATGGCTGTCGGGCGCATTCCCTCGGCGCGCACGCAGACCAGCCCGACCTGAAGCGACGCTTTCACCCCGCCACCCTCCCCGAGCACCACCTGGTCGAGGTCCACCGATGCGCCACGCAGGCGGCGCACGGAGGTTTCCACGACAAGCGGCTCATCGAGACGGGCGGGCGCCACATACTCCACTTCGATGCGCCGCACCACGAGCAACGAAGCGTAATCTTGAATCATAAGTTGATGCGGCAAATCTATGGCACGCAAAGATTCTGTCCGCGCCCGCTCGGCCCACCGGAGATAGCTGGCGTGATAGGCAATTCCCCCCGCATCCGTATCCTCGAAATAGACGCGGATGGGGAAGCGGTGCGGCCAGGGAAAGGGGCCGCTCACGAACCGCCGCCCAGCAGGTCGGGCTGCGAGCCGGCCGGCGGGGCCATGCCCAGGTGCCGCCAGCCGGGATCGCCCAGCACGCGGCCCCGTGGGGTGCGCAGCACGAAGCCCTCCTGGATGAGGTAGGGCTCCACCACCTCCTCCAGCGTGTCCCGCCCCTCGGCCAGGGCGGCGGCCAGGGTCTCGACGCCGACCGGCCCGCCATGGTGGTGCTCGGCAATGCGGCGGAGATAGCGGCGGTCCATCGAGTCGAGGCCCTTGCCGTCCACCTCCAGGCGGTTCAGCGCGGCATCGGCCATGGCGCGGTCGGCGGTCTGGCCGGAGACCAGCGCGAAGTCCCGCACCCGCCGCAGCAGCCGCCCGGCGATGCGTGGCGTGCCGCGCGAGCGGTTGGCGATCTCCTCCGCCCCCTCCTCCGTCAGCGCGAAGCCGAGCTTCTGGGCGCCGCGCCGGACGATCAGCAGCAGCTCCTCCGGCGTGTAGAACTGCAGGCGCAGGGGAATGCCGAAGCGGTCGCGCAGCGGCGTCGCCAGCAGCCCGGCGCGGGTGGTGGCGCCGACCAGGGTGAAAGGCGGCAGGTCGATCCGCACCGTGCGCGCCGCCGGTCCCTCGCCGATGATCAGGTCGAGCTGGAAATCCTCCATCGCGGGATAGAGGGTTTCCTCCAGCGCCGGCTGCAGGCGGTGGATCTCGTCCACGAAGAGCACGTCGCGCGGCTGCAGGTTGGTCAGGATGGCGGCAAGGTCCCCCGCCCTCTGCAGCACCGGGCCGGAGGTGGCGCGGAAGCCCACGCCCAGCTCGCGGGAGACGATCTGCGCCAGGGTGGTCTTGCCCAGGCCCGGCGGACCATGCAGCAGGACGTGGTCCAGCGCCTCGCCACGCGCCTTCGCCGCCTGGATGAAGATGGCGAGGTTCTCGCGCAGCGACTTCTGGCCGGTGAAGTCGTCCAGCGTCTGCGGGCGGAGGGTCGCCTCGGCGGCATCCTCCTCGCTGCGATGGGGATCGGCGATGCGCTCGCTCATGGCTGCGGTACTTTCATCGCGGCGCCAGTTCCTTCAGCGCCTCGCGGATCAGGGTTTCGAGCCCCGCCCCCTCCCCGGTCCGCTCGGCCACGCGCGCCACCGCCGCCGATGCCTCCGGCCGCTTCCAGCCCAGGTTGGTCAGCGCGGAGATCGCGTCCGCCGTGGCGCGGTCGCCCGGGGCGAGGTCCACCGCCGCGGCGGCAACGCCGGCAGCGAAGGCGGGACCGGTCGGCATGGCGCCGACCCGCTCGCGCAGCTCGGAGATCAGGCGGACAGCCAGCTTGGCGCCGACGCCGGGCGCCCGGCTCAGCGCGCCCTTGTCGCCGGCCATCAGCGCGCGGGCGAGGTCGGCCGGCGAGAGGGTGGAGAGCAGCGCCAGGGCCAGCTTCGGGCCGACGCCCTGGATGCCGGTCAGCAGGCGGAACCAGTCGCGCTCGGCGGCCTCGGCGAAGCCGTAGAGGATGATGGCGTCCTCCCGCACCACCGTCTCCACCAGCAGCGAGCCGGTGGCTGGCGGCTGCGGCAGGGCGGAAAGCGTCCGCGCCGAGCAGGCCACGAGGTAGCCGACGCCGTTCACGTCGAAGATGCAGCCGCCCTCGAAGGGCGTGTCCAGTTTCCCGGTCAGCTTGCCGATCATGCGGGGATGCGGCCTTTCGCCAGGGCCACGCGGGTGGAGCGGTGATGCGCGTGGCAGATGGCCACCGCCAGCGCATCCGAGGCGTCGGCGCGCTTCAGCGTGGCGCCGGGCAGCAGGCGGCGCACCATGTCCGCGACCTGCTCCTTGTCGGCATGGCCGGTGCCCACCACGGCGCGCTTCACCTCCATGGCCTGATATTCCGCGACGGGCAGGCCCGCCAGCGCCGGAGCCAGCAGCACCACCCCGCGCGCCTGGCCGAGCTTCAGCGCCGCACCGGGGTTCTTGTTGACGTAGGTATGCTCCACCGCCGCCTCGTCTGGGCGCCAAAGGTCCATCAGCGCATTGAGCGCCCGGTGGATCTGGCAGAGTCGCTCGGCCAGGGAGAGTTCGGTGGTGGTGGAGATCACCCCGTCGGCGATGTGGCGCAGCCGGTTGCCGCTGCTCTCCACCACGCCCCAGCCGGTATGCTGCAGCCCGGGGTCGAGGCCGAGAAGGCGCACCATGCCCCCGGACATCCCACTCAGGCCGAAAGCTTCTGCAGCACGGCCTCGGGCACCTCGAAATTGGCCGTCACCGTCTGCACGTCGTCATGCTCGTCCAGCACATCGACCAGTTTCAGAACGGAGCGCGCCTGATCCTCGTCCAGCTCGACGGTGACGTTGGGGCGCCATTCCAGCTTGGCGCTCTCCGCCGGGCCGAACTTCTCTTCGAGGGCATCGCGGACCGCGAACAGGTCCTCCACAGCGGTGCGGATCTCGTGGCCTTCCTCGCCGCTCTCGACATCAGCGGCGCCGGCCTCGATGGCGGCCTCCAGCACGTCGTCGGCGCTGCCGACCGCGGCGGGGAAGCGCACCACGCCCAGCCGCTCGAACTGGAAGGCGACCGAGTTGGTCTCGCCCAGCGCCCCGCCATACTTGCTGAAGGCCGAGCGGATGTCGGAGGCGGTACGGTTGCGGTTGTCGGTCAGCGTCTCGACGATGATGGCGACGCCGGCGGGGCCATAGCCCTCGTAGCGCACCTCGACATAGTCCTCGCCGCCCGCCGCGCCGGTCGCCTTCTTGATGGCGCGGTCGATGGTGTCCTTGGTCATGTTGGCGACGCGCGCCGCCTGCACCGCCGAACGCAGCCGTGGATTCGAGGCCGGGTCGGGCAGGCCCTGGCGGGCGCTCACCGTGATCTCGCGGATCAGCTTGGCGAAGATGCGCGCCCGCTTGGCGTCCTGCGCACCCTTCCGGTGCATGATGTTCTTGAACTGGGAATGGCCGGCCACGCGCTGCTCTCCGGTATTCTCGTGATGTTCCGGGCTGTTGCGGTCCTATACCGCCACGCGCCGCCGGATGCGAGGGGGAGCGGCCCGATTGCCGGCCCGGCTATAGCCGGCCGCAGGCGGCGGGTTGGCGGGTCCCGCAAAGCACGACGAGGAAGCGGTGCCCGCGCCAGCGCGACATCTTCATGGCCAGCGGCCCCCGCAATTCCCCTCAGGGAGTGTTTCCCGCGCCTCGCAACCGGCCGGTCAGGGTGGTGAGGGCATCCCGAAGCGCGCCAATGGCCTGCTCGGTGTCATCCAGCGTGCAGGCCAGCTGCGCCCGGACCCCGGCCACTGCACCCTGGAGCGCGGTACCCTTTTCGGTCAGCCGGATGCGGACCTGCCGCTCGTCCTCCGCGTCACGCTCGCGCTGCAACAGCCCGTTTGCCTCCATGCGCTTCAGCAGCGGCGTCAGTGTGCCGGAATCAAGGTGCATGCGCGCGCCGATCTCCTTCACCGTTCGTCCTTCCCGCTCCCACAAGATCAGCAGCACGAGATACTGCGGATAGGTCAGTCCCAGCGGTTCCAGCAGCGGCTTGTAGGCCGCGGTGAAGGCGTGGTTGGCGGCATAGATGGCGAAGCACAGGTTGTCCTCCAGCCGGCCGCAGGCAGGGGATTGAGTCATCGAACCTCCGGTTCTCTCGCAGCATGTTCTAGCACAAAATTACCTTGCACAAAATTAGATTGCGCACTAACAAAACGCCGTAACTGGATGCCAGGGTTGAGTAGCCGGCATCCCCTTCGAGAGGAGAAGCGCATGTCCGTGGACGTGAAGTATAGCACTGAGGCGACCGCCACCGGGGGCCGCGACGGCCGCTCCCGCACCGTGGACGGCGCGCTGGACGTGAAGCTCTCCACGCCGAAGGAGCTGGGCGGCGCCGGTGGCTCCGGCAACAATCCCGAGCAGCTTTTCGCCGCTGGTTACGCCGCCTGCTTCCTCGGCGCGATGAAGTTCGTCGCCGCGCAGGAGAAGATCCGGGTGCCGGAGGACGCGACCGTGACCGCCAAGGTGGGCATCGGTCCCCGCTCCGCCGGCGGCTTCGGCATCACCGCCGACCTGACGGTCTCCCTGCCCGGCATCGAACGCGCGCAGGCCGAGGCACTGGTGCAGAAGGCGCACCAGGTCTGCCCCTACTCGAACGCGACGCGGAACAACGTGGATGTCGGCCTGACCGTCGTCTGACCGAAGGGCACGCCGGGGAGGCCCCTCGCCTCCCCCGGCGCTCAGAATTCGGGCATGGCCGGCGCGAGCTGGCCGCCCAGCCGCACCGGCGCCACCTGGCGCGCCAGCCCGGTGGCGTCGTCCGTCTCAACGAAGACGCCGGAAAGGGTCGCCGGCCCCTCGGCGGGTGCCAGCTTCTCGCCCGGCACCTTGCGCCAGAAGCGCAGCGCAGCGCCGCCCTTCTGCATGCCGATCACGCTGTCATAGTCGCCGCACATGCCGGCATCCGTCATGTAGGCGGTGCCGTTCTCCAGGATGCGGTGGTCGGCGCTGGGCACATGGGTATGGGTGCCCACCACCAGGCTCACCCGCCCGTCGAAGCTGTGGGCGAAGCCCATCTTCTCGCTGGTCGCCTCGGCATGGATGTCCACCACGACGGCCTGCACGCTGCCGCCGGCGCCCATGCTGTATTTCGCCAGCTCCGCCTGAGCGCCGCGGAAGGGATCGTCCAGCGGCTCCATGAAGAGGCGGCCCATCACGTTCACCACCAGCGCCTTGCGGCCACCCGGCACCTCCACCACGGTCGCGCCGCGTCCCGGCGTGCCCGGCGGGTAGTTCAGCGGCCGGATCAGCCGCGGCTCGCCGTCGATGAAGCCGATGATCTCCTTGCGGTCCCAGGAATGGTTGCCGAGGGTCAGCACATCCGCCCCGGCGGCCAGGAAGGCGCGCACCATCTCAGGCGAGACGCCGAAGCCGTGGCTGGCATTCTCGGCATTCACCACCACGAGGTCGGCCTTCAAACGGGCCCGCAGGCCGGGCAGTTCGGCGGTCAGGGCGTCGCGGCCGGTGCGGCCCACCACGTCGCCCAGAAACAGGATCCGCAACGCGATCTATCCTCTTATGGTCGGAATAAAGCCGGCCTCGGTGGCGATGCCGGCGAGCGGCTGGTCATGCGCGCCGACGGGAACCGCCGGCACCTCCTGCGCCGCGTAGGCGACGCCGATGGCCAGGGCATCGGGCAGGCCCGCAAGGGTCCGGTCGTAGTAGCCGCCGCCATAGCCGAGGCGCATGCCACGGCGGTCGAAGGCCAGCAGCGGCACCAGCAGGAAACCAGGGGCCATGGCCTCCCCCTCTGCCGGAACCGAGGTGCCGAAGCGGCCAGGGACCAGCGGCTCGCCGAAGCGCCAGCGGCGGAAGACGAGCGGCTGGCCGCGCGGCGGCGTCACCGGCAGGGCGAGCGCGCAGCCGGCCGCCTCCAGGCGCCGCATCAGGGGGCGAATGTCGATTTCCCGTCCCATGGGCCAGAAGCCACCGACCACGGCGCCGGGCGGCGGCGGGCAGGCGACGAGCACGGCCTCGGCCAGCGCCTCGGCGGCGCCCCGCACGTCCAGGGCGTCACGGGCTGACAGCGCCGACTGCCGCAACGCAGCCTTGGCGGCGGCGAGCGGCGGAGGGTCGGCGAAAGGATCGGGAGGGATTGCGTGCGGAGCCGCCATGGCCGTTGGCGTATTATCCTCCTAAGGCCTGCGTTAGCAGGTGGGCGCCAGGTAGCCGGACCAAGATCCGGCCAGAGCCAGCTCCCGGAGGATGCTTATTGGCCCCAGGGATAAATTGCCTGACGCACCGGGCAGCTCCGCGCTCCCACATTTAGGGATGGCCAAGCGACGCGGCAATGCCCTCGATGCGCTCGGCGATGCGGCCCAGGCGATCGGCCAGCCGCGGATCGGCCGCGGCACCCTGGGGCGGCGTGGAGCGGGCGCGCGAGAGCTCGACCCGGAGGTCGTGGATCTCGTCCGCCAGCAGCAGGGCGGCCAGCAGCAGCAGGCGGCTTTCGCCATACTGGCCGCCCATCGCCCTGATGGAGGCGACGCGGCGGTCCACATCCGCCGCCAGCGCGATGAGGTGCCCCTCCTGCCCATCCTCGCAGGAGACGGGGTGGGTGTAGCCGCCGACGCGAACCGTGACCTGGCCCAAGCTCAGCTCTCCTCGCTGCTAACGTCACCCGGCATGGCGGGACTCTCCGGGGCATCCGATTCGGACGCCATGTCGCTTTGCTCCAGCGGAACAGCAGCGGTCGTACCCTCGATCTCGGTCAGCGCGCCGCGCAGCCGCTCCAGGGTTTCGTCCAGCCGCGCGGAAAGCGCAGCCACGGCCTCGGCGGGAACACCAGCGGAATGTGGCGGACGGGCCGCCAGGGCCGCCGCCAGTTTCTCCACCGCCTGCTCCAGCCGGGCTGCTGCTTCGCCTACGCTCTCGCTCATGCTGCCGCCCTTGCTCGCGCCATGCCATTCATTGTCAGAGGCTTTACGCGGCGGGCGCCGCCAGGGTCAACGCTGCGCGCTGGCCAAAGGGGGCGCCGCTGTCTCGGAAACCTATTGGAAGAGTTGCATGAACGCGGTCTGGCCGCCAGCGATGCGGGGAGTGGTGGTGCGAAGCGCGACGCAGGTGGCGCTGGCGCTGCGAGCGGCACAGGCGCTTGGCCGGGCGGAGGCGCTTCCCCTGCTCTCCCCACCCGGGGCGGCGCGCTGGCTGGGGCCGCGCCTGTTCCTGGCCATGGTGGCCGAAGGTGCCCGGCAGGCGGCGGCTGGCGGGCGCCTCCCCGGGCCGCTGCCGGTGCTGGACTGCCGCACGGCCCCGGGCCTCGCCCTTGCCGCGCTGCGAGCCGGCCTCCCCGTCGTGGTGCTGGAGCCGGACTGTCCCGCCTTCGCGGCGGTGGAGGCCGTCGCCGGGACGCTGAACGCCGCTGTCTGGCCCTCGCCGCCCCCCGCACTCGACCTTGGGCCTGGCCGGGCGGAGACCGCCCGCACACATCTCCGTTTGGCCCGGTGGCTGGGGGCGGAAGAAGCCGGGGGGTGATGGTGACAGCACGGTAAGCCTCGGCTAAAGCCCGAGCACCGCGCCGATACGGAAGGAACCACCATGAAGCTCACGCGCCGCGTGAAGGAAATCCTCTCCTGGTATGAGAGCGACAATCCGGGCACCAAGGCGAACCTCGCCCGCATCCTGATGGAGGGCAAGCTCGGTGGCACCGGGCGGCTGGTGATCCTGCCGGTGGACCAGGGCTTCGAGCACGGCCCGGCCCGCAGCTTTGCCCCGAACCCCGCCGCCTATGACCCGCGCTACCACTTCGAGCTGGCGATCGAGGCGGGCCTCTCCGCCTATGCCGCGCCGCTCGGCATGATCGAGGCAGGTGCCGCCACCTATGCCGGCGCCATCCCGACCATCCTGAAGGTGAACAGCTCCAACAGCCTGTCCACCACCAAGGACCAGGCCGTGACGGGCACCGTCTCCGACGCGCTGCGCCTCGGCTGCTCGGCCATCGGCTTCACCATCTATCCGGGCTCCGAATACCAGTTCGAGATGATGGAAGAGCTGCGCGAGCTGGCCGAGGAGGCCAAGGCGGCCGGCCTCGCCGTCGTCGTGTGGTCCTACCCGCGCGGCCCGAACCTGGACAAGACGGCCGAGACGGCTCTCGACATCTGCGCCTATGCCGCGCACATGGCCGCCCTGCTCGGCGCCCACATCATCAAGGTGAAGCCGCCGACCGAGGCGATCTCGCTCGACGCCGCCAAGAAGACCTACGAGAAGAGCCCGGTCCCCGAGATCGGCACCCTCGCGGGCCGCATCAAGCACATCACGCAGGCCTGTTTCGGCGGCCGCCGCATCGTCGTGTTCTCGGGCGGCGAGGCCGGCACGGCGGAGTCCATCGTCGAGATGGCGAAGGGCATCCATGCCGGCGGCGGCAACGGCTCGATCATCGGCCGCAACACCTTCCAGCGCCCGAAGGAAGAGGCGCTGAAGCTGCTGTCCGACATCATCGCCGTCTACAAGTCGTCCAACTGATGGCTGCGTCCGCCACGGCGGATGCGCAAGGCGGCAGCGGGGAAACCCGCTGCCGCCTCTACCTGATCACGCCCCCTGCCCTGGACCCGACGCGGTTCGCCGAGGATCTGGCGAGGGCGCTGGATGCAGGCGACGTCGCCGCCCTGCAGCTCCGCCTCAAGGATATCGACGACGACGCGCTGCGCCGCGCGATCGACGTGCTGCGCCCCGTCGCGCAGTCCCGCGACGTTGCCTTCCTTCTGAACGACCGCGCCGATCTCGCCGTGCAGACCGGGTGCGACGGCGCCCATCTCGGCCAGACCGACGGCGACCATGCCGCCGCCCGCAAGCTGCTGGGGCCGGACCGCACCCTCGGCATCACCTGCCATGGCAGCCGCCACCTGGCGATGGAAGCGGGCGAGGTCGGGGCCGACTATGTCGCCTTCGGCGCGTTCTTTCCGACCGCCACCAAGACCGTCGAGCACAAGGCCGAGGTCGAACTACTGGAATGGTGGTCCGAGATGTTCGAACTGCCCTGCGTCGCCATCGGCGGCATCACGGCGGCCAATTGCGCGCCGCTGGTCCGGGCGGGGGCCGATTTCCTGGCCGTGGTGGGGGCGGTCTGGAACCATCCTGAAGGTCCTGCCGCCGGTGTGCGCGCCATGGACGCGGCGATCGCCGCCGCCTGAGCGGCACTCACGGCCGGCGCGGCACCGCTTCGCCCGTCACGGGGCAGCCGGGAGGGTCGGGCAGCCGCGCGATGCGGGCGCGAAGTTCCGCCGCCTGCCCCACCATCGCACGCTGCTGGTCCGGCTTCTGCCCGATGGGATAGGCGCCCACCACCAGAAGATCCTCGCTGGCCTCCAGGCGCTGATGGCCGGTGCCGGCAGGCAGCATCGCCACGTCCCCGGCTTCCAGGGTGAAATCCTGCCCCGCTTCGCCGCCTAGCCGCACCGTCACCCGCCCGCGGACAACGGCCAGCGCCTCGTGCGCGGTGGTGTGGAAGTGGACATAGGGGAAGATGCCGTCGCGCCAGGCTGGCGGCCAGCCATTGCGGGCGAACAGGGCTTCGGCGGCCGCCGGTTCGCCCGGCGGCACGACGGCCCGGTAAAGCCGGACCGGCAGGCGCGGGTTATTGGGGGCATCCGGCTGATTCGTCAGCCAGACATTCTCTGGTTGCAAAACGAATCTCCTTGCAAAGTTCGGTTGGCAAACGGCCAGGCACGAGGCGCGGTTTCCCTCAAGCCTGCGCTAGGCCCCCAGGTGCAGCACCGGCCCGCCTGCCGCCTCAGCATCGGCGGCGTCATGCGTCACCAGCAGCACGGGGAGGCCGCGCGCGGTGGCATGGTCCAGCACAAAGCGGCGGAAACGGCCGCGCAGCGCAGCGTCCAGCCGGCCGAAGGGTTCGTCCAGCAGCAGGGCGCGCGGCTCGGCGAGGAGCACCCGCATCAGCGCCACCCGCGCCCGCTGGCCGCCGGAAAGGCTGGCCGGATCGCGCTCCGCGAAGCCCGGCATTTCCGCCTCCGCCAGCGCGGCGGCGATGCGCGCCCGGCGCTCGGCGCGCGGCAGGCCGGACCGCAGCCCGAAGCCGAGATTGCCGCCCACCGAAAGATGCGGGAACAGCAGGTCGTCCTGGAACAGGATGCCCAGGCGGCGGCGCTCCGGCGGCAGGCGGGTGAGGTCCGCGCCGTCGAGGCTGGCACGCCCCTGCCCTGTCAGGGCCGGGTCGAGCGTGCCGCAGAGCCAGGCCAGCAGGCTCGACTTGCCGCAGCCGCTCGGCCCCATCAGCGTCAACACCTGCCCTGGCGCGACATCCAGGGAGAGTGGCGGGAAGAGCGCGCGGCCGCGCGACCGCAGCGCCACGTTGCGCAAGGCCAGCCCTCTCACGCGGCGCGCAGCCCGGCGCGGTGCCGCCAAAGCCAGCGCGGCAACAGCAGCGCCAGCGCGTAGCAGGCCAGGGGAATCGCCGCCTGCAGCGTGGCGAAGACGCCGAGCACCCGGCGATCGCCGCCCGAGGCCAGGGCCAGCGCCTCGGTGGTCAGCGTGGCGTAGCGGCCCCCGCCGGCGAAGAGCGTGGCGAGATATTGCCCGACGCTGACGGCGATCCCGGCCGCCCCTGCCGCCAGCAGGGGGCGCAGCAGCATCGGCAGCTTCACCGCCCAGAGCACGCGCAGCGGCCCCGCCCCCAGCGCCGCCGCGCTGCGCGCCAGCCGCGGGTCAAGTGCCGCCCAGGGCGCCGCCAGCACCAGCAGGACATAGGGCAGCACGAAGACCAGATGCGCCCAGAGCACCGCTGCAAAACCGTCATCCAGTCCGAGTTGCAGCAGCATGACCTGCACCCCGAAGAGAAAGCCGGTCTGCGGCAGCAGCAGCGGCAGGTAGCTCAGGCCGAGCAGCCAGGGCCAGGCGGCGCGGCCATGGCGCGCCACTGCCTCCAGCGCCGCCACCGCCAGGGCAATGGCCAGCGCCGTGGCCGGCAGCGCGACCTGCAGGGTGGCCCCCGCCAGGGCCCACAGCCCCTCACGCTGCGCCGCCCAGGTGGCAAGGTCCAGCCGGCGGGGCCAGAGGTCTGGGAAGCGCCACGGTCCGGCCAGCGACCACAGCAGCACCGCGCCGAGGCTGCCCAGCGCCAGCAGAAGCAGGATGGGCAGCAGCAGCCCGCCGATCCGGACGAGCGCGGAACCGAGTGTCCGCCCGGAAGCGGCCCAGCCGCGCCCGGCCCGTCCCGCCAGCCAGGCCGCGCCCTCCCAGAAGGCGATGGCGACCAGCGTCAGGCCCAGCAGCAGGGTGGCGGCCGCGGCGGCTGGAAAGGTCATGGCGAGATCCCGGTCCAGGAACCAGCGCACCGGCAGCACCGCCAGCGGCGGCGGGCTGCCTGGCCCGAGCAGCAGCGCCATCTCCACCGAGCCCAGCGAGTAGGCCAGCACGGCGTAGAGCGGCAGCCGGATCTGCCGGTAGACCAGCGGGAACACCACCTTCAGCCAGGCAATGGGGGCCGGCTGGCCGAGGAGGCGGGCGGTGGCCATCAGCCGCGCGGCGGGAAGCTGGTTCAGCGCCGCGAGGCTCATCAGCAGCAGCCAGGGAGCCTCCTTCAGCGCCAGGCCCAGCAGCAGCGCCAGGCCCCAGGAATCGTTCACCGTGGCAAGGTCCGGTGGCCGGTCGAAGCCTAGCGAAGGGGCGAGCAGACGGGCCAGCAGGCCGCTCGGCGCCGCCAGCGCCAGGAAGCCAAGGCCCATCGCCAGATGGGGCGTGGCCAGCAGCGGCGCGAGCCAGAGTTGCGCCCGCCGGAACAGCGGCCGGTCATGGAAGGCGGCGCAGAAGAGCGCAACGGCCAGCAGCGAGAGGGCCGTGGCGCCGAGGCCGCTAACCAGCGTCAGGCGCAGCGCCGTGGTGAGGCCGGGCTCAGCCAGCAGGCGGCGCCAGGGGCCGAGGCTCCACCCTGCCGCGCCCAGCGCCGGCAGATGGCCGAAGGCGGGCAATAGCGTTCCCGCCAGCCCGGCCAGCATCGGCAGCAACACAGCGCCGACCAGCAGCAGCACGGGCAGACAGGCGGGCAGCCGCACCTTTCAGGGACCGCTCCCGGCGGTGCGGCGTTCCCATTCGGCCGTGAGGCGTGTCATCCAGCTCGGATGCGGCTCCGGCAGTGGCTTGCCGAGTTGCTCGGCCGTCATCATGCCCGGCAGGTGCGGCAGGTCCTCAAAGCGCTGCCGGTCGCCCGGCTTCAGGCGGCTCAGATCGAGCACGGTAGGGCTGCCCAGCTTGCGGGGGTCCGCCGCCTCGGCCTGCGCCTCGGGCGAGAGCAGGAAGTCCGCCACCACCATGGCCGCCTCCGGCTGCGCCGCGTTGAAGGGAATGCCGATGAAGGAGCAGTTGCCGATGGTGCCACCCGCCAGCACGTAGCTGCGGGTGGCTTCCGGCAGGAGGCCGTCGGCAATGGCTGCCGCCGCCTCGGCGGGGTTGAACGAGATCATCAGGTCGATCTCGCCATCGTTCAGCAGGTTGCGCTGTGCCGGGCCGCTCTCGGGGAAGGTTCGCCCCTGCCGCCAGAGATGCGGCCGCAGCGCGCGGTACCATTCCCAGAGCGGCGCAGTGAGCAGGGTGAAGTTGGCCTCCGTCGCCGGACGGGCCAGGGCGGCGGGGTCCGGCGCCATCTCGTAGAGCGCCTGCTTGAGAAAGGTGGCGCCGAGGAAGTCCCGCGCATTGGGATGGGTGAGCCGGCCAGGATGGGCGCGCGCCCAGTCGGCCATGGCAAGCATCGTGCGCGGCGGATCCGGCAGGCGGGCGCTGTCATGGATGAAGACCACCTGCGCCATCCGCCAGGGTGCCGCAAACCCTTCCACCGGCACGGTGAAGTCGGTGATGGTGGCCGGTTTGCCCGCCGTGTCCACCAGGGCGAAATTCGGCAATTCATCCGTGATTCGGCGAAGCAGGCCCTGCTGCTTCATCGCCAGGAAGTTCGGGCCGTTGATCCAGACGAGGTCCACCGCGCCGCCCGAGCTCTGCCCGGCGGCCCGCTCGGCCACCACCCGTGCCACCGCCTCGGCGGTGTCGCGCAGGCGGATATGGCGCAGCCGGATGCGGTGCAGCGCCTCCATCCGGCCGGCGGCCCAGGCGATGAAGGCGTTGGTGCGCGCATCTCCCGCCCAGGCATGGAAATTCACCGATTGGCCGGCGGCGCGGCGCAGCAGCCGCTCCCATGGCGTGGCGGCGGGGATTTCCTCCTTCGGCGGGGTGCTGGGCACATCGGTCGCATTGGCGGCTTTCGCGGGGGCCGCGCGCAGGGAGACAGCGAGGCCGGCAAGGGCCGGCGCGAGGCTGCGGCGCGGCAGCCTCATGCCACCACCGCCCGGCGCGCCTGCCGCGCTGCCCGTGCCGCCGCGACCCGTTCCGCCAGGACCTCCTCGTGAAAGCGGTCACAGCCGATGCAGAGATTGGCATAAGGCCGTCCCTGCGGAGTTAATGTGTGCGATTTCGCAATGAAATCTTCTTTTGTCCAGCCATCGGCCAGACCCATCTGCTCCGGCTCGCCGCGGCTGATAGCCGCATAGGCAGGGTCGTCCCGCAAGCTGTCGAGGATTTCGAGCAACGGCTCCTCGGTCAGGTTGCCGAGGGGCATCCGCGTTTTCAGGCAGCAGGGATAGACGGAGCCGTCCGGCTCGATGGAGACCTCCGCCCCCGCCTCGCCATGGCGCAGGAAGTTCAGCCCGCCGGACCAGCGGTTGCAGAAATTGTCCTCCAGAGTGGCGGTGGAGAGGCCGTTCTCCCAGGCGCGGCCACGCGGCCAGAGCTTGCCGATCCAGCTCTCCGGCGTCGCGCCGAAGAAGGAGAAGACCGGCCCCTCCTCCTCCAGCGCCTTGCGATTCTGCACGGCGATTCCGGCGGGGCGCATGCCTGCCGCCTGCATCATCGCCGAAAGCCGCTGGCGCCAGGCCTCCTGCCGCGCGGCGCCCTCCATGCCGACATGCAAGTCGTCCAGCCCCGCCACCGAGATCATCCAGACGCCGCGCGCCAGCAGTTCCTCCACGATGGCCGGGGTCAGCAGATCGCCGGTGGTCTGCACCACCACCTTCACCCCGCCCTGCCCGGCATAGCGCGCCCGCAGCCCTTCCAGGACCGGATAGGTCACGCGCTGCCGCACCCGGTCGAGCAGCGCCTCTCCACCGGCCAGGATGACGCGGGCGGGCCGCTCCGGCCGCGTGCCATCCTCCGCGGGGGTGTCGCGCCAGGTCAGGCGCGGCGGCAGGTTCTCCAGCACCAGGCGGCTGTTGCGCTCGGCCTCGGCCACCACCGCCTCCAGCGCCTCCCGCACATAGGGGCGAAAGCGCGCCTCGTAGCAGTGGCGGCACTTGCGGTGGCAGGCCCAGCAGGCCACCCAGTAGATCGATTCCATGGGGCTCCTCGCGGCGGGCGGTGACGGGGATGTAGGGTGGCGGGCCGCCGCCGCAGCGCCCCCGCGCCGATCACGTTCCGCAGGAGGGTGTGGCGCGCGCCAGGCCGTTGAACAGGTCCAGCATCCGCTCCCGCCATTCGGTCACGGGGTCATCCGGCTCCAGCAGCACCAACGGCGAGACAACTCGCGCCCACTGGAATCCGCCGAACACCGCGTAGTCGCCATAGGCCGGTGTCTCGCCGCCCAGAAAGGGCTGTTCCCGCAGCGTGGCGCGCAGTGGCTCCAGCACGGCGCGGAAGGCCGGCAGGCGGACCTCGCGCTCCTCTGTCACCTTCTCCAGGCGCATGCCGAAGCGCGCCTCGCGGCTGGAGCGGAAATAGGCCTGCTGGCCCTCCTCCAGCCATTGCGGTATGTCGCTGACGATCAGCCGGGCAAGCTGGGCGTTCAGCACCGCATCCGCCCAGGCTGCGATGAAGCGGCTGGCAGCCGGGGTGCCGGGAAACAGGGAGGGGCGATCAGGATAGGCCCGCTCCAGGTATTCGGCGATGGCCCAGGAGTCGAAGACCACCCGCTCGTCATCCCGCAGCACCGGCACCTTGGCCTGGCCGGAGAAGGCGATGCGCTCCACCTCGGTGAAGCGCCAGGGCTCGCATTCCGCCTCCAGCCCCTTGTGCGCCAGCGCCATGCGGGAGCGCCAGCAATACGGACTGAAGCGACGGGCCGGATCGCTGCCGGCCAGTTCGTAGAGCACCCGCGCCATGGCGTCAGAGGCTCCAGCCGATGTTGACGGCCGCCAATGGGCAGGGCATCCCCGCCTCCTGCGGGCAGATGGTGACCTCGCGCCCGCCCGGGGCGATCCACCTGTAAGGTTCGATCATGGCAGCATCTCCCTTGGCCCGCCCGGCGGATCCACTCCGCGGGTCTGCCCAGACGCTAAGGCGCAGCATGCGGCGCCACAAGGCAGGGCGGGCGGGGCATTGCCAGGGCAGCGGCAGCATCGCTGCGGTGTATATGTCAGATTCCGTGCAAGTCTTCAGTAGCCGGACTATCTTGAAGATCGAAAATAGGTGCAGCTTAATCTTTCCTGTTAGGGTGCAAGGAATGCAACACCGGGCGCAGGTCAGCTGCGGAGCGTAATGGCGACAATCCTGATCCTGGACGACAGGACGACCAACCGGCACATCTTCTCGCGGCTCGCCCAGTCCCTGGAAGGGGACATCCAGGTAGAGACATTCGGCGACCCGGCGCTCGCGCTGAACTGGGTCCGGGAGCATGGCGCCGACCTCGTCGTCACCGATTTCCGCATGCCCGGCATGGACGGCGCCGAGTTCACGCGCCGGCTCCGCGCCCTGCAGAACGATCCCGCCGCGGCGGATATCCCGGTCATCGTCATCACCGCCTATAATGACCGCTCCTACCGGCTGCAGGCCCTGGAGGCCGGCGCGACGGACTTCCTCCTGAGCCCGGTGGACCACACCGAGTTCCTGACCCGGGCGCGCAACCTGCTGCGGATGCGTCAGCAGCAGCAGATCATCCAGCGCCGCGCCGCCTCCCTTCAGCAGGAGCTGGAGGACACCACCCGCTCAAGTGAGGAGCAGCTGCGGGACAGCCGCCAGGCGCTGGCGCAGGTGATCGACACCGTGCCCGCCCTGATCACCGCCGCCGACCGGCAGGGGCGCTGCGTCTTCGTCAATGCCCTGCAGGCCCGCTTCGCAGGCGCCACTCCCGAGGCTCTGGTCGGGCACGACGTGTCGCTGCTCTTCGGGCCAGAGCGGGCAGCGCATTACCGCGCGCTGGACCGGCTGGTGTTTCGCAGCGGCGAGGCGCTTCCGGAGCGCGAGGAGGAGGCGACCGGACCTGACGGCACCCCCCGCAGCTTCCTCACCAGCAAGGCGCCGCTGCGGAACGGACGGGGCGAGATGGTGGCGGTGCTGACCACCGCGATCGACATCACCGAGCGCAAGCAGGCGGAGCGGCGCCTCGGCTACATGGTGCAGCACGACGCATTGACGGGCCTGCCCAACCGCATCGGCCTCGACGAGCGGCTCCGCCGCGAGCTGGCGCGCGGCCGGCGCGGCGACAACTTCTTCGCCCTGCTGCTGTTCGACCTGGACCGGTTCAAGGCGGTCAACGACGCGTTGGGCCACCATATGGGCGACGCATTGCTGCGGAGCGTGACGCAGCGGCTGCTGCAGGCGCTGCAGCCGGGCGAGACCCTGGCGCGGCTGGGCGGTGACGAGTTCGCCATCCTGCAGACCGAGATCGCCGACCCAGAACAGGCCGTGGAGCTGTCCCAGCGGGTGATCGCCGCCCTCACCGCGCCCTTCCTCTGCGAAGGCCACAATCTCTCGGTCAGCGCCAGCCTCGGCATTACCCTGCATCCGCGCGACGGAGCCGAGGCGGACGAACTGCTGCGCAACGCCGATCTGGCGATGTACCGGGCCAAGGCCGAGGGCCGGAGCACCTGGCGCTTCTTCGCCGCGCCGATGGAGGCGCATGCGCGGCAGGTCATGGAGATCGAGGCCGACCTTCGCCAGGCCCTCGCACGGGACGAACTGGTGCTGCACTACCAGCCCCAGGTGGACCTGTGCAGCGGCCGCATCGTCGGTGCCGAGGCGCTGCTGCGCTGGTACCGGCGTGGCACGCTGGTGACACCCGGCGCCTTCCTGGCGGTGGCGGAGGAGACGGGGCTGATCGGCCCCATCAACGAATGGGTGGTGCGGGAGGCCTGCCGGCAGGCGGCTGCCTGGTGCACCGCCGGCCTGCCGCGCCTGCGCATGGGCGTCAACTTGTCGCCAGTGCAGTTCCGCCATCAAGACGTCCCTGCCATGGTGCTCGCCGCCCTGGAAGCGAGCGGACTGGACCCCAGGCTGCTGGAGCTGGAGCTCACGGAGGGCATCCTGATGAACCAGGGAGAGGAAATGGCGGCGACCCTCCAGAGCCTGCGGGACCGTGGCGTTCACCTTTCGGTGGATGATTTCGGCACCGGCTACTCCTCCTTTAACTACGTGAAGAACTTCCCGGTGGACCGGCTGAAGATCGACCAGTCCTTCGTCGGCGGCATGACCGAGGAGCCCAACAGCGCCGCCATCGTCCGCACCATCATCGAGCTGGCGCATACGCTCGGTCTGCAGGTCGTGGCGGAGGGGGTGGAAACGGAGGCGCAGCTTGAGGCGCTGCGCGCCGAGGGCTGCGACGAGGTCCAGGGCTATTACTTCAGCCGCCCTGTGCCTGCGGACGCCTTCGCCCGGCTGGTGCGGGCCGGACTGGTTCCGGCGACATCACTGGCGGCACCCCACCCCGAGGCGTGAGGGGGCAATGAGCGGCCCCCTCGGGGCGACGCAGCCACGCAGCTGGCTGGCATGGCTTGCGGGCCGGCTGCGTAACAGGCCGGACAGTGAGCACGAGATGAGCTTCAACCGGCTCGTCTTCGCGCTGATCATCGTGCTTGCGCTGCTGGCCGGCGATTCACCGAGCGCCAGCACCTCGCTGTTCTGGATGGCGGTCTTCATCGCGCTCGCCTTCGCGGTGCTGGCCCATATCTTCATTGTGCCCGCCACCTGCCTGCGGCGCCGGCTGGCGGCGCTGCTGCTCGACTGCGGCTTCCTGTCCTGGCAGTTGCACCTGGGTGGCGAGCCAGCAGCGGCCTTCTTCCCCATCTACCTGTGGGTGGTGTTCGGCAACGGCTTCCGTTTCGGCCTGCGCTGGCTGCGGCTGGCGATGTTGGCCGCGCTGGCGGGCTTTGGCGCAGTCATCGCCACCACGCCCTTCTGGACCGCGCAGCTCCACCTGGCGATCGGCCTTTGGTTCGGCCTGCTGCTGCTGCCGCTCTATGCCGGCACCCTGATCAACAAGCTCTCGCAGGCGCGGCAGCAGGCCGAGGCGGCCAATGAAGCCAAGTCGCTGTTCCTCGCCAGCGTTAGCCACGAACTGCGCACACCTCTGAATGCCATCATCGGCATGGGTGGCCTGCTGCGCGAGACCAAGCTCGACCCTGACCAGGGAGACATGCTGCGGACCATCGACACTGCGGCGCGGGCCCTGCTGTCGCTGATCGAGGACATCCTGAGCCTCTCGCGCATCGAGGCGGGGCGGATGCCGATCACCAGCGCCGCCTTCGAGGTTGGCGAGCTGTTGACCGAGCTGCGCGCGCTGCTGGCCGCAGAATGCCGCGCCAAGGGGCTGCGCTTCTCGCTGCACATGACGCCGCGCACGCCGCTGCGGCTGGTGGGCGACCGGCGCCATCTCCTGGAAGTCCTGCTCAACCTCGCCGGGAATGCCGTGAAGTTCACAACCGAGGGTGGCATCACGGTGGCGCTGGACGTGGTCCCTGCCGAAGGGCGGGAAGGCCGGCTGCAACTCCTGGCAGAGGTTTCCGACACCGGCATTGGTATCGCCCCCGAGGCGCAGCAGCGTATCTTCGAGGCCTTCACCCAGGCGGACTCCACAATCATCAACCGCTTCGGCGGCACCGGCCTGGGCTTGACCATCTGTCGCCGGCTGGTGCGGCTGATGGGAGGCGAGATTGAAGTGGTGTCGGCGCCCGGCACCGGCAGCACCTTTCGATTCAATGTGCCGGTCGCGCCGGCGGAGGATGCGGAGGCGCCGGAGCCAGCCCTGCCCAAGGGGCTGGGCGTGGTGCTGCTGCGCCTTGAACCGGCAATCGCCGAGTCGCTGAGTGTGCGGCTGGCCTCGCTCGGCGTTAAAGCGCAGGAGGCCGAGAACGCGGCCCGCGCCGCCGACCTCCTGGGCGAGAGCGAGCGACTGGAGGGGCCGCCTCCGTTGCTGATCGCCTCCGCCAACGGTGCCCTGCCTTCCGGCCTCGATACCAGCCGTTGCCTGCGCCTCGATGCCACCGCCACGGAAAGCCTGCCGCCCGAGCTCCGGCGGCGGGACTGTGCGCTGCGGCTCCCGCCCCAGGCGAGCGCCACGACCCTGGCGAAGGCCCTGCGGCTCGCGCTCGCCCTGGCGCCCCGCCGCGCCGAAGCCGGCGCGGAGGTGGGAAAGGCGGCGCCTGCGGCGGCCCGGCCCTCGCGCCGGCTCCGCGTGCTGGTTGCCGATGACAGCCCGGTGAACCGCCGGGTCTTCGCCCGCATCCTGGAGCACGGCGGCCATACTGCCGTGCTGGCCGAGGATGGCGATGCGGCGCTGGATATCCTGGAGACTGAGGCCGACCGCCTCGACCTTGTCCTGATGGACGTGAACATGCCCCGGACGGACGGGCTTGAGGCGACCAAGCTGTTCCGTGTCATGGCGTTGGGGCAGCCGCACCTGCCGATCCTGGCGCTGACGGCGGACGCCACCGGGGAGACGGCGGCGCGCTGCATGGCCGCCGGGATGGACGGCCACATCACCAAGCCCGTGCAGCCCGAGGCCCTGCTGGAGCTGGTGGAGCAGCGTGCACGTGCGGCACTGCCGGGCACGGAAGTCGTGCGGGCAGTGCCGCAGGAGCGCTCGGTAGTCACGGAGATGGCCGCCCATCCGCGCTACCGCCCCGCCACCCCGCTGGTGGACCCGCAGATGGTGGACAACCTGCGACAGCTGGGCGGGGACGCCTTCGTGCAGAGCCTGGCAGAGGATTTTCTCGCCGACGCCCAGGAGCTGGTGGAGTCCATCGCCGCGGCGGCCCGCGCGGGAGACACCCACCGATTCCGCTCCGAGGTACATGCCCTGCACAGCAGCGCGGCCAATCTGGGCGCGGTGGGCCTGATGCGCCTCTGCGGGGAGTGGCGCACGCTGGACCGGGAGGCCATGCGGAGGGAGGGCACCGCCCTGGGTGAACGAGGACGGGAAGCCCTCGCGCGGACCCGCGATGCCCTTCTCGGGACTCCGCTGCCGAGCTGAGCGTTTCAGCCGGCACGCGCCCCTTTACTCCGCAGCCTGCGCGAAACCCGGCGAGGCAAGTCCGGCCAGCCGACGGTCCTGCGCCGCCACCAGCCGGCCCATCTTCTTCAGGTCGGCCTCGGTAAGGTTCATCGCGGCGTCAGCCCACAGCTCCACCACGTCGCGCAGCTCCTCCAGCGTCACCGGATTCACCCGGCGGCGGGCCCGCAGCGTGGCGAGATGCGCGTTGTGCTTGCGGCTGTGGCGGGCGATGTAGTCCCGGGCGGCCGCCTCGCCGTCGCCATCCTCCGCCAGCACGTCCACCACGCCGATGGCATGCAGTTCCTCGGCGGTGTAGATGCGGCCGGACAGGATCAGCTCCTCGGCCCGCCGGCGGTCCAGCCGGCGGGAGAGAAAGCTGTAGGCGCCCATGCCGGGGAACATGTTGAAAAGGATCTCCGGCAGGCCGATCTTGGCGCTGCGCTCGGCGATGATCAGGTCAAAGGACAGGGCGTGCTCGAAACCGCCCCCCAGCGCATCACCCTGGACCAGCGCCATCGTCACGATGGGCAGGCCAAAGGCGATGGTGTTGCGGTAGATCGCCTCCACCGCGATGTGGCCGTAGCGCACGAGAGAGGCGTGGTCCCGCGAGCGGATGCGCTCGGCAAAGTGGGCGAGGTCGCCACCAAGATTATAGATGCCCGGCACCGCCGAAGCCATTACAAACCAGTCCACTGGCCGCTGTGCGCCTTCGCCCTGGCCGGCGAACATCTCAACCATGGCGTGCTGCATGCGGTGCACGTCCTGCATCAACTCCAGGGTGTAGCTGGGCTTGCCCTCCGGGCGCATCACGCACCAGGCGGTCCGGCTGCTTTCCTCCACGTTTAGCTCAAGATTCCGTGTGAACGGTGCGGGGGAGAGCGGCGCGGTGCCGTGAAGGCTGGCCTCGCCGGCCAGGGAAGTGCGGGCAACGGACTGGGAAGGATTGGAAAGGAACATAAGGATTCTCCGCATGCGACCCGCCCGCCCGCCGACGATCGGAGAGCGCTCTCGGCGGATTTCGCATCTCAATCCTAAATGTCCTGATGCGGCGGACCATCGCTATCGCAAAACGTTCGTCCGATTCTGCGGGCGGCGGCGACACGGAGAAGGATCCGCTCCGCGGAGTGTTGGACAAGCGGGCGAAACTCCGCCCCCGCGGTCACGTTCCACGAGCAGATGTCCCGCACCCTTCAGGTCAAGATGTCGTCGATCGAGAATGATCTGCTCGCCTGTCTTCCAGACCTGCGCGCCTATGCCCGGTCCCTCACCCGCAACAGGCATGATGCGGATGACTTGGTTCAGGATGCGATCGTGCGGATGCTGAACTCCGCCGACCGCTACCAGCCAGGCACCAACTTCAAAGCCTGGGCCTTCACGATCCTGCGGAACCGTTTCCTTAACGAGTTCGTGGCGAAGCGCCGCCTGACGCGAGAGATGGACGAAGGGGAGATGGAGCGCGTCCCGGTTTCTGCGCGCCAGGAGGAAGGGCTAGAACTCTCTGATTTCCAACGCATCTTCCATCGCTTGCCGGAGGATCACCGTTCAATCCTCACACTGATCGCCGGCTCCGGATTGCCCTATGAGGACGTGGCGCGGGTACTGAACTGTGCCGTGGGCACGGTGAAAAGCCGGGTCCACCGCGCCCGGACGGCCCTCTTCGCCCTGCTCCAGGAAGAGCAGTCAAGTGAACCGGTCAGCCCCCACCGTTTCCATCGCAGCACCAGCGGCGCTGACAACCGGCAGCGCCTCGCTAGCTAGGCGCTGCCCCTCGCAGGAGCCTCGCCAGAGGATGGCTTTTGGCGCCGCGCGGCGGGCTAAAACCCGTCGCGCGATCCATAGGGCGACGGGCCGTAATAGCCCCTCACCTTTTCACCCCAGGCCGCGTCCGACCAGTCCACCGTCTCCTCACGCTGGAAAGAGGGCGCGTTCCTCAACTGCTCCTCCGTGACATCCACGACATAGCCGCCCAGGCCGATATCATATCTCAGCTTGTTCCAAGGCAGCGGGTAGTGCGAGCTTCCGATGCCCAGGAAGCCGCCGAAGGACAGCACGGCGTACTCGACCGTACCGCTGACCTTGTCGATCATCAGGGTCTCGATGGAGCCGAGCCGGTTGCCTGACGGGTCATAAACCGCCGTACCCTCCACCCGGTCAGACCCGATGAGGTGGGATGTCTCGCGACGGGGGATCTCGTCTCCGCTGGCTGACATGGGTTCCGACATTGCCGTTTCTCGTCTCTCGCTGCGTCTTTGCGATCCATAACCGCGCAACGCCTTCGGAGTTCCGTCGCCCGCCTGCAACCCTCGCCCCCTCCCCGGTTTTCCCTGCTGAGCTTGAGCGGCTCATGCCTTGCAGAAGGAAGCTCCGAGGATGTCCGACACGCACAACCACCCGCCACGGGAACGCGCCATAGAGCCGCCGCTGGGACCGCATTCCGCCCCCATGCCGGAGAAGCCACTGGACGCAACCCCAGCGAGGCAGGGCCGAACAACCGGCCGTGTGCGCTGGGTCCTGCTCATCTCCGTCGTGCTGGTGATCCTGGCTTTCGCCATCGCCTGGGTGGTGGCGGTCTGACACCATGGATAAGCCATTGCGCAAGATAACGGGAACTTGGGCTGAACTGGCCGGTTGTAGCTAAGCCTGGCCCTCGCGGCGCCGGGCTGCTGACAATCAGGCCGGGCCGGGAAAAACCCGCCGGGCGGGCAAAGAAGGAACCCGAGAGATGTCCTCAATCCGAACAGGCAGTGGCAAGCAGGGCTTTGCCTCCATGGACCAGGCCAAACAGCGTGACATCGCTTCCAAGGGCGGGCAGAGCGTCCCGGCGGCGAAGCGCAGCTTCGCGCAAGACCCTGCCCTCGCCGCCGAGGCAGGTCGCAAGGGCGGACAGGCCGTGCAGGCGAGTGACCGTTCCTTTTCACGGGACCGCAACCTGGCGGCCGCGGCCGGCCGCAAGGGTGGCCAGGCGACTCACAGCAAGAACGCGCGCAACCAGGGCGAGTCCACGTCCTGAACGACCCGAGCCGGGCCGGCCGCGGCGTTGCGCCGGCCCGTACCCCGTCCAACACTGGAGACCATCGTGCCCACCAAGCCTCTTCCGCAGCTTCTTCACCGCTCTTCCGCCGAATCTGCCTCCCACGCGTTGCGCGCGGCGCTGGCGGAGCGGCTGGCTGGACGCATGGGCCCGCAGGGCGACGTCCGCGGTGCGACCAGGCTGGCGATGGAGGCACTTGCGGCGCTGCCCGGGGCGGCTCCGCGGAAACTGCATGGCGCCGCCTGACCTCAGCGCCCGTCATCATTCCCGGCTCGCCAGGGAGGCTCCGCCATGGCCGTCAACAATAGCGACATCACCCCACCCCGTCCGCCAAAGGGCACGACGCCGGGGCAGGCGCCGGACGCGGCCGCCAGCACGCGACGGGAGGAGCTGAGGCCGGAGGCGCCGCCGACCCAGCAGACGCCAACCGCCCCTGGTGCGCTGCCATCGGAGCCGGACCCCGAGCCGCCGGAGAACCCGCCTGCAGGCGATCCCAATCCGAAGCCGGTGCCGGCGGATGCCGGGAAGGAGTTTCCGCAGCACCATTACGCAAACTCCGAGCCGGAAGAGCCGCCGCCCTCGAACCGTCGCTGAGGCGAGGCACGGAGGCTGGAACGAAACGCAGGCACGGGCGTTTTCTGGCAGAAGCCTTCGCCCTCCGGGTGGAGATCAGGAATGCCAGGGAGAGCTTGTATGGACAGCGCCAGCATGGCGGAGCAACAGGTGGCCGAGGCGGATGGGCTGGACCCGGCCGCGCTGCGGAGCATCAGCGCCTACTTGCACGACAGCCATCGCGGCTATGACCAGGGCCGGCGCCTGACCGGCGACCGTTTCTTGCGCATCGAGTTCAGCGAGCTGGCCGAAAAGCGTGAGAAGATGGCCCAGGATGTTGACGCCCTGCTGCGCCAGAAGAACGTGGCGCCACAGAAAGGCGGCAGCACCCTCGGGGCGATGCACCGGGTCTATCTGGACCTCAAGGGCAGCCTGTTCGGGCAGGGGCGCCGTCGCGTGCTACGCGAGGTGGTGCGTGGCGAGGCAGCGCTCGAGGACGCCTATGACGAGGCATTGGGGGCCCCGGACCTTCCTGTCGAAGCGCGGCAGTTGCTACAGCGGCAGCATCGGCAGGTGAGGGCCACGCGGGACCGATACGCCGCCATGCTGGACGACGAAGACCAGGACATGCCGCCCGAAGTTCGCGGCAACGGTTTGATTGCCCGTTTCAACCGGCTGACGCAGCCAGTGACCAGCAACCCGATCCTCTCTGCCGTGGTGGTGACGGCTGTTTCGGTGCTCACGGCCCGCCTGCTGCGTGGCCGCGCTCCCCGCTAAGGGACGCGACATCATGAGAACGCAGCCGGAGGTGCTAACCCCCGGCTGCGATTGCCGCTCAGGCGGCTAGCAGGTGCAGTGAGAACAGCCCTTCGGGATCGGACCACAGCGCCTCTCCGCGCCAGCCCGCCTGCGCCGCCAGGGAAATGAAGGCTTCCGGAGCGCGCTTGTAGCTGTTCTCTGTGTGGATGGTCTCGCCGGCCTCGAAGTGGATCGGCACGCCCGCCACCGCGACTGATTGAGGCTGCCGGCTCTGCAGATGCATTTCAATACGGCTGTCCGTGGCGTTCCACACGGCGCGGTGCTCGAAACGGGCGGGATCGAACACCGCGGCGGCCTCGCGGTTCAGCCGGTGCAGCAGGTTGAGGTTGAAGGCCGCTGTGATGCCGGCCGCGTCGTCATAGGCCGGGACCAGCACCTCGGGCGACTTCGGCAAGTCCACGCCTACCAGGAAGCGCGCGCCCTCGCCCAGCGCCCCGCGCACCTTCCGCATGAAGCCCACACCGGCCCCAGGATCGAGATTGCCGATGGTCGAGCCAGGGAAGAAGCCCAGAACCGGCTTCGGCAACTCGGGAAGGGCGATGCCATCCATGAAGTCCCCGACCACCGGATGCAGGACCAGCTCAGGGAAGCGAGCGCGCAATGCCTCGGCCGTCGCGGCGACGGCACCTTCGGCGATGTCGAAGGGAACATAGACAGCCGGACGCTCAAGAGCATCCAGCAGCAGACTGGCCTTGGTCGGCGCCCCGGCACCGTATTCCACCACCGCCGCACCGGGACCGATGCGCTCCCGCAGCTCGGGGCCGATCTGGCGCAACAAGGCCAATTCCGTACGCGTCACATAGTATTCCGGCAGACGGGTGATGGCGTCAAAGAGGCGGCATCCTGTTTCATCATAGAGCAGGTGCGCGGGCAGTGTCTTGCGCGGAGCGCGCAGCCCGTTCAACGCCACCTCAGCAACGGCGGGGTCGAAGTGGCGCGTCGCAGCCATGCTGGCGGGCGCGATCGGGGAATTCATGCGGCTCAGCCCTCGTCGGCAAGGCGCAGGCCGGTGAACTGCCAGCGCCGGTCGGGGTGGAAGAAGTTGCGGTAAGTCAGGCGGGCATGATCGGGAGGCGTCGCGAGCGAACCGCCGCGCAGCACCATCGTGTTGATCATGAACTTGCCATTGTACTCGCCGACCGCACCCTCGGGCGGGCGGAAGCCGGGATAGGGACGGTAGGCGCTGCCGGTCCATTCCCAGACGAAGCGCCCGGCATCAGCAAGCTGGCCACGGCGAGCGGCGGTCTCCCACTCCTCCTCCGTCGGCAGGCGCTTGCCGGCCCAGCGGGCGAAGGCATCCGCCTCGTACCAGCTCACATGCCGCACCGGGGCGGCAGGATCGAGCGGGCGCATGCCGCCCGGCGTCATCTGCTGCCAGGCGCCGTCGTGCTGCTCGCCGGCACGTTCCCAATACATAGGCGCCTCCCAGCCATTCTGCTGTACCGCTGCCCAGCCTTCGGACATCCAGAGCAGCGGCTGGCGGTAACCGCCATCGGCGATGAAGGCACACCATTCGGCATTGCTCACGAGCTCACTGGCAATGCGGAACGGCGCCAGCAGCGCGTCGTGGCAGGGCCGCTCGTTGTCGAAGGCGAAGCCGGAATGCAGCGCGCCGATGCGCACGATGCCGCCTTCCACCGGGCGCATCACCGCATCCTCGCGCGAAGGGGCCGTCGGCTCCATCCAGCCTGGCGCCAATGCGGGGCGCAGGGGATTGAAGGAGAAGGCGTGCATGAGATCGGTGACCAGCAGTTCCTGATGCTGCTGCTCGTGCTGCAGGCCGAGTTCCACCAACTCCTCGACCGCCGCCGGCACTGGTTGCGCCAGCAGGCGCTCCATCGCTGCGTCCACATGGGCGCGATAGGCGCCCACCTCCGCTGCCGAGGGGCGCGTCAGCAGCCCGCGATAGGGCCGTGCGTGCCGTGGCCCCGCCTGCTCATAGTAGGAGTTGAAGAGATAGGCGAAGGCCGGGTCGAAGCGCTGATACTCCGGCAGGTGCGGCACCAGCAGGAACTGCTCGAAGAACCAGGTTGTGTGCGCGCGGTGCCACTTCGCCGGGCTGGCATCCGGCATGGACTGCACGCATTGATCCTCGGGGGAGAGGCTCGCGGCGAGTTCCTCGGTCCGCTCCCGGACCTGCCGCCATCGCCGGGCGAGGGTGATGGGCGGAGCTTCCTCCAGCCTCAGCATGGTTGCGACGCCGGGGTTGGGCCGGGGCAAGATCGCATCGGACGCTCCTTTTGGATCGTTTGCCTCTGTTTTCCGGAACGCCAGAGGAGCGGACCGGTTGCGCGGCCTGGTGCAGCTTACGGTACTCGCGCAACTTTGGCTGTCGCCCCGACGTTCGCCGGTCCAGAACCTGCTCCCCCCTTGTCCGAAAGCTCGGCGAAGAAGGACGCGATTCCCTTGCCTGGTGCCGCACTCCCCACCGCCATCTATCACCTGAACCCTTTGGCGGCCGGGCCGCTCGACACCTTCCCTGCCGAGTTCGAGCGCATCGCCGCGCTGGGCTTCGACAGCGTGGCCCTTGCCCCGCCTTTCGCACCCGGTGAGGACGGCGATCCGTTCCTCACACGCGACCACACGCTGCTGCACCCCGCGCTTGGTGGCGGCGAAGTGCTGCCAGCGCTCCGGCGCCTCGCCGAGGCGGCCCGCGCACAAGGACTTATGCTGCTGCTGGATCTGGTCACCGACCGGCTGGCACGTGATGCGCCCGTGCTGCGCGGCGCACGGGACTGGGTGTCCTGGCGCGCACCGGAGGATGCACCGCCAGATCCACGTCTCTCGCCGGAGCTTGCACATGCGGCACGGCTGAGGCGGCCCGCGCCGGAAAGTCTCATGACCTTCTGGCGCGAGCGGCTGACGGAGTGGGCGCAGGCCGGAATCGCCGGCTTTCGCTGCCTGGAACCCTGCGACACCGGCCGCAGCTTCTGGGAGCCGCTGATCACCGCGACGCGCCAGGCCGTGCCAGGCACCTGCTTCATCGCCTGGACGCCCGGCACGCCGCAGCGGATGGTGGCGGACCTGGCGGGCAGCGGCTTCGACCTCGTCACCTCCTCGCTGCCCTGGTGGGACTTCCGCGCGGGCTGGTGGCCCAGCGAGGCCGAACGGCTGGCCGCCGTCGCGCCGGTGCTGATGGCGCCGGAAGCGCCCTTCAGTCCCCGTCTTCTCGCCATGCACACCGACCGCGCAGCGGGTGAGCAGGCGGCACAGCGGGCACTTCGCTTCGCGGCCGCTGCCGGCGCGGCCTGGCTGCTGCCGATGGGCTTCGAATACGGCGCACTGCACCGCATGGGCCATACGGTTGACGAGGCGGAGATGTTCGCCGCCCTGCGCCGCACGCCGCGCCTCGATCTCACCGCTGCCGTCCGCGAGGCGAATGCACTTCGTCGCACCTTGCCCACAGGCGGCTCCGCCTTGCCGCCGCAGGTGCTCTCCGCGCCTGGAGCGCCGGTGGCGCTGCTGCGACGCGCGCCGGTGGCACCCGGCAAGCAAGCCCGCGTCCTGGTGCTTGCCAATCCCTCCCTGCAGCAGCCGGCCCGCCTCTCGGCGGCGCAACTGCTCGGCCTTCTGGCGCGCCCAGGCAGCGTGCCGCCGGAGAGCCTGGATGCTGAAGGGCGCCTGATCCTTTCCCCCGCAGAGGTACGATGCATGCCGATCCATGACGTTGCGCCGGTGCGCCTGCCGCTGCGAGGAGGGCAACGTGCCGCTCTCGCGGCGACGGAGGCGCCCCGCATCGCCATCGAGGAGGTACGCCCGAGCGTGGATGCCGGTCGCTTCCCCGTGAAGCGGATCGTCGGCCACGCGGTGCGCGTCACCGCCGACGTCTTCACCGAGGGGCATGGCAAGATCGCCGTCCGGCTGCTGTGGCGCCCCGCTGACCAACCGGCCTGGCGCGAGGTGCCGATGGCCTTCGTGGTGAACGACATCTGGGCGGCCACCTTCGTGCCGGAGCGTATCGGCCGGCATCTCTACTGCATCGAGGCCTGGGTCGATCACTTCGAGGCTTTCCGCGACGAGATCACCAAGAAGCATTCCGCCGGCGTGAACATCACGCTGGAGCGCCAGGAAGGCCTGGAGATGCTGGAGAAGGGCCATGGCGCCCTCTCGGGCGAAGCGGCGGAGCGACTGGCCGGCATCATCGAGCGCCTGCGCGCTGCCGAGGATGACGAGGCGGTGGCGCTGTTCACCGCAGCCGAGACCCGCGCCCTGATGACCGAGGCGGACACCCGCCCCTTCAAGGTGCGCACCGACGCCTTCAAGCTGGATGTGGAGCGGCGCGGCGCCGGCTTCTCCTCCTGGTACGAGATCTTCCCGCGCTCGCAGAGCGGCGACCCGAACCGGCACGGCACCTTCGACGACGTCATCCGCATCCTGCCGCGGGTGCGCGACATGGGCTTCGACGTGCTCTACTTCCCGCCAATCCATCCGATCGGCGAGAAGAACCGCAAGGGCCGCAACAACACCCTGACGCCGGGGCCGGAGGATGTCGGCAGCCCCTATGCGATCGGCTCCGAAGCGGGCGGGCATGACGCGCTGCACCCGGATCTCGGCTCGATCGACGACTTCCGGCGCCTGGTGCGCGCGGCAGCGGAGCATGGACTGGAACTGGCGCTGGACTTTGCCATCCAGTGCTCGCCGGACCATCCCTGGCTGAAGCAGCACCCGGACTGGTTCGACTGGCGCCCTGACGGGACCATCAAATACGCCGAGAACCCCCCGAAGAAGTACGAGGACATCGTCAACGTCGATTTCTACACCGAGGGCGCGAAGCCCGCGCTGTGGATCGCGCTGCGCGACGTCGTGCTGTTCTGGGTGAAGGAAGGCGTCAAGCTCTTCCGCGTGGACAACCCGCACACCAAGCCCCTGCCCTTCTGGGAGTGGATGATCGGCGAGGTGCGGGCGCGCGATCCGGAGGTGGTCTTCCTCTCCGAGGCCTTCACCCGGCCCAAGGTGATGTACCGGCTGGCGAAGATCGGCTTCTCGCAGTCCTACACCTACTTCACCTGGCGCAACACCGCCTGGGAGATGCGGGAGTACCTGGAGGAGCTGAACCGCGCGCCTGTCGCCGACTTCTTCCGCCCGCATTTCTTCGTCAACACGCCGGACATCAACCCCGTCTTCCTGCAAACCGGCGGCCGCGGCGGCCATCTAATCCGCGCGGCGCTGGCGGCGACGCTGTCCGGCCTCTGGGGCGTCTACAACGGCTTCGAGTTGTGCGAAGCGCGGCCAGTGGCGCCGGGCAAGGAAGAATACATCGACAGCGAGAAATACGAGCTCAAGGCGTGGGACTATGACCGGCCCGGCAATATCGGCGCCGAGATCACCACGCTGAACCGCATTCGCCGGCAGAACCCTGCGCTGCAGACGCATCTCGGCACCACCTTCCTGACCTCCAACCACGAGGGCATCCTGACCTACGTGAAATCCACGCCGGACCGGGAGAACGTCATCCTCGTGGCGGTCTCGATGGACCCGCACCAGCCGCTGGAGACGCATTTCGAGCTGCCCCAGCACGCGATGCGCCTGCCGCATGGCGCCACGCTGATCGCCGAGAACCTGATGCACGGTGGGGAGGAGCGCTGGTACGGCACGCACCGCCACGTCCGCCTCGATCCGCACGCCCTGCCCTTCGCCATCTGGCGCGTCCGCGCCGCCGACAAGGCCTGATCCATGCCGCGTAAGACCAAGCCGGAAATGCCGGTTGATCCGCTCTGGTACAAGGATGCGGTGATCTATCAGCTCCACATCAAGTCGTTCTTCGACTCGAACGACGACGGCGTGGGCGACCTTCCCGGACTGATCGCCAAGCTCGACTACATCGCCTCGCTCGGCGTGGACGCCGTGTGGCTGCTGCCCTTCTATCCCTCGCCGCGGCGCGACGACGGCTATGACATCGCCGAGTACAAGGCGGTGCATCCGGAATACGGCACGCTGCATGACATCAAGCGCTTCATCGCCGAGGCGCATGCGCGTGGCATCCGCGTGATCACCGAGTTGGTCATCAACCACACCTCCGCCGAGCACCCCTGGTTCCAGCGCGCCCGCAAGGCGAAGCCGGGCTCGGTGCACCGGGACTACTATGTCTGGTCGGACACCGACAAGAAGTACGACGGCACCCGCATCATCTTCCTCGACACCGAGAAGTCGAACTGGACCTGGGACGCGGAGGCGGGCGCCTATTTCTGGCACCGGTTCTACAGCCACCAGCCGGACCTCAACTTCGACAATCCGCAGGTGATGAAGGAAGTAACCTCCGTCATGCGCTTCTGGCTTGATGCCGGCGTGGACGGGCTGCGGCTGGATGCGATCCCCTACCTGATCGAGCGCGATGGCACCAACAACGAGAACCTGCCGGAGACGCACCAGGTCCTGAAGAAGCTGCGCTCCGAGCTGGACCGCATGGCGCCGGACCGCATGCTGCTGGCCGAGGCCAACCAGTGGCCGGAAGACACGCAGCAGTATTTCGGGGAGGGCGACGAATGCCACATGGCCTTCCACTTCCCGCTGATGCCGCGCATGTACATGGCGATGGCGCAGGAGGACCGCTTCCCCATCACCGACATCCTCCGGCAGACCCCGGCCATTCCGGAGAACTGCCAGTGGGCCATCTTCCTGCGCAACCATGACGAACTGACGCTGGAGATGGTCACCGACAAGGAGCGGGACTACCTCTGGGAGACCTATGCCTCCGAGCGCCGCGCACGGATCAACCTCGGCATCCGCCGCCGCCTGGCGCCGCTGCTGGAGCATGACCGGCGGCGCATCGAGCTGATGAACTCGCTGCTGCTTTCCATGCCCGGCACGCCGGTGATCTACTACGGCGACGAGATCGGCATGGGCGACAACATCCATCTCGGCGACCGCGACGGCGTGCGCACGCCGATGCAGTGGTCGCCCGACCGCAATGGCGGCTTCTCGCGTGCCAATCCGGCGAAGCTGGTGCTGCCCGCGGTCATGGACCCGGTCTATGGCTATGAGGCGGTCAATGTGGAGGCCCAATCGGCCGACCCGCATTCGCTGCTGAACTGGACGCGGCGGATGCTCGCCGTGCGCCGCCGCCACAAGGCTTTCGGCCGCGGCACCTTCGGCTATCTCTATCCCGGCAACCGCAAGATCCTCGCCTATCTGCGCGAGCATGAAGGCGAGACGATCCTCTGCGTCTGCAATCTCTCGCGCACGGCGCAGGCGGTGGAGCTGGAGCTCTCGCAATTCGCCGGCCGGGTGCCGGTGGAACTGCTGGGCGGCTCCTCCTTCCCACCGATCGGCCAGCTCACCTATCTGCTGACGCTGCCGCCTTACGGCTTCTACTGGTTTCTCCTCGCAACGGAGGCTGCCATGCCAAGCTGGCACACGCCGGCGCCGGAGCCGATGTCGGAACTGTCCACCCTCGTCCTCCGTGGCGGGCTGGCGGAGGTGCTGGCCCCCGCACCGCGCAAGATCATCGAGCAGGACAGCCTGCCCCAATACCTCTCCAGGCGCCGCTGGTTCGCCGGCAAGGACGGACCGCCGGTCAATCCGCACCTCGCCTTCGCCGAGGCGCTTTCCGGGACCTCGGTCGAGGTGTTGCTGGCTGAAGTTGAGGTGGCCGAGAACAATGGTCCTGCGCGCTACCAGTTGCCGCTCGGACTCATCTGGGAGGAGGAGATCGGCAACAATGCGCTGCCGCAGCAGCTGGCGCTTGCCCGGGTGCGTCGCGGCCGTCGCGTCGGCCTGCTGACCGATGCCTTTGCGCTGGATGCCCTGCCCTGGGGCGTGCTGCGCGGACTGAAGGACAGCCGGGTCATCCCACTTACAGAGGGTGAGATCCGCTTCCTGCCGACCTCGCATTTCAACGCCGACAACATTCCCGCCGCCTCCGAGATCCGCCGCCTTTCGGCGGAGCAGTCGAACTCCTCCCTGATCATCGGCGACCAGGCGGTGCTGAAGCTGGTGCGCCGCATCGCCGAGGGCATAAGCCCCGAGACAGAGATGACGCGCCACCTGACGGAGCGGGGTTTCGCGCAGACAGCGCCGCTGCTCGGCGAGGTTGTGCGGGTGACGCCGGACGGAACACCCCGCACGCTGGTGGTCGTGCAGGGCTTCGTGCGCAATCAGGGCGACGGCTGGGAATGGACCACCCAGTTCCTCAAGCGTGCCGTCACGGAAATGGCGGTGACCGAGGCGCCGACGGATGAGCAGGAGGACGCCTTTTCCAGCTATACGCCCTTCGCCACCGCGCTCGGCCGACGCCTCGCCGAGATGCATGCTCTGCTGGCCGAGGACAGCGAGGACGAGGCCTTCAGCCCTGAACCTGCTAGCGAGCAGGATGCGCAGGCTTGGGCGAAGGGCGCGCACGAGCAGCTTCTCGCCGCCATCAAGGCCATCGAAGCCGTGCAGAACTGGCGGAGCCCGGAGGATGCGGCACGCGCCCAGCGCCTTGCTGCGGAGCGGAGCGAGCTTCTCACGGCTATCCGGGAGCGGGCCAAGTCAGCGGCCGGTGTGCTGAAAACACGCATCCACGGTGACTTCCATCTCGGCCAGGTGCTGGTCGCGCAGGGCGACGCCTTCATCATCGACTTCGAGGGCGAGCCGGCGAAGTCGCTGGAAGCTCGCCGTGCCAAGACCTCGCCCCTGCGCGACGTGGCCGGCCTGCTTCGCTCTTATGACTATGCTGTGGCGAGCATCGAGCCGGAGCATATCGCACCCGGCGAGACCACGCAGCGGCACGATGTGCTGCTGGAGAGCTTCCGCCAGCGTTCCATTGGGGCCTTCATGACGGCTTATGAAGCGGTGCATGCCGCAGCGCCGCGCCGCTGGGCGCCGGCGGGGGTGGAAGCTGCGCTGCTTGATCTCTTCCTCTTGGAGAAGGCGGCTTACGAGGTCTGCTACGAGGCGGCCAACCGTCCGACCTGGCTGCATATTCCACTGCGCGGCCTGGACGCCATCGCCACCCGCCTGCTGGGGAAGGAGACGCCGCATGGCTGAGACCACGCTGCATCCGGATGCCATCCGCGACTTGGTGGAAGGCCGCCATGGCGATCCCTTCTCCGCCCTGGGGCCGCATGCCACGCCGGCGGGTCAGGTGGTGCGCGCGCTGCTGCCGGGGGCCAGTTCGGTCGAGGTGGTGACGCGTGGCGGCGCGCGGGCGCTGGAGAAAATCCATCCCGCCGGCCTGTTCGAAGGGCCATTGGCCGAGCAGCCCTACCTGCTGCGCATCAACTGGAACGGCGTGATCCAGGAAACCGAGGACCCTTACGCCTTCCCGCCCCTGCTGGGCGAAATGGACATCTACCTCCTTGCGGAAGGCACCCACCAGGATATCGGCCGCTGCCTCGGCGCGCATCCGATGATCCTGGAAGGCGTGCGCGGCGTGCGCTTCGCCCTCTGGGCGCCGAATGCGCGCCGTGTCTCCGTGGTGGGCGACTTCAACGGCTGGGATGGCCGCCGCCACCCGATGCGGCGCCGCATCGAGGCCGGTATCTGGGAAATCTTCGTGCCGCGCGTGATGCCTGGCGCCGTCTACAAGTTCGAGCTGCTCGATCCCAACGGAAGCCTGCTGCCGCTGAAGGCTGACCCGGTCGCCTGGCAGGCCGAGCCGGCCCCCGCCACCGGCTCCGTCGTCGCCGACACCGCCAATATCCGCCGGCCGAAGCCGCTGGTCGTCGAGGGCGACCCCGCGAAGCAGCCGATGGCGGTCTATGAGGTGCATGCCGGCTCCTGGATGCGCGATGAGGGCAATACCCCACTCTCCTGGGAGGAGTTGGGCGACAAGCTGATCCCCTATGTGAAGGGGATGGGCTTCACCCATGTCGAGTTCCTGCCGATCATGGTACATCCCTTCGGCGGCTCCTGGGGCTACCAGCCGCTCGGCCAGTTCGCGCCGCAGGCGGACTTCGGCCCGCCGGAGCATTTCGGCCGGCTGGTGGAGCGTTTCCACGAGGCGGGGATCGGCGTCATCCTCGACTGGGTGCCGGCGCATTTCCCGACTGACGCGCATGGCCTCGCCCGCTTCGACGGCACCGCCCTCTACGAGCATGCCGACCCGCGTGAAGGCTTCCACCACGACTGGAACACCTACATCTACAATCTCGGCCGGCGGGAGGTGCGGAACTTCCTGCTGGGCAGCGCAATCCACTGGCTGGAACACTATGGCGTAGACGCGCTGCGCGTGGATGCCGTGGCCTCCATGCTCTATCGCGACTACAGCCGGCCGCACGACCAGTGGGTGCCGAACATCCATGGCGGTCGCGAGAACCTTGAGTCCATCAGCTTCCTGCAGGAACTCTCCCGCGTCATCGCCGAGCGCTGCCCGGGCAAGCTGCTGATTGCCGAGGAATCCACCGCCTTTCCCGGCGTCACCCGCAAGGCCGATGAGGGCGGGCTGGGCTTCGACTTCAAGTGGAACATGGGGTGGATGCACGACACCCTCCACTACATGGAGGAGGATCCGGTCTATCGGCAGTACCACCATGGCAGCATGACCTTCGGGCTGGTCTATGCCTTTTCCGAGCGCTTCATGCTGCCGCTGAGCCATGACGAGGTGGTGCACGGCAAAGGCTCGCTGATCGGCAAGATGCCGGGCGATGATTGGCAGAAGTTCGCCAACCTGCGCGCCTACCTCTCCTTCATGTGGACGCACCCCGGCAAGAAGCTGCTCTTCATGGGTGGCGAGATCGCCCAGTGGCGGGAATGGAGCCATGACCGCTCGCTCGACTGGCACCTGCTGGACGAGCCGCGCCATGCCGGGCTGCAGCGCCTGGTGCGGGACCTGAACCGGCTTTACGCCGAGCTCCCCGCCCTGCATGCGCTGGACACCGACCCCGCCGGCTTCCGCTGGGTGGTGCTGGATGATGCGCAGAACAGCGTCTTCGCCTTCCTGCGCCAAGCGCCGGACGGCGGGCCGCCGGCCCTGGTCGTGGTCAACATGACGCCGGTCACGCGCTCCGGCTACCGGCTTGGGGTGCCCTTCGCCGGCGGCTGGCGTGAAGTCTTCAACTCCGACGCGGCGATCTATGGCGGCGCGAACAATGGCAATGGCGGCATGGTACATGCGGCGGCCGAGCCCTCGCATGGGCTGGATGCGTCGCTGACGATTGAGCTGCCGGGTCTCTCCGCCCTGGTGCTGGTGCCCGCAGGGAGTTGAACTTGCCGCTCTTCCCTGATCGCCTCCTGCCGGGCCGCCCCGACCCGCTGGGCGCCACCTGGGATGGGCTTGGCGTCAACTTCGCCGTGTTCTCCGCGCATGCGACGCAGATCGACCTCTGCCTCTTCGACGCGGGGGGCCGGCGGGAGGTGGCGCGCATCCCCCTGCCGGAGTGCACTGACGAAGTGTTCCACGGCTACCTGCCCGAGGCGCGACCTGGCCTGATCTATGGCTACCGCGCCTATGGACCCTACCAGCCCGAGCATGGCCATCGCTTCAACCCGCATAAGCTGCTGCTGGATCCCTATGCCCGGCAGCTGCACGGTGCGCTGCGGTGGTCGGATGCGCTGTTTGGCCATCGTGTGGGGGCGGCCCGTGGCGACCTCACTTTCGATCGTCGCGACAGCGCCGCTGCCATGCCGAAATCCATCGTGGTGGACGACACCTTCAACTGGGGCGATGACCGGCCGCCCGCCGTGCCCTGGGATCGGACGGTCATCTACGAGGCGCATCTGCGCGGCCTGACCCTGCTGCGCGACGACCTGCCGCTGCGTGAATGCGGCACCTTCGCCGCCCTCGCTTCACCGCCGATGATCGCGCACCTGCAGCGGCTCGGCGTCACGGCGGTCGAGCTGATGCCGGTGCAGGCCTTCCTGCAGGACCGCTTCCTGGTGGAGAAGGGGCTGCGGAACTACTGGGGCTATTCCACCCTTGCCTTCTTTGCTCCGGAACCCGCCTATCTCGCCACCGGCCAGAACGACGAGATCCGCGTCGCCATCCGTCGGCTGCACGCGGCCGGCATCGAGGTGATCCTGGACGTGGTTTACAACCACACCTGCGAGGGGAGCGAGCTCGGGCCGACCCTCTCCTGGCGCGGACTGGACAATGCCAGCTACTACCGCCTGATCCCCGGCCACGAGCGGCAGTTCATTAACGACACGGGATGCGGGAATACGGTCAACCTCTCGCATCCCCGCGTGTTGCAGATGGTGATGGACAGCCTGCGCTATTGGGCCACCGCGTTTCGCGTGGACGGGTTCCGCTTCGACCTCGCCAGCACACTGGGGCGGGAGGGGACGGGCTTCGACCCTGGCTCGGGCTTCTTCGACGCCGTCCGGCAGGACCCCGTCCTCTCCCGCCTGAAGCTGATCGCGGAGCCCTGGGACATCGGACCGGGCGGCTACCAGCTCGGCAACCACCCACCTGGCTTCTCCGAGTGGAACGATCGCTACCGCGACGACGTGCGCCGATTCTGGCATGGCGACCCTGGGCGGCGAGCGGACCTCGCCGCGCGGCTCTCCGGCTCGGGCGAGCTGTTCGATCGCCGCCGGCGCCGGCCCTGGGCCTCGGTCAACTTCCTCGCCTCGCATGACGGGTTCACGCTGCAGGACCTCGTCAGCTACCGCGAGAAGCACAACGAGGCGAATGGCGAGGAGAACCGCGACGGCCATGGCGCCAACCACAGCGCCAACTGGGGCGTGGAAGGGCCGAGCGACGACCCGGACATCACCGCGGTACGCGAGCAGCTCAAGCGCGCCATGCTGCTGACCCTCTTCGCCTCGCATGGCACGCCCATGCTGTTGGCGGGCGACGAATTCGGCCGCAGCCAGCGCGGCAACAACAACGCCTATTGCCAGGACAACGATGTTTCCTGGGTGGACTGGTCGCTGCTGGCAAAGCCGGACGGCGAGGCACTGACGCGCTTCGTCGCGCGCGCGTCGGGGCTGCGCCGCCGCCACCCGACGCTGCGCTCCGCCAGGTTCCTGCACGGGCTGACCGAGCCCCTGCCGGGCGTGCCGGATGTCACCTGGTTCGACGAGCACGCCGAGCCGCTGATCGGCGAGGACTGGCACCACCCGGAACAGCCCTTGCTGATGCTGCGCCGCGCTGCCCTGCTGGAGGGCGGCATGGCCGAGGCAACGCTGCTGCTGATCAACGGCTCGCCGGACGACCGGGTCTTCACCCTTCCCTCGCCTGCCTTCCCCTGGATCGCGGCACTCGACAGCGCCGATCCGGAGGCGCCTGAGGCACCTGTCGACGGCATGCGCGTCATCGTTTCCGGCCGCTCGGTCCGCCTGCTGGCGGCCGTGCTGCCCCCCAAGGAACCCACGTCATGAGCCACCGATACGCATTCGGCGCGCTTCCACTCCCCGGCGGCCGTACGCGCTTCCGCCTCTGGGCGCCTGGCCAGCCGGGTGTCACGCTGGAACGGCGCGACGCCGCGCCGCTGCCGATGCAGGCGGAGCCGGAGGGTTGGTGGTCCGTCGAGGCGGAAGGCCCACCCGGCACGCGCTACCGCTTCGCCCTCGGCAAGGGTCCAACGGTCCCCGACCCGGCGAGCCACGCACAGGATGGCGACGTGGATGGCTGGAGCGTGGTGGTGGACCACACCGCCTACCGATGGCGCCACACTGGCTGGAAGGCGCATCCCTGGCCGCGCAGCGTGGTCTATGAGCTGCATCTCGGCGCCATGGGCGGGATGCGGGGCGTGGAGGAGGAGCTGCAGCGGCTCGCCACGCTCGGCGTCAACACCATCGAGATCATGCCGGTCGCCGACTTCGCCGGAAGCTGCAACTGGGGCTATGACGGCGTGCTGCCCTATGCGCCAGACGAGACCTACGGCACGCCCGACGAGCTGAAGGCGCTGGTCGATGCAGCGCACGGGCACGGCATCGCGGTGATGCTCGACGTGGTCTACAACCACTTCGGCCCCGCCGGGAACTACTGGCACAGCATCGCGCCGGACTTCTTCCGCAAGGACATCCACACCCCCTGGGGCGACGCCATCGACTTCCGCGAGAAGCCGGTGCGCGACTTCTTCATCGAGAACGCGATCTACTGGCTGACCGAGTACCGCTTCGACGGGCTGCGGCTCGACGCCGTGCACGCCATCCAGGACGAGACCTTCCTGCAAGAGCTGTCCGAGCGGGTGCGGGCCGCGGTGGGCGACCGCACCATCTATCTGGTGCTGGAGAACGAGACCAACGACGCCGCCCGCCTGGAGCGCGACTTCGATGCGCAGTGGAACGACGACGTTCACCACTGCCTGCATGTCCTGCTGACCGGCGAGCATGACGCCTACTATGCCGACTACGCCGACGATCCGGCCGGCCGCCTCGCCCGTGCGCTGATGGAGGGCTTCGTCTATCAGGGCGAGACCTCGAAGAACCTGGGCCATGCGCGCGGCAAGCCCAGTACGCATCTGCCGCCCTCCGCCTTCATCAACTCGCTGCAGACGCATGACCAGGTGGGCAACCGCGCCCTGGGCGAGCGCATCGCCGCGCTGGCGCCCATTGGAAAGGTACGCGCCGCGACGCTGCTGCTGCTGCTGGCGCCGCAGGTGCCGATGCTGTTCATGGGGGAGGAGTACGCCTCCCAGCGGCCTTTCCTGTTCTTCACCGGCTTCCCCTCGCCCGATCTGGCCAAGGCGGTGCGCGAGGGGCGGCGCAAGGAGTTCGCCCGCTTCCCCGCCTTCGCCGACCCGCACCGGCGCGAGCAGATCCCGGACCCGAACGATCCAAAGACCTTCGCGGCAAGCTGTCTCGATCCCGCCGAGCGGCAGCAGCCGGAGCAGGAGCACATGGAAAGCTTCGTCTCCACCCTGCTGCGGCTGCGGCGGATGCGTCTCGCCCCGCACTACGAGGGTGCGGAGCCGCTCGGCGCCCGCAAGCTCGGCGAGCATGGCGTGCGGGCGCAGTGGAAGCTGGCGGATGGCTCGGTGCTCACCATCGCGGCGCAGTTCGGCGACAACTCCATTCCCTGCGAGGCTGGTCCCGGCCGCCTGCTGGCGGAATCCCGCACCGGCCTGGAGAATGAAGTACCGGAGCATGGCCTGGCCGCCCGCTCGGCGGTCGCCTGGCTGCAACAGCCGGATGCCGCCGCGTGAGCGAGGAAGCCGATCTGCGCCGCCTGGCGCGCGCCACCGGCCTGATGATCGAGTGGGAAGACGCCACCGGCCAGCGCAAGACGGTGGCGCCGGACACGCTGCGTGCCGTACTGGGTGCGCTGGGCTTCCCCGCCGGCAATGCGGCGCAGGTGCGCGACAGCCTGCGCACCTGGCACCATGCGCTGAAGGCCTCGCCGCCGCCGCTCTACACCGCCGCCCCGGGCGCCACGCTGCGCCTGCCGGCGCCGGCTGGGCGATACCGGCTGACGGCAGAGGATGGCCTCACCGTCGAGGGCGCCGCGACGCCCGCCCCCGGCGGTGCCCGGTTAACCGCGCCGGCCTTGCCTGGCTACTATCTGCTGGAGATCGGCAGCACTCATTTCACCCTGGCGGTGGCGCCGGCGCATGGGCACCGCATCGAGGATGCCTGCCCTGGCGGCCGCGCCTGGGGCCTCGCCGTACAGCTCTACTCGCTGAAGCGCGCGGGCGATGGCGGCATCGGCGACTACACTGCGCTGCGCGCCTTCACCGCCGCTGCCGCCGCGCAGGGGGCGGATGCCATCGCCATCAGCCCGGTGCACGCGCAGTTCACGGCCGATCCCTCGCGCTCCAGCCCCTATGCGCCCTCCAGCCGCCTGCGCCTCGATGTCCGCTATGCGGATGGCGAGGCGCTGATGGAAGACGAGCCGCCCTTCCCGCCCGAGCTGAAGGCGGAATGGGCACGGCTGGAAGCACTTGACCTGATCGACTGGCCCGCCAGCACGCGCGCTCGTCTCGCCCGGCTGCGCCAGCTCTACGATGCCTTCCTCAAGGTGGCCCCGGACGAGTTGCGCAACACCTTCGCCGCCTTCCGCGCGGAGGGCGGAAGCTCGCTGGAGAACCATGCCCGCTTCGAGGCGCTGCAGGCGGCACAGCTCGCGCAGGACCCCGGCCGCTGGCACTGGCGCACGTGGTCGGCCGCGCTGCGCGACCCGGAAAGCGCTGATGTCGCCGCCTTCGCCGAGGCGCAGGCCGAGGAGGTCGGCTATCACGCCTTCCTGCAATGGCTGGCTGATCGCGGCCTCTCCGGCGCGCAGCAGGCGGCGCGCGAGGGCGGCGCCCGCATCGGCCTGATCGCCGACCTCGCCGTGGGCGTGGATGGCGGCGGCAGCGACGCCTGGGCGCGCCAGACCGAGTTCCTCAGCGGCGTCGAGATCGGTGCGCCGCCCGACATCTTCAACGCCAAGGGGCAAAGCTGGGGCATCACCACCTATTCCCCGCACGGGCTGGTGGCGAACGGCTTCGGCGCCTTCCGAGAGATGCTGGGCGCCGCCTTCCGCAATGCCGGCGGCGTGCGGCTGGACCATGTGCTCGGGCTGCGCCGGCTCTGGCTGGTGCCGCAGGGCGCCTCGCCGGCCGATGGTTGCTACATCCGCTACCCGCTGGAGGACCTGCTGCGGCTGGTGGCGCTGGAATCCATGCGCGCCAAGGCCATCGCCATCGGTGAGGACCTGGGCACCGTGCCCGAGGGCTTCCGACCGCAGTTGCAGGCCACCGGCATCGCCGGCATGCGGGTGATGTGGTTCGAGCAGAGCGGCCGCGGCTTCAAGAACCCGTCGCGATGGACCCGTGAGGCGGTTTCCATGACCTCGACGCACGACCTGCCCACGGTGGCGGGCTGGTGGCAGGGCCGGGATCTGGAATGGCGCACCAAGCTGGGCCACAGGCTGGAAGGGCAGGAGGAAACCCGCCTCGCCGAACGCCCGAAGCTCTGGGGAGCCTTCCGCAAGGCGGGCGTGGCACGCGGACGGGGTCCGGGACCGGAGGAGGTAGGCAAGGTGGCGGATGCCGCCGCCGCCTATATCGGCCGCGCCCGCTGCGAGCTGGCGCTGCTGCCGCTGGAGGACGCGCTCGCCGCCGTCGAGCAACCGAACATGCCCGGCACCGTTGATGAGCACCCGAACTGGCGTCGCCGGCTCGATCCACCGGTCGAAATGCTGTTCCACGATCCCGCCTTCGAACAGCGCCTGCGCGCCCTGGCGCGGGCGCGGAGAGCCCCCGAATGAGCCCGCCCGCCGCCACCGCGCCGCGTTCCACCTACCGCATCCAGTTCCGCACCGAGTTCACGCTCGACGACGCGGTGGGCATCGTGCCCTATCTGGCGCGGCTGGGCGTCAGCCACCTCTACGCCTCGCCGTTGCTGCCGGCGGCCCCCGGCTCGGCGCATGGCTATGACATCGTTGCGCATGGCGAGGTGAACCCGGCGCTCGGCGGCGAGGCGGCGCTGCGCCGGCTGGTGGCGGCGCTTCGGCGCGAGGGCATGGGCCTGCTGCTCGACATCGTGCCCAACCACATGGGCGTGGACGGGCCGCACAATGGCTGGTGGCAGGACGTGCTCGCCAAGGGCCGTGACAGCGACTACGCCACCTTCTTCGACATCGACTGGGAGAGCGCCGACCCCGCCCTGCACGGCAAGATGCTCGCGCCCTTCCTGGGCAAGCCCTATGGCGAGGCGCTTGCGGACGGCGAACTGTCTTTGGTTGCCGAAGGGCCGACCGGCGTGGCCCTGGCCTACTACGACAACCGCTTCCCGATTGCCCCGCGCGACGCCGAGATGATCCTCGGCGAGGATGACGGCCTCACCCGCTACGACCCCAAGAGCCTGGACGGGCTGGCCCGCCTGCACGCCCTGCTGGAGCGGCAGAACTACCGCCTGGCCTGGTGGCGCACCGCGACCGACGAGATCAATTGGCGCCGCTTCTTCGACGTCACCGGCCTCGCCGGACTGCGCGCCGAGGAGCCGGCGGTGTTCGACGCCACGCACGAACTGATCCTGCGTCTCTATGCCGAGGGGCTGATCGATGGCGTGCGCATCGATCATATCGATGGCCTCGCCGATCCGCATGGCTATTGCCGCAAGCTGCGCCGCAAGATGGCCGAGGCCGGCCGCCACCGCCCGGCCGAGGCGCCCGCCGGCCCGCCCTATGTCGTCGTCGAGAAGATCCTGGCGCCCGGCGAGCCGCTGCCGGTCAACTGGAGCACCGACGGCACCACCGGCTACGACTTCATGGACCAGGTCGGCGCCCTGATGCACGACCCGGCTGGCGAGGCGCCGCTCTCCGCCCTCTGGCGCGAAGTCAGCGGCAGCGATGCCGGCTTCCCGGCCGAGGAGATCGCCGCCCGCAAGCAGATCCTGCGGGACAGCCTCGCCGCCGAGCTGGATGGCTGCGCCCGCGCCCTGCATCACCTCGCGCGCGGCCATATCCGCTCGCGCGACTTCGCCTTCAATGCCATCCGCCGCGTGCTGGCGGAGCTGCTGCTGCACTTCCCGGTCTATCGCATCTACACCCGCGCCGGGCGGCCCAGCCCGGAGGATGCGCGGGTGCTGAAGCAGGCCGCCGATGCCGCCCGCCCCCGGCTCCGCACCACCGACCATGTGGTGCTGACCCACCTGCTCTACTGGCTGGCGGAAGAGGACATCCGGCAGCGCCCACCCGGGGAATCCCGCCGCGACCTGCTACGCGCCCGCACCCGCTTCCAGCAGCTCTCTTCCCCCACCGCGGCGAAGTCGGTGGAGGACACCGCCTTCTACCGCTACGGCCGGCTGCTCTCGCGCAACGAGGTCGGCTCGCATCCCGACCAGTTCTTCCTCTCCCCGGAGGATTTCCACGCCGCCAGCCGCGCGCGGGGCGAGACCTACCCGGATGCCCTGCTCGCCACCGCCACGCATGACCACAAGCGCGGCGAGGATCTCCGCATGCGGCTCGCCGTGCTGTCGGAGATGCCGGATGACTGGGCCACCGCCCTGCGCGGCTTCCTGGCGGGGAGCCGGGACCTGTTGCGCGACCTGCCCGAAGGGCCGGCGCCGGAGGGTGGCGACGCGGCGATGTTCCTGCAGATGATCGTGGCCTCCTGGCCCCTCGGCCTGGCCGTCGCCGACCGCGCGGGCGTCGAAGCCTGGATCGAGCGCCTGTTGGGCTGGCAGCAGAAGGCCATCCGCGAGGCCAAGCGCCGCTCGGGCTGGGCCATGCCGGACGAGGCCTATGAGGCCGCCGCCGCCGCCTTCCTGCGCGGCGTCCTGGATGTCGGCAGCCATCCGGAGGTGGCGCGCGGCCTGGAATCCTTCGCCGCCCGCATCGCCGCGCCCGGCGCGGTGAAGAGCCTGGCACAGACGGCCCTGCGCCTGACCGTGCCAGGCGTGCCCGACCTCTACCAGGGCGCCGAGTTCTGGGACGAGTCGCTGGTGGACCCCGACAACCGCCGCCCCGTGGACTATGCCGCTCGTCGTGCCGCCCTGGAGGCGCCGCCAGCGGACTCTGCGGCCTTGCTGGCGGGCTGGCGCTCCGGCGCGGTGAAGCAGTTCCTCATCCATCGGCTGCTGGAGGCTCGCAACGCGAGCCCCGCGCTGTTCCGACAGGGCCGCTACCTACCGCTGCGACCTGAGGGTGCCCACGCCGCCGATCTGCTGGCCTTCCTGCGGCAGGACGGCACCGACAACCTGCTGGTGAGCGTGCCGATCCGCGCCCTCCCGCTGCTGGGCGAAGGGCGGCAGAGCCTGGCACTGCCCGAGGGTGCCTGGGGCGACACGCGCCTGCCCTTGCCTGCCGAGCTTGCCGGGCGTTCCTGGCGCTGCCTGCTGACGGGCTCCAGCCTGCCGGGAGCGGCAAGCCTGCCGCTCCGGGGCCCCTGGCCGGTCATGCTTCTGCGCGCCGCATGAGCAGAGCCAGCAGGGCGATATGCCCTCCGGCTCTTGCGCGCCGCGGGCAACCATGCTGCGAGTGGTGACTTCCTGATGGGACGGCGGCCGGGTTCCTGCCTTGCCGCTGTCGTCCTTTGCCATGGGAGTTCCGCGCCGCAGGAGCGCAGGACCCCCTGGCAGTGCAACCGCGAGGACCTTTTTGTATGCGGACCATCTATCTTGCTGCGGCCTTGGCCGGCATGGCCATCGCGCCAGCCATGGCCCAGTCACCGGCTCCTTCCAGCGTGAGCCAGGCGGGCACCGTCGCCGACCTGGCGACGCTCTGCGATCCGCCGGCCGACAGCTCCCGGCGCCTGGAGGCGATCGCCTATTGCCAGGGCTTCCTGACCGCCGCCGGCCAGTACCACACCGCGCAGCACCCCGCCGGCGGCGCGCGGCCGCCGCTGTTCTGCCTCCCCAACCCGCCGCCGACCATCGCGCAGTCCGGCCTGGCCTTCGCCGCATGGGCGCGGCAGAACCCGCAGTACAATAGCGAGCCGGCCGTCGAAGGGCTGTTCCGCTGGGCGCGCACGACCTATCCCTGCCCCACCCCCACCACGCCGCAGCGCCCGGCGCGCGGCGGCACGGCCCGCTGAGGGGAAAAGCCAGATCATGATCCGACCTGTCCGTCTCGCCCTTCCGCTCGTGGCCGCCCTGGCGCTGGCCGGCTGCGCTGGCATGAACCCGCAGACCCGTGACGTCGTCGGGGGCTCCGCCGGCGGCGCCGCCCTGGGTGGCATCATCGGCTCCTTCACCGGCGATGCCGGCATGGGCGCGCTGCTCGGCGCCGGCGCCGGAGCGGCCGGGGGGTACATCTACAACCAGTCGCAGGAGCGTTCGCGCGGCTACGACCGGCCGCCGCCGTATCGCGGCCGCGGACGCTACTGAGCGCCCTTTCGTCGGCGGCCGGGCCTCTCAGCCCAGCGCCGCCGACAGGGAGGCGGCCACCGCCGCCTCCACCCGCAGCGCCGCATCCAGCGCGGCGCGGCCGGCGCGGCCGTCCACCACAACGGGCGCGCCATCCAGGCAGGCCGCGACGAAGGCGCCCTGCTCCGCCTCCAGATTGTCGCGGTCCTGCCAGGAAAGCAGCTCGATGCCATGGCCGGGGACCTGCTCCAGCGGCTCGCCCTGTCCCTTGCGCACCAGCTTCAGCTCGCGCGCCAGGAAGTCCAGGCTCGCATAGCCCTCGGTGCCGAAGACGCGCAGGCGGCGCTCCATCTTCAGGCTGGCGCGGCTCGCCGTAATGGTCGCCTGGGTGCCGTTGGCGAAGCGCAGCCGGGCATTGGCGATGTCGGTGCGCTGCGAGGCCACGGCGGCGCCGACCGCCTCCACCGCCACCAGCTCCGACCCTGCCAGCGAGAGCACGAGGTCGAGGTCATGGATCATCAGATCCAGCACCACCGAGACGTCCAGGCTACGCGGGCGGAAAGGGGCGATGCGCACCGCCTCCATGTAGAGCGCCCTGCCGACCCCGGCGCTGCCCGAAAGCGTCGCCATGCCGGCGGAAAAGCGTTCGATATGCCCGACCTGAAGCACCCGCCCGGCAGCGGCGGCCTGCGCCACCAGCGCATCCGCCTGCTCCAGCGTGGCGGCGATGGGCTTCTCCACGAAGACATGGCAGCCTGCCGCCAGCGCGGCTGACGCCAGCCCATGGTGGAAGGCGGTGGGAGCGGCGATGATCACCGCATCCGCCGCCGCCATCAGCGCCGGCGCCTCCCAGACCTTGCAGCCCGCCTCGGCCGCCACCGTCTCGGCCCGCGCGGGGTCGGCGTCGGCCAGGCCAAGGAACTCCACCCGTGGCGCCTTGGCCGCCTTCAGCGTGTGGAAGCGTCCGAAATGACCCGCGCCCAGAACACCCAGCTTCAGCCGCATCGCTGCTTGCCCCCTCGTTTCTGCCGGGGGCGTGTAGCAGAGAGTTGCCCACCGCGCATGGTGGGTTGCATCAGGGGCGGCGGGGCAGCATTTTCCGCGCCTCAAGCTCGGGGGGGCCTGCTCGGCCATGCTGTATTTCGCGCGGTGGAAGGTTGCCGCGATCCTTGGCGTCATCCTCGTGGGGGTGCTGCTCTCACTGCCCAACCTGTTCCCGCGCTCGGCGATCCCGTCCTGGCTGCCAGCCCGGCAGGTTTCGCTCGGCCTCGATCTCCGCGGCGGCTCTTACCTGCTGCTGGAGGTGGACCTGAACGCGGTGGTGAAGGAGCGGCTGGAAAGCCTGGCCGATGCTGCCCGCACCAAGCTGCGGCAGGCCAATATCGGCTATCTCAACCTCCAGGCCGACCCGGCGAACAACCGGCTGAGCCTGCGGGTGCGCGACCCCGGCCAGGCGGATGCCGCCATGGCCGCCTTGCGCGAGCTGGCCAACCCGGTGGCGATCGGCGGCGGCGCGACGGCGCCTGACCTCGACCTCGCCGCCACGCCGGACGGCACCATCAACGTGACGCTGAGCGAGGCGGCGCTGCGCGCCCGCGCCGGCAACGCGGTGGAGCAGTCGCTGGAGATCGTCCGCCGCCGCATCGACGAGACCGGCGTCTCGGAGGCGCTGATCGCACGGCAGGGCCAGAGCCGCATCCTGGTGCAGCTCCCCGGCGTCGAGGACCCGAACCGGATCAAGGAGCTGCTGGGCCGCACCGCCCGCATGACCTTCCGCCTGCTGGACGAGAACGCCAACATGCAGGCCAGCCTGCCGCCGCCGGGCGTCGAGTTCCTGGAGGGCGAGACGGCGGGCATCCGCTACCCCGTGCGCCGCCGCATCGAGGTGGACGGCGCCAACCTCTCCGACGCCCGCGCCTCGCGCGACAGCCGCAACGGGGAGTGGGTGGTGAACTTCACCTTCGACTCCGTGGGCACCCGGCGCTTCGCCGACGTGACGCGGCAGAATGTCGGACAGCGCTTCGCCGTGGTGCTGGACAACAAGGTGATCACCGCCCCGGTGATCCGTGAGCCGATTACCGGTGGCCAGGGGCAGATCAGCGGCAACTTCACCGCCGCCTCGGCCAATGATCTCGCCGTGCTCCTGCGCGCCGGCGCCCTGCCCGCGCCGCTCACCGTGGTCGAGGAGCGCACCGTCGGGCCCGAGCTGGGGGCGGACGCGATCCGCGCCGGCCTGCTCAGCCTCGCCGCCGGTGCCGCCTTCGTCTTCCTCTACATGGGGCTGGCCTACGGCCTGTTCGGCTGGTTCGCCAACCTGGCGCTGCTGGTCAACCTGCTGCTGATGCTGGCCGCCCTTTCGGTGCTTCAGGCCACCATCACCCTGCCGGGCATCGCCGGCATCGTGCTGACGCTGGGCACGGCGCTCGATGCCAACATCCTGATCAACGAGCGCATCCGCGAGGAGACGAAGCTCGGGCGGCCGCCGATCAGCGCGCTGGAGGCGGGCTTCACCAAGGCCTCCGGCACGATCATGGACAGCAACCTGACCAACCTCATCGCCATGGCCTGCCTCTACGGCTTCGGCTCCGGCCCGGTGCGTGGCTTCGCGGTCACGGTGGCGATCGGGACGATTGTGCAGATGTGGACGGCGACAACCCTGGTCCGCCTTTTCGTCTCCTGGTGGTACCGCGCCCGCCGGCCCAAGACCCTGCCGGTCTGAACGGGAAACGCACGATGATGTTCCTCACGCGCCCCCTGTTCCGGCTTGTGCCGGACAACACCAACATCCCGTTCATGCGCGGCCGCGTCCTGGGCGTGATCTTCTCCGCCCTGATCTCTGTGCTCTCGATCGGGCTGGCCATCTATCCCGGCCTGGAGAAGGGCATCGACTTCCGCGGCGGTATCCTGATGGAGGTGCGGACCCCTGGCCCGGCCGACCTCGCTGGCCTCCGCGGCGCGGTCAGCGCGCTCGACCTCGGCGAAGTGGGCATCCAGCAGTTCGGCGATGCCTCCACCGTGCTGCTGCGCCTGCCCGTGCAGGGCGAGGAGGGCGCCACCCAGGCAGCCGTCAACAAGGTGCGCGCCACGCTCGATCAGGTGGCGCCCGGCGCCCGCCTGCTGCGCACCGAGGCGGTGGGCAACCGGGTCAGCGACGAGCTGTTCACCGGCAGCCTGATCGCCCTCGGCATCTCGATGCTGGCGATGATGGCCTACATCTGGTTCCGCTTCGAATGGCAGTTCGCCTTCGGCGCGATCATCACGCTGATCCTGGAGACCACCAAGGTCGTGGGCTTCCTGGCGGTGACGCGCATCGAGTTCAGCCTGACGACGGTGGCGGCGGTGCTGACCATCATCGGCTTCTCGGTGAACGACAAGGTTGTCGTCTATGACCGGATGCGCGAGAACCTGCGCAAATACAAGACCATGCCGCTGCGTCAGCTGATCGACAAGTCGATCAACGAGACGCTGAACCGCACCATCGGCACCTCGATGACACTGCTGCTCTCGGCGCTGCCGCTGGCCATCTTTGGGGGCGATGCCCTGTCAGGTTTCGCCTGGACGATGATCTTCGGCATCGTCGCCTCCACTTGGTCCTCGATCTTCATGGCAGCGCCCCTCTTGCTTTTCCTGGGGGAGAATCGCCTTCGCCGCGGTACCGAGGCGGTGGCCACGCCGGCACAGCCGGCTCACTCAGGCCGCTGAACTCAGATCAGAACCGGTCTCGGCCGCAGAAAAGCTGGCGGCCGAGTTCCTCAAGGAAGTATCTCGCGGCGAGTTGATGACCTAGCCACTTCTTTCTACGTGCAGGCATTAAACCCGGGGTTGTTCTATCGCCGTTATTGGTCTCAAAACTGGTATTTTTTCTTTACAAAGAGCCTGGGCGCCCTCTAGACACTGCATGGCGACTTCCCTGCGAAGGGGGGAGATGAATGGCTTTGCAGTTCCGACCCATCCCGTCCGACCCCACCGGCACGCTGCTGGTGCTGGCGCATGATCCCGCCATCATCAAGGCTGCACGGGTCGCCGCTGCGCGTCTGGCGGGCGGGCCTCCGCAACTGGTCGGCTCCGGGCGGGAGGCGCTGCGCCACCTGTTCAGCACCGGCGAAGGAGCGCGTCAGCTCGTTTGCGAGCCCTCCGCCGCGGGGGAGAGCTGGCCCGCCCTGCAGGCCACCGCGGCCGATCCCTTCGCTCCAGCCGGAATCGTGGTGGTGGACAAAGGCGACGAGGGTTTCCTCCGCCGCCTCGGCAGTTGCTCCCTCCCCGAAGCCCTTGCCTCCGCCCTGCGGAACGCAGGCGGACTGCACCCGCGTGGCCCCGAGGCAGGCCCGGAGGAGTTGGCAATCGGGCTGGCGCGCGGCGAGATCACCGTCCGCTATCAGCCGGTGGTCAGCATTGCCGACCGGCGCCCGGTGCTGCTGGAGGGCCTGGCACGCTGGCACCGGCGGAACGATGCCCCGGTTGGCCCTGACCAGTTCGTGCCATTGGCCGAGCGCAGCGGTCAGGCGCAGGCCCTGGCCATGGCGGTGTCGGCGGCAGCCTTTGGCGAGTTGTCAGCGGCGCCGGCCCGCATCGGCGCCGCGCTGAGCCTGAACCTCCCCTTGGCAGTGCTGCTGGAGCGGGACGTGCTGGGCTGGCTGCGCCGCCTGATGCGCCATACCGGCTTCCCCCTCAGCGCCCTCACGCTGGAGCTGACCGAGACCACCCCTGTGCGCGACCGCTCCGCGCTGCGCCGCGCCTTATGGCGGCTGCAACGTGCCGGCGTGCCCGTGCTGATCGACGACATGGGGCTGGAGGAGGACCGCGCCGCCCTGCTGGATCTGCCATTCGCTGGCATCAAGCTGGACCGGCACCTGGTGGCCGCGATGCCGCACCAGCGGCGCGCCCGTGCCGAGGTCGAACGCCTGACCGCGCTCGCCCATGCGCGGCGGATGAGCGTGACGGCCGAAGGCATCTCCAATGCGCATCTCTGGCGCTCGGTGGCCGCCGCGGGGGTGGACAATGCCCAGGGCTATGCGGTCAGCCGCCCCCTGCCCGCCGCCGCCCTGCCCGCCTGGGGCATGGCCTGGCGCGGCGGGCTGCACCGGCGGCGCTACGCGGAATACGCCTCGCGGTAGAGCGCCACGATTTCCGCCGCGTCGGGCACGCGCGGGTTGTTGGCCGGGCTGCCCGAGGCCAGCGCCTGCGCCGCCATGGTTTCCAGCGCCGCCTCCCACGCGGCCTCGCCAATGCCGAACCGCCGCGGACTGGGGACGCCGAGCTCGGCATTGAGTGCCCGCAACTCGCCCAGCAGCCGCTCCGCCGCGACGGTGTCAGGCGTCGCTGCCTCGGCCAGCCCCATGATGCGCGCTGCCTCGGCATAACGGGCGCGGCCCACCTCAAGGCCGAAGGCGGTCACGGCGGGTAGCAGCATGGCGTTGGACAGGCCGTGCGGCACATGGAAATGTGCCCCGATCGGCCGGCTCATGCCATGCACCAGCGCCACCGAGCTATTGGAGAAGGCAAGCCCTGCCAGAGTGGCACCCTGCATCATGCCGGAGCGCGCCTCGGCATTGCGCGGTTCGGCGAAGGCGGTGCGCAGGCTGCGTGCGATCAGCGGCATGGCGGCGCGGGCATAGATGTCCGAGAGCGGCGAGGCCCGGCGCGAGACGAAGGCCTCCAGCGCATGGGTCAGGCTGTCGATGCCGGTATCGGCGGTGATGCGGGGGGGCACGCTGAAGGTCAGTTCGTAGTCCACCACCGCCGCCAGCGGCAGCGCGCCAAGGCCGGCGATCAGCATCTTCTCGTCATTGGCCGTGTCGGTGATGACGGTGAAGCGGGTCGCCTCGCTGCCGGTGCCGCCCGTCGTCGGGATGCAGATCACCGGAAGGGCGGCGCGGTCGGCGCTGGCGGGCACCTTGAAGTCGCGCATCGCCTGCCCAGGCCGGGCGGCAGCGAGAATCGCCATGGCCTTGGCCGTGTCCATCGGGCTGCCGCCGCCGAAGCCGATCAGGCAGTCGAAGTGCTCCTGGTGAAGCTGCGCCACGCCGGCGGCGACAACCGTGTCCGTCGGGTCCGCCACCGTTTCGGAGAAGGTTTTGGCGGCGATGCCGGCCCCGGCCAGCGGCGCCAGCACGCGGTCGATCATGCCGGAGGAGACGATCCAGGGGTCGGTGACGACGAGCGGGTGGCTGAGGCCGAACTCGCGTAGCACTGCGGGAAGTTGCTGCACAGCACCGCCGCCGATCAGCAGCTTGCGGGGCGCAACAAGGGACAGGGTCATGCTTCGTCTCCTCCGGGGCGGGTGGCCCGCCGGTTGTTTCTTGCGGATGCGGCTCAGGCTGCACCGCCTCGCCTGGCGGGGGAAGGGCGTGCCGATCACGGCCTGGGGCGCCGCCAGCCCTCACCTGCTCTGGCGTGAACGCGGCCGCTGGGGGAGGATGCGGTGCCATGCTCCTGCTGCTGCAATCTGCGCCGCTCCTGCTGCTGCTCGCGCTGTTGATCTCCGGCCGCGCAGGGCCCGTGGCCGCCTGCCTGACCGCTTTGGCCGCGAGCCTGCCTGCGGTCTGGTCCACCCTGCCGGCGGATGCGATGCCGCTCGCGTTCCTCGGGTGGGAGAGCCTGCGGGGGGCCTTCCTCGCCTTCCAGCCGATCAGCGTCCTGGCCGGAGGGCTGCTGTTTCACGCCGCGGTGGTGCGGCTGGCGCCCGCCGGCCTGGTGGCGCGACCGGCGACACCCCGCCGCATCTTCGCGGCCACCCTGCTGGGCGGTGCCTTCGTTGAGAGCGTCACCGGATTCGCGGTGGGCGCGGTCTTTGCCCTGGCGCAACTGCGGCGGATGGGCCTTTCGGGCGCGCCGGCCGGGGCGCTGGCCTTGCTCGCGCTGGTGATGGTGCCCTGGGGCGGCCTTGGGCCCGGCACCGCCCTCGGCGCGGCGCTGGTGGGGCTGCCGGCGCAGAAGGTGGCGCTCGCCACCGCCTGGCCGCAGGCGGGGTGGCTGCTCTGCCTGGTGCCGGTTGGCTGGCATGTGGCGGGTGCGGCGGGCTTCATCGTGCCGGGACGGGAAAAGCTGGTGCAGCTTGGCCTCATGAGCATGGTCGTCGCGCTGCTGCTGGCCGCCAACCTCGCTCTGCCCTTCGAGGTGGCGGGCATCCTCGCCGCGGGGCTGCCGCTGCTGGCGGTGCTCTGGCGGCTGGACCCGCCACGTGGGAGGCAAGGCTGGCGTCATGCTCTTCTAGCGCTCGCACCCTGGGCAGGGCTGACCCTCGCGTTGCTGCTGGCGCGCTCCTGGCACGGGGCGCCCGCCCTCCAGCCCTGGCCTGATCTGCCGGGCCTGCCGCTGAACCATGTGGCGGTGGTGCTGTGGAGCGTCTCCGCGCTGCTGCTGGCCTTGCGGCCATATGGCGCGCTCTCCACGGCGGGCATGGCACTGGCGCGGGCGCGGCGGCCGATCCTGGCCATGCTGCTCTACGTGCTGCTCGGGCGCTGGCTGGCCGGGGCGGGTGTCGCCAGCGGATTGGCCACGGCCGCCGCCGGCGCGCTCGGCCCCTTCGCCGCCTATGCGCTGCCGCCGCTCGGCCTGCTTTCCGGCATGGTGACGGGCAGCAATGTCGGCTCCAACGCCGCGCTGATGCCGGTGCAGGCGACGCTCGGCCACACGGCCGGGCTGCCGCTGGTGAATGCCGCGGGGCTGCACAACTTCGCCGGCGCGGCAGGCGCGGGGATGAGCTTCGGCGTCACCGCCATGGTCGCCGGGCTGCTGGCGGACGGCACCCGGCCCGCGCAGCTCTGGCGGCTGCTGGCGCCCTCGATGCTGGCGGTGCTGCTCTGTGGCTGGGCGGCGGTGGCCTTCTTCATGGCCTGAGGCCGGAAGCGGGCCACCGCCGCGCCTTCAGCCCGCCCAGTTCGGGCGCCGCTTCTCGCGGAAGGCCGCGAGCCCCTCCTTCCCTTCCGCCGAGGCGCGCTGCATCCAGGACTCGTTCGCCAGTTGCGCCATCTGGCGCGGTGTCAGCGCCAGCCCGTTGGCTTCCAGCAGCGAGCGCTTCGTGACGGCAATGGCGCCCGGCGCGGAAAGCATGGTTTCCGAGAGGATCGCCTCCAGCCGCGCCTCGATGGCTTCGGGCGCCAGCACCTCGTGCACCAGGCCGATGCGCAGCGCCTCCTCGGCGCCGAAGCGCTCGCCGGTGATGGCGTAGCGGCGCGCCTGCCGCAGGCCCATGGCATGGACCATGTGCGTGGAGATCGGCGTCGGCGCCACGCCCACCCGCACCTCGGTCAGGCCGAAGAGTGCCGCTGGCGTCGCCAGCGCCACATCCACGCAGCAGACCACGCCGCAGCCGCCGCCGAAGCAGGCACCCTGCACCAGCGCGAAGGTGGGGTGCGGGAATTCGTTGAGCTTGGCCATGGCCTCGGTGGTGGCCATCGAGGCGCGGTAGGCCTGCTCTGGCGTGGCGCCGGCGGCCTCGGCCAGCCAGTCGATATCCGCCCCGGCCTGGAAATGCTTGCCGGCGCCGCGGATCACCAGCGCGCGCAGGGCGGCATCGCCGCGCAGCCGGTCCAACCCCTCGATCAGCGCGGCGAGCAGCGCGCCGTTATAGGCGTTGCCGCGCTGCGGCCGGTTCAGCGTGACCGTGGCGACGCCGCGGCCGTCGATGTCGAGCAGGATGGGCTGGTCGGACATGCGGTTTCCTTCCCTGGTTGCTTGCACGGCCATCCTGGCACGAAGCGTCGGGCCGGGCGACGCCACGCCCTTCATCTGGCGCCCGATCCGTCCTAGTACCCGCGCCAGCGCGTCAAACCGAGGAAGCTCCATGCAGACCTACGGCCACTGGATCGGCGGGAAGTCCATCGCCGCAGAGCGGCACCTGCCGGTCATCAACCCCTCCGACGGCGGCACCATCGCCCGCATCGCGCGCGGCGGCGCGGCCGAGATCGACGCCGCCGTGCGTGCCGCGCAGGCGGCGCTGGACGGCCCCTGGGGCCGGATGAGCGCCACCGAGCGCGGCCGCCTGCTGACCCGGCTCGCCCTTCTGGTGGAGCGCGATGCCGAGATGCTCGCCCAGGCCGAGAGCCGCGACGTCGGCAAGCCGATCCGCCAGGCTCGCGCCGACGCCCTCGCCTGCGCCCGCTACTTCGAGTTCTACGGCGGCAGCGCCGACAAGATGCATGGCGACACCATCCCCTATGCCGATGGCATGACCGTCATGACGGTCTGGGAGCCGCATGGCGTCACCGGCCATATCGTGCCTTGGAACTACCCGATGCAGATCGTCGGCCGCTCGGTCGGCGCGGCGCTGGCCATGGGCAATGCCTGCGTGCTGAAGCCAGCGGAGGACGCCTCCCTCTCCTCGCTGATGCTGGCCCAGCTGGCCGCTGAAGCGGGCTTCCCCGAGGGTGTATGGAACGTCGTCACCGGGCTCGGCGAGGAGGCCGGCGCGGCGCTGACGGCGCATCCGGGCATCGCGCATGTTTCCTTCACCGGCAGCCCGGAGGTGGGCACGCTGGTGCAGACGGCGGCAGCGAAGCACACCATTCCCGTCACGCTGGAGCTGGGCGGCAAGAGCCCCCAGCTTGTCTTCCAGGACGCGGACCTCGACACCGCCGCCGCCACGGTGATGAACGGCATCATCCAGAATGCCGGGCAGACCTGCTCGGCCGGCAGCCGCGTGCTGGTGCAGGCGCCGGTCTTCGACCGCTTCGTGGCCGATCTCGCCGCGCGTTTCGGCAAGCTGGAAGCTGGCCCGGCCGAGCGCGACCTCGACCTCGGCCCGGTCGTGAACGCCGACCAGCAGAAGCGGGTGAACGGCTTCCTTGACTTCGCCCGGCAGGACGGGCTGCGCTTCGCTGGTGAGGGCCGCATCGCCTCCAATGCGCCGGAAGGCGGCTTCTACGTGAAGCCCACCCTGCTGGCCGATGTCGCGCCCGACCACCGCCTGGCGCAGGAGGAGGTGTTCGGCCCCGTGCTGACCGCCATCCGCTTCACCGACGAGGCGGAGGCCCTCGCCATCGCCAACGGCACGCAGTTCGGCCTGGTGGCCGGCGTCTGGACCGCCGATGTGGGCCGCGCCATGCGCCTCTCGCGCGGTATCAAGGTGGGGCAGGTCTTCGTCAACAACTACGGCGCGGGCGGCGGCGTGGAACTGCCCTTCGGCGGCGTGAAGCGCAGCGGCCATGGCCGCGAGAAGGGCTTTGCGGCGCTGGCCGGCTTCGCCTCGCTCAAGACCATCGCCATCAAGCACGGCTGAGGCCATGGGGCGGACGGCGCTGATCTACCTTGCCGCGGCGCTGGCGGAGATCGGCGGTTGCTTCGCCTTCTGGGCCTGGATGCGGCTGGACAAGGGCGCGTGGCTGGCGCTGCCCGGCCTGGCCTCCCTCACCGCCTTCGCGGCGCTGCTGACCCTGGTGGAAAGCAGCGCCGCCGGACGGGCCTTCGCCGCCTATGGCGGTGTCTATATCGCCGCCTCGCTGGGCTGGCTCTGGGCGGTGGAGGGTCTGCGGCCCGACCGCTGGGACCTGCTCGGCGGGGCGGTCTGCCTGCTCGGCGCCGGCATCATCCTGCTCGCGCCGCGCGGCGGCTGACGGACCTTATCGCACCGTCACGTGCCGGGGCAGGCCATCGGCCAGCCTGACCCAGGTCAGCTGGCTCCGCACCCAGGTATGATCCTGGGGCGGCACCTGCTCCGGATCGTCCAGGCTGGCGGTGGTGATGTCGATCTCGTCCGGCAGATCCTGCCGCTGGTAGGTCAGGCTGGTGCCGCAATCCGGGCAGAAGCCGCGTTGCGCCATGGCGCTGGAGGCGAAGTGCCGCGGCGCTTCGGCAGTGAAGCGCAGGCTCGCGGTCGGTACGCTGAACCAGGCCACCACCGGTGCGCCGCTGCTGCGCCGGCAGTCCTCGCAATGGCAGATCGTGGCGTTGAACGGCGTGCCGTCGGCCTCGTAGCGCACGCGGCCGCAAGCGCATCCTCCGGTGAGCATGGTTCGCTTCCTCTCTGCGTGGTGGCAGCAGCCTGCCATGGAACCCGGCGCCCCGCGGCCCGTTTTCCCTAAGCAAGCACAACGCAGGAGAGCATGGATGGCCGAAGACAAGAACCCCAATGCCGACCGCACCGGCACCGAGAAGGTCCACAAGGAAATGGGCACGCCGCCCAATGCCGAGACGCCCAGGCCGCAGGAGGGCAGCAAGCCGGTGGACCAGGAGGCGCAGAAGGACGCCGCCGAAGAGCGCCGCAAGACCGGCGGCTACGAGTGAAAGCCAGGCTGGGGGAATGAGTTCCCCCAGGTCCCTTCTTCGTTTTGCAAATTTCCACCGTGGATGAGCGACCGGCCCCAGACCGAAGGCCAGGCCTTCAGTTTTTCGGCGCCACCGGTTGCAGGCGCGCCAGGAACAGCGCCGCCACCAGGAAGGCAAGCAGCAGGCAGGCCCCCACCAGCGCCCCCACCCCGGCCCAGCGTCCCCACGCCCAGGCCAGACCGCCGATCACACCGACAATGCTTGCCCCCATGTAGTAGGCGAAGAGATAGAGCGAGGAGGCTTGCGCCTTCGCCGTCAGCGCCCGTCGCCCGACCCAGGAGCTGGCGAGGGAATGGCAGCCGAAGAAGCCGAAGGTCAGCAGCGCCATGCCCAGAACGATTAGCGGCAGCGAGGGCGGCAGCGTCAGCGCGAGGCCGGCCAGCATGATGAGCACCGTGGCCCAGAGCATCCGGCGGCGCCCGAAACGGTCCGCCAGCCCGCCGATGAAGGTCGAACTGCCGATCCCCACCAGATAGACGGCGAAGACCATCGCCACCGTGCTGTGCGCCAGCGAGAAGGGCGGCGCCAGCAGCCGGAAGCCAATGTAGTTGTAGATGGTCACGAAGCTTCCCATGAACAGAAAGCCTTCGAGGAACAGCCAGCGCAGCCCGCTGTCCCGCAGGTGCATGGCGAAGTTGGCCGCCAGTCCGCCCCAGGAGAGCGGGCGTGGACGGAAGTGGCGGGAGGCCGGCAGGCTGCGCCAGAAGATCAGCGCCGAGACCACGCCAAGCGTGCCGATGCCGCCGACCGCCCAGTCCCATCCGCCCCAATCCAGCAGCACGCCAGCGATGATGCGACCGCTGAGCCCGCCCAGCGCCGTGCCGCTGATGTAGAGCCCCATCGCGAAGCCGCTCGACTGCGGCTCCACCTCCTCCGAGATGAAGGCCATGGCCACCGCCGGCAGGCCGCTGAGCGCCACCCCAAACAGCGCCCGCAGCACCAGGAAGCTCTCCCAGCCCGGGGCGAAGGCGGCGGCCACGGTCAGCAGAGAGGAGACGACCACCGAGGCCACCATCACTGGCTTGCGGCCCAGCGCCTCGGAGACCGCGCTTGCCACCAGCATGCAGAAGGCCATCACGGCAGTGGGCACGGAGAGCGCCAGACTGCTTGCCGCCGGACTGACCTGGAAGGCCACCGCGAAGGCGGGCAGCAGAGGCTGGGCACAGTAGAGCAGCGCGAAGGTGGCGAAGCCGGCGCAGACGAAAGCCAGATTGGTGCGACGGAAGGCGGCGGTGCCGCGCTGGATGTAGGGAAGTTCCTCGGAGGCAGAGGCAGCGGTCATAGCAAGGTCCGGCAAAGTCTGTTGCGCCGCAGCATGGCCCCTGGCCCCTTCCCTGTCGCGTCGAGGTACGACCGGGCTGCTGCCCTGTCCAGGCATGGGGTACCTCCCCAGAGTGGTCCGGGGCTACTCTGCCATGCGGTTGCCAAGCTGAGGATCAGCCTTGGTGAGTGGAAAGTGGAGCAGCGACGGCTTCCAGCGGGCGGCCCTCCGCGGCGAACCCAAGTTTCCACTCGGCGAAGGCAGCCACCAGCATCAGCGCGGCAGCCAGCAGGAAGCCGAGCGTGATGTCGATCCGCGCCCCACCCTCGATCAGCCAGCCGAACAGCGCGGGACCGGCGACGCCGCCGATGCCCGTGCCGAAGGCATAGAAGATGGCGATCGCGATGGCGCGCATCTCCAGCGGAAAGCTTTCACCCACCGTCAGATAGGCGGCGGAGGCGGCAGGCGAGGCGAAGAAGAAGATCACCGTCCAGGCCAGCGTCTGCTCCCAGGCGTTGAGCCAGCCCTGCTGGAAGGCGAGACCGGAAATCGCCATCAGCACGCCCGAGATCGCATAGGTGGCGGTGATCATGGTGCGCCGCCCGATGCTGTCGAAGAAGGGGCCAAGCAGCAGCGGTCCAAGCAGGTTGCCGAGCGCGAAGGGCAGGATGTACCAGCCGACCTCGCCGGAGGGCACGCCCTGGAAGGTGGTCAGGATCAGCGCGTAGGTGAAGAAGATGGCGTTGTAGCAGAAGGCCTGACAGGCCATCAGCGTGACGCCGAGCACGGTGCGCTTCCGCTGCCGGTGCAGCATGACGTGCAGCACCTCGCGCATCGTCGCCTTGCCACGCCGGCTGAGCCGCACCGGGCCATATTCCAGCGGCGGCAGGGGACCCTGGCGGGATTCCACCTGCGCCTCGATCCGCGACACCACGTGGTCGGCCTCGCCTGGCTTGCCGTGCGTCATCAGCCAGCGCGGGCTTTCCGGCACCCAGCTCCGCAGCAGCATGATGACGAAGGCCAGCACGCCACCGACGATGAAGGCGGCCCGCCAGCCGATCTCGGGATCGACGATCGCGGGGTCCAGCACCACCAGGGCGGAGAGCGCGCCGAGGGCTGCGCCGGCCCAGAAGGTGCCGTTCACGGCAAGGTCCACCGTGCCGCGGCGGCGTGCCGGGATCATCTCCTGGATGGCCGAGTTCACCGCCGCGTACTCGCCGCCGATGCCGGCGCCGGTCAGCGCGCGGAAGAATGCGAAGGACCAGAAATCCCACGAGAAGCCGGTGGCGATGCTGGACAGCATGTAGAGGATGACGGTGACGAAGAAGATCTTCCGCCGCCCCAGCCGATCGGTCAGCCAGCCGAAGAACAATGCGCCGAGCACTGCGCCGACCAAGTAGGCCGAGGCGGAGAGGCCCACCTGCGTCTCGGAGAGCGCGAGGCTCGGGCTTTCATGGATGGCGCCGGCGAGGGAGCCGACCAGCGTGACCTCCAGCCCGTCCAGCGTCCAGGTGATGCCGAGGGCAGCGATGATCAGCCAGTGGAAGCGGTCCCAGGGCAGCCGGTCCATGCGGGCGGGGACGTCCGTCTCGAAGACCTGCCCTGCCGCCTGCTGCCCCTGCTGCATCCCGTTCTCCCCCTGCCCTGCCGCCGGTGAACGCCACTCTGGCGCAGGCGTTGCCCATGTTGCAAAGCCGCAGGCCAGTCTCGTAAGAAGGACGCAACGGGGCGCCGGGCCTTCCGGCGCCATGCGGGGAGGGGAAAGACTGATCATGAAGATGCTGCGCCGCACGGTGCTGGCCGCCGTCCTGGCCGCTGCGCCCGGGCTCGCCGCCCAGGCCCAGACCGAGATCACCATCCAGCATCCGCTGCCGACGGCGAACAGCCATTACGGCGCCGGCGCGACGGCCTTCAAGGAGACGCTCGAGAAGCTCTCCAACGGCAAGTACCATGTCACCATCCAGCGCAACGATAACGAGCGCGAGATGATCGAGAGCGTGCAGATCGGCACGCTGGACTTCACCATCACCTCCACCGGGCCTGTCGGCAACTTCGTGCCGGAGGTGCGCGCGGTGGACGTGCCCTTCCTGTTCCGCGACTACGCGCATGCGCGCGGCGCGCTGGATTCCGAGGTCGGACAGTCCATCCTGGCGAAGTTCCCCGCCAAGGGGCTGATCGGCGTGATCTGGATGGAGAACGGCTTCCGCCACCTCACCAACAGCCGCCGCGAGGTGCACAACCCCAGCGACATGCGCGGGCTGAAGGTGCGCACGATGGAGAACCAGGTGCATATGCGCGCCTTCTCCACCCTCGGCGCGCTGCCGACGCCAATGGCCTTCTCCGAGCTGATCCCCGCCCTGCAGCAGGGCACGGTGGACGGCCAAGAGAACCCGATCCCCGTCATCGTCGCCAACAACATCGACCAGGTGCAGAAATTCCTGACCCTGACCGGCCATGTCTACTCGCCGGCGCTGCTGATCGGCTCGCCCGCGCTGTGGAACCGGCTCTCGGATGCCGAGAAGGCGATGTTCATGCAGGCCGCCACGGCCGGGCGCGACGCCAACCGCGCCAAGGTGACGGCCGATGAGCAGAACGGCGTGGCCGAGCTGCGCCGCCGCGGCATGGACGTCACCACCCAGGTGAACACCGAGGAGTTCCAGAAGGCGCTGGCCCCGGCCTTCGCGCAGTATGAGAAGGACCTGGACGCGAACACCCTGCGCCGCCTGCGCGACTGGAAGCCGGCGCAGTAATCCGCCTTTCCCCGGCGCGGCCACCGCGCCGGGATTGACCGAATGCCATCCCCGCAGGAGTGACCTGCCTTGCGCTTCCTCCCCGTGACCGGGGGCGCCGGATGGCGCCCTTGAGCGTGAATTTCGTGCCCCTGGTGGCTATCGCCGTCGCCAGCCTGGCCGCCACCCTGCTGGCGCTCTGGATCGCCGCGCGCGGCGGGCCGCTGCGCCGCGCCGTGCTGGCCGCCGACCGCGCGCTGACCGGCCTGGCCGCCGCCCTCGCCTGCCTGGCCCTCGCCATCGCCGCCGTCGCCGGCCTCTGGCAGGTGTTCTCCCGCTTCGCCACAGAGACGCCGGCGGTGTGGAGCGAGGCGCTGGTGCGCACCGCGCTGATCTGGATGGCGCTGCTCGGCCTCGCTGTCGCGCTGCGGATGGGCGCGCTGGTCTCGATCGACGTTGCGCATCGCTACAGCGCCGGCGCGTTCCAGCGGGCGCTGGAGGCGGCCTCGCTGGCCACCAGCCTCTCCCTGATGGGCGTGCTGTTCTGGTTCGGCTGGAGCATGGCGCAGCGGGTGAAGTTCCAGGAGATGGCGGGGCTGGAAGTTTCGATGTCCTGGGGCTACGCGGCCATTCCGATCGGCGCGCTCTTTGCCATGCTCGGCGCCTTCGCGCATTTCCTGGACCGCCGCTCGGCGGAGCTGGAGGCCGCGGTATGACCGGCGCGATGCTCATGGTGATGCTGGTCGGCTTCGCCGCCGCCGTGCCGGTGGCGGTGGCCATCGGCCTCGCTGCCATCGTCGGCATCGAGGGCTGGACGCGCTTCCCGATGATCGTGGCGGCGCAGCAGATCTTCGTCGCGCTCGACAAGTTCCCGCTGGCCGCCATTCCCTTCTTCATCCTGGCCGGGAACCTGATGGATGTCGGCGGCATCTCGCGCCGGCTGGTGGAGTTCGCCAAGTCGCTGGTCGGCCGGGTGCAGGGCGGGCTGCCGGCCACCTGCATCGTCACCTGCATGATCTTCGCGGCGATCAGCGGCTCCTCGGTGGCCACCACCTTCGCCATCGGCACCATCATGATCCCGGCGCTGGTGAAGCACGGCTATCCCGTGGGCTTCGCGGCGGCGCTGCAGGCCACGGCGGCGGAGCTGGGCGTCATCATCCCGCCCTCCATCCCGATGATCCTCTACGGCGTGACCACCCAGGTCTCGATCCCCGAGCTGTTCATCGCCGGCTTCGTGCCCGGCGCGCTGGTGGCCGGCGCGCTGGTTGCGACGGTGCTGGTCTGGTGCCGCATCAAGGGCTGGGGCAAGCATGACGGCGACGGGCGCCTGCCCGTCCTCACCGCCTTCAAGCAGGCGGGCTTCGCCTTGCTGATGCCGGTGATCGTGCTGGGCGGCATCTATGGCGGCGTCACCACGCCGACCGAGGCCAGCGTCATCGCGGTGTTCTACGCCATCATCGTCGGCATGCTGCTGCACCGGGAGCTTGGCTGGCGGGATCTCTACCCGATTTTCCGCAAGTCGGTGGTCTCCTCCTCAGTCATCATGTTCATCATCGCCTGCGCGGCGTTGTTCTCCTACCTGCTGAACCGGCAGGGCGTGCCGGATGCGGCGGCGGCCTGGATGGTGGACACCTTCCAGGGGCCGGCGCTGTTCCTGCTCGGGGTGAACCTTTTCCTCTTCGTCGTCGGCATGTTCGTCGAGACCAGCGCCAGCATCATCGTGCTGGCGCCGATCCTGGCGGACGCGGCGCAGCGCGTGGGCATCGACGGCGTGCATTTCGGCACCATCATGGTGGTGAACCTGGCGCTCGGCATGATCACGCCGCCCTTTGGCGTGAACCTCTTCGCGGCGGCGCAGGTGGCGGGCTGCGGCATCGAGGCGATGATGCGCTACCTTGCCGTCTTCATCGCCGTGGTGCTCGTCTGCCTTATGCTCATCACCTATGTCCCCGGCCTGACGCTCGCCCTGCCGGCGCTCGTCTTCCGCTGATGCTGGCACCCTCCCGCCCCGCTGCGCGCGGCCTCTCCCCTCGCGCGGCGCGGACCCATCTAGCCGTCGATCCGGTGCTCGGCCCGGTGGTCCGTCAGGTCGGCGCCATGACGCTGAAGCCAGCGAAGCGCGAGCCCTATGAGGCGCTGGTGCGTGCCATCGCCCACCAGCAGGTGCATGGCCGCGCCGCCGAAGCCATGCTGACCCGCCTGCTGGCGCTGTTCCCGGGGCACGACTTCCCGCCCCCCGCCGGCATCCTGGCCCTGCCGGAGGAGGCACTGCGCGGCTGCGGCTTCTCCGGCGCGAAATGCGCGGCGATCCTGGACATCGCCCATAAGTCTGTGGGCGGCCTGGTGCCGAGCCGCCGGGCCGCTGCCCGCCTGCCCGACGAGGAGCTGATCCAGCGGCTGGTGGCCCTGCGCGGCGTCGGCCGCTGGACGGTGGAGATGCTGCTCATCTTCACTCTCGGCCGGCCCGACGTGCTGCCGGTGGATGATTTCGGCGTGCGCGAGGGCTACCGCCTCGCCGCCGGCCGTGACACCCAGCCGAAGCCGAAGGAACTGGCGGAGATTGGCCTGACCTGGGCGCCCTATCGCTCCGCGGCAGCCTGGTATCTCTGGCGCGCGGCGGATCTGGCCAAGGAAGGACGCTTCAAGGCGCCCGTGGCGCTCTAGCGGCAACCGAACTCAGCCGAGGAAGGCTGCCACCGCCGCCAGGAAGCCCTCCGGCTTCTCCGTATGGACCCAGTGCCCCGCCCCTTTCACCGTGGCGAAGCGCGCTCCCGGGAAGAGCTGGCGGAACAGTGGCCGGTGTTCGGCGCGGATGTAGTCGGAGTGCTCGCCGGACATGACCAGAGTCGGCCCGTCATACTGCGCGCCTTCAGGCAGCCGTGGCGCCGCCTCGATGGCCGGCAGCGCATCGGCGATCTCCCGCAGGCCGATGCGCCAGGCCGGCGGATCGCTGTCGAGCCGCAGGTTCTGCAGCAGGAAGCCGCGCACGCCCGCATTGGGCACCGCTTCGGCCAGGACCGCATCCGCCCCACGCCGTGTCAGGCCGGAGGGCAAGCGCATGGCGAGCATCGCCTCGGCATAGGAGCGGAAGGCCGGCGGATAGCCAACCGGCGCGATATCCGCCACGATCAACCGCTCCACCAGATCCGGACGGGTGAGCGCCAGGGCCATGGCCACCTTGCCGCCCATGGAATGGCCGAGCACCACGGCGGGTGCGGCGCCGAGCGCCGCGAGCGTCTCGGCGACGTCGGCAGCCATCGTCGCATAGTCCATCGCCGGGTCATGCGGTGACTGCCCGTGGTTGCGCAGGTCCAGCGCGATGACGCGGCGGGAGGCGGCCAGCGCCTTCTGCACCGTGGCAAAGTTCTGCGCCTGCCCGAACAGGCCGTGCAGCAGCACCAGCGGTGGCTGCACACCCTCCCCGGCCTCGATCGCTCGCAGCCGCATCTCCGCTTCTCCTCTATCCGCGCGTCGCAGCCACAACGCTGGCGACGATCAGCCCGCCGCCGATCAGCACATCCCAGCCCAGCGGCTCACCGAGCCAGAGGGTCGAGACCACCAGCCCGATCGCCGGCGCCAGCAGGAAGCCGACGGAGGAGACGGCGCCCGGCAGGCGGCGCCCGGCCTCGATCACCGCCCAGGTGCCGAGCGGCGCGACAATGCCGCCGATCACCAGCATATGCGGCCAGGCGCCGCGCCCGATGCCGCCGTGCGGCTCCAGGATGAGGGCCATCGGCACCAGCACCACGCCACCCAGCAGGAAGCACCAGGGCAGCACGTCCAGCATCGTGCGGCTGGGCGGGAAGCAGCGCGTGATGACGATGGCGCAGGACCAGAGCAGCGCCGCCAGCACCAGCATGGCGTGGCCGAGCAGCATGCCCGGCTCGCGCCAGTCCATGGCCCATGGCCCGGTGAGCGCGGCCACGCCCGCCAGCCCCAGCCCCGCCGCCAGCCAGCGCATGCCGGAGACGCGCTCGCGCAGGACCAGCACGGACAGCGGCACCAGCCAGTAGATGGTGACGTTGGCCATCACCGCCGTGCGCCCCGCCGGCACCAGCGCCACGGCCAGATGGGTCAGCGCGAAGAAGCCGCCGAGCTGCAGCAGCCCGACGCCGAGCATCGCCGGCCAGTCCTGCCGCGCCGGCCAGGCCAGCCGCCCGAGCGCCGTCAGCACGCCGGCTGCCACCAGCGCGCCGAGCAGCGTGCGCGAGACGGCGAACCAGAGCGGCGTGGCATAGGGCAGCGCGGCCTTGGTGATCGGCCAGGCGCCGCCGAACAGCGTGACGGCGATCAGCAGCAGGCGCAGGTCGGCGAGGCGCAGCATCAGGCCGCCGGTTCGGCGACGGTCAGCATGATCTTGCCGATATGGGTGCTGCTCTCCATCAGCCGATGCGCCGCCGCCACCTCGCGCAGGGGGAAGGTGGTGTGGATCACGGGGCCGCACTCGCCGCGCGCCAGCAGCGGCCAGACCTTCGCCTCCAGCTCGGCGGCGAGGGTCCCCTTCTCCGCGGTGGTGCGCGGGCGCATGGTGCTGCCGGTCACGGTCAGGCGCTTCAGCATGATCGGCCGCAGGTCCACCTTCTCCGCCTCATGCCCCTGCAGGAAGGCGATGATGACCAGCCGGCCGTCCTTCGCCATGCAGCGCAGGTTGCGCTGGAAGTAGGCCGCGCCGACCATGTCGAGCAGCACGTCAACGCCGTTGCCGCCGGTGTGCTGCTTCACCGCCTCGACGAAATCCTCGTCGCGGTAGTTGATCGCCACGTCGGCGCCGAGCTTGCGGCAGGCCTCGCACTTTTCGGCGCTGCCGGCGGTGGCCAGCACCTTCGCGCCGAAAGCCTTGGCGAGCTGGATGGCGGTGACGCCGATGCCGGAGGTGCCGCCATGGATCAGCACCGTCTCGCCGGCCTTCAGGCGGCCATGGCCGAAGAGGTTGGCCCAGACGGTGAAATAGGTCTCCGGCAGGGCCGCGGCACGCACCGCGTCGAAACCGGCGGGCCAGGGCAGCGCCTGCGCCTCGGGCGCCGTGCAGTACTCGGCATAGCCGCCGCCATTGACCAGCGCGCAGACGCGGTCGCCGGGCTTGTAGCGGCGCACCTCGGCGCCGGCCGCGACCACCTCGCCAGCCACTTCCAGGCCGGAGATGGGGCTGGCGCCGGGCGGCGGCGGATAGAGGCCCATGCGCTGCTGCACGTCCGGCCGGTTCACGCCCGCGGCGAGCACGCGGATCAGAACCTCGTCCGGCTTCGGCGTGGGCAGCGGCCCGCTGGCGGGAACGAGCACTTCCGGCCCGCCACCCGCTCCGTGGTCGATGTAGGTCATCGTGCTCGGCAGATCAGTCATGGCTTCCTCCTTCCTGGCGGTTGCGGTCCAGGGCGCCGCAAGGTCGGCGGCGCGTCGCCCGCCGTCAAGGCGCGGCGAGAGATGCGGGGGAGCTGCGCCCCAACTCTCAGGCCGGCGCCTGCGCCCCATTGCGCGCCGCACTGCCCGGGCAGGAACAGCCACCGTTTCACCGCCACAATGCCTGCCGGAGTTCGCCACGGTCTGCACCAGCCGCCGGGTCTTGCCTGACAGGGCCAGCCGGGTGCTCGCGGCCTGGTGGACAGCGTGCTCGGTCCCCTCAAAGGCCGCAATCGCCGAGGCCAGCGAGGCCGCGCGCCAGGGCGCTGGCCGGGCGGAGGGCATGGCGGTGCCGTTCGAGGGCATGCCGCACTTCAAGAGCGCAGTGCCAGCGCCGGCGGAGTTCTTCCGCGGCGCCGTCCCGGCCGTCACCTGGGAGGCGCGCAGGGCGCCCTTTGCCAGGATGACCGGCCGGTGCCGTTCCTTCCGGAGCCGGACGCGGGGGGTGCCGCGGCCGGCGCCTGGCCGAGGCTTAGTCGACCTTGATGCCGGCTTCCTTGATGATCGGCTCCCACTTGGCGATCTCGTCGGTCAGCCACTTCTTCGTGCTGTCCGGCGTGCTGTCGCTGCGCGGCGTCATGGTGAGGTCGGCGAGCTTCCTCTGCACCTCCTCCTTCGCCATGACCTTGTTGATCTCCTGGTTCATGCGCTGGACGATGGCGTCCGGCGTGCCGGCCGGCGCCAGCACCATGTGCCAGGTATAGGCTTCGTAGCCCGGCACCCCGGCCTCGTTGAAGGTCGGGATCTCCGGCAGCTGCGGCAGGCGCTTGTCGGAGGAGATCGCCAGCCCCTTCACCTCGCCCTTCTGCACGAAGGGCAGCGCGCTGTTGGCGACGTCCAGCATCATTGCCACCGTGCCGTTCAACAGGTCCGGCATGGCGGCGGCGGAACCGCGGTAAGGCACGTGATTGACCTTCAGCCCGCCCGCCTGCTTCAGGAAAAGCTCGGTGGCCAGATGCAGTGCCGCGCCGCTGCCGGTGCTGGCATAGTCGTACTCGCCCGGGTTCTTCTTGAAGAGCGCGATCAGCTCCTGGAGATTCTTGACCGGCACGTCCTTGTTGACCATCAGCAACATGGGAATGACGCCGGTGAGCGCGACCGGCGTGAAATCCTTCACCGGGTCGAAGGGCAGGCTCGGATAGATGGCGCGGATCGCCGCCTGGGCGATGGTCGTGTAGAGGAAGGTGGAGCCGTCCTTCGGCGCCTTGGCGACGGCATCAGCGCCCACCACCGTGCCGGCGCCAGTGCGGTTCTCGACGATGACACGCTGCGGCAGCGCCTTGGACAGCTCGTCGGCGATCAGGCGCGCCGGGATATCCGTCGGGCCGCCGGCGGAGAAGGGTACCACCAGGCGGACCGGCTGGTCCGGCCAGCTGCCCTGGGCACGCGCAGCGCCAGGAAGGATTGCCGGCGCCGCCAAGGCAGCGCCGAGCGCCAGGAAGTCGCGGCGGTGCAGTCGCGTCATGTCAGGTCCTCAAGGAAGTTCGGGGCATCATTTAGAGGCTCGCCGAGGTTACGAAAAGTCCATCCCCGGCCAGTCGGGCAAGCGTCCACGGCCCAGAGGCAGACAAAGACCACGGGCGGGGTCGAAGAGGTGCGACCGGCCCGGTGGCAGGTCCAGGCTCGCCCTTGCACGGGCGCCGGGAGCAGTGGCTCCAGACCCGGATCAGGCCAACCTCCTGCCGCGACAGGTCGGCTGGAACACGGTGGTTCCAGTACATTGCCGCCGCCGAGGACCTGCCCTTGGAGTTCGTGTACTCTGTGGCGCTTGGAGCGATGCAGTTGCTCCAGTCTCCCTCATAGCCCTGCTCAAACATCAGCGCGCGCGCCGGCATGTCCTGGCCGGAAAGCATCCGGTCGGCGGTGCCGATGTCACAGCCCTGCACGACCGCCAGCTGCGCGCCGGCGCCGAGGACCGTGCTGGCGTTCTTCAGCGCCTTGGCATAGCCACGTTGGCGGGTGCAGGTGTGGTGCAGGTGATCTGGTACTTGTCCCGGTGTCGGAGCGCTTACAGACCTTCTGCACCACGTCACTGGGCTGGCCGGTGAGGCCACGCCAGAAGGCGACGTTCCGGCGCTGCCGCGTGTGGTCGGCCGGCGCACCCAGCGTCAGCGGGAGACTGACAGCCCTCGCCGTCAGACGAAACGCCGCCCGATTCCCTGAACTTCCCGCAGGGGCGCGGCCGGACCGGCGCTGTCGGGCGGGAGATTAGCGGCGCCTCATGACTCGGGCTGGCCACTCCCATGGCCGTCCAGAGACGGCACGCCGACGAGGCGGGCATAAAGTTCCGGATCGGTGGCGCCCTCGGTGCCAAAGACCAGCACGCGACTCTCCGCATCGAGGCCAAGCGCCCCGCGCGCCGCCGGGTCGTCTGCCGCCAGCAGCAGCCCCGCGAGTCCGGCCACGGCGCTTTCCCCGGCCACGATGGCAGGGCTGCGCGCGGCGAGCAGGCGCATCACGTCCACTGCCGTATCGTCGCTCACCGCCATGAAGGCGAAGGCGCCGCGCTCCAGCTCCTGCCAGGCCAGCAGGCTGGGCTCGCCGCAGGCCAGCCCGGCCATCAGCGTGTCCAGCTCGCCGTTGACCGCAACGGCCTGCCCCGCCTCGGCGCTGGCGAGCAGGCAGGCGGCCTTCTCCGGCTCCACCACGATCAGGCGCGGCCCGGTGCCGAAGCGGCTGCGCAACTGCGTCGAAACCGCCGCGGCGACGCCGCCGACCCCGCCCTGGATGAAGACATGCGTCGGCGGTGCGGGCAGCGCGGCGAGGGCTTCCTCGGCCATCAGCCGATAGCCCTGCATGACGTCGCGCGGCACCTCGGTATAGCCGGGATAGGAGGTGTCCGAGACGACGAACCAGCCCTCCCGCTCCGCCGTGGCGGCAGCCTCGCGCACCGCGTCGTCATAGTTTCCAGGCACCACGCGGATCTCGGCGCCATAGGCGGCAATGGCGTCCCGCCGCCCCTGGCTCACCCCCTCATGCACGAAGATGACGCAGCGCGCCCCGAAGCGCTGCGCGCCCCAGGCCACCGAGCGGCCATGATTGCCGTCCGTCGCGCAGGTGACGGTGATGGCGCGGGTCGCCTCGGCGTAGCGGCCTGCGAGGATCTCGCTGACGCGCGCCGCATTGGCCACGCCCCGCTTCGCCAGCTCGGCGACCAGCAGCCGCGCCACGGCATAGGCGCCACCGAGCGCCTTGAAGCTGCCCAGCCCGAAACGGCCGCCCTCGTCCTTGTAGTGCAGCGCCGCGATGCCGCAGGCCGCCGCGATATCCGAGAGCGGGTGCAGTGGCGTCACCGCGTAGCCCGGCCAGGCGGCGATCTCGGCGGCTGCGGCGCGGAACCCGCTCTCGGAGAGCACCACCAGGCCCGGCGTGCCAGGATGCGGGTTGACGAAGAGGCGGAAGGGACGGTGCGGGATCATCCCCGCAGCTTGGCCCGGCGCGCGTCGCGCGGCAATCTGGTGGAATCGGCAACCGAGGCGAGGAAACCATGCACATCACCATTCTCGGCGGAGGCGGCTTCCTTGGCCGTAAGCTGGCGGCGCGGCTGGCACGAGACGGCCAGCTCGGCGGCCGCCGCGTCACCGCCCTGACCCTGTTCGACCTCAACACCCCGGCCCCACCGGCGGAGGCCCCCTTCCCCATCCGCACCCTCGCCGGCGACGTCACCGACCGCGCCGCCCTGGCCGAGGCCATCCCGCCGCAGACCGAGGTGATCTTCCACCTCGCCGCTGTGGTCAGCGCGGCGGCGGAGGCCGATTTCGACCTGGGCATGAAGGTGAACCTGCACGGCACGCTGGCGGTGCTCGACACCTGCCGGACGCTCCCCAAGCCGCCGCGCGTGGTCTTCACCTCCTCGGTGGCCAGCTTCGGCGGCGGGCAGCAGGCCATGGTGCCGGATGATGGCCGCCAGCTCCCCGCCAACTCCTACGGCGCGCAGAAGGCCATCGGCGAGCTGTTGCTGCAGGACGCATCCCGCCGCGGCTTCCTGGATGCCGTCTCCATTCGCCTGCCCACGGTGATGGTGCGGCCCGGGCGGCCGAACAAGGCGGCCTCCTCCTTCGTCTCGGCGGTGCTGCGCGAGCCGCTGCTCGGCCTCGCCACCACCTGCCCGGTGGAGGAGGATTTCGCCGTCTGGATCTGCTCGCCGCGCCGCGCGGTGGAGTGGTTCCTCTACGCCGCGTCGATGGACACCGCCCCGCTCGGGCTGGACCGTGGCATCAACCCGCCTGGCGCTTCCGTCACGGTCGCGCAGATGCTCGCCGCCCTGCCGGATGAATCCCGCAGGCTGGTCAGCTTCGTGCCGGAGCCGGCGATCCAGGCCATCGTCTCCGGCTGGCCGGCTGCCTTCACCGCCGAGCGCGCGCGGCGCCTGGGCTTCTCGGAGCAGGAGCCGCTGGCGGAAGTGGTGCGCGCCTTCATCGAGGACGACCTGGAGGACACGCGGGCCGAGCGCGCCGGCGGGTAGAAAGATCAGGGGAAGGAATTCCCCCGAACCCCCATCTTTATTTCTGCCAGTTGAAGGCGTGCTGAACACTCGAAGAAAGAAGATGGGGGTCTGGGGGAATTCCTTCCCCCCAGCCTGTTTCTTACTTCGCCTGGTCCTTGCACCACTGTGCCAGCTCGGCATGGGTGGCAAACCAGATGCCCTCATGCCCCTTGATATGCTCGACCAGCCGCTCCAGCAGCGCGATGCGGCTGCGATGGCCGATGACATGCGGGTGCATGGTCAGCAGGAAGGTGCCGCCTTCGGCATAGGCGCCGTCGAACTCGGCGCGGAAGATCTCCTCCACGCCGGAGGGCGGCGTGTAGGGGCGGATCGCCGAGAAGCGCAGCATGTTCATGTAGGGCGCGTCGTCACGGATCCACTCCGGCGGCAGTTCGACGACGCCCGTCGGTTCGCCATGCGCCAGCAGCTCGTAGGGCTCGTCATCGGCCATCAGCGAGCTGTCGTAGAGCAGCCCCATCTCGCGGATGATGTCGAGCGTGTCCACCGAGAAGTCCCAGCTCGCCGTGCGGATGCCAACGGGGCGGCGCCCGGAGACCTTCTCCAGCGTTTCGGCGGCCCGCAGCGTCAGCTCGCGCTCCACGCCGGGCGGCAGGCTGGTGTTCGCCTCGTGAATCCAGGAATGGATGCCAATCTCATGGCCGTCATCGGCCACCGCCTTCACCTCCTCCGGGTGCAGCAGCGCGGAAACGGCGGGATAGAAGAAGCTGGCCTTGATGCCGTGCTTGTCCAGCAGGCGGCGGATACGCGGCACGCCCTGGCGCGAGCCGTACTGGCCCTGGCTGATGCGCATCGGGCTCTCGTCGGCATCGCGCAGGGGGCCGGTCTCGTGGTCGGCGTCGAAGGAGAGCGCCACGCAGCAGCGCGCCCCGTTCGGCCAGGACTTGGGTGCCAAGCTGCGGCCGCCATAGGCGCGGCTGACGATGTGGCGCCAGTGCTCTTCCGGCCATTCCCAGGGCTTCTTGGCGGGCTGATCGGTCATGGCGGGACTCCGTGTGGCAGGGGGGAGGGTGTCGATCCTGCGTCCGCCTGGGCAGCATGGGAACCCCCTGTCCCCGCACTGGCATGGGAGTTGCTGCGGTTGCGAAGCGATCCTGCAAGCCGTGGAGAACCGCTCATGGATGTCGGCGTCTTCATCCCGATCAACAACAACGGTTGGCTGATTTCGGAGAACGCTCCGCAGTACATGCCGAGCTTCGAACTGAACCGGCAGATCGTCCAGAAGGCCGAAGGCTACGGGCTCGACTTCGCCCTCTCGATGATCAAGCTGCACGGCTTCGGCGGCAAGACCGAGTTCTGGGACCACGGGCTGGAAAGCTTCACGCTGATGGCGGGCCTCGCCGCCGTCACCCGCCGCATCAGGCTTTTTGCCTCCACCGCCGTGCTGACGCTGCCGCCCGCGATCGTCGCGCGCATGGCTGTGACCATCGACAGCATTTCTGGCGGCCGCTTCGGGGTGAACATCGTCTCCGGCTGGCAGCGCACCGAATATAGCCAGATGGGCCTATGGCCGGGTGAGGAGCATTTCGCCAGGCGCTACGACTACAGCACGGAATACGTGCAGATCATGCGCGAGCTCTGGGCGGAGGGGCGATCCGACTTCAAGGGCACCTACTTCCAGATGGAGGACTGCAAGCTGAGCCCCCGGCCGCAGGCGCCGATCAAGGTGGTTTCCGCCGGCCAGAGCGAACACGGGCTGCAGTTTGCTGCGCAACACGCCGACTACAACTTCTGCCTGGGACAGGGCGTCAACGAGCCCGCCAAGGCCGCGCCGATCGCCGCGCGCCTAGCCGAGGCCGCCGCCCGTGCCGGGCGCGACGTCGGCACCTACATGCTCTACATGGTCATCGCCGACGAGACGGACGAGGCCGCCATGGCCAAGTGGCAGCACTACGTGGCCGGGGCGGACACCGAAGCGCTGGCCTGGCTCGGCGCCCGCACCGGCGAGGACAGCCGCGCCGACGCCACCTCCAGCGCCAAGGCCATGGTGGTCGGCGCATCCAGCCCCTGATGCGCAGCCGGGTGCGGGTGCCGGAGCCGGCCTGACGGCGCCGCACTGGCGCCAAGGCGCCTGCCGGGGCAAGTTGGGCGCGGGCCGGGCGCCTGTTGCCCTGGCCCAGCTTCCTCTAGGCGGAATCCAGCATGTCCGATACCGATCCGGCCCTGATGTCGGCCGAGCAGCTCCTGGCTCTCTATGCACGGCGCCGCCTCTCCCCGGTCGAGGCGCTGCAGGCGGTGATGGAGCGGGTGGCGCGCTACAATCCCTGGGTGAACGCCTTCGCCGTGCTGAACCCGAAGGCGCTGGCCCAGGCCGGCGAGTCCGAGGCGCGCTGGGCGGCCGGGCGGCCGATGGGACCAATCGACGGGGTCCCGGTCACGGTGAAGGACCTGCTGAACCTCCAGGGCTTTCCCACCCGCCGTGGCAGCAAGACCACCGACGCCACCCCCGCCACCGAGGACGCCCCCGCCGTGGTCGGGCTGAAGGCCGCAGGCGCCGTCATCCTGGGCAAGACCACCACCACCGAGTTCGGCTGGAAGACGCCGGGCGACTGCCCGCTGCATGGCATCACACGCAACCCCTGGAACTCCCAGCGCACAGTGGGCGGCTCCTCCTCCGGTGCTGGCGCGGCGGGGGCGGCGGGCTTCGGCCCGCTGCATATCGGCACCGATGCCGGCGGCTCCATCCGCATTCCCGCCGCCTATTGCGGGTTGGTCGGGCTGAAGCCGACCTATGGCCGCATCCCGCAGTGGCCGCACAGCGCCTTTGGCCAGGTCTCCTGCGCCGGGCCGATGACCCGCACCGTGCGCGACGCCGCGCTGATGTTCTCCGCCATGGCGCAGGGCGACATCCGCGACCCCTATTGCCTGCATGACGAACCGCGCGACTGGCGCGACGGCATCGAGGAGGGCGTGGCCGGCCTCCGCGTCGCCGTGGTGCGGAAGCTCGGCTACACGCCGCCGATCGACGCTGAGGGCGAGGCCGCCGTGCTGGCCGCCGCGCGCATTCTCTCCGAGCAGGGCGCCATCGTCGAGGATGCCGACCCGGAACTGCCGGATACCCGCCACATCTTCGGCCGCGTCTGGGGCGTGGCACTGGCGCGGCTGGTCAACACCATGGCGCCGGAGAAGCGCGCACTGCTCGACAAGGGGCTGGAGGAGGTCGCCGAGCGCGAGGGCGGCATGTCCGCCATCGACTTCCTTGGCGCCGAGGCCCTGCGCAGCGAAGCGGCGCACGCCATGGCCCGCTTCCACCTGAAATACGACCTGGTGCTCTGCCCGACCACGCCCACCGCCGCCTTCGACGCCGATGCGCCCACGCTGAAGCCGACGGAGGCACTCTGGCGCGACTGGGCGCCCTGGACCTTCACCTTCAACCTCACGCGCCAGCCCGCCATCACCGTGCCTTTCGGCACCGACGAGCACGGCATGCCGCGGGGCGTGCAGTTTGCCGCCGCGCAATTGCGGGATGATCTCTGCTTCCGCGCCGCGCGCGCCATTGAGCGGGCGGTGACATTGCCGGCGCCGAGCGCTGAGGTGCAGGCCTGCGCGCACCACGCGCACTGAGGGAAACGGCCGGGGCGCCGCCGCTGCCAGGCATCGGCGCCTTCCCTGAGGGCCGGCGGCCCCGGGGGTCGCCGCCGCCGGGCTAGCCTTTCTGCCGCAGATCCTGCACGGCCGTCTCGAGCTGCCGCATGGAATAGGGCTTGGCCAGGAAGCTAACGCCCTGCTGCAGTTCCGGCGGCAGCTTCATGGCGGCTTCGGCATGGCCGCTGGCAAGCAGGACCGGCAGGCCTGGATGCAGCTGCCGCGCCTCGGAGGCCAGCGCGATGCCGTTCATGCCGGGGAGGGAGACATCGGTGATCATCAGCGCCGGGGCGGGGTTTGTCTTCAGCCACTCCAGCGCTTGCTCGGCGCGGCCGAGGCCGACCGCCTGGAAATCCATCATCTCCAGCATCTGCGTCAGGTTCATGCAGATCAGCGGCTCATCCTCGACAATCAGCGCGACGCTGCCGACGGGCCAGCCCTGGCCCTCCTCCGGCTCGCCGGTGGCGGCGGCGGAGAGGCTGCGGGGCGCGGCGTCGGCCTGCTGCATGGTGGCACCTTCCGGCGAAAGGGGGCAATCAGCCTGGGTCAAGGAGCGCATCTCCACGTTGTGCCGTCCGGGTTGTGGGAACACGGACAGTGAATCAGCCCCAACGCCACGCCAACGCGGCATTGCAAGCCTGCTTCCCGCGACCCGTTCACAAAGGGCGGTAGCCAACTTCCCCGCCCCTGTCCATTCCCCTCGCAGAACACCTTTGCAGGCCGGCTTCACGCCGGGCGGCGAACGCGTCACCCTGGGCGGGCAACCGCAGCATCGAGGAGCGTGGCAGATGAGTGCCAGCGAAGCACGGATCACGGAGTGGCTCGCGACCCAGCAGGGGGCGATGCTGGCCGAGCTGGAGGCCATGGTGAACATCGACGGCGGCAGCTACGACAAGGCTGGCGTTGACGCGGTGGGCGAGCGGGTGAAGGCCTTCTGCGCGCAATACGGCATCCCGGTGGAAGTGGTCCCAGGCCAGAAGCATGGCGATTGCCTGCGCGCCACGGTGGCCGGCACCGAGTCCGCCAGCGCGGGCAATGCGCAGCGCAACATCGTACTGATGGGCCATCGTGACACCGTCTTCCCGAAGGGGGAGCCGGAGCGGCGCCCCTTCCGCGTGGAGAACGGCATCGCCACCGGCCCCGGCGTCTGCGACATGAAGGCCGGGCTGGTGCAGAACATGTTCGTGCTGGCGGCCTTCGCGCAGTTTGGCGGCGCGCCCGGCCCGCTCGTCGGCCTGTTCACCGGCGATGAGGAGATCGGCTCGCCCGAGGGGCGGCCGGTGATCGAGGCCGAGGCCCGCAAGGCCCGCGTCGTCTTCAACTCCGAGCCGGGCCGGCCCTCCGGCGCCGTGGTCACCGGCCGCAAGGGCGGCGTCTTCATGGTGATGGACATCGAGGGCAAGGCGGCGCATTCCGGCGGCAACTTCGAGGCGGGTATCAGCGCCATCGAGGAACTGGCGCGCAAGGTGCAGGCGATCCACGCGCTGACCGACATCCCCCGTGGCATCACGCTGAATGTCGGCCTGGTCTCGGGCGGGCAGAGCGTGAACACGGTGGCGCCCTGGGCGCAGGGCCAGATCGACCTGCGCTACATCCACCCCGAGGACCGTGACGACATCATGGGCCGCATCCACGCCATCGTGGAGAAGAGCTTTGTCCCGGGCACGCGTGCGCGCCTGACCATCCGGGGCGAGTTCCTGCCACTGGCGCAGAACCCGGGCACGGATGCGGTCTTTGGCATCTACAAGGCGGCGGCGGCCGAGAGCGGCTTCGAGACCATGGGCGAGTTTGCCGGCGGCTGTGCCGACAGTGGCTTCACCGCGGCGATCGGCGCACCGACGCTTTGCGCTGTGGGCCCGGTGGGCGGCAAGGCGCATAGCCCGGAAGAGTACCTGGAGGTCGCGACCCTGGTGCCGCGCGCGCAGGCCCTCGCGCGGGCCATCCTGAAGCTGGAGGGCGCCGGCCTCTGAGGCGCGACAGGCCGGGAGGAATGTTCCTCCCGGCTCGTCTCCGGCTCGGACTCAGCCGAGGCCGAGATCACCCTGCCCGGCGTTGCTGGCCTGCAGAAAGTGCAGAAGCGGATTGATGCCTTCCGCGGCAACCTCAGGGTGGGCCGCCAGATAGCCGTTGGTGGAGAAGTTTGCGCTCGGGTCGCGCCCCTCCCGCCAGCCGGCCTCCTCGTAGTGCTGCAGGGGATCGATGCCCCCCTGCGCGATGTCGGGATAGCGCGTCAGGTAATAGGCCGTGTCGAAGAAGGCATTCGGGTTGCGCCCCTCCTGCCAGCCATGGGCCGCATAGTGCGCGGAGGGATCGAGCCCGCCCTGGGCGATGTCCGGGTAGGCGGTGAAGTAGAAGTTGTTGTCGACCAGCGGGTCCTGCGGGCCGGTCCCGTGGGGCGTG
>Ga0182742_1000355_pt1 | contig 77975 bp, 72 predicted proteins | sample eDN5th37CBELigMG_FD_128880 | JGI IMG/M metagenome (GOLD analysis project Ga0182742, IMG submission 128880) | Enriched Miracle-Growth compost microbial communities from Emeryville, California, USA - eDNA 5th pass 37_C BE-Lig MG (version 2)... ...
CCGAACAGGACAGTGAAACGACTTTGCGCCGATGATAGTGGACGGACGTCTGTGAAAGTAGGTCATCGTCAGGCTTTTATTCCTCAAAACCCCACAGGTAAATCCTGTGGGGTTTTGTTTTTGGCGCAACGTTTTTTGCCGACGGGCTAGGGCAACTGGCGGCGCAGCGCCTCGAAGAACAGTTCGGATTGCAGGCGTTCGCCCTGCACCTGGGCGGCCACCTTGGCGGAGAGTCCGGGATCGACCGGCATCAGCGGCCGCCCGGTGGATTGCGCCAGCACCTGGGCCGTACAGGCGCGCTCAAGGAAGAAAAGATCGTCGTAGGCGTAGTCGATGCGTTCGCCGCAGACGACCACGCCGTGGTTGCCCAGGAAGACCACGTCCGCGCCCTGCATGGCGCGGGCGATGCGCTCGCCTTCGCCGACGTCCAGCGCCAGGCCGTTGTAGTCCGCGTCGATGGCCAGGCGCCCGTGGAAGCGCATGGCGTTCTGCGACAGCGTGGTGTCGAGCGCGCGGTCGGCAGTGAGCGTCAGCGCGGTGGCGTAGGGCATGTGCGTATGCAGGACGCAGGCCTTGCCGGCGATGCGGTGGATGGCGGCATGGATGAACATGGCGGTCGGCTCGACCTCATGGCGGCCGGCCAGCTTGTTGCCGTGGGCGTCGACCAGGACGATGTCCTCGGCCTGGACCTCGTTCCACATCAGGCCGCGCGGGTTGAGCAGGAAATGGTCGGGATCGCCGGGCAGCGCGACGCTGAAATGGTTGCACACGCCTTCGCCCAGCCCGTGGAAGGCGGCCGCCCGCAGCGCGAGCGCCAGGTCGGCGCGCAGCGCGGCGACGGGTTCGGCGTGAAAGAGCGTATCGGCGTAGCGGGGGTCGTGGTTCATGGCTGCCTTTTCGGGGGAGGTTGAGGGTGCGTGTCCGTCATGATCAGCTCAGGTCGCCGTCCACGTAATACCACTTGCCGTCTTCGCGCACGAAGCGGCTCAGCTCGTGCAGGCGATGGGCGCGGCCGGCCTGGCGGCTGCGCGCGACGAACTCCACGGTGGCGTGGTCGGCGTCCTGGTCGCGCGCCTGCTTGACCGTCAGGCCCAGCCATTTGAGATCCGGCGGATTCGGTTCCAGCGCGGCGGGTCGGGTGCTGGGATGCCAGGTGGCCAGCAGGTACGGCAGCTTGTCGAGCACGAAGGCGCTGTAGCGCGAGCGCATCAGCGCTTCGGCGCTGGGCGCCTGCAGGGCGAGCGGGCCGTCGTGCCAGCGGCCGCAGCATTCGGGATAGGCCTGGGAACTGCCGCAGGGGCAGGCCGCGGCCGTGTTGCGCGAGGGTTTCGCCACGATGCTTGCGCCGCGCTCAGGCCCGCAGGTCCGCGTATTCGGGATGGCGGCGCATATAGGCGTCCGCGTACGAACACGAAGGCCGCACTTTCCAGCCTTGGGCGCGCGCCGCCTCCAGCGCGTGGCGGGTCAGTTCGGCGGCGATGCCGCGTCCGCCGACCTGGCTGGGCACGCCGGTGTGGGTGATGGTCATGACGTGGTCTTGCAGGTGGTAGTCGAGCACGCACAGCACGCCGTCGACGGTGGCGGTGTAGCGGGAGCGTTCGGTGTCTTGCGTCACGGAAATCATGCGTATGGTTCCTGGGTTCGGGTGAGCGGTTCAGCGCTGCAGGGCCTTGAGCAGCGCGGTGAGATCGGCGTCGCGGGCCTGCACCAGATCCGCCATGCTGCGCGCGCCGGCCTCGGCCTGGACGCCTTCGATCAGGCGCTGCTGCAGCTCGGGCGTCATCTCGGGCGTGCCGAGATCGTCCCACCAGGTCTGCACCGGGCCGAGCAGATGGTGCATGAAATTCGCCAGGCCGCCCGGGCCGCCGCCGAGATTGAAGGTCATGTGCGGGCCGAACAGCGCCCAGCGCAGGCCGGGACCCTGGGACACGGCGGCGTCGATGTCGGCGACGCTGGCGACGTTCTCCGCCGCCAGGTGGATGGCCTCGCGCCAGAGCGCGGCCTGCAGGCGGTTGGCGATGTGGCCGGGCACTTCCTTGTTCAGCCGGATCGGGTACTTGCCCATGCTGCGGTAGAACGCGATGCTGCGGTCCATGGTGTCGGCCGAGGTCTGCTCGCCGCCCACCACCTCGACCAGCGGGATCAGATGCGGCGGATTGAAGGGGTGGCCGATCACGAAGCGCGAGGCATGGCGGCAGCGCGATTGCAGCCGGCTCATGATGAGACCGGAGGAACTGGAGGCGACGATGACGTGGGGCGGCAGCAGCGCGTCCATGCGCGCGAAGAGCTCGGTCTTGAAGTCTTCGCGTTCGGGACCGTTTTCCTGGACGAAGTCCACGCCGGCCAGGGCGCGCTCCAGGTCCGGCTCGAAGCTGAGCGCCTCGGCCGTGGCGCCCGGGACCACGCGGCCCAGTTCGGTCAGCACCGGCCAGGCGGCCTGCACGCGGGCGCGCGTCTGCGCTTCGGCGTCGGGGGCTGGATCGCTGACCACGACCTCCAGGCCGCGGGCCAGGAACAGCGCGGCCCAGCTGGCGCCGATGGTGCCGGCGCCCACGATGGCGACTCTGCGGATGGCGGGAAGAGGCGTGGACGAACGGGGCGTAAGGGCTTCCGGCATGCAAGGCTCCTGTTGGGATGGATAGGAGCATTGTGAAGCAAACGCCGGACCCTTGCCACGCGGTCAGGCGTTGCGGGCGCGGCGCAGATAACGCCAGCCGAGCGCTACGGCCAGCAGGTAGCTCGCGGCGATCACGCCGTAGGCCACGGGCAGCGCGTCGCGCCATTGCGGCAGCAGATGCAGGATGGTGCCCATCAGGGCGACGCCGACCAGCGCGCCCGATTGCCGGTTGGCGTTCAACGCCGCGGCCGCGCTGTTCGCATGGCTTTTGCCGGATACCTGCATGACCACGCTGGTCATCGCGGGCACGGCGATGCCCACGCCCAGGTTGGCCAGCGCGACGATGGCGGCGAACGGCCAGTAGGCGAGGCCGGGCGTGACGGCGTAGATCGCGACGCTGCTCAGCGCCGCGGCCAGCGCCATGCCGCCCAGCAGCGAGGCCGATACGTTCCAACGCGCCGAGATCCGCGCCGAGATCAGGTTGCCGATGGAGAACACCGCCAGCATCGGCACCAGCTCGATGCCGGTCTGCAAGGCGTCGGCGCCGCGCGCCTGCTGCAGGAACAGGCTGAGCAGAAAGAGCTGTCCGTAGGACGCGAGGTTGATCAGGAAGCCGATGCCGTTGGCCGCCGCGAACTGCGGCGTGGCGAACAGCGCGCGCGGGACGATGGGCTCGGCGTGGCGGCGTTCGCGCCGCAGCAGCAGCGCCGCGCTGCCCAGGAACAGGGCGGCGGCCAGCGCGATGCGCGCGGACGTCCAGCCATAGGCGTTGCCCTGGATCAGCGCGAAGCACAGCGAGGACAGCGCGGCCACGCCGAGCAGGTGGCTGAGCGGATTGAGCGCGCGCGGCCGGCGCGGCGCGGGCTGGATGCGCCGGCGCGCCAGCCACAGGCCCGCGAGTCCCAGCGGGATGTTGATGAGGAAGATCCCGCGCCAGCCGAACTGGTGGATCAGCACGCCGCCCATCAAGGGGCCGGCGGCGCCGGCGACCGCCACGATCGCCGACCAGGCGGCCAGCATGCGGTTGCGCGTCTGCTCGTCGTCGTAGGCGTGGGTCAGCAGGCTGAGCGAGCTGGGCATGAACAGGGCCGCGCCCAGGCCTTGCAGCATGCGCGCCAGGATCAGCATATCGGCGCCGGAGGCCAGCCCGCACAGCAGCGAGGCCAGGGTGAAGACGCCCAGCCCGGCCAGATAGATGGTCTTGGCCCCGTAGCGGTCGGCCAGCGCGCCGGCCACCAGCAGCAGGGCCGCGAAGGTGAGCGTGTAGCCGTCGACGATCCAGACCAGGTCGGTCAGCGGCACGGTGAATTGCAGCGCGATGCTGGGCAGGGCGACGTTGACGACGGTGACGTCGAGCATGGCCATGACGAAGCCGATAGCCAGCGTGACGAGCGGCAGCAGTCCGGCGGCGGCGGGTTTGGCGTCCAGGGCGCTGGCGTGGGGGCAGGCGGAATTCATGATGGTGCGAGGTTCTACGGCTTTGGAGGAGAGAAGCGTAGGCGCTTTCATTGATGCAAAAAAGCCGTATAACTGCTTTATAGTGATGCAGAAATGCATCTTTCAGGTGAAGCATGGATTGGGACAACGCCAGGATTTTCCTGGCCATCTACCGCATAGGCACGCTGCGCGGGGCCGCCGCGCTGCTGCAGATCGACCAGGCCACGGCCGGGCGGCGGCTGGCGGCGCTGGAATCGTCGCTGGACGCGCGGCTGTTCCTGCGCACGCCGGGCGGCTATGTGCCGACGGCCGCCGGCGAGCTGGCGTTCGCCGCGGCCGAGCGCATGGAGCAGGCCGCCGACCAGCTGCAGCGCCAGATGCAGGGCATGGACCACAGGCTGTCCGGCGTGGTGCGCGTGGCGACCTCGGAAACCGTGGCCCGGTATTTCGTCATGGAGGCCGTGCGGCGCGTGCACGCCCAGCATCCCGACATCCGGGTGACGCTGTCCACGGCGATCCAGCTGAGCAACCTGACGCGCCGCGAGGCGGACCTGGCGATACGCAATCTCAGGCCGGACAATCCCGACCTGATCCACCGCCACCTGGCGCGCAAGGAGGTCGGGCTGTACGCGTCGCGCTCGTACCTGGCCGCGCATGGCGAGCCGCGCCCGGGCACGGCGTTCGCCGGGCACACGCTGGTGACCTACCAGCAGTCGGTGCTGCCGGGCTGGTCCGACACGTTCTGCGGCGAACCCACGGGCAACGGCCGCATCGGCCTGGAGCTGAATTCGGGGCTGATGATCATCGAGGCCGTGGCGGCCGGCCTGGGCATAGGCGAGCTGCCCACGCACATAGCGCCGGACTATCCGGACCTGGTCCGGATCTGGCCGCACCGCAGCGAGTCCTACGATCTGTGGCTGGTGATGCATGGCGACCTGAACCGCACCGCCCGCGTGCGCGCGGTGGCCGACGCCATCGTCGAGGTTTTCGAACAGGACGGGTAGCGGCGCCGCGCCGCCCGCGCGGCTTGTGGGAGCCGGCGCCAGGCGCTAAGGTGGACGGGCCTTGCACAACCACCAATCAGGAGTCGCGCGTGTCCGATCTTTGGCGTTTGTCCGCAGTTGAGCTTGCCGCCCGCATCCGCAAGCGTGAAGTGTCCGCCCGCGAAGCCGCGCTGAGCGCGCTGGGACGGCTGGAAGCCGTCAATCCCGCCATCAATGCCGTGGTCGACCATCGTCCCGAGTCGGTGCTGGAACAGGCGGCCGAAATCGACGCGGCGCTGGCGCGCGGCGAGGCGCCGGGCCCGCTGGCGGGCGTGCCCGTCACCGTCAAGGTCAACGTGGACCAGGCGGGCTTCGCCACCACCAACGGGGTGGGCCTGCAGAAGGATCTGATCGCCGCCGAGAACAGCCCGGTGGTGGACAATCTGCGGCGCGCGGGCGCGGTCATCCTGGGCCGCACCAACACGCCGGCGTTCTCGCTGCGCTGGTTCACCGGCAACCGGCTGCACGGCGACACGCTGAACCCGCGCAATCCGGCGCTGACGCCGGGAGGCTCTTCGGGCGGCGCGGCCTCGGCGGTGGCGGCCGGCATCGGCCAGCTGGCGCACGGCACCGACATCGCGGGTTCGATCCGCTATCCGGCCTATGCCTGCGGCGTGCACGGCCTGCGGCCGACGCTGGGGCGCGTGGCGGCGTACAACGCGGCGCTGCCGGAACGCTCCATCGGCGGGCAGCTGACGGCGGTGTCGGGGCCGCTGGGGCGCAGCATCGCGGACCTGCGGCTGGGGCTGGCGGCGCTGGCCGCGCCGGACCCGCGCGATCCGTGGTGGGTGCCGGCGCCCTTGCAGGGCCCCGAGGCGCCGCGCAGGGCGGCGCTGTGCCTGAACCCCGACGGCATGGACACCGCGCCGGCGGTGGTCAAGGCGCTGCAGGAGGCGGCGCACCGCCTGAGCGAGGCGGGCTGGACGGTGGACACGCTGGACAGCCTGCCGCCCATGCAGGAGGCGGCCGACCTGCAGATCCGCATGTGGCTGGCCGACGGCTACGACGCCATGGTGGCGGCGGCCGAGAAAGAAGGCGACCCCGGCGCGCTGGCGGCGCTGGCGGGCCAGCGCGAGAAAGCGGCCGGCATCGACCTGGCGGGGTTTTCCGCGGTGCTGACGCGCCGCGCCACGCTGACGCGGCTGTGGGCGCTGTTTTTCGCCGAGTATTCGGCGCTGCTGCTGCCGGTGTCGGCCGAGCTGCCGTTTCCGGACAGGCTCGACCTGCAGGGCGACGCGGCCTACGCCCGCGTGTGGCGCGCGCAGATGACGCAGATCGGGGTGCCGTTCATGGGCCTGCCGGGCCTGTCGGTCGCCATGGGCAGCGCCATGAGCGAGGCCGGGCCGAGCCCGGTCGGGGTGCAGGTGGTGGCGGGCCGCTACCGCGAAGACCTGTGCCTGGCGGTCGGTGAAATCATCGAGGCGGGCGGCGAGGCCGTGCGCATCGCCGAGCCCGCGGTCCGCGCCTAGGCGGACGGTTGCGCCGCCGGCCCGGCGAAACGCAGCCGCAGCACGCCGAGATCGCCGTAGGCCAGTTCCAGCTCGCGGCCGGCGGGCACGTCCAGGAAACCGGCGTACGAGCCGGTGATCACGTGCTGGCCGGCACGCAGGCCCAGGCCCTGGCCGCGCAGGAAATTGGCCAGCCAGTACAGCCCGGCCTTGGGGCGGTCGTTCGGATGTACGCCCGCGTGCTGCTCGGCCTGCACGCCGTCCATGGACAGCGTGATGGCCATGCTGGCGGGCACGGTGTGCGGCGAGGCGATGCGCGGACCCAGCACCAGCCCCAGGTTGAACATGTGGTCGGCCAGCAGCTCCGGCACGCTGGCGTGCTCGGGGCTGGCGTAGCGGCAGCCCAGGATTTCCAGGGCCAGGCGCGCGCCGCCGATGGCGGCGTCGATCTCGGCTTCGGTATAGGGCTCGGCGCGGGCCGGCAGGTCCTGCGCGAGCTCGAAGGCGATTTCCGGTTCGATGCGCAGCACGTCGGTGCGGGCGGCGATCGGGCCGGCCTCGGCGTGGGCCACGGTGGACGCGTAGATGGGCGCGACCACGGCTTTTTCGGGCGACGGCAGCGCGCTCTTCCAGGCGGCGACGTCGTCGTGGCGCTCCTCGCGCAGCAATTGCGCGGTGCGCTGCTGCACGGCGAAGGCCTGGTCCAGCGATTGCGGGCGGCAGCCGGCGGGCAGGCGCGGGCCGGCGACGCCGGATTCGCGCGCGGCGATGAGCAGGCGCGCCGCCTCCAGGCAGCCGGGATAGTCTTCGATGCCGATCTGCATGGTCAGACTCCCAGGTAAATCATGATCCACAGCGCGACCATGGCGATCAGGCCCAGCCAGCACGAGCCCCAGAAGCCGACGATCGGCCATTTCAGCGAAAGCGGAATCTTCTTGGGCTCGACGTGGCCGAGCAGATCGTTGGCGTTGCCGACCAGCCAGAACCGCGCGCCGGGGAACATCAGGCGGAAGAAATAATCGAGCGTGATCGCCGCCCGCACCGCCAGCGGATACTGGGCGAACGTGCGGTGCTGCAGGTAGGGGTGCTTGAGCGCGGCGTTGATCTGTTTGCTCTTGACGAAGAACAGGACGATTCCGCTGATGGAGCAGGTGATGAAGCACAGCACGAAGAGGCTGAAGGCCATGGAGATGGCGGCTGAATGCATGGGGAGTCTCTGCGTTGCGCGGTAGGCCGCGTCTGGATGATGAAAAGCGGGTGGATTGCCTGGAGCCGTATTGTAGAAGCCCTGGCGCGGCCCCGTGTTCAGGGCCGCGTCAGCCGTGGCGCGCGGGTCAGCCGCGCACCTGGCCTTCGCCGTTGAGCACCCACTTCAGCGTGGTCAGGCCTTCCAGGCCGACCGGGCCGCGCGCGTGCAGGCGGTTGGTCGAGATGCCGATCTCGGCGCCCAGGCCGTACTCGAACCCATCGGCGAAGCAGGTGGGCAGGTTGACGTAGACCGAGCTGGAATCGACTTCGCGCTGGAAACGCTGTGCGGCCGACAGGTCTTCGGTGACGATGGCGTCGGTGTGGCCGGAACCCCAGCGCGCGATGTGCTCGATCGCGTCGTCCAGCGAGTCGACGATGCGCACCGCCAGGATGGGGCCCAGGTATTCGGTGGCCCAGTCCTCGTCGGTGGCGGGCTTGGCGTGCGGCAGCAGGGCCAGCGTGCGCGGGCAGCCGCGCAGTTCGACGCCGCGTTCGCCGAGGTCGGCGGCCAGGCTGGGCAGGATGGAGACGGCGGCCACCGCGTCGATCAGCAGCGTCTCCATGGCGCCGCAGATGCCGTAGCGGTAGGTCTTGGCGTTGACCGCGATGGCGTGCGCCTTGTCCGGGTCGGCGGCCGCGTCGATATAGACGTGGCAGTTGCCGTCCAGGTGCTTGATCAGCGGCACGCGGGCCTCTTGCGACAGGCGCGCGATCAGGCCCTTGCCGCCGCGCGGCACGATGACGTCGATGTGCTCGGTCATGGTGATGAGCTTGCCCACCGCGGCGCGGTCGGCGGTGGCCACCACCTGCACCGCGTCCTGCGGCAGGCCGGCGGCGGCCAGGCCCTTCTGCACGATGCGGCCGAGCGCGATGTTGGAATGCAGCGCTTCGCTGCCGCCGCGCAGGATGGCGGCGTTGCCCGACTTCAGGCACAGCGCCGCGGCGTCGATCGTCACGTTGGGCCGGGATTCGTAAATGATGCCGATCACGCCCAGCGGTACGCGCATCTGGGCCACGCGCATGCCGTTGGGGCGCACGGTGGTGGCGGTGATGCTGCCGATCGGGTCGGGCAGGGCGGCGATCTGGCGCAGGCCTTCGGCCATGTGCGCCAGCGTCTTGTCCGACAGGCTCAGGCGGTCCAGCAGCGCCGGCTCCAGCCCGTTGGCGCGCGCGGCGGCCACGTCTTTCTCGTTGGCGGCCTTGAGTTCTTCGTGGCTGGCGGCGAGCGCGTCGGCCATGGCCAGGAGCGCCTGGTTCTTGGCGGCGCCGCTGGCGCGCATCATGGCGCGCGAGGCGCGGCGGGCGTTTTCGCCCAGGGTGAGCATGGCTTGTTCGATGGAGGACGAGGACATGGCGGCGTCGATCATGAAGTATGGGGCGGCATGGAAACCGCTCGAAGAATCAGTGTATATCCGGCCGTCGGGCCGGGCGGGCGTGGCGGCGATGCCGCCTTCACGGTCGCGCGCCGGCGGCGGCCACGCGCAGCGCGAGACGGGTCATTTCTTCCCAGGGGTCGGACAGGCGGCCCGGCACGGACAGGCCCTTGATCAGGCGGTCGACCTCGTGCGCGTGCTGCACGGCGGCCGGCCAGACGCCGGGCTGCACCCGGCTCAGGGCCTGCAGCGCCAGGCGTTCGTGCGCGCCGAAAATGCGCAGGCGGCGCATCAGGCCGTTGACGTCCTGCCCCAGGGCGCGGGCCTGGGCCACGCGGGCCAGCAGGCGGATTTCCTCGCCCACGGCCCACAGCACCAGGGGCAGCGCCTCGCCTTCGGCGCGCAGGCCGTCGAGCATGCGGATGGTGCGGGCGGTGTCGCCGGCCAGCATGGCGTCGCGCAGCCCGAAAACGTCGTAGCGCGCCACGTTCAGCACCGCGCGTTCGACGTCCTCGGCGGCCAGCTGGCCTTCGGGGTAGAGCAGGCCCAGCTTCTGGATTTCCTGGTGGGCGGCCAGCAGGTTGCCTTCCACCTTGTCGGCCATCCACTGCAGCGTGGCGTTGTCGGCGCGCTGGTTCTGGCGCGCCAGGCGCTGGCCGATCCAGGCCGGCAGGCGGCCGCGCTCGATGCTGGCGATATCGACCATCGCGCCGCCGCGGGCCAGCGCCTGCATCCAGCGGCTTTCGCGGGTGGCCTTGTCCAGGCGCGGCAGGGAGATCAGGACCAGCGTGTCGGCGTCGGGCTGTTTCTCGGCCTGCTCGGCCAGCCGCGCCAGCGTGTCGGCGCCGGGCTTGCCGGGCTTGCCCGTGGGGATCTTGAGTTCGAGGATGCGGCGGTCGCCGAACAGCGACACGCTTTGCGTGGCGGCGATGACCGCGCTCCAGTCGCTGCGCGCGTCCATCACCATGGACAGCCGCTCGGTATAGCCGGCGCCGCGCGCCGCGGCGCGCAGCGCGTCCACCGCCTCGGTCACCAGCAGCGGCTCGTCGCCCGACACCGTGTACAGCGGCGCCAGCCGGTTGCCCGGCCGTTGCAGCTGTTCGGCCAGGCGGTCCGCGTCCAGGGGCTGTGCCATCAGCGCACGTTGGCCGGATCGGTGGTGGACGGCGTCTGCCAGGGCGTGGGCGTACGCTGCGGCTGCGGCGCGGTCGGGTCGTACAGCGGGGTTTCGCCGCTCTCGCCGCGCCGCTCGGCGTTCTCGAAGGCCTCGCGCACGTCCGGGGCCGTCATGCGGCGCAGCAGCCGCGAAACGAGATCGCGCTGCATGGACTTGTACAGCGTTTCGATCTGGCCCTGCTTGGCCTGCACGACCTGGTCGTCGTAGGGCATTTCGCGGTAGATCGACAGCGTGGTGTCGGGAATCAGCGCGCGGCCCTTGGCGTCGATCAGGCGGAACGTGTAGTTGATGCCGAGTTCGTATTCCTCGACGCGGCCCTGCGCGTTGAGCGACACCTCGCGCAGCGTGCGCGAATCCGAGACCTGCTGCAGGATGGCCTGGGCCTCCTTGGGCGTGGCGACCAGCTTGGTGTCGGGCGAGGCCGCGCGCAGCGAGCGGCGCACGTCGGCGCCGAACTGCGTGTTGTCGGGGATGCCGACGTACAGCGTCTCGAACGGCATGGGGGTGACTCCCCGCAACGCGAAACCGCAGGCGGAGAGCAGCATGAACAGCGCCAGGCAGGCGCCGCGCAGCAGCCAGGGTAGGCGGGGGGAGTGCGTTTGTTGCCCGGCGAAGTGCATGCTTGACCTCATCAGCCTACGACGTTGACCAGTTTGCCCGGAACCACGATGACGCGCTTGGGCGGGCGGCCTTCCAGGAAGCGGGCGACCTCTTCCTGGGCGGCCGCGAGCTTCTCGATGTCTTCCTTGGGCGCCTTGGCGGCCACGCGGATCGAGCCGCGCAGCTTGCCGTTGACCTGGAGCATCAGTTCGATCTCGTCGGCCACCAGCGCCGCCTCGTCGACGTGCGGCCACGGTGCGTCGAGCAGGTCGCCCAGCTCTTGCGCGTAGCCCAGGTCGCGCCACAGGTGCCAGGTGATGTGCGGCACCACCGGGTACAGCACGCGCAGCAGCACGCCCAGCGTTTCGGCGTAGGCGGCGTCCGCGTGGGCGCCCTCGGGCAGCTTGGCGTCGTCGATGGCGTTCAGCATCTTCATGCAGGCCGACACGACGGTGTTGTACTGGATGCGCTGGTAATCGTAGTCGGCCTGCTTGAGCAGCGCATAGACTTCGCGGCGCAGGTCCTTCACGGGGGCCGGCGCCTGGGCCCAGTCGGCGCCGTGGGCCAGGCCGCGGGCCACGGCCTCGCGCCTGGCGTAGCTGATCGACCAGAGGCGGCGCAGGAAGCGGTTGGAGCCTTCGACGCCGGAGTCGGACCATTCGAGGGTCTGCTCGGGCGGGCTGGCGAACATGACGAACAGGCGGGCCGTGTCGGCGCCCATGGTGTCGATCAGGGATTGCGGATCGACGCCGTTGTTCTTGGACTTGGACATCGTGCCCACGCCGCCGTAGCTGATCTCGGAGCCGTCGGCCTTGAGCTTGGCGCCCACGATCGCGCCGCGCGCGTCATAGACGTTCTCGACGTCTTCCGGCCAGAAGTATTCGATGCCGCCCTGGGACGTCTTGCGCGAATAGATATGGTTGAGCACCATGCCCTGGCACAGCAGCTTGGTGAAGGGCTCGTCGAAATTGAGCAGGCCCATGTCGCGCATGACCTTGGTCCAGAAGCGCGCGTACAGCAGGTGCAGCACCGCGTGCTCGATGCCGCCGATGTACTGGTCCATCGGCATCCAGTAATCGTTGCGCGCGTCGACCATGGCGTTGTCGTTGCCCGGCGAGGTATAGCGCATGAAGTACCAGGACGAGTCCACGAAGGTGTCCATGGTGTCGGTTTCGCGGCGCGCCGGCTTGCCGCACTTGGGGCAGGCGCAGGACAGGAAGGCCTCGTTCTTGGCCAGCGGGTTGCCGCTGCCGTCGGGGATGAGGTCGTCGGGCAGCACCACCGGCAGGTCTTTTTCGGGAACCGGGACCGGGCCGCAATCGGCGCAATGGATGATGGGGATCGGGGTGCCCCAGTAGCGCTGGCGCGAAATACCCCAGTCGCGCAGGCGCCAGGTGGTCTGCTTTTCGCCCAGGCCCTGGGCGCCCAGGTCGGCGGCGATGGCGTCGACCGCTTCCTTGTGCGAGAGGCCGTCGTACTTGCCGGAGTTGATGGTGCGGCCGGCCTGCTTGTCGCCGTACCATTCCTGCCAGGCGTCGGCGGAGTACTGCTTGCCGGCCACGTCCACGACCTGCTTGATCGGCAGCCCGTATTTCCGGGCGAAGGCGAAGTCGCGCTCGTCGTGCGCCGGCACGCCCATGACGGCGCCGTCGCCGTAGCTCATGAGCACGTAGTTGCCGACCCAGACTTCAACGTCGGCGCCGGTGATCGGGTGCGTGACGTACAGGCCCGTGGGCATGCCTTCCTTTTCGCGCGTGGCCATTTCGGCCTCGGTCGTGCCGCCCAGCTTGCATTGCTCGACGAACGCCGCCAGCTGCGGGTTGGACAGCGCGGCCTGCGTGGCCAGGGGGTGCTCCGGCGCCACGGCGCAGAAGGTCACGCCCATGATGGTGTCGGCGCGGGTGGTGAAGACGTACAGCTTGCCGTCCTGGATCAGCTGGCCGTCCGGGCCGGCGATCTTGTGGGGGAAGGCGAAGCGCAGGCCCTCGGACTTGCCGATCCAGTTTTCCTGCATCAGGCGCACGCGCTCGGGCCAGCCGGGCAGGTCGTTCTGGACGGCGCCCAGCAGCTCGTCGGCGTAATCGGTGATGCGCAGGTAGTAGCCCGGGATCTCGCGCTTTTCGACCAGCGCGCCCGAACGCCAGCCGCGTCCGTCGATGACCTGCTCGTTGGCCAGCACGGTCTGGTCCACCGGGTCCCAGTTGACCACCTGGGTCTTGCGGTAGGCCACGCCCTTTTCCAGCATCTTGAGGAACAGCCACTGGTTCCACTTGTAATACTGCGGATCGCAGGCGCACATCTCGCGCGACCAGTCGATCGCCAGGCCCATCGCCTTCATCTGCTTCTTCATGTAGGCGATGTTGTCGTAGGTCCACTTGGCCGGCGGCACCTTGGACTTGATGGCGGCGTTCTCGGCCGGCATGCCGAAGGCGTCCCAGCCCATGGGCATCAGGACGTTATAGCCGCGCATGCGCAGCTGGCGCGCCATCATGTCGTTGATGGTGTAGTTGCGCACGTGGCCCATGTGCAGCTTGCCGCTGGGGTAGGGCAGCATCGAGCAGGCGTAGAACTTCGGCTTTTCGGAGCCGTCCGCGTTCGTCGCGTGTTCGTGGACCAGGTAAGCGTCGCGGGCCTGCCAGTCTTGGTGGGCGGCTGCTTCGACGGTATTGGGGAGGTAACGTTCCTGCATGGGCTCGTGCACGATGGCAAAAAAGGGTGAGCCGCCCGGCCGCGCGGAGCGCGGAGGCGGCCAAAACCCCTGATTATAGGAGGTGCTAGGCGCGGGCTGGGCGCGAGGCCGTTTCCGGGATGCGCGCGCTGGGCGACAGGGCGCCGTACAGCAGCGTAATCCCCCCGAGAACGGCGCCCGCCGTGACCACGCCGGGCCAGCCAAAATGGGCGTACAGCCAGGACGATACCAGCGAACCGCTGGCTCCGCCGATGAAGTAGCTGGTCATGTAGCCGGCGGTCAGGCGGCTGCGGGCCTCGGGGCGCAGCCGGTAGAGGGCGCTGCTATTGGTGACATGTACGCCCTGTATCGCCAGGTCCTGGATCAGAATCCCGACCAGCAGGGCGATCACGGACGCCTGCCCGAATGCGATCAGTCCCCACGAACCGAGCAGCAGCAGCAGGCCGGCCCGGGTGGCCAGGTTGCCCAGGCCGCGGTCGGCCAGGCGGCCGAAGCGGTTGGCGGCGTAGGCGCCGGCCGCGCCGGCCAGCCCGAACAGGCCGATCGTGGTGTTGTTGTATTCATAGGGCGGGCTGGCCAGCAGAAAGGTCAGGGGCGTCCAGAGCATGCTGAACGAGGCGAACAGCAGCCCGCCCAGCAGCGAGCGGGCGCGAAACAGCGGCTCTTCGGCGAACATCTTCAGGATGGAGGCCAGCAGGCGCGGGTAGCTCAGGCCGGCCGGGCTCTGGTAGCGGGGCAGCAGGCGCCACAGCGCGGCCGACATGGCCAGCATCAGGATGGCGGCCACCCAGTACACCGTGCGCCAGCTGCCCAGGTCGGCCAGGGCGCCGGCGACCGTGCGGGCCAGCAGGATGCCCAGCAGCAGGCCGCTCATGACCGTGCCCACGGCCTTGCCGCGTTCATGGGGCGCGGCCAGCGTGGCGGCGAACGGCACCAGGATCTGCGCCACCACCGACAGCATGCCGGTCAGCGCCGTGCCGACGATCAGCACCGTGATGCTGGGGGCGAAGGCGGAGATCAGCAGGGTGGCCGAGGACAGCAGGCTCATCAGCACGATCAGGCTGCGGCGCTCGAACATGTCGCCCAGCGGCACCAGCAGCATCAGGCCCACCGCGTAGCTCAGCTGCGCCGTGGTGACGATGGCGCCGGCCGCGGCGGTCGACAGCGAGAACTGCTCGCCGATGGTGTGCAGCAGCGGCTGCGCGTAATAGTTGCTGGCGACCGCCAGGCCGGTGGCCACGGACATCAGCAGGATGATGGGCGCGGTCAGCGCCGGGGTCTGGGGGGAGCGTGATGCGGAATTCATGGGTCTGGCGCTCAGGCGTCTATGCCGCCGGGGGTTTCCTGGTCGAGCCGGATCAGCATTTTCCTGAGCAGGCCGGCCAGCTGCTTGCGTTCCGCGGCCGACAGCGGCTCCAGCAGTTCGTTCATGTCTTTCAGGTAGTCCTTCAACACCGCCTTGATCAGGCGCAGGCCTTCCGAAGTGAGCGAGACGATCACGCCGCGGCGGTCCTCGGGATTCGGGCTGCGCGCCAGCAGCCCGGCCTCTTCAAGGCGGTCGAGGCGGTTGGTCATCGCGCCGGAGGTCAGCAGCAGGGCCTCGACCAGCTTCTGCGGATTGAGCGCGTAGGGCGCGCCGCTGCGGTACAGCGTGGCCAGCACGTCGAACTCGCCCTGGTGCAGGGTATGGCGGCGAAAGCCGTGGTTGACGTTGCGCGTGGCCAGCGCGTTGAGGCGGAACAGCCGGGTGATCACGGCCATGGGCGCGAAGTCCTGGCCCGGGCATTCCCGGCTCCATTGCGCGATGATCCGGTCGACGAAATCGGTCGTGGCTTGCATTTGTTTTGAAGTAAAGTATCTTTACGTGAAGATAAATTCTAGCAGGCCGGCCGCGCGGCGCGCAATCGCGGCGGCAAAAAAGAAGGGCCCGCCTCTTGCGAGGCGGGCCCTTCCGGCTTGACCGGATTAGCGCGGAATTACTGCGCGGCGTCCTTCAGCTTCTTGAGCGGGCGAACCTTCACCTTGACCGAAGCCGGCTTGGCGGGGAACCAGCGCTCTTCGCCGGTGAACGGGTCCTTGCCGAAGCGCTTGGCCTTGGCCGGAACCTTCTGCACGGAGACCTTGAACAGGCCCGGCAGCGTGAATTCGCCGGCGCCCTTCTTGTCCACGGAGCCCAGCACCGAGGTTTCCAGGCTGGCCAGCACGGCCTTGACGGACTTGGCTTCGACGCCGGATTGCTCAACGATGTAGGCGATGAGCTGGGTCTTGTTCAGGGCAGCCTTGATGGCCTTGGGGGCGGCGGCGACCTTCTTGGCGGCGACGACCTTCTTGGCGGGAGCGGCCTTCTTGGCTGCGGGTTTCACAGCGGTCTTGGCGGCCGTAGCCTTTTTGGCGGGCGCCTTGGCGGCGGGTTTGGTGACTTTCTTGGCAGGAGCTTTTGCTTTCGTGGCCATGGTCAAAATCCGTTTGTTGAGGACATGGAGCAGCGCGTGCCGGGTATCGGCAATAGACGCCACGCGCCCGATGATAGCGGAAGAGCGCCGGTTGATGCGGTTTTCCAGCGGGTTTTCTGCCGCTGTTTGTTGTTTTCGGCGCAGAAAGTGCCTTCTACAAGGGCTCCGGCGCGATGCCGCGGCCGATGAACCAATGGCGCTGCGCATGTTCCAATGGCGGGCGCGCGGTTTCGCCGCGCAAGAAAAACCATGCATGGAAGTGAAGCAGCGATATGTTGATGAAGAAGTTGGCGGCGAGCCTGATCGTCGCGGCCGCGTGCGTTTCGGGCGCAGCGGCGCAGTCCATGGCCGCGCCGGCCCTGACGGCCAAGGCCTGGCTTTTGCTGGATGAGACCAGCGGCCAGGTGATCGCCTCGCATGCCGCGAGCGAGCGGATCGAGCCCGCGTCGCTGACCAAGATCATGACGGCCTATGTCGTGTTCGAGGCCCTGAGCAAGAAGGAATTGTCGGCCGGCCAGATGGTCACCGTGTCCACGCGCGCGTGGAAAGTGCCGGCGGGCAGCTCCAAGATGTTCCTGGAGCCGGGCTCCAAGGTCTCGGTGGACGACCTGCTGCGCGGTCTGATGATCCAGTCCGGCAACGACGCGGCCATCGCGCTGGCCGAGGCGGTCTCGGGCAGCGTCGAGGCCTTCGTCGCGCGGATGAACGACACCGCCGTGAAAATGGGCCTGCACGCCACGCATTTCGCCAGCCCGCACGGCCTGCCGGACCCGGGCACCTACTCGACCGCGAGCGACCTGTCGGTGCTGGCCACGCGCTTCATCCGCGACTATCCCGCGCTTTACCGGACCTACGATTCGGCCAAGCAGTTCACCTACAACAAGATCACGCAGCCCAACCGCAACCGGCTGCTGTGGCTGGACCCCAGCGTCGACGGCCTGAAAACCGGGCATACGGAGTCGGCCGGCTACTGCATCGTGGCCAGCGCCAAGCGGCCCAACGGCGCCGACGAGCGGCGGCTGATCACGGTGGTCGTGGGGACCGCGTCCGATAAGCTGCGCACGCAGGAAAGCCGCGAGTTGCTGGAGTGGGGCTTTCGGGGGTTCAATACCATCAAGCTTTACGCGCGCGGCGAGTCGGTGGCCACGCCCGAGGTCTGGAAGGGCGCGAGCGACAGCCTGAAGGCTGGATTCGCGCGCGACGCCTACGTCACCGTGCCGGCCGGCGCCAAGGTGGAGCGGGTCTGGACGCCGCAGGAGCCGCTGATCGCGCCGATCGCGTCGCAGGCCACGGTGGGCGAGATGCGCGTGTTGGTCGACGGCAAGCCCGCCCTGCAGTTCCCCGTGGTGGCGCTGGAGCCGGTGGCCGAGGCGGGTTTCGCGGGCAGGGCATGGGATTCCATCCGCTTGTGGTGGCGCGGCCAGGCGGGATAAACGGAGGTGTGAAATGGCGGTGAGTTTTCCTGGAGGTCCGGCGCCCGCGCCGACGGCGGACGATCCGCTGGCCCTGCTGTCGGCCTGCCACGGGCGCATCGCCCGCCAGTGCGCCACGCTGGGACGGCTGGCCGCGCACCTGCCGGCGCATGGCAGCGACGCGGCGGCCCAGACCGCCGCGGCCAGCGTGCTGCGCTACTTCGAGACCGCGGCCGTCCATCACCACGAGGACGAGGAAGAAGACCTGTTCCCCGCCCTGATCGATTCCATGGCCGGCTCCGACGCGGTGTGCCTGCATGAGCTGGTCGACGGCCTGGTCGCCGAACACCGGCAGCTGGCCCGGCGCTGGGAGCCGCTGCGCCAGGCGCTGGCCGACATTTCCCAGGGCCGGCGCGCCGAGCTCCCGGCCGGCGAGGTCCAGGCGTTCACCGAGGCCTACGCCGCGCACATCCGCCGTGAGGAAGAAGAACTGCTGCCCATGGCCGCGCGGCTGATCGCCGACGACGCGCTGGCCGCCATCGGCCAGGCCATGAAATCGCGGCGCGGCGGCGAGGCGGGCTGAACCATGAAGCGCAACGCCTGTTTCCGCCAGAAACTGCAGGCTCCGGCCCTGGCGCACGCCATGTCGGCGCACAACCCGCTGTCGGCCCGGCTCGCCGCGCAGGCCGGATTCGACGCCATATGGGGCAGCGGCTTCGAGCTCTCGGCCAGCCACGCGGTGCCGGACGCCAACATTCTTTCGCCGTCGCAGCACCTGGACATGATGCGCGCGATCGCCGCCGCGGTGGACGTGCCGGTCATCGCCGACATCGACACCGGCTTCGGCAACGCCATCAACGTGTCCTACATCGTGCCGCAGTACGAGGCGGCCGGCTGTTCGGCCGTGGTGATGGAAGACAAGACCTTTCCCAAGGACACCAGCCTGCGCGCCGGCGGCCGCCAGGAACTGGTGCGCATCGAGGAATTCCAGGGCAAGGTCGAAGCCGCCTGCGCGGCGCGCCGCGACGCGGGTTTCTGCGTGATCGCCCGCACCGAGGCCCTGATCGCGGGGGCGGGCGAGCGCGAGGCGCTGGCCCGGGCCGCGGCCTACGAGGCCGCCGGCGCCGACGCCATCCTGATTCATTCCAAGCAAAGCGCACCCGACGAAATCCTGTCTTTCGTGGCCGCGTGGCAGGGGCGCGCGCCGCTGGTGCTGGTGCCCACGTCTTATCCGCAATTGCGCGAATCCGACATCCAGGCGCTGGGCAAGGTGGGGCTGGTGATCTACGGCAACCATGCCATCCGCGCCGCGGTGGGCGCGATGCGCGAGGTTTTCGCCCGCATCCGGCGCGACGGCGGCATCCACGAGGTCGACGCCGGCCTGCCGTCGGTCAAGGAAATCATCGCCCTGCAGGGCGACGCCGCCATGCGCGAGCTGGAACGCCGCTACCTGAAATAGGCGCGCGGCCGCTCAGCCGCGCAGCGCCGCCAGCGCACGTTCGGCCTCGTCCACCAGCTGCGCCATCTGGCGCGCCACGGTGGTGGGGCCGGTAATGCCGAACACGCTCTGCCCGGCCGCCTCGTAGATCAGCCGGGGATCGTTGTTTTCGTGCATGGCCGTGAAGGCGTCGCCCGTCAGGGCCTGCTGCATCGGCATGCCCAGCGGCTCGGGGGCCTGCGGCGCGCTCCAGGCGTCGATCCATTCGCTGCGGATCACGCGGCAGGGCTTGCCGCTGTGGGCGCGGGTAATGACGGTGTCTTCGCTCTGCCCGTCGATCAGCTTTTGCAGCAGCGCCTGCGGCGTATGGTTTTCCGCCGCCGCCATCCACAGGGTGCCCAGCCACGCGCCCTGCGCGCCCATCGCCAGCGAGGCCATCACCTGTCCGCCGGTGGCGATGCCGCCGGCCGCCAGCACCGGCACGCCGGGCGCCAGCGCGACGATCTGCGGCACCAGCGAAAACGTGCCGACCGGGCCGGTGTGGCCGCCGGCGTCATAGCCCTGCGCCACCAGGCCGTCCACGCCCAGGTCCAGCGCCTTGCGCGCATGCCGTACCGATCCCACCAGCGACAGCGTGACCTTGCCGGCCGCGCGGGCGCGCGAAATCAGTTCCGGGCGCACGCCGATGGCGGTGGCGACCACGCTGGCCTTGCACGCCAGCACCTGCTCGATCTGGCGGTTGAACAGGGCCTCGCTGCGCACCTGGGTGGTGAAGAAACTGGGTTGCCGCGGCGGCGGCAGCGCATAGCGCCCGGTCAGGTCGCGCACGAAATCCTTGTGGCCCTGCGGCACCGCCTCGCGCAGCGCTTCCAGGCCGCCGGCGGCCGGCACGTTCTGCGGCAGCATCAGGTCGACGCCGTAGGGCAGGCCCTGCAGCTCGTCTTCCAGGCGGCTGAGCAGCGCGGGCACGTCATCGGGCATTTCGCGGGCCAGGCCCAGCACGCCGAATCCGCCGGCGCGCGCAAGCGCCACGACCACGGCGGGAGAATGGGAAAAACCGAAGATGGGATAGCGCATGCCCAGGCGGCGGCATAGCGGCGGAAGAGGGAGGGTCATGAGGGCTTCCCGGCAGTGAGCAGGCGGCCGCAGCCGCGTTCCAGCGGCCATGATCGGGCGCGCGTATGCGCCGGTCAACCGGCCGGCGCCGGTGTTTCGCGGTGTGAAACTCCTGCTTGCGCGGGCCCGCCGGACTCTGGCATGGGAGTATCGTTGCCGTGTGTCCGATGCTGCATTGCGCCAGCGGGCGCGAGGGTTTACGCTAGCTGCCTCGGGGGAGACGGATGATCGCCCGCGGCAAAAACGATGTCCGAGGGTAGACAAAGAATGATGCAGGGGGGCAAGCAAGCCGCGCGCCGGTTGTTCGGTTCGTGGGTGGATGAGGTGGACGCGCAAACCTTGCGCGCGGATGCGGCGGCGGGCCTGCTGGGCGCGCTGCTGGTGCTGCCGCAGGGCGTGGCGTTCGCCATGCTGGCCGGCCTGCCTCCCGAATACGGCCTGTATTCGGCCATCGTGCCCTGTATCGTGGCCGCGCTCTTCGGTTCCAGCCGCCACGTCATGTCCGGTCCCACCAACGCCAATTCGCTGGCGCTGTTCGCGGTGCTGACGCCGCTGGCCGCGGCCGGCAGTCCGGGCTACATCGAGCTGGCGCTGGCCGTGACGGTGCTGGTCGGCGTGATGCAGTGGCTGGTGGGCACGCTAAGGCTGGGGTCGCTGGCGCACTTCATTTCGCCGTCGGCGCTGTTCGGCTTCACCAGCGGCGCGGCCTTGCTGATCGCGGTGCACGCGCTGAAAGACGCGCTGGGGCTGCCCGCGCCCGATTCGCACGGCACCGGCGCGCTGCTGGCCAGCCTGGGCGCCAATATCGGACAGGCGCATGTGGGCGCGGTGCTGGTGACGCTGGTGACGCTGGCGGCGGCCATGCTGGTGCGCAAGCTGGATAAGCGCAAGCCCTTCATGCTGGCCGGCCTGGCGGCGGGCACGCTGGCGGCCGCGGCGTTCAATGCGCTGACCGAAGGCCAGCCGGTATCCGTGCTGGGCGCCATCGCTCAGCCCTGGCCGCCGTTTCACGTGCCCAGCGTGGACTGGCGCGTGCTGCCCGACCTGCTGAGCCTGGCCTTCGCGCTGACCATCGTGGCCCTGGCGCAATCGATCTCCATCGCCAAGGCCGTGGCCACGCGCTCGGGCCAGCGCATCGACGCGAACCGCGAATTCGTGGGGCAGGGGCTTTCCAATATCGCGGGCGGATTCTTTTCCTGCTATCTGTCCTGCGGTTCCCTGAACCGTTCGGTGCCCAACTACGAGGCCGGCGCCAAGACGCCGCTGGCCTCGGTGTTCTCGGCGCTGCTGCTGATGGCGCTGGTGGCCGTGTCGGCGCCGCTGCTGGCCCGCATCCCCCATGCGGCCATTTCGGGGCTGCTGCTGCTGGTGGCCTGGACCCTGCTGGACATCCCGCGGTGGCGCCTGCTGATCCGCACGCAGCGCAATGAATGCATCATCGCCGCCGCGACCCTGGCGGCCACCATCACCATCCGCATGGAAGTGGCGATCCTGCTGGGCACGGTGCTGTCGCTGATGGTCTACCTGCACCGCACCTCGCGCCCGGCGATGCGTTCCATGGGCTTCGACTCGCGCGGGCCGCAGCGCCGCTTCGTGGTGCTGGAACATGCCGAGGACGCGCTGCCGGAATGCCCGCAGCTCAAGCTGCTGCGCATGGAGGGCTCGGTGTACTTCGGCGCGGCCACGCACGTGGCGCAGCGCCTGCACGAGCTGCGCGCCGCGCCCGACGCGCCGCGCCACCTGCTGGTGATGGCCAAGAGCATGAACTTCATCGACATGGCCGGCGCCCAGGTCTGGGAAGACGAGCTGGCCGCGCGCCGGGCGATGGGGGGCGACCTGTATTTCCACCGGCCGCGTCCCGAGGTGCTGGCCATGTGGCGGCGCACCGGCTTTCTGGAGCGCCTGGGCGAGGACCACGTGTTTCCCGACAAGGCCACGGCGCTGAGCAGCATCTACGCCAGGCTCGACCGTTCCGTCTGCGCCGGCTGCAAGGCCCGGATCTTCTGGGAATGCCAGCAGCCTGACGCTAGCCCGGCTGGGGCGCCTCCGTCCCAAGATACGCGGCCTTGACCCGTTCGTCGGCCGCGATGTCGGCCGGCGCGCCTTCGGCCAGCAGGCCGCCGCGCACCAGCACGGCGATGCGGTCGGCATGCTTGAACACCACGTCCAGGCTGTGCTCGGTGAACAGCACCGCGATGCGCCGGGTGTCGGCCAGCTGGCGGGTCAGGCGCATCAGCGCGTGGCGCTCGTTGGCGGCCATGCCGGCGGTGGGCTCGTCCATCAGCAGCAGGCGCGGCCGGTGCGCCAGCGCCATCGCCAGCTCGACCCGCTTGACCTCGCCATAGGCCAGCGTGCCGCAGGGCGCGGCCGCCTTGTCGGCCATCTGCACCTGCGACAGCAGCGTCAGGGCTTCGTCGACCGCGTGGCGGCCGGCGCGGCGCCAGGGGTTGAAGAGCAGCCGGTCGCGCGACAGCAGCGCCGTCTGCACGTTTTCCAGCACGGTCATGGAGCGGAAGGTCTCGGCCGTCTGGAAGCTGCGGCCCACGCCCAGCCGGCAGATCCGGCGGGCCGACAGGCCCACCAGCTCGCGGCCGTCGAGCAGGACCGAGCCGGCGTCCGGCCGCAACTGGCCGCCCAGCACGTTGAAGCAGGTGGACTTGCCGGCGCCGTTGGGGCCGATCAGGGCCAGCATGCAGCCGGCTTCCAGCGTGAAGGACACGTCCGCCAGCGCCTCGATGCCGCCGAACGATTTGCGCAGCCCGCGCACCTGGAGCAGCGGAGCCGAACTCATGCGCGCCTCCCGCGCAGGCGCGTCGCCGCGCCCGCCAGGCCTTCGGGGAAGGCCAGCACCAGGACCAGGATGGCCAGGCCCAGCACCGCGTGCCAGTACTCGGTGCTGCGCGCGGCGGCGTCCTGCAGCCAGGTGTAGGACGCCGCGCCCACCAGCGGGCCGGCCAGCGTGTGCAGACCGCCCAGCAACACCATCACCAGGCCGTCCACCGAACGGCTCACGGCCAGCACGTCGGGGGCGATGCTGCCCTTGGAAAACGCATAGAGCGAGCCGGCCATGCCGGCGGCGAGCGAGGCCGCCACGAAGCCCGCCCATTGCAGGCGCCGCGCGTCCATGCCGAGCGCCTCGGCGCGCAGCGACGAATCACGCACGCCGCGCAGCGCATAGCCCAGCGGCGAGAACGCCAGCCGGCGCAGCCACCAGATGCCACCGGCGCACAGCGCCAGCGTCAGGTAATAGAACCACGGGCCCTGCGACAGCCAGGCCGACGGCCACAGGCCGATCAGCCCGTTGCTGCCGCCGGTCACGTCGTCCCATTGATAGGCCAGCGCCCACAGGATCTGCGCCACCGCCAGCGTCAGCATCGCCAGGTACACGCCCGACAGGCGCACGCAGAACCAGCCGAACAGCAGCGCGCCGAAGACCGCGGCGAAGGGGCCGAGCAGCAGCGCCGCCTCCATCGGCACAGCCGCCAGCTTCAGCAGCAGCGCCGCGCCGTAGGCGCCCAGGCCGAACCAGGCCGCGTGGCCGAAGGACGTCATGCCGGCCAGCCCCGTCAGGAAATGCAGGCTGGCGGCGAATAGCGCGGCGATCAGGATCTCGGTCAGCAGGATGCCGAAGTACGGCCATTGCAGGGCGGCCACCGGCGCCAGCGCCAGCAGGACCAGCAGCAGGCCGTAGGCCCGCCGCAGCCGACGGCCGGCCGGCGCGATCGGGCGCTCGGGGGCGGCGGCCTGCGACGAGGGCGCGGGCGGCTGGCCCAGCAAGCCCCAGGGCCGCGCCACCAGCACCACCGCCATCACGGCGAACTCGGCCAGCAACGTGAGCTTGGACAGGTTGAAGACCCACGGGCCGATCTGCACCTGGCCCAGGAACACGAACACGGCCTTGACCGAACAGATCAGCAGCGCCGCCAGGAAGGCGCCGGGTATCGAACCCAGGCCGCCCACCACCACGACCACGAAGGCGCTGGCGATGATCTCCAGGTCCAGCCCCAGCGTGGCGGGCACGCGCGGCGCGGCCAGCGCGCCGCCCAGGCCGGCCAGGAAGGCGCCCAGCGTGAAGGCCGAGGTGAACAGCCACGCCTGGTTCACCCCCAGCGCGGCCAGCATGCGGCGGTTTTCCGCCGCCGCGCGCAGCAGCCGGCCCCAGCGCGTGCGCATCAGCAGCAGCCACAGCAGGCCCAGCACCACCGGGCCGGCGGCGATCAGCAGCAGGTCGTATTCGGGATAGCGGCGCCCCAGGATCTGCACCGCGCCGGACAGGCCCGGCGCGCGGGCCGAGAACAGATCCTCCGGGCCCCAGATCGCCAGCGCGGCGTCGCCGATGATGAGCACCAGCGCGAAGGTGGCCAGCAGCTGGAACAGTTCGGGGGCCTGGTACAGGCGTTTGAGCACCAGCCATTCGGCGGCCGCGCCGATCAGGCCCGTGGCCAGCGCGGCCAGCAGCAGGCCGGCCCAGTAGCCGGCGCCGTCGCCGAAATAGCCGGTGAAGGTCCAGGCCAGGTAGATGCCCAGCATGTAGAACGAGCCGTGGGCGAAATTCACCACCCGGGTCACGCCGAAGATCAGCGACAGCCCGGCCGCCACCAGGAACAGCGCGCTGGCGTCGGCCAGGCCGTTGAGCAGCTGCAGCAGCAGTCCGGAAAGGCTCATCAGGGCGCCGGGCGCATCTTGCGGACCTGCTCGTCGGGCGGCTGCAGGCGGGCGCCGTCGATGTAGGCGAAGTCCTTCATGACGCCCTTGCCGTCCTCCACCGCGGTCGTGCCCACGTAGACGCCCATGGTCGATTGATGGTCGATCTTGCGGTAGTGGATCTGGCCGTAGGGCGTGTCGACCTTGAGGCCGGCGAACGCGTCCACGAGCTTTTCGGTGTCCACGCTGCCGGCGGCCTTCAGGCCTTCGGCGATGGACATCAGCGAGGCGTAGCCCACGACCGAGCCCACCTTGGGCGTTTCGTTGTAGCGCTTCTTGTAGGCCTCGACGAAGGCCGTGTTGGCCGGGGTGTCGATGGCATACCAGGGATAGCCGGTGACGATCCAGCCGGTCGGGGCGTCGGCGCCCAGCGGCTCCAGGTACTCGGGCTCGCCCGACAGCACCGACACCACGGCGCGGTTCTCGAACAGGCCGCGCGTATTGCCTTCGCGCACGAAGCGGGTGAGGTCGGCCGCGAACAGCACGTTGAAGATCGCGTCCGGCTTGGCGTCGGCCAGCGCCTGTACCACGGCGCCGGCGTCGACCTTGCCCAGCGGCACGGCCTGCTCGGCCACGAATTCCACGTCGGACTGGAAGGCCTTCATCATGGCCTTGAACGTGGCCACGGCCGACTGCCCGTATTCATAGTTGGGATAGACGATGGCCCAGCGCTTCTTGCGCAGCGCCAGCGCCTTGGGGGCCAGCGCCGCCACGTGCATCCACGTGGAGGGGCGCAGCCGGTAGGTGTAGCGGTTGCCGTCCTGCCAGGTGATCTTGTCGGTGAGCGGCTCGGCGGCCAGGAAGAACACCTGGCGCTGCTTGGCGAAGTCGGTCAGCGCCAGGCCGGTGTTGGACAGGAAGCCGCCGAACAGCAGCTCCACCTTCTCTCGCGCCAGCAGTTCCTGCGCGGCGCGCACCGAATCGCCGGGATTGCCGTTGTCGTCGCGCGAGATGACTTCCAGCTTGCGGCCCAGTACGCCGCCGCCGGCATTGACCTGCTCCAGCGCCAGCTGCCAGCCTTTCTTGTAGGGGCCGAGGAACGCCGGGATCGCCTTGTAGCTGTTGATCTCGCCGATGCGGATCGGGGGCTCCTTGTCTTTGGCGCTGGCGATCGGGGTCAGCGCCAGGGCCAGCAGGGCCGGCGCCAGCGCGCGGCGCAACAGGGTAAGGCAGGGACGGAGCATGGCAGATATCGCGTTCGAGGGATCGGGCCCCGCGGGCGGGGGCGGCGGCCCAATTGAAGCATGTGTTTTCGCCGTGCCGCAACAACGCGGTCGCCGGATGGAAAAAAAGGCCCTGCATTGCAGGGCCTTTCGGGGTCTTCCGGGATACCGGCTGAATTACTTCAGCTTGGTTTCCTTGTAGTCGACGTGCTTGCGAGCGACGGGATCGAACTTCTTGATCAGCATCTTCTCGGGCATGTTGCGCTTGTTCTTGGTGGTCGTGTAGAAATGACCCGTGCCGGCGGTCGACTCGAGCTTGATCTTTTCGCGGATACCTTTGGCCATGTCGTGCTCCTAGTATGTAGATTGGCGGGAGGGCCGATTAGGCGATTTCGCCGCGGGCACGCATTTCGGCCAGGACGGCGTCGATGCCGTTCTTGTCGATCGTGCGGATGGCCTTGGCCGAAACACGCAGGCGGACCCAGCGGTTTTCGCTTTCAACCCAGAACCGGCGCGATTGCAGGTTGGGCAGGAAGCGACGCTTGGTCTTGTTGTTCGCGTGCGAAACATTGTTGCCCACCATCGGGCCTTTGCCGGTCACTTGGCATACGCGTGCCATGGATGCACCTCTTAGTGTCGTTCTTGGCGCGTATCGCTCGAGGGAGGCTGACGTGGGTTTCGCCGCCGGGCTGAATTGCCGGCCACCCAGTCTTAGTGGATGAGAGCCAGCCTTGCGGCCTGGCCCTGTGCTTATACCCGCTGCCTGCCACCCGCGGGGACTGGATTTCGGGGTTTTCCAAATTCCAGTCTGGCGCTACGCGGTTGGGGTCAGAGTGCTGAACTACAAAGCATAGTAGTCCTGCACGGGAAACTTCGTATGAAGACAAAGATTCTAATACGAAAAACCCAAATAAATCAAGCAGCCAGCTTAGCGGGTGTGCATTTGCGCCACGCGGCCGGACAACCAGGACAGGCAGGCGCAGGCCGCCAGCGTGGCGGTCAGGGGCAGGGCGCTGTCGGCCTGCCAGGCGCTGACCGCGAAGCCGGCTAGCGCGCCGCAGGACAATTGCAGCGTGCCCAGCATCGCCGAGGCGGCGCCCAGGCGCTTGCCCTGGTCGGCCAGCGCCAGCGCGGCCGAATTGGGATTGACGAAGCCCTGGCTGCCCATATAGGTGATCAGGCACAGCATCAGCAGCGGCAGCGTCATCCAGCCGGCCAGCGTCAGCGCCACCGCCGCCAGGCTGGCGCAGGCCAGCGAGGTCAGGGCGCGGCGCTGCAGCTGCCGCGGCGTGTAGCTGCGCAGCAGGCGGGCGCTGATCTGCGAGCAGACGATGAGCGAGAGCGCGTTGGTGCCGAACAGCAGGCCGTAGTACTGGGGCGGCACGCCGTAGAGTTCGATGAACACGCGCGGCGAGCCGATGATGTAGGCGAACATGCCGGCCTGGCCGAAGCCGCCGGCCAGGCTGTGGGCCATGAAGCCGCGATGCGCGAACAGGTCGCGGTAATTGCGCAGGATGGTGCTCCAGCGCAGCGGCACGGCGCGTTCGGGCGCCAGCGATTCCTTCATGATCTTGAGGACCGCGAACATCAGCATGGCCCCGCCGGCCAGCATCACCCAGAACAGGCTGCGCCAGCTGGCGATGGCCAGCAGCTGGCCGCCGACCAGCGGCGCCAGTATGGGGGCCAGGCCCATGATGAGCATCAGCAGCGACAGCGCGCGGGCGGCCTCATGGGTGTCGTAGTGGTCGCGGATGACCGCGCGCGGGATCACGATGCCGGCGGCGCCGCCCATGGCCTGCACCACGCGCCAGCCGGTCAGCGCCTCGACCGACCCGGACAGCGCGCAGCCCAGCGAGGCCACCATGAACAGCGCCAGGCCCACCAGCAGCGGCGGCTTGCGGCCGTAGCGGTCGGCCATCGGGCCGTAGAAGACCTGGGCCATCGCCAGTCCGATCAGGTAGGCCGCCAGCGTGCGCTCGACGTCGCCGCGGGGTACGCCCAGGTTGGCCGCGATCGTGGGGAACGCGGGCAGGTACATGTCGATGGCGAACGGGCCGATGGCCGTCAGCGCGCCCATGAGGATTAGCCAGCCGGGCAGGCCGCTGCGGAAAGAGTCAGATGGGGGCATGGGGGATCACTTCTACGCGCGGGAGAGGGCACCGATGCGGTTTGTTGCGCGTTTTGGACCAAATCACAGACTGTATCACGGGCCACCTTACACTCAAGTGTCAGCTTTTTTCCGATAAAGTCGTCGAGGTCCGTACGCATCCAGGGGAGTAGCCGTGAATCCTTTGTTGTCTGTAGTGGAACGCAAGCTGCAGGCCTTGCCCGTGACCGTCCAGCTGGTGTTGCCCGACGGCGCCGTGCTGGGGGCCCCCGAGCCGCGGGTCCGTTTCGTGGCCCACGACAAGGCGGCGCTGGCCCACCTGGCCGAAGGCGCCGTCGGCATTCTTGGACAGGACTACGTCGAAGGCCGCATCGACATCGAAGGCAATATGCGCGACGTCATGGCCGCGGCCGCGGCGCTGCTGCCGGGGTCGCCGGTGGACGCGGCCCGCGGCGGCTGGCTGACCGAGTTGGTGCGCAAGGTCATGTCGGTGTGGCGCCACTCGGTGGAGCGCGACGCCAAGCAGATCGAATTCCACTACGACCTGTCCGACGAGTTCTACGCGCTGTGGCTGGACCCGCGCCGGGTGTATTCCTGCGCCTATTACCGCCGTCCCGACATGACGCTGGCCCAGGCCCAGGAAGCCAAGCTCGACCATATCTGCCGCAAGCTGCGCCTGCGGCCGGGCGAGCGTTTCCTGGACGTGGGCGCGGGCTGGGGCGGCCTGCTGTTGTGGGCCGCCGAAAACTATGGCGTGGACGCCACCGGCATCACGCTGTCGCGCAACCAGCACGCCCATGTCAGCCGCCTGATCGAGGAAAAAGGCCTGGGCGGGCGGGTGCGCATGGAGCTGCTCGACTACCGCAAGCTGGACGAATCCGTCCCCTACGACAAGATCGCGTCGGTCGGCATGTTCGAGCACGTCGGCCGGGCGCAACTGGAGTCCTATTTCGCCAAGCTGCGCCGCCTGCTCAAGCCCGGCGGGCTGATCATGAACCACGGCATCACCGCGGCCGGGGTCTACAACGCCGAACTCGGCAACGGCATGGGCGAATTCATCGAGAAGTACATCTTCCCCGGCGGCGAGCTGACCCACATCAGCGTGGTGCTGGAAACCCTGACCAACGGCGGGCTGGAAGAGGTGGACGTCGAAAACCTGCGCCCGCACTACGCGCGCACCCTGTGGGCCTGGAGCGACGCACTGGAGGCGCGCCTGCCCGAAGCCGCGCAGATACTGTCGGGGCCGCAGGGCGAACGCTCGCTGCGGGCCTACCGGCTCTACCTGGCGGGCTGCGCCATGGGCTTCGAGCACGGCTGGATCGCGCTGCACCAGGTGCTGGCCCAGCCGCCGGCCGGCGGACGCGCCGACGAACTCGACGATCCGGCCGACCTGGCCTATCCGTGGCGCCGCGATTACATGTACCAGGAACGTTGAGCGGCGCGCAAACGGCGTTTTGGCCGCTCCGGAAAAGGCATGAATGTATTAATAGGAATATATTCATTACTAAATGAAACCTTACACTTCGGACAGAATTTCCCAGGGAAAACCGGCGGCTTGCCCCTGCGGACTCCGGGTTATCCCGGGGGCGTTTTTCCTGAAATGTATCTGTTTTGTTCGGGGCGGGGCTTGGGTTGAGCGGCAATTTCGTTTAAGATGCTCGCTTCTTCGTTCAGTTTGTTCACTTTCTGTGGGTTTTCAAAAACCGCGTTTTTGAAGCTCCTGTCTTGCAAGATCCCGCACCCTCGCGGACGGTCTTGTTGCTAGTGTCGGTTTGTATTGGCGGTTCTGCCCGTCTTCCGCACAACCCCCTTAGCTCCATGGCACCCACGGGCCTGGCCCGGCGTGTGTCCCTGAACCTATGGAGGCAAAAGCCAATGCGTTTCACCCCTGTCAAGACTCTGGTCGCCGCGGCCGTGTTCTTTGCATTCGCCGGTTCGGCTCAGGCCGCCGACGCGCCTCAGTGCGAACTCAAGCGTCCCGTCAACTTCGGCGCCATGAACTGGGAATCCAACCTGGTCCTGGTCGACGTCGAACGATTCATCATGGAAAAGGGCTACGGTTGCAAGACCGAAACCCTGCCCACCGAGACCCTGCCCGCCCTGGCCGCGCTCGAGCGCGGCGACCTGGACATCAACACCGAAATCTGGCTGAACAGCGTGGCCGCTCCCTGGGAGCGCGCCGAGAAGACCGGCAAGGTCAAGCGCGTCGGCGAGCTCTACATGGGCGCCGAAGGCTGGTACATCCCGCGCTACACGGCCGAGCGTCTGCCGGAACTGAAGTCCGCGGCCGACCTGCCGAAGTTCAAGGACGAGTTCAAGGACCCGGAAGAGCCCGGCAAGGGCCGTTTCTACGGCTGCCCGGCGGGCTGGGGCTGCGAAGTGACCAGCACCAACCTGTTCCATGCGCTCAAGCTGGACGACACCTACACCCTGTATTCGCCCGGCACGGGCGCGGCGCAGAAGGCGGCCCTGATGTCGGCCTACAAGCGCAAGCAGAACGTCGTTTTCTACTACTGGTCGCCCACGCCGCTGGTCGGCTCCATGGACCTGGTCAAACTGGAGCTGCCGCCCTATGACGCGGAAAAGCACAAGTGCCTGACCGCGCCCAAGTGCGCCAATCCCCAGCCCAGTGCCTATCCCGACAATCCCGTTTTCACGGCCGTAAACACCAAGTTCTCGGAGGAGGCCCCCAAGCTCACCGAATTCCTGTCCAAGGTGTCGGTGCCGCTGCCCGTGATCAACGAGACCCTGGCCCACATGGAAGAGTCCGGCGACGAGTCCGGCGCCGTGGCCAAGTGGTTCCTGAAGAACAAGCCCGACGTCTGGACCAAATGGGTGCCTGCCGACGTTGCCGGGCGCGTCCAAAGCGCGCTGTAAACACCCTGGCTGCGCGCCGCCGAGGCGCGCACCGGCCCGCTCCCGGGCCGGTCTGCCGTGCCGCCGGCCTGGCGGACGGCTCCCGCCCCGCGGGCCTCTTGGTGTCTTCGCCCCGTCTGCCGCCGCCATGCGCGGCTTCGATGCGGGCGGCGAGCGCGCCAGAATGGAGTAGAACGAATGTTTCCTGAAATTATTCCCGCCCGGCAGGTCCGGGGGGCGATCGACGGTTTCGTCGATCATTTGGTCACCAACTACGCGGATACGCTGGAAAAAATGTCCCAGCCCGTCCTGCACGCGCTGGTGTGGCTGGAGCAGCTGCTGCGCAGCTCGCCGTGGTGGGCCGTGGTCTTGGTCACCGTGGCCATCGCCTGGGGCGTGAGCCGCCGCATCGGCCTGAGCCTGGCGATGGGCCTGCTGCTGTGCGTGATCGGCGTGCTGGGCCTGTGGGACGCCGGCATGCAGACGCTGGCGCTGATGATCATGGCCGCCGGCCTGTCCGTGCTTATCGGCATCCCGCTGGGCGTGCTGATGGCGCGCGTCAACTGGCTGCGTTCCGGCATGCTGCCGGTGCTGGACGTGATGCAGACCATGCCCAGCTTCGTGTACCTTATTCCCGTGGTGATGCTGTTCGGCCTGGGCAAGATCCCCGCCATCATCGCCACCGTCATCTACGCCGTGCCGCCGCTGATCCGCCTGACCGACCTGGGCATCCGCCTGGTCGACCGCGAAGTGCTGGAGGCCTCGCGCGCCTTCGGCGCCAATCCGCGCCAGCAACTGTTCGGCGTGCAATTGCCGCTGGCGCTGCCCAACATCATGGCGGGCATCAACCAGACGACGATGATGGCGCTGTCCATGGTGGTGATTGCCTCGATGATCGGCGCGCGCGGCCTGGGTTATGAAGTGCTGCTCGGGATCAACCGCCTGGAAGTGGGCCGCGGCCTGCTCGCGGGCCTGGGCATCGTGGTGCTGGCCGTGCTGTTCGACCGGATCACGCAATCGTATGGACAGCGCATGCGCAAGGGAGGCCAGCGATGAGCAAGATCGAGGTCAAGAACATCTACAAGATTTTCGGGCCGCACCCGAAGAAATGGCTGCAGGCCGCCCAGAACGGCATGAGCAAGGAACAGCTGCTGGCCGAAAGCGGCCATACGCTGGGCCTGCGCGACATCAGCCTGTCCATCGAAGAAGGCAGCATCTACGTCATCATGGGCCTGTCGGGTTCCGGCAAGTCCACGCTGATCCGCCACTTCAACCGCCTGATCGAGCCCAGCGCCGGCCACATCCTGGTCGACGGCGTGGACGTGGTGAGCCTGAACAAGCGCGACCTTGAAGTCTTCCGCCAGAAGAAGATGAGCATGGTGTTCCAGCGCTTCGGCCTGTTTCCGCACCGCACCGTGCTGGACAACGCCGCCTACGGCCTGACCGTGCAGGGCGTGGGCCGCGCCGAGCGCGAGCAGCGCGCCCGCGAATGGCTGGACCAGGTGGGCCTGTCGGGCTTCGAGAACCAGTATCCGCACCAGCTGTCCGGCGGCATGCAGCAGCGCGTGGGCCTGGCCCGGGCGCTGGCCACCGACGCCGAAATCCTGCTGATGGACGAAGCCTTCTCGGCGCTGGACCCGCTGATCCGCCGCGAGATGCAGGACCAGCTCTTGCAGTTGCAGGCCAAGCTCAACAAGACCATCGTGTTCATCACGCACGACCTGGACGAGGCCCTGCGCCTGGGCAACCGCATCGCCATCCTCAAGGACGGCGAGCTGGTGCAGGAAGGCACGCCCGAGGACATTCTGCTGAACCCGGCCAACGACTACGTGCAGTCGTTCCTGCAGGACGTGAACCGCACCAAGGTGCTGAACGCCACGCACGCCGTGAACCCGGCGCGCCTGACCCTGACCATGCGTTCGCGCCCCGCGCACGCCATGGACCGCATGCGCGCGCTGGACTACGAGTACGCGCCGGTGCTGGACGGCAAGCGCCTGGCGGGCGTGCTGACGGCCGAGGCCGCCGAGCGCGCCATCGCCGACGGCGTGCGCGACGTCTCGCGCTACGTCGAGGACCTGGCCTCCGTGCCCGCCACCGCGGGCCTGGGCGAAGTGCTGGCCCAGCTGGTCCACAGCGACCAGCCCGTGGCCGTGACCGGCGAGGACGACGAGTTCATCGGCATGCTGTCGCGCAAGAAGGTCGTGGAGCTGGTCACGCCGGCCCTGGCCGATACGCCGGCGCCGGCCGACGCCGAGGCGGCACCGCAGGCCGAACCCGAGCCGGAGCGCCGCGACCAGGCCGCCTGAATCAGGGTAGACCCGTATCCGGATCGCGCCCGCGGCGCGGGCAAAGTCCGGATATCATGAACGACGGGCCGGACTTTCCGGCCCGTCCTCATTCGGAACTTCGGAAACCATCATGCCCTTTTTGAATGTCCAGATCATGCAAGGCCATTCGGCCTCCCAGAAAACCGCGCTGCTGAAGGCCGCGTCGCGCGCCGTCGCCGAAAGCCTGGCCGCGCCCGAGACCAGCGTGCGCATCGTGCTGCAGGAAGTGCCCGCGGAACACGTGATCGTGGCCGGCGAGATCGGCAAGCGCATGGCGCGCGTGGACGTGGACATGATCGAGGGCCGCGACGAGGCCAAGAAGGCCGCCCTGATGGCCGCGCTGAACCAGGCAGTCTGCTCGACCGTGGACATGTCGGGCGACGAGGTGCGCGTGGTGATCCGCGATGTGCCGAAGGTCGACATGGGCGTCGCCAACGGCATCAGCGCCAAAGCTGCAGGCCGGTAAGGGGGGGCTGCCCCGCCTTGGGGCGGCCCGGCGGCGGGGCGTACTTTCTGATCCCCGTCAATCCAGCTTCACGTTGGCCGCCTTGACCACCTCGCCCCACCGCGCGATCTCGCTTTTGATGTAAGCGGCATATTCCTCGGGCGTGGAGCCCAGCGTCTGCGCGCCCTGCGCCTTGAGCTGCTTCTGCATTTCGGGCGATTGCAGCGCGCGGCGGATTTCGGCGTTCAGCTTTTCCACCACCGGCGCCGGCGTGCCGGCCGGCACCACCACGCCCTGCCAGGCGCCCATCGAGAATCCCGGCGCCACCGTCTCCGCCACGGTGGGCACGTCCGGCAGCTGGTCGCTGCGTGCGCTGCTGGTCACGGCCAGGGCGCGCAGCTTGCCCTCGCGGACGAAGCCCAGCGAATCGTTCAGCGTATTCGTCATCAACTGCACCTGCCCGCCGACCAGGTCGGTCATGGCGGGCGCGCTGCCGCGGTAGGGCACGTGCACCGCGTCGATGTCCAGCGAACGCAGCAGCAACAGCGCGCCCAGGTGGGTCACGTTGCCCGCGCCCGCCGAGCCGTAAGACAGCTTGCCGGGATGCTGGCGCGCGTATTGCACGAAGTCCTGCGTGTTCTTCACCGGCACCGAGGGATGCACCAGCAGCACCAGCGGGATGACCGCGGTGGACGAGACCGGCGTGAAGTCCTTGACCGGGTCGAAGGCCAGCGAGCGGTAGAGGTTGGGGCTGAGCGCGATGGACGAGGTGTTGTACAGCACCGTATAGCCGTCGGGCTTGGCGGCGGCCGCGTACTGCATGCCGATATTGCCGTTGGCGCCGCCCTTGTTCTCGACCACGACGGTCTGGCCCAGCTGGTCGGTGAGCTGCTTGGCCAGCACGCGCGCGACCAGGTCGGTGGGGCCGCCGGGCGGGAAGGGCACCACCATGGTCACGGGGCGCTCGGGCCAGGCGGCCTGGGCGCTGCCCGCGCCGGTCAGCGCCAACAGGGCGAGGCCGCCCGCCAGCAATGCTTTTTTCATGTCTTGTCTCCTTGTGCTTATGAGAATGGCGCCGGGCCGCGCCCTCTGCGGGGCGCTGTGGATTACGGGGGATCAGGCGGCGGGCCGGCCCGCCAGCATGCGGGTGGCGGTGTAGCTCATGACCGGCTTGCCGTGCTGGTTGCGGACCTCGATGGCGGACGTGACGATGGCGCGGTTGTGCTTGGACGTGGGCCGCACCTCGGTCACTTCGACCTCCGCCCAGATGGTGTCGCCCGCCACCACGGGGGCCAGCATTTTCTTGTGCACTTCCAGCAGCGCCAGCCCGGTGCCCTGCACCATGCCCTGCAGGATCAGCCCTTCGATCAGGGCGTAGGTCAGCGCGCCGGGGGCGGGGCGGCCCTGGATGGCGCCCTGCGCGTAGGTCGCGTCGATGAAGATGGTTTCCAGCATGCCGGTCGCGCTGATGAAGTTCACGATGTCGGTTTCGGTCACCGTGCGGCGGAAGGTATGGAAGCGCTGGCCCACGGCCAGGTCCTGCCAGTAATAGCCCAGTCCGAGCTGCGCGGGGGCGGCGCGGTTTTGGTCAGCGGTCATGCGGGTTCCTTGCTGTCGTGCGCGTCGCGGGCGGCGCCGGTTTCCAGGAGCGCGTCGATGCGGGCGTCGTCCAGGCCGGCCTGGCGCAGCACCTCGCGCGTGTGTTCGCCCAGGCGCGGCGGCATCGCCGGCGGCACCTGGGAATGCTGCATGCGCACGGGATTGCGCACAAAGCGGTAGCGGCTGCCGCAGGCGCTTTCCAGCGGCACGAAGAAATCCACGCTTTGCAGGTGCGGATCGTTCTCCAGGTCCTGCAGCCGGTTGATGCGTGCGGCCGGGATCTCCAGGCGCTCGCACAGCGCCAGCCAGTAGGCCGTGTCGTGCGCGGCCACGATCCCGGCCTGCAGTTCGTACAGCGCCTCGATGTTCCGGGTGCGGGCCGAGATGTCGGCGAAGCGCGGGTCTTCGGCCAGGTCCGGGCGGCCGGCGGCGATGAAGAAGCCACGCCAGTGCGCGTCGGTGTAGGGCATCAGGCAGATATGGCCGTCGGCCGTGCGGCAGGGCCGGCGGTTGGGCGTCAGCGCGCGCGGATAGCCGGCCTCGCCGGGCTCGTCGCGCAGATGCCTGCCGTAGTAGTGCTCGACCAGCGCGAACGAGGCCATGCTTTCGAACATGGGCACTTCCAGCTGCTGGCCCCGGCCGGTGCGCTCGCGTTGGAAAAGGGCGGCCAGGATGGCGTGCGCGGCGACCAGGCCGCAGGTCTTGTCGGCCGCCACCGTGGGCAGGTAGCGCGGCGTGCCGGTCTGGCGGTCGACCAGGTCGGCCAGGCCCGACAGCCCCTGGATGATGTCGTCATACGCCGGGCGCCCGTCGTAGGCGCCGCCCGCGCCGAAGCCGTACAGCCCCGCATACACCAGCCGCGGGTTGCGCGCGCACAAGGTTTCGGGGCCCAGCCCCAGCGCCTCCATCTTGGCGGGACGCATGCTGTGCATCAGCACGTCGGCCTGGTCCGCCAGCGCCAGCAGCGCCTCGCGCGCCGACGGCTGCTTCAGGTCCAGCACGATGCTGCGCTTGTTGCGGTTCAGGCCCAGGAAGATGGCGGCCAGTCCCGGCTCCTGCGCCGGGCCGGTGCGGCGCGTGGAGTCGCCGGCCGGGGCCTCGACCTTGACCACGTCGGCGCCGTAGTCGGCCAGTATCTGCGAGGCATAGGGGCCGAACACCACGGAACTGAGGTCCAGGATGCGCACGCCGCCCAGCGCGCGGGTTTGGGAGAGAGGGGTAGCAGTCATGGGGGAAATGCTATCGGCCCCGCGCATACGCGTCTAATATGGCTTAGGTATTGGGTGATATGGAATTTGTTATGGCTATCGATCTACGCCAGCTGCGGCAGTTCGTGACCATCGCGGAGCTGGGCAGCTACCGGCGCGCCGCCGACGTGCTGCACATCGCGCAGCCGGCGCTGTCGGTCTCGATCCAGAAGCTGGAACACGCGGTGGGCGTGCCGCTGCTGGTGCGCGGCGCCAAGGGCGTGACCCCGACGCCGGCCGGCCAGGCCCTGATGGCCGACGCGCGCCGGGCGCTGTTCCACTCCGAACAGGCGCGCCAGGCTGCGCGCCGCGTGGCGCTGGGCGAATGGGGCCTGCTGCGGCTGGGTTTCGTGGGATCGGCCACCTACATGCTGCTGCCGCGATGCCTGCCGCAGTTCCGCGCCCAGTATCCGGACCTGCAGCTGGACCTGCGCGAGGACAGCACCATCGGGCTGGTGGGCATGCTGCGCGCCAACGACATCGACGCCGGCCTGGTGCGCGGGCCGCTGGAGGAGGACGAGTCGCTGGACTCGTGGGTGGTGGAGCGCGACGACCTGATCCTGGCGGTGCCCGCCGGGCATCCGCTGGCCGCCGGCGGGCCGGTGCGCCTGGAGCGGGCGCGCGCCGAAAACTTCGTGCTGTATTCGCCGCTCAAGGTGCCTGGCCTGCACGGCGTGGCGCTGGCGCTGTGCCGCAAGGCCGGCTTTTCGCCGCGCGTCAGCCAGGTGGCGATCCAGGTGCAGACGCTGGTCAGCCTGGTGGCCAGCGGCCTGGGCCTGGCGCTGGTGCCCGGGGTGACGCGGGCGTATTCCACGCCGCACGTGGCCTTCGTGCCGCTGGCCGATGCCGATGCGCGCGGCGCGCTGTCGCTGTCGCTGGTGACGCACCGAGACACCTCGTGCGCCGCCGTGCTGCGGCTGCGCGACAGCATGCTGGCGCTCGCCGCCTGAGGCGGCGGGCGCGGGTCAGCCCTGGCGGGCCGCCAGGATGGCGTCGACCTCGATGTCGAAGCCGGCGAAGTTGGACTGGGTCAGCGTGCGGGCCGGCGCAGGATCGCCGACGTAGCCGGCGTAGATCGCGTCGAATTCCTTGGCGTCGGCCGGGTTCTTCAGGAACACGTTGACCTTGACCGCGTCGTGCAGCGACAGGCCGGCCGCCTCGGCCGCCGCCTGGAGATTGTCCAGCGCCATGCGCGCCTGCTCGGCGAAGGGCTTGTCGCCGTGGCGCACGTTGTGGACGTCGCGCGGGGTCTGGCCCGAAAGAAAGACCAGGCCCTGGGCCTGGACGGCGACGCTGTAGGTGCCGGCCGGCGGCGGTGTGCGGTCACTGGAAAATGCGCGGCGTGTCATCGAAGGTCTCCTGGTTGGGTGGAAGTTGGCCGGCGCGGGCGGCCGGCCGCCCCGATGCTAGCCGATTCAGGCGGGCGGCTGCCGATCCTGCGCCTGTTGGACCAGGCCCTTGAGCGCCTGCCCCAGCTCGGTGGGGAAGGGAAACACGATGGTCGAATTGTTCTGCGCGCCTATCATGGCCAGCGTGCTCAGGTAGCGCAGCTGCATGGCCTCCGGCTGCTGCGCCAGCGTGCGCGCGGCGTTGAGCAGCATCTGCGCGGCCTGCTCCTCGCCCTCGGCGTGGATGACCTTGGCGCGCCGCTCGCGCTCGGCTTCGGCCTGGCGCGCGATGACCCGCACCATGCCTTCGTTCAGGTCGATGTGCTTGATCTCCACGTTGGCCACCTTGATGCCCCAGGCGTCGGTCTGCGAATCCAGGATTTCCTGTACGTCGTTGTTGAGCTTGTCGCGCTCGGACAGCATTTCGTCCAGGTCGTGCTTGCCCAGCACCGAGCGCAGCGTGGTCTGCGCCAGTTCGCTGGTGGCCTGGCGGAAGTTCTCCACCTGGATCACGGAGCGCTCCGGATCGATGACGCGGAAGTAGATGACGGCGTTGACCTTGACCGAGACGTTGTCGCGCGAGATCACGTCCTGGGTGGGCACGTCGAACACCGCCACGCGCTGGTCCACCCGCACCATCTGCTGGACCACGGGGATCATCAGGATCAGCCCGGGCCCTTTGACGCCGGTGAAGCGGCCCAGCGTGAAGATCACGCCGCGCTCGTACTCGCGCAGGATGCGCACGGACGCAGCGAACAGCGCCAGCGCCAGCACCAGAATGGGACCGTAGAAAGCAAGGTTCATCAACATGGCAGACTCCTGTCGTCAATGCGGCGCGCCGGCATCGGCCCGCACGCGCAGGGTCAGCCCCTGCGCGGATTCGATCACCACCGGATCGCCGGCGGTCAGGCCGGCGGGTCCCTGCGCGCGCCAGCGTTCGCCCTCGGCCATGACGTAGCCCTGCGCGCCGTCCCAGCTCAGGACCTGCACGCGCCGGCCGATCAGCGCGTCCACGCCGCTGACCACCGGCGCGCGGCGCGAGCGCAGCGCCAGCCGGCCGATCAGAAAGGTCATGCCCAGGCTGGCGACGGCCACGCCGGCCACCAGCGGCAGCGAGACCTCGTAGGCCGGCGTATCGGTGTCGATCAGCAGCAGCGCGCCCAGCACGAACGAGACCGCGCCGCCGATGCCGAGCGCGCCCAGCGAGGGCGTGAAGATCTCGGCCACCATCAGCACGATCCCCAGCAGCGCCAGGGCCGCGCCGGCGTAGCTCAGCGGCAGCGCCGACAGCGCGTACAGGCCCACCAGCAGGCAGATCGCGCCGACCACGCCGGGGTAGAGCGCGCCCGGGCTCATGAATTCGAAGATCAGCCCGTAGACGCCCACCATCAACAGCATCAGCGCCAGGTTGGGATTGGTGATCGCGCTCAGTATCCGGGTGCGCCAGTCGGGTTCGCGCTCCTGCAGCGCCAGCCCGCGGGTGTGCAGCGTGACTTCGTTGTTGCCGACCCGCACGCTGCGCCCGTGGGCCTTGTCCAGCAGGTCGGGCAGGTCGTCGGCGATCAGGTCCACCACGTTCTGCGCGCGGGCCTCGCCGGCCGACAGGCTGGCGGCCGAACGCACCGCCTGCTCGGCCCAGTCGGCATTGCGTCCTCGCAGCGCGGCCAGCGCGCGTATGTAGGCCACGGCGTCATTGATGGCCTTGGATTCGCTGGCGTCACGGGCGGGCTGGGGCGGGGCCTTGTCGGCGCCCGCCTCAGGCTTGCCGGCGGGCGGCTCGGCCGGACGCGGCGGGCTGCCGCCCAGCGAGATCGGCGTGGCCGCGCCCAGGTTGGTGGCCGGCGCCATCGCCGCCAGATGGCTGGCGTAAAGAATGTAGGTGCCGGCGCTGGCGGCGCGCGCGCCGTTGGGCGCCACGTAGGCGATCACGGGAACCGGCGAGGCCAGGATCGCGCGGATGATGTCGCGCATCGAGGCGTCCAGCCCGCCGGGGGTGTCGATGCGCAGCACTACCGCGGCCGCGTTCTGTTCGCGCGCGGCGGCCAGTCCGCGGACCAGGTAGTCCGCCGTGGCGGGGCCGACGATGCCGTCCAGGGTCAGCACCACGGCGCTGCGCGAGTCGGCGGCGGGCGCAGCGATCGCGGCCGTGGCGCCGAGCACGACCGCCGCCAGCAGCGCGGCGAGGCCGCACAGCCTGCGTGTTGCACAGATCAGGCTCTGGATCGGGGAGGCCATGGCGGATTCCTCCTGGTTGCTCCGAGGGGCGGGCGGCGCGGCGCCCGGCCGGCTGTGTCCAGAGTACCACTTCCACTACGCGATTCAGAGACTAGCGCAAGGTGATCCCCGTGCGCTGCACCGCCTGCGTCCAGTACTGGCGGTCGTCTTCCATGCGCCGCGCGAGGTCCTGCGGACTGCCGCCTTCCGCGATCAGGCCCAGCTGCGCATAGCGCTCGCGCACCGCCGGCGAGGACAGCGCGTCCGATACCGCCTGGGCGACGCGGTCCAGCACCGGCTGCGGCGTGCCCGCGGGCGCATACAGGCCGACCCAGGTGTCGCGGTCCAGCCCGGCGACGCCCAGCTGCGCGAAACTGGGCACGCCGGGCAGCAGCGGCGAGCCGCCCGGCGCGGTCACGGCCAGCACCTGCGTCTTGCCGGTCTGGGCAGCCTTGGTGGCGCCCGAGGCGCTGAGAAAGGCGCTGCCCACGTGGCCGCCAAGCAGCCCGGTGAGGTTCGGGCCTTCGCCGGCGAAGGGCACGTGGGTGATGTCGATCTGCTTGTCGCGCTTGAGCAGTTCGCCGAAGAAATGCGTGGTGGTGCCTTCCCCGCTGGAGCCGAAACTGATCGCGCCCGGCTTGTCGCGCGCCATCGCGACGTACTGCGCCAGCGTGTCGGCCGGAACCGCCTGGCGGTTGACCAGCAGCGCCACCGGCGTGGTGAATAGCGTGGAGACCGGCAGCAGGCCGGCCGCCGACGACGGCGCGCCGGCCGTTTCGCGGCCCAGCTGTTCGTTGATGGTGGAGTTGGTGACGGCCACCAGCGTGTAGCTGGGCGGGCTTTTGGCGGCCAGCGCCACGCCGATGCGCCCGGACGCGCCGGGCCGGTTCTCCACGATGACGGGCTGGTCCCACACGGCGCCCAGCCGTTCGGCCAGGATGCGGGCGGCGCCGTCCACCGCGCCGCCCGCGGGGTAGGCCACGATCAGCCGCACCGGCTGTTCGGGATAGGCGCCGGCCGCGGCGGCGCCGGCAAGGCCCAGCGCCGCCGCGGCGGCCATCGTCAACACGGTGTGGCGGATTGCATGATGCATGTCATGTCTCCTTGTGCGCGGCGCGCGTTCAGATCACGCCGTCGGTGCGCAGCTGCGCGATGCGGTCCGGCGCCAGGCCCAGCAGCTCGCCGTAGATGGCGTCGTTGTCCTGCCCCAGCCCCGCGCCGGCGTGCGTGGGCTCGGTCGGATCGCGTGTGAAGCGCGGCACCACGCTGGGCATCTGCAGCATGCCGAAGTCGCAGTCCGGCACCTCCACGATGGAGCGGCGCGCCACCACGTGGGGGTCCTTGACGACCTGGTCTATGGTGTAGATCGGCGCCAGCGTGCCGTTGGCCCGGTCGAAGGCGGCCAGCACGTCCTGCAGGTCGTGGGCCGCGCACCATTCGATGAAGACGCGGTTGAGTTCCTGTTCGTGCACCACCCGGCTGGCGTTGTCGGCGAAGCGCGGGTCCAGCGCCAGTTCGGGACGGCCGATGGCGCGGCAGTTGTTGGCGAACATGGAGTCGATGGAACCCGCCATCGACACCCAGTGGCCGTCGCGCGTGCGGTAGACGGCCGAGGGCGCGGAGTAGGGGCTGCGGTTGCCGTTGCGGGTCGGCACCGTGCCCAGCTGCTGGTACACGCCGGGCATGAAGTCCAGCAGCCGCGTGATGCACTCGGTGAGCGAGAGGTCGATCTCCTCGCCCGGGCGGCCGGGATCGCGCGCGCGCGGCCACAGCGCGGTCAGTATGCCGATGGCGCCGAACAGCCCGCCGATGGAGTCGCCCAGCGGCACGCCCGCGTGCATGGGCTCGTCCTCGGGATGCCCGGTCACGGTGGTCAGGCCGCCCATGGCCTCGAAGATCCGGGCGAAGCCGGGGCGCTCCGAGTAAGGGCCGGACTGGCCGAAGCCGGTCACGCGCAGGATGACCAGGTTGGGCCTGAGCGACCACAGCACTTCCTTGGTCAGGCCCCAGCGGTCCAGCGTGCCGGGGCGGAAATTCTCGATCAGCACGTCGAACTGCGGCAGCAGCTGCTTGAACAGCGCCACGCCGTCGGGCACGCGCAAGTCCAGCGTGCCGAAGCGCTTGCCGCGCTGGGCGGTTTTCCACCAGATGCTCCTGCCGTCCTTGAACGGCGGAAACGCGCGCATGCCGTCGCCCTTGCGCGGCAGTTCCAGCTTGAGCACGTCGGCGCCGTAATCGGCCAGCAGCGTGGCGGCGAAAGGGCCGGCGAGGACGGTGGCGATGTCCAGCACCTTGAGCCCGGCCAGGGGACCTGTCATGGCGGTGTCCTCCCTCATCGCGGGGCCAGCTGGCGGGCGATGATTTCCTTCATCACCTCGTTGGCGCCGCCGTAGATCTTCTGGCCGCGCGAATCCATGTACATGCGCGCGATCGGGTATTCGCGCATGAAGCCGTAGCCGCCGAAAAGCTGCAGGCAACGGTCGACCGTCTCGCATTCCTTCTGCGTGCCCCACCATTTCGCCATGGCGGCGGTGGCGGCGTCCAGCCGTCCCTCCTGCTGCCAGGCGATGCATTGGTCGATGAACACGCGCGCCAGCGCCGCCTCGGTCTTCATCTCCGCCAGCTCGAAGCGGGTGTTCTGCAGCTTGAACAGCGGCTGGCCGAAGGCCTGGCGCTGCTGCACGTGCTCCAGCGTCAGGCGCAGCGCGCGTTCGATGCTGCCGACCGCGCGTATGCCGATGAGCAGGCGCTCGTAAGGCAGCTGCGCCATCATCTGCGCGAAGCCCTGGCCCTCGCCGGCGCCCAGCAGGTTGGCCGCGGGCACCCGGACCTCGTCGAAGAACAGTTCCACCGTGTCCTGCGCCTTGAGCCCGACCTTGTCCAGCGGTTCGCCGCGGCGAAAGCCCGCCAGGCCGCGCGTCTCCACCATCAGCAGCGACACCCCCTTGGCGCCCAGGCTGGCGTCGGTCTTGGCCGCCAGCATCACCAGGTCGGCATGATGGCCGTTGGTGTTGAAGGTCTTGGAGCCGTTGACCACGTAGCTGTCGCCGTCGCGCCGCGCGCGCGTCTTGATGCCCTGCAGGTCGGAGCCGGCGCCGGGTTCGGTCATGCCGATGGAGGCGACGATCTCGCCGCTGGCCATGCCCGGCAGCCAGCGGCGCTTCTGCTCTTCGCTGCCGTAATGATGCAGATAGTGGCCGACGATGTAGTGCGGCCCGAAGCCGGGGCCGAAACCGCATTCGGCGCTGACCTCCACCAGCGCCGCCAGGTGCGCGTAATCGCCGTCGCCGCCGCCGTATTCCGACGGCAGGTCGGCCAGCAGAAAGCCCATCTCTCCCAGGCGGTTCCAGACCTCGCGGTCGATATGGCCCTGCGCTTCCCAGGCCGGCACGCGCGGCAGCAGTTCGGCGTTCCAGTAGCGGCGCGCGGTCTCCTGGAACTGCGCGACCTCGTGCGTGCGCCACGGCGATTGGTATTCATCCATCAACACGTTGTTTTCTCCTCTCCGACTCGTTTGGGGGCGCGCTTCAGGCGCCGTACCTGCCCAGCACGGAAACGCTGCACACGTTCTGCCACGGAAAGCCGCCCAGGTTGTGGATCACGCCGATGGCGGGGTCGTCGGCGCGCTGGCGCTCGCCGGCGCGTCCCTGCATCTGCAGGTACATCTCGTAGGCCATGCGCAGCCCGGTCGCGCCGATGGGGTGGCCGAAGCACTTCAGGCCGCCGTCTATCTGGCAGGGAATGACGCCGTCGGCGTCGTAGAAGCCGTCCAGCACGTCGTGCGGGCCGCGGCCCTCGGGCGAGATGTGCATGTCCTCCATCGTCACCAGCTCGGTGATGGAAAAGCAGTCGTGCACCTCCAGCAGGTCGATCTGCTCGCGCGGCCGCGCGATGCCGGCCTCTTCATAGGCGCGCGCCGAGGCCACCCGCGTGGTCTGGAAGTAACTGCCGTCCCAACTGTCGTGGCCGGCCTCGCTGCCGCTGGACACCGCCAGCTGCAGGGCCTTGATGGCGACCAGGTCGCGCTTGCCCAGGCCGCGCGCGATGTCGGGCGTGGTCAGGATGGCGCAGGCGGCGCCGTCGGAGACGCCGCAGCAGTCGTACAGGCCCAGCGGCTCGGCGATCATCGGCGCGTTGATCACGTCGTCCATGCTGATCGGATTGCGCAGGTGCGCCTTGGGATTTCGGCCGGCGTTGGCATGGCTCTTGACCGACACGTGGGCGATGGCGCGCTTGAGGTCGCGCGCGTCGATGCCGTGCTTGGCGCGGTAGGCGCTGGCCAGTTGAGCGAAGGAACCGGGCGCGCTGATGTTGGGCCAGACGATGTCGTTGAGCGGGCCGCGCGGACGCTGCGGCAGGCCGCCGTAGCCGGTGTCCTTCAGTTTCTCCACGCCGAAGGCCAAAGCGAAATCGCAGGCGCCCGAGGCCACCGCGTAGGCGGCGCCGCGCAGCGCTTCCGAGCCCGAGGCGCAGAAATTCTCCACCCGCGACACCGGTATGTTGGGCAGGCGCAGCGCCACGCCCAGCGGCACGCCGCCGTTGCCCAGATGCTGGGTCTCGATGCCGGTTCCCAGCCATGCGGCCTGGATCTGCGACTTGTCGATGCCGGCGTCCCGCAGGCATTCGCCGAAGGCCTCCACCGCCAGGTCCTCGGCGCCGCAGTCCCAGCGCTCGCCGAAGCGCGAGCAGCCCATGCCCAGGATCACCACCTTGTCACGAATTCCCGTTGCCATGCATGTTCTCCATCGGAGCGGCGAGCGTCGCCTTCCAGAAATAGCGGGTGTAGCCGCGCGCGGCGTCGCAGGCCTTGATGCGAAAACTCATGCGCATCGGCAGGCCGACGGCCAGTTCGTCTTCGTCCACGTCGGTGAAGTCCATCATCAGGCGGCCGCCGCCTTCGAACTGCACCATGCCGTAGCAGGCCGGGGGATTGGGCGTGTAGGCCAGGCGGTCCGCGGTATAGCTCATGATGCGCGCCGGCGTGTCGGCGAACGGCAGTTCCTGCTGCGCGCCGGTCGCGCCGCAGGCAGGGTTGACGCAGACCTCCGAACGCGGCCACTGCGCCGTGCCGCAGGCTGCGCAGCGCCCGCCCAGAAAGCCGTGCACGGCCTTGCGGTTGCGGTATTCCACGGACAGCGGCGTCAGCTTGTCCTGCTCGGCGCGCATGCCGCGCTCCAGCGTCAGCAGGTCGTTGAAGACCAGGAACTTCATGTAGTTGTCCTCGGCCTTGCCGCGCGCCAGCCAGCCCTGCGCGCCCAGGCGCGGGGGCAGGGCCGCGAGCGCGGCGGTGGTGCGCAGCACCAGCACGTCCACTCCCTGTCCGAACGCCGCCAGCACCAGCACCTGTCCGGGCGCGGCCGCGCCCAGCTCGTGCGCCAGCATCAGCAGCGGGTGGGCGCAGCCGGCGTTGCCGACGGTCGCGCCCAGCGTGTCGTGCACGCGATCGGCGGCGATGCCCGCCTGCTTGGCGATGCGCTGCGCCGCGCCTTTCTGCGGCAGGGCCACGCACAGCTTGTCGACCTGGCCGGGTTCGAGCCCGGCCTGGCGCAGCGCCGCGGAGATCGCCTGCGGAATCTGCGCGGCGTGGCCCTGCTCGCGTATCCAGCGTTCTTCCCAATAGGTGTCGGTGGCCGAGCCGGCGCCGCGGTAGTGGTCGGCCATGTCAACGGTGCGGCTCACCAGCGCCAGCGGTTCGGCGACGACCTCGCCTTCACCCACCAGCACCGCGCCCGCGGCGTCGCCGTACAGCAGCTCCTGCGCGCTGGCCGCCTTGGACTTGCGGCGGTCGCTCGCCGTCACCAGCGCGCGCCGTCCGGCGCCGCCGCGCAGCGCCTGCATCAGGGCCGAGGTGGCGCCGCGCTGCGAAGCGGCGATGTCGACGGCGCCGATGTCCTCGTCCAGGTTCAATGCCTGCGCGACGATGCTGGCGTTCAGCCGGCTGGCGTAGGGCAGCGAGGTCGAGGCCAGCATCAGGTCGTCCACCGAGCGCGCGTCCAGTCCCGCCAGGCAGTCGCGCGCGGCTTCCACCGCCATGGTGACGGCGTCCTCGTCGAAATTGCACATGGCCCGGGCGCCGTCGCGATGCGCCGCCAGCGAGGCGTCGTACCAGGCGTGGCTGCGCACGATGGCCGCGCGCTGCAGGCGCAGCCGCGGGACATAGGCGCCGAAGGAAAGTATGCCTCTCATGCGCCGGCCCCTCCGGCCGCGTCGATCACGGCCAGTCCGTTGTTGAGCACCACTTTTTCGCGCTCCAGCGCAATGGCCCGGAAGCGCACCTCGCCGCTGCTTCCCCAGGCCTCGACGCGGATGGTCTCGCCGGGATAGACCGGCGCGCTGAAGCGCACGTCGATGCGCTTGAGCCGCGCCGGGTCGTAGCCGCACAGCATGCGCAACAGCGCATGGCAGGCGATGCCGTAGGTGCACAGGCCGTGCAGGATGGGACGGTCGAAGCCGCCGCTGCGCGCCACCTCGGGGTCCGCATGCAGCGGATTGAGGTCGCCCGACAGGCGGTACAGCAAGGCCTGCCCGGCCAGCGTGGGCAGCTCGCAGACATGGTCGGGCGCGCCGTCGGGCAACCGGACCGCGGCTGGCGAGGGCCCGCTCTGGCCGCCGAAGCCGCCGTTGCCGCGCGCCATCACCGCCTGTTCCACGGTGGCCAGCAGCTCGCCGTCGGGCGTCTCCAGGGTGCGCTCGACGAAGAACAGCGCGCCCACGTCCGGCCCCTTGTCCAGAATGTTCCGGACCCGGGTGCGGCCGATGACGGTGCCGGCCGGCGCCAGCGGGCGGTGCAGCTGCACCGACTGGCTGGCGTGCAGCACCTTGCGCCAGTCGATGCCGGTGTCGGGCTCCTTCATCCAGAAGCCGGGATAGCCCAGCACCGCGGCCTGCGTCGGCACGGCGAGCTGCCGCTCTTCGTAGACGAAAGGCAGTTCGCGCGCGTCCAGCGGGTCGCGCCCCAGGCCCAGGCCCAGCGCGTACAGGATCGAGTCCTTGGAGGTATAGGTCTGCCGCACCGGTTCGAAATGGCGATGCAGCAGCTTGTCGGGATCGAATGTCATGGCGGGCCTCATACCGGAGTCCAGGCGAACGCCTCGCGCGCGCTTTCCAGCGGCACCAGGCTGGTCTGCATGGCGGGAATCGCATGCTCGGCGATGGCCTCCACCGTCCAGCCTTCGGAGCGATGCACGCTGCGCAGCGGACGCGGCTGGCTGAACAGCATGATTTCGTTCTTGCGCACGCCGAAGATCTGGCCGCTCACGTCCTTGGCAAGGTCCGACAGCAGGTAGACGACCATGGGCGCGATCTTGTCGGCGGTCATCTGCTTGAAGCGCTCCAGCCGCCGCTTCTGTTCTTCGGTCTCGTCGGGCAGGGTGCCGATCAGCCGGCTCCAGGCCCACGGCGACACGCAGTTCGAGCGCACGTTGCAGCGCGCCATCTCCAGCGCGATCGAGCGCGAGATGCCGACGATGCCCAGCTTGGCCGCCGAGTAATTGGCCTGGCCGATATTGCCCACCAGGCCGGCGGCCGAGGTCATGTGCACATAGGCGCCGGACTGCTGTTCGCGGAACATCGCGGCCGCCGCGCGGCTGACGTTGTAGGTGCCCTGCAGATGCACGTCCAGCACCTGCTGCCAGTCGACGTGGCTCATCTTGTGGAACATGCGGTCGCGCAGGACGCCGGCGTTGTTGACCACGCCGTCGAGCCTGCCGAAGTTGTCGATGGCCGCCTGCACCATGCGCTGCGCGGCGTCCGGATCGGACACGCTTTCGCCGTTGGCCACGGCGCGTCCGCCTTGCTCGCGGATCGCCGCCACCACTTCGGCTGCCGGGTCGAGCGTGCCCTCGCCGTCGCCATTGGGGCTGCCGCCCAGATCGTTGACCACCACCGCGGCGCCCTGGCGCGCCGCCAGCAAGGCGATCTCCCGGCCCACGCCGCGACCGGCGCCGGTCACCAGCACGACTTTTCCTTCAAGTACTCCAGCCATTTTGTCTCCTCGGCAGGTTGAACCGTTCAAGCAGAAACGGGATGCGAGAACTGTAGGCACGGCATGGCGGCCGGGTAACCACGCGCAGCGGATGGCAGGTATGCAGGATCGGCAATGCTCGGCCCGCGCGGCCGTGCTGCGCGGCAGCAAGCGGGGATTGCGCAGCCCTGCGGGTTGACCCCGATCCGCCATAGCCGCGCGCCGCCATGGCCGCGCGCATGCCGCAACGCAGCAGGCGCGGCGCGCCGGATACGCCCTGATATGATCGGAAAAAAATCACGACGCAGGCTTTTCCGTCCGTACAGGAGACAGAAAGTGAAGCTGGTAGTCCGTGCAGCCGATGAGCTGAAGATCGAGAACGTGTCCGCTTTCGTGGCCACCGCGGAGTCGGGCAGCTTTTCGCAGGCGGCGGTGTTGCGGGGCTGCTCGCAGTCCATGCTCAGCCGCCGGGTGCTGGAGCTGGAGGAGCAACTGGGCGCGCGCCTGTTCAACCGCACCGGCCGCGGCGTGCTGCTGACCGAACTGGGCGTGGCCCTGCTGCCGGTGGCGCAGGAACTGCTGGACGGCGCCACCGGTTTCCTGGAACTGGCGGCCTCCACCAACGAGCAGCCCTCCGGCACCGTCGAGATCGCGCTGCCGCGCTGGGCCGCCGAAGGCCCGGTGTCGATGCTGGTCAACCGGATATCCACGCAGTACCCGCGCATCCATCTGGTCATACACGAAAGCTACAGCCGCGACGTGATGGACCGGCTGGCCGCCGGCAAGCTGGACATCGGCGTCTTCAACAGCGCCCACGCCGAGCCGCCCGGACAGGCGCGGCGCCTGTTCTCGTCCGACCTTGTGCTGCTGGGCCGGCGCGATTCTCCGCTGCTGCGCGCGCCCACCGTGCCGCTGGCCGCGCTGAACGGGCTGTCCATCGTGATGCCGCCTTCGCCCAATCCCGTCGAGGCGGTGGTGCGCGAACGCACCCGCGACATGCAGCTGGATCTCAGCGCCGAACTGGAGATCAACTCGGGCGCCATGATCCGCGAGGTGGTGCGCCGCTGCCACCGCTACGCCATCACGCAGGTGCATCGCATCGAGGACTATCTGGACGAGGGCGACCTCGCCATCTCGCGCATCGTCGAGCCGGCGCTGACGCTGCACACCTTCTGCGCCACCGGCGCCAAGCACCGCATCAACCGCGCCAGCCTGGCGGTCGAGCGCTGCCTGGTGACGGTGCTGGAAGAACACTTCGTGCGGCTGCAGCAGGCCGCGCAGCGGCGCGAGGCGCGCTGGGCCGCGGCCTGGCAGACGGCTGTTCAGACCATGCATAGCTGATCCCCGGTTCCGGCATGGCACGGCGGGATGCTTGTGGCTATCGTGACAGGCTCCAAGAACCCGAGGAGACCCAACCATGTCCGTTGCCAGAACCGCGTGGCGCGCCGCCGTGCTCGCCTGCCTCGCGCTGTTTGCTTCGACGCCCGCCGCCGCGGCCGAGGCGGACGCCTATCCGTCGCGTCCGGTCCGCTTCATCGTGCCGATCGGTCCCGGCAGCAGCGGCGACACCATGACGCGCACCTTCGCCGAATACCTGCGCAAGACCGCGGGCCAGGCCATCCTGGTCGAGAACCGGCCCGGCGCGGAACTGTCGCTGGGAACCCAGGTGGCGCTCAACGAGCCCGCCGACGGCTATACCGTGGTGCTGATCAGCCCCAGCGCCACGGTGATCAATCCGCTGTTCGTGAAAGACCTGCCGTATCGTCCGCAGGACCTGTATCCCGTGCTCAACGTGACCCGCCACGTCGCCGTGCTGGTGGCGTCGGCGGCTTCGCCGTACAAGACGCTGGGCGACGTGGTCGAGGCGGCCAGACGCGACAAGGGCGGCGTCAGCCTGGGCACCTACGGCAACACCTATCGCCTGGGCGCGCTGGACCTCGCCAGGCGGGCCGGGGTGGACTTCAACCAGGTGCCGTACAAGGGCGCGGCGCAGGCGGTGGCCGACGTGGTGGGCGGTTCGGTGGACCTGGCGCTGATAGACATCGCCGGGGCCGCGCCGCTGGTGGCCTCGGGCAAGATACGGGCGCTGGCGGTGGCCGGCGACCGGCGCCATCCATTGCTGCCGGACGTGGCCACCGTGCAGGAAGCCGGCTATCCGGGCTATTCGCTCTATGTGTTCATCGGTTTCGCGATCCGCGCCGGCACGCCGGCGCCCGTGGCCAGCAAGCTGGAGGACATGATGCTGCGGGTGATGGACGACCCGGCGCTGCGCGCGCAGCTGGCGCAGCAAAGCGGCGGCGAGGTGGTGGGCACGGGCAGCAAGGCCTTCGCCGAACTGATCCGCGCCGAGGGCGTGCGCTACGCCGATCTGGCGCGCCAGATCGGCGCCGTGCCGCGGTGAGCGCGCAGCCAATATCTTCGATGTATCGGCCGACCCAAATATAGTATTTCCGGCGTGTGTGGTTCTTCCCTAGGATGTCCGGCAAGGCATTCTGAAAAGGGAGGGGCCATGTGGGTAGCAGGGATGGGCCGGGCGCCAGGGCGCCGCGGGAGCGGCGCATGAACGGGCCGCTGCAAGGAGTCCGCATCCTCGACGTCACCGCGGTGCTGATGGGGCCTTACGCCACGCAGATACTGGGGGACCTGGGCGCGGACGTGATCAAGGTCGAGGCGCCGGGCGGCGACAGCGTGCGCGGCATCGGCCCGGCGCGCCACCGCGGCATGGGCGGGATTTTCCTGCACGCCAACCGCAGCAAGCGCAGCATCGTGCTGGACCTCAAGCGCCCGGCCGGCCGCGAGGCGCTGCTCAGGCTGGCGGCGACCTGCGACGTGCTGATCTACAACGTGCGGCCGCAGGCCATGGCGCGCCTCGGGCTGTCGTACGAAGCGGTGGCGCGCGCCAATCCCGCCATCCTGTACGTGGGCGTCTACGGCTACGACCAGCGCGGCCCGTACGCGGCGCGCGGCGCCTACGACGATTTGATCCAGGGCGCGGTGGGCATACCCGCGCTGTCGGTGCAGGCCGGCAGCGAAACGCCGCGCTACGCGCCCAGCGCCATTGCCGACCGCATCGTCGGCATCAGCGCGGCCAACGCGGTAAGCGCCGGGCTCTACCATCGCGCGCGCACCGGGCGCGGCCAGGCCATCGACGTGCCCATGTTCGAAACCATGGCGCAGCTGATCCTGGGCGACCACATGGCGGGCCATTCCTTCGAGCCGCCGCTGGGGCCGCCAGGCTATCCGCGGATACTGAACGCCGAACGCCGGCCCTACGCCACGCTGGACGGCCACATCTGCGTGCTGCTGTACGCCGACAAGCAGTGGGCGGCGTTCTTCGAGCTGATCGGCCAGCCGGGCCGCATGCAGACCGATCCGCGGCTGCGCGACATCGGCGCCCGCACCCAGCACATCCACGAACTCTACCGGCTGGTGGCGGACGCGATCGCCACCCGCAGCACCGCGGACTGGCTGGCGGCGTTCGAGGCCGCGGATATTCCGGCCATGCCCATGCACAGCGTGGAGTCGCTGCTGCGCGATCCGCAGCTGGAGGCGATCGGCTTCTTCAACACGGTCGACCATCCCAGCGAGGGCAAGCTGCGCATGATGGCGGTGCCCTCGCGCTGGTCCGGCACGCCGCCCGATCCGTCGCGGCCGGCGCCGCGGCTGGGCGAGCACAGCGTGGAAGTGCTGAAGGAGGCGGGCTACCGGGACGAAGACATAGACGCGCTGCTGCGCGACGGCGTGACCGTGGAGGCGGGAGCGGAACATGAGTGATTTCCTGAAACGCGAACGGCACGGCGCGGTGCTGCTGCTGACCATGGACCGGCAGGCCACGCGCAACGCGCTGTCCGACGCCGACGCGGTGGACGCGCTGGTGGACGTGTGCGCCGAGGTCAACGCCGACATGTCGGTGCGCGCCGTGGTGCTTACCGGATCGCACGGCGTGTTTTCCTCGGGCGGCAATCTCAAGACCCTGGACGCCACGGTCGGCGCTGGCCTGGGCGAGCCGGTGCGTAGCCGCCAGGCCTACCGCGACGGCATACAGCGCGTGCCGCTGGCGCTGTGCAACCTGGAAGTGCCGACCATCGCGGCGGTCAACGGGCCGGCCATCGGCGCCGGCTGCGACCTGGCCTGCATGTGCGATATCCGCCTGGCCGCGGAGCAGGCGCGCTTCGCCGAGAGCTTCGTCAAGCTCGGCCTGACGCCGGGCGACGGCGGGGCGTGGCTGCTGCCGCGCGCCGTCGGCATGTCGCGCGCCTGCGAAATGGCCTTCACCGGCCGCAGCGTCGACGCCGCGCAGGCTTTGCAGATGGGGCTGGTGTCGCAAGTGCTGGCCGGGGAAGCGCTGCTGCCGGCCGCGATGGCGCTGGCGCAGGAGATCGCGCAGCACTCGGGCCACGCGCTGCGGCTGACCAAGCGCCTGTTGCGCGAGGGGCAGCACACGCGGCTGGATACGCTGCTGGAATTGTCGGCCGGCTTCCAGGCGCTGGCCCACCATACGCAGGAGCATGTGCGCGCGTTGGACGGATACCTGGACAAGGCGCGCGCCTGAAGCCGATGACGACAACCAGGAGACAAGGAGAAAACCGATGCACACGAGGAGAAGAAGACTGCTGGCGGCCATGGGTGCGCTGGCCGGCCTGCCGCTGGCGCGCGCCGTCCGCGCCGCCGATTCGTCCTGGCCGGCGCAGCCGCTGCGCCTGATCCTGCCTTACGCCGCGGGCGGACCGACCGACGTGCTGGCCCGGGCGGTCGCGCAGCACGTGGCGCGCCAGCTCGGCCAGCCCGTGATCGTGGAGAACAAGACCGGGGCCAGCGGCAATATCGCCGGCGAAAGCGTGGCGCGCGCCAGGCCCGACGGCTACACCTTGCTGTACCACTCGTCCGGCCTGGCGATCAGCCCGGCGCTGTACCGCCAGCTGCCCTACGATCCGCTGCGCGATTTCGCGCCCGTAGGGCTGACGGCCTCGATCCCCCTGGTGCTGATGACGACGCGGGATCTGCCTGCGGCGAATACGGCCGAGTTCATCGCCTACCTCAAGGCCAGGCCGGATGCGCTCAGCTATGGCACGGGCGGGGTCGGCAACATCACCCATCTGAGCGTGGCGCTGTTCCTGCACGCCACCGGCACGCGCGCCGTCGGGATTCCGTTCAAGGGCACCAATCCGGCCATGGTGGCGATGCTGGGCGGGCAGGTGCAGTTCATGGTGGACGCGATAAGCTCGGCGCTGCCCTATATCCGCGACGGCCGCGTCAAGGCGCTGGCCGTGACCGGCGCGCAGCGCTCGGCGGCGCTGCCGCAAGTGCCGACGCTGCGGGAAGCGGGCCTGAAGGACCTGACCATGAACACCTGGCAGGGCGTGCTGGCGCCGGCCGCCACGCCGCAGCCCGCGATCCTGCGCCTGAACCAGGCGCTGGCCGAGGCCGTGCGCGACCCCGCCATCGCCGGCCCGTTCACGGCCCAGGGCGTGGACTTGCGCAGTTCCTCGCCGGCCGAGTTCCAGGCGTATCTGGGGCAGGAGGTGCGGCGCTGGGGCGACGCGGTCAGGATGGCGGGCATACAGCCCGAATGAATATGTCGGCCCGGCGCGCGCCGGGCCCGCCCATGGAACAGCCTTGCGGAGACAAGCATGAACATCAGGACCCTGGCCATTTCGGGATTGCTCGGCGCCGCGCTGGCGCTGGGCGGCAACGCCCGCGCCGCAGCCGATTACCCCTCGCATCCGGTGAAGATCGTCGTCTCGCTGCCGCCGGGCAGCGGCGCCGACACCACCGCGCGCTTCCTGTCCAAGCATCTGGCCGACAAGTTCGGCCAGCCCTTCATCGTCGAGAACCGGCCGGGCGCCAACAGTTTCATCGCCGCCCAGGCGGTGGCGGGCGCGGCTCCCGACGGCTACACCATGTTCGTGGCCAGCAACTCGCCCATGACGACCAACGCGGCCGTATTCAAGAGCCTGCCGTACGACGCGATCAAGGACTTCTCGCCGGTGGCGCCGATCGCGCGCTTTCCGATGGTGCTGGTGGTGCCGGCCAATTCGCCGTACCGCAGCGTGGCCGAACTGGTGGCCGCCGCCAGGAAGGCGCCGGGGCAGCTCAACTTCGCCAGCGGCACCGCCACCTATCAGGTGGTGCTGGAACTTTTCCACGAGCAGAACGGCATCAAGGCCACGCACGTGCCGTACAAGGGCACCTCCGCCGCGCTGGCCGACCTGGCCGGCGGCGTGGTGCAGTACAGCCTTGCCGACGTCAGCGCGGCCCTGCCGCTGATCCGCGGCGGCAAGCTCAGGCCGCTGGCCGTGACCAGCGCGCAGCGCATCAAGGACCTGCCCGACGTGCCCACCATGCAGGAGGCCGGCACCAAGGGCTACGAAGCCTACGCCTGGACGGCCGTGTTCTTTCCCGCCAAGGTCGATCCCGCCATCGTGGCGCGCATGTCCGAGGCGGTCCAGGCGCTGGTGCGCAGCGACGCGGGCCGGGCCTTCATGACCGGCCTGGGCGGCGAGTCGTTCGTCGGCGGCCCCGAGACGCTGGCGAGCTTCCAGAAGGAAGAACTCGAATCCATGCGGCGCATCGCCAAGCTGGCCAACATCCAGCAGGAATAGCCGGACCGGCTCAGGCCGCCGCCGCGGCGGGCGGCCCGGCACGCATCAGCCGGCAGGCCATGTCCACGAAATTGGCGCTGGTCGCGGTGGCGTTGTCCGGGTGCACGGCCAGCGCGATGCCCACCTTGATGGTGTCGGCCAGTTGCGAAACCGGCACCAGCCGCACCTTGCTGCCGGCCTGGCGGCGGGCCACCGCCGGCACGATGGCCACGCCCAGCCCGCTTTCCACCAGGCTCAGTATGGTCTGCACCTGGATCGCCTCCTGGGCGATGCGCGGCACCACGCCGGCCTGCTGGAACGCATACATGACCAGCGCGTGCATGCCCGGCACGTGCGTGCGCGAATAGCCGATGAAGGGCTCGTCGGCCAGGTCGCGCAGCGCCACGTCCTCGCTGGCGGCATGGCGGCTGTCGGCCGGCACGGCCAGCATCAGATGGTCCGGCTGCAAGAGCGTGATGCGGGCCGCGGTGGGTTCGAGCACCGGAAAGCGCACCAGCGCCACGTCCAGCGTGTGCGCGTCCAGCCGGCGCAGCAGATCGATGGTGGTGGACTCCTCGATGATCAGGTCCACGCGCGGGAATTCCTTGCGGAACGCCGACAGCAGTTGCGGCATCAGCGAATAGGTGGACGAGCCGACGAAGCCCACCTTGAGCACGCCCTGTTCGCCGCTCGCGCCTTCCTTGGCCGCGCGCCGGATCTCCTCGGCGTAGTAGAGCGTGGTGCGCGCGTAGCGCAGCACGACCTCGGCGGCCGGCGTGGGCCGCAGGCCGGCCGGCAGCCTTTCGAACAATTGCACGCCGAGTTCCTGCTCCAGCTTCTTGATGGCGGTCGACAGCGGCGGCTGCGCCATGTGCAGGCGCTCGGCGGCGCGATGGAAATTGAGGGTCTCGGACAGGACCAGCAACTGCTTGAGCTGGCGTAGCTCCACGGGCGTCTCCTGATGCGCCGGGCTCGCGATATTTATGATGTATTGCCCGGTCCACATCTAATATTAGACCGGGATGCAGGCCCCGTGTAGATTGCCATGAAGCCCGCGCGCAGCGGGCTTGCACGGCACTTTACGATCACGGTAATGCGCGCGCCGGCGCCGTGCGGCGCGCGCTGCGGGGACCACATTGGGCGCTATCGACGAAGCACTGCAACTGGCCGCGATACCCGCGCAGGACGAGGCCCTGCGCGCCAGCGTGCGCGCCTTCCTGCGCGAGGCGCTGCACGACATGCCGGCCGACCGCCGCGCGCGCTCGTGGATGGGCTACGACGCCGAGTTCAGCCGCGCGCTGGCGCGCCAGGGCTGGCTGGGCCTGACGCTGCCGGCCGCATACGGCGGCGGCGAACGCAGCAACTACGCGCGCTTCGTGCTGAGCGAGGAACTGCTGGCGGCCGGCGCGCCGGTATCGGCGCACTGGATCGCCGACCGCCAGACGGCGCCGCTGATCCTGCGCTACGGCTCGCAGGCGCAGCGCGATTTCTATCTGCCGCGCATCATCCGGGGCGAAGCCTTTTTCGCCATCGGCATGAGCGAACCCGACACCGGCTCGGACCTGGCCAGCGTGCGCACCCGCGCCACGCCGCAGGACGGCGGCTGGCTGCTGAACGGGCGCAAGATCTGGACCACGAACGCCCATCGCTCGCACTACATGTGCGCGCTGGTGCGCACCTCGGGCGCGCCCGAAGACCGCCATCGCGGGCTGTCGCAGATGATCTTCGACCTGACGCTGCCCGGCATCGAGATCCGCCCTATCCGCGACATCACCGGCGACACGCATTTCTGCGAAGTCCTGTTCGACAACGTGCGCCTGCCGGCCGATGCGCTGGTGGGCGAGGAAGGCAGCGGCTGGGCGCAGGTCACGGCGGAACTGGCGCTGGAGCGTAGCGGCCCCGAACGCATTTATTCCAGCATGGTGCTGATAGACGGCTGGCTCGCCCACCTGCGCGCGAACGGCGCGCCCGAGCCCGCGCAGGTGCGCCTGGCGGGCCGCCTGGCCGCCAACCTGGCGGTGCTGCGCGCCATGTCGCTGGCCGTGACGCGGCGCCTGAACGAAGGCGCCGACGCCGGCCTGGCGGCGGTGCTGGTCAAGGACCTGGGCACCGGCTTCGAGCAGGCCGTGCCCGAATGGATAGGGCAGGCCCTGCGCGCCGGTCCGGCGCCGGACGAGGTGCTGGCGCGCACGCTGGCCTACCTGACGCTCATCAACCCGACGTTTTCGCTGCGCGGCGGCACCCGCCACATCCTGCGCGGCATCATCGCGCGCGAACTCGGCCTGCGCTAGCGCGCCGCCCCGGACCCTGAGGACATGGCATGCCGCAATCCCTTCAGCAAGACCTGTATGACGAATTCTCTCGCGCACTGGCCGGGCTGTGCCCGCTGGAGCGCGTGCGCGAGATCGAGGCCGCAGCCGACGCGACAGACCCGCAAGGCGTGGCCGCGCGCACCTGGCGCGAGATCGACGCGCTCGGCTACGTGGACGCGCTGACGCCGGCCGACCTCGGCGGGGCGGGACTGTCGCTGGCCGACGCCGAGGGCCTGTGGCGGGCGGCGGGCGCGGCGGCGCTGCCGTATCCGCTGTCCGACACCATGCTGGCGCGCGCCCTGTTGCGCAGCGCCGGCCAGCGCGTGCCCGAAGGGCCGATCGCGCTGGCCCGGGCGCTGCCCGGTCCCAGCGGCCTGCGCTGCGCCCAGACGCCGGGCGCCGGGCTGGCGCGCAGCGTGCTGGTGCAGCGCGAAGGCGGACTGCTGCTGGTGGCCGCGCCGGCGGTGTCCGCGCCCGGACTGTTTCGTCCGCGGGCCAGCGCCGCGCCCGCCTGGAGCGAGTCGCCGGCCGTCCTGGGCCGCGTGGCCTTGCCGGACGAGGCGGTGCAGGCCTGGCGCAACGCCGCCGACGCGGCCGGCATCGCCGGCGCGCTGCAGGCGGTGCTGGACCGCTGCGTCGCCTTCGTGGGCGAGCGCCAGCAGTTCGGCCGGCCTTTGGGACGCTTCCAGGCCATCCAGCAGGAAATCAGCGTGCTGGCAGAACAGGCGGCCGCGGCCGCCATGGCGGCGCGCATGGCCTGCGCCAGCGGCGCCATGCTGCCTGACGCCGCGCTCGCGGCCAGCGCCCGGCTGCGGGCATGCGAAGCGATTCCCGTCGCCTGCGCCATCGCCCACGCCGTGCATGGCGCCATCGGCATCACCGAAGAGCTCGCGCTGGGGCTCTACACCACCCGCTTGCACGAATGGCGCGCCGCCGGCATGAGCGAAGACGATTGCGCCGAGCTGGTCGGCCGCAGGCTGATGGCCAGCGACAGCCGGACCCTGCTGGAATTCGTGCGCGGCATGATGGCCGCGATCGCCGCCTGATTCTTTCAACACCGAGGTTCCCATCCATGTCCCATCCCGATCCCGTCGTCATCGTCGCCGCGCAGCGCACTCCCATCGGCGCATTCCAGGGCGCGCTGTCGCACTACACCGCACCCCAGCTCGGCGCCCATGCGCTGGCCGCCGCGATGCGCCAGGCCGGGCTGGCCGCGGATGCGGCCCAGGAGGCGCTGATGGGCTGCTGCCTGTTCGCCGGCCTGGGCCAGGCGCCGGCGCGCCAGGCGGTGCTGGGCGCGGGGCTGCCGACCACCGTGCAGGCCACCACGCTCAGCAAGATGTGCGGCTCGGGCATGAAGGCCGTGACGCTGGCCCATGACATGCTTTGCGCCGGTTCGGCCGAGCTGGTGCTGGCCGGCGGCATGGAATCGATGAGCAACGCGCCGCACCTGATACCGCGCGCGCGCCAGGGATACCGCCTGGGCGACGGGCAACTGCTGGACCACATGTACCGCGACGGCCTGCAGGACGCCTACGAAGGCCACCTGATGGGCTATTACGCCGACCTGGCCGCGCGCGAGCACGGCTTCACCCGCGCCGAGCAGGACGCCTATGCCGAGCGCAGCGTGCTGCGCGCCCAGCACAGCGTCGCGCATGGCGCGTTCGCCGCCGAGATCGCGCCGATGGCGGCGCGCCCGCGCCGCGGGGCGCCGCAGGGCGAACCGGTGGCCGAGGACGAAACCCCGGGCCAGTGCGACGTGTCGCGGCTGGGCAGCCTCAAGCCCGTGTTCACCGCCGACGGCACGGTCACGGCCGGCAACGCCTCGTCCATATCGGACGGCGCGGCCGCGCTGGTGCTGACCCGCCAGAGCCACGCGCAGACGCTGGGCCTGACGCCGCGCGCGCGCATCGTCGGCCATGCGGCGGCGGCCTTGCCGCCGGGGCAGTTTCCGGCGGCGCCGGTGCACGCGATCTCGCGCCTGCTCGACCGCGTCGGCTGGAGCCGCGACTCGGTCGACCTGTACGAAATCAACGAGGCCTTCGCCGTGGTCACGCTGATTGCGCTGCGCGAACTGGGCCTGGCGGCCGAACGCGTCAACGTCGAAGGCGGCGCCTGCGCGCTGGGCCATCCGGTGGGCGCGACCGGCGCGCGCATCATCGTCACGCTGCTGCATTCGCTGCAGCGGCGCGGACTGCGCCGCGGCGTGGCCTGCCTGTGCCTGGGCGGCGGCGAGGCCACGGCCATCGCCATCGAAACGCTTTGATCCGGCGGCGCGCCGCCATCGCAACGGAGACGCACACATGGGACCTCTGGCTGGAATCCGCATCATCGAACTGGCCGGGATCGGCCCCGGGCCCATGGCGGCCATGCTGCTGGCCGACATGGGCGCCACCGTGCTGCGGATCGAGCGCAAGGAGCCGGCCGACCTGGGCGTGAAGCGCGAGCTCAAGTACAACCTGCTGTTGCGCAACCGGCGCGCCATCGCGCTGGACCTGAAAGACCCGCGCGCCGTCGCGCTGCTGCTGCGGCTGCTGCGCAAGGCCGACGCGCTGATCGAGGGATTCCGGCCCGGCGTGACCGAACGCCTGGGCCTGGGGCCGCAGGCCTGCCTGGCCGAGAATCCCCGGCTGGTCTATGGCCGCATCACCGGCTGGGGCCAGGACGGGCCGCTGGCGCAGGTGGCCGGGCACGACATCAACTACATCGCCGTCACCGGCGTGCTCGACGCCATCGGCCGCGCCGGCCAGCCGCCCACGCCGCCGCTGGCGCTGGTGGGCGATTTCGGCGGCGGCGGCCCGTACCTGGCGCTGGGCGTCCTGGCCGCCATCATCGAGGCGCGCCAGTCCGGGCAGGGGCAGGTGGTGGACGCCGCCGTGATGGACGGCGCGGCCTCGATGGCCACCGCGTTCTTCGGCCTGGCCGCGTCCGGCGCGTGGCGGCCCGAGCGCGGCGCCAACATCCTGGATTCCGGCGCGCCGTTCTACGACGTCTACCAGTGCGCCGACGGCCTGTGGCTGTCGGTCGGCCCGATAGAAAAGCGCTTTCACGAACTGCTGCTGCGCGAGCTGGGCCTGGACGACGAGGCGATCCGCGAGCTTGGCGACCACCAGGACCGGGACACCTGGCCGCGCCTGCGTACGGTGCTGCGCGAGGCGTTCGCCCAACGCGACCGCGACGACTGGTGCGCCCGGCTGGCGCTGCTGGATGTCTGCGTGGCGCCGGTGCAGACGCTGCGCGACGCGGCGCAGCACCCGCAGGTGCGGGCGCGCGGGACGCTGGTGGAGATCGACGGCATCACGCAGCCGGCGCCGGCGCCGCGCTTCAGCCGGACGCCCAGCGCCCGGCCCACCGCGCCGCAGCCCCCGGACCCGGCGGCCTTGAAGGACTGGCTGGATGCCGACGAACTGGAGGCGTTCGGCATCCCCGGAAACTGAGGGGCGCGAGGCAGCGGTTATCGTATGGCGTTATAACGTACGATTATTTGCATATAACCGAGGAAGATTTTGTCCGCCGCCGCAGCCGTCGCTCCCAGCAGCACCTCCTATGAACTCTCGCCGCGCGAGCAGCGCGGCAACATCGTAAGACTGACCGTCGCCCAGGCGCTGGCCGGCGCGAACTCCGTCGTGGTCTACGCCACCGGGGCCATCGTCGGCGACATGCTGGCGCCGGACAAGTCGCTGGCCACCTTGCCGATTTCCGTTTTCGTGGTGGGCATGGCGGCCTGCATCATGCCCGCCGGCGCCATCGCGCGGCGTCACGGCCGGCGGGCCGCGTTCCTGGCCGGCACCGGCTGCGGGATGCTGGTGGGCCTGCTGGCGGCCGCGGCCATCGTGCTGAGTTCGTTCTGGCTGTTCTGCCTGGCGACTTTCTTCGGCGGCGCGTACGCCGCCGTGGTGCTGTCGTTCCGCTTCGCGGCGGCCGACGGCGTCTCGCCCGCGCTGCGGCCGCGCGCGCTGTCCTTCGTGATGGGCGGCGGCGTGGTGGCGGGCGTGGTGGGGCCGCAGCTGGTCACCCACACCATGTACCTGTGGCAGCCGCATATGTTCGCCGCCACCTTCCTGGTGCAGGCCGCGGTCGCGGCGTTGTCGGCGCTGGTGCTGCTGGGCGTGCGGCTGCCGACGCCGAGCGCGGCGGAAGTGGCGCAGGGGCGGCCGCTGTCGGTCATCGCGCGCCAGCCTCTCTTCATCACGGCCGTGATCTGCGGCGCGGTGTCCTACATGCTGATGAACTTCCTCATGACGGCTGCCCCGCTGGCCATGCACCTGTGCGGCCACAGCCAGGAGAACGCCAACCTCGGCCTGCAATGGCACGTCATCGCGATGTACGCGCCCAGCTTCTTCACCGGCCGGCTGATCGTGCGCTTCGGCGCCGGGCGCGTGGTGGCGGCGGGCCTGCTGCTGACCGGGCTGGCCGCGGCCGCCGGCCTGAACGGCATCGACGTGGCCCACTTCTGGCTCACGCTGATCCTGCTGGGGGTGGGCTGGAACTTCGGCTTCGTGGGCGCGTCCGCGCTGGTGCTGGAATGCCATCGCCCGGAAGAAAAGACGCGGGTGCAGTCGCTCAACGATTTCGTGGTGTTCGGCACCATGGCGCTGGGCTCGTTCGCCTCGGGCGGGCTGCTGGCCGCGTACGACTGGGACACGGTGCTGTGGGTGTCGTTCGCGCCGCTGGCGCTTGCGGTCGTGGTGCTGGGCGCGGCGGCGCGGCGCATCGGCCGCCGGGACCGGGCCTGAGCCGCGCGGGAATGTGGCTTGCTGGCCTCCGGATCTTACGCAATCGAGCGTTGGAACCAGGAGGCTTCAATGAAACCGAATCTGAAACCGTTGCGCGACCAGGTCATCGTCATCACGGGCGCCGGCAGCGGCATCGGCGCCGCTACCGCGCGCATGGCAGCGAGCCGGGGCGCCAAAGTGGTGCTGGCCGGACGCCAGGAAGAGGCGCTGCAGCAGGTGGCCCAAGAAATCGGGCAGGATGGCGGAACCGCCATATGCGTGGCCGCGGACGTGGGCGTGCAGGACGATCACGAGCGTATTCTGGCCCAGGCCGTGGAACGCTTCGGCCGTGTCGATACCTGGGTGAACAATGCCGGGGTGTCGATCTACGGAACCCTGGAGGAAGTGCCCATCGAGGACCAGCGCAAGCTGTTCGAGACCGACTACTGGGGCGTGGTGTACGGTTCCTTGACGGCGGTGCGGCACATGAAATCGTCCGGCGGCGCGATCATCAACGTGGGCAGCGAAGTGTCCGATCGCGCCGTGCCCCTGCAAGGCGCCTATTCGGCGGCCAAGCACGCGGTCAAGGGATATACCGACGCGCTGCGGATGGAACTGAGGCAGCAGGGCGCGCCGATTTCGGTCACCCTGATCAAGCCGGCTTCGATCTCGACCGGTTTTACCGTCCATGCCCGCAACTATATGGACGCGCAGCCCGACCTTCCGCCGCCCGTATACGCGCCGGAGATGGTCGCCGAAGCCATCCTGCACGCGGCCTGCCATCCGGTGCGCGACCTGTACGTGGGCAGCGCTTCCCGCGCCATCGGGGCGCTGGGCCAGAACATGCCGGGGCTGGCCGACCGCATGGCCGGGTGGCTGTTCCGGCGCCAGCGCGGCCCGGCCCGCACGCAACAGGGCACGGACTCGCTTTACGAAGCGGGCGGCGAGCATCCGGCGGTGCAGCGGACCGGGCGCAGGCATAGTGTCTATACCCATGTGGCGATGCACCAGCGCGCCACGCTGCTGACGACGGTGGCGCTGGCCGGCGGCGCGGCCCTGTGGCTGGCGCGCGGCCGGCGTTGAGGCGCGGACGGCGCTCAGGCGGGCTTGAACACCATGAGCCAGAAGATGGCGAGAAAGGCCGCCAGCGCCTTACCGCCCGTCCGCGTTGAGCGGCGGCGCCACCGCTTCCAAGGCGCGCCGCTCGGCGTTGACCGGCAGGCGCAGCGCCACCAGCCCAGCGCCGGCCATGAGCGCGGCGGCCAGCGCATAGCCCAGCGCCAGCCCGTCGCGCTGGCCGCTGTCTATCAGCCAGCCATACAGCGCCGGGCCGGCGAAGCCGCCGATGCCGGTGCCGGCCGCGTAGAACAGCGCGATGGCCACCCCGCGCATCTCGATCGGAAACACTTCGCTGACCGTCAGATAGGCCGAGCTGGCGGCCGCCGAGGCCACGAAGAATATGGCGGACCAGCACAGGGTCTGCGTGCGTGCGTCCAGCCACCCGGCCTGGAACGCCGCGGCCGTCAGCGCCAGCCCGATGCCGGCCGACAGATAGGTCGCGCAGATCATCTTGCGCCGTCCCACCAGGTCGAACAGCGGCCCCAGCAGCCAGGGCCCCAGCACGTTGCCGAGCGCGAAGGGCAGGATGTACCAGCCCGCTTGTGCGTCCGGCACGCCGTAGAAGCGCGTCAGCACCAGGGCGTAGGTGAAGAAGATGGCGTTGTAGAAAAACGCCTGCGCCAGCATCAGCGCCAGGCAGACGCCGCTGCGCGCCGGGTAGGTGCGCACCAGCACGTGGGCCACCTCGCGCAAGCCCGGCGTTCGCGCGCTGCGGTAGGCGATGCGCCCGGCGGCGGCGGGCGGCAGGCTGCCGCGTTCGCGCCGCACCTGCGCCTCGATGTCCTGCACGATGCGCTCGGCCTGCGCCGCGCGGCCTCGCGCCAGCAGCCAGCGCGGGCTTTCCGGCACGTCGCGGCGCACCCGCAGGATCACCAGGGCCAGGACGGCGCCGGCCCCGAACGCCAGCCGCCAGCCCAGGTCGGGCGGCAGCAGCCGTTCATCCAGTAACGGCAGGCTCAGCCCCGCGCCCAGCGCGGCGCCCAGCCAGAAGCAGCCGTTGACCGCGAGATTGACGCGGCCGCGCACGCGCGCCGGCACCAGTTCGTCGATGGCGGAATTGATGGCCGCGTACTCGCCGCCGATGCCCAGGCCGGTGGCCCATCGGCAGGTCGCGAAGTAAATGAAGTTGGGCGAGAAGGCCGTCGCCAGCGTGGCCGTCATGTAGATGGCCAGCGTCGCGAGGAACAGGCGCTTGCGTCCCAGGCGGTCCGCCATGCGCCCGAACAGCAGTGCGCCCAGCACGGCGCCGGCGACGTAGAGCGAACCCGCCGCGCCGATCTGCGCGGCGGTGAGGCCCAGCGTGCCGGGCCGCGTCAGCACGGCCCCCAGCGAGCCGGCCAGCGTGACCTCCAGGCCGTCGAACACCCAGGCCGCGCCGAGCGCGCCGACCATGCGCCAGTGCCAGCGCGACCACGGCAGGCGGTCGAGCCGCGCGGGTATGTCGCTGCCGGGGTCGGCGCACGGCATGGTCTGGCGCGCCGCGCTATCCCAGGCGCTTGAGGATGCGCGCCACGCGCGCGATGCCGCCGGTGCCGCTGGCCGCGCGGCCCACCAGCGCGGTGCCGGCCAGCGTGTACAGCACGCGGCGCAGCGGCGTGCGCCCGCGCATGCCGGCCAGCATCAGCCATGCGCCCAGGGTCAGCACGGCAAGGTGCTCGCCGGGCAGGCCGGGGCGGGCGTCGTCGATCTCCTTGAGGCGGCGCAGCAGGCGCGGCGATGCGCGCCCCGCGCCCGTGTCCTCGTCGGTGGCGTCGGCGGGTTCGATGTCCTCGTCCGGCACCTCATGGTCCTGGGCGCGGCCGCTGGCGCGCGCAAAGCGGGGAAGGGGGCGGGGGGCGGCGTTGGGCATGATGACACCTCGGGGCTGGCGGCGCTCGGGGCCGATCCGTCGCGCTCAGCAAGCGCCGTGCCCGCGCGTCAGTGGTTCTCCTTGGCGTGGTTGATCGTGTACTTGGGGATTTCCACGGTCAGGTCCTCATGGGCCAGGATGGCCTGGCAGCTCAGGCGCGAGTGCGCCTCCAGCCCCCAGGCGCGGTCGAGCAGGTCGTCCTCGCAATCCTCGACCTCGTTGAGGGTGTCGTAGCCTTTGCGCACGATGCAGTGGCAAGTCGTGCAGGCGCAGCTCATGTCGCAGGCATGTTCTATTTCTATGCCGTTCGCCAGCAGGGCCTCGCAGACCGAAGTGCCGGCCGGCGCCTCCAGCACGGCGCCCTCGGGCGCCAGGTCGGCATGGGGTAGAACGGTGATCTTGGGCATATCGTGTTCCGGGAAGCTCGGTACTAGGATGCGCGCCTGGCCGGCGCATTGCCGCCGACGCGGCGCCGCACGGCGCCGGTGCGCGCCTCGGGCTCGCGCTCTTTGTCGTCGGGTTGCTGGAGCGTGTGCAGGATGGGGCAGTTGGGCCGCTCGTCGCCGGCGCAGCAGCGGATCAGCGCCTTCAGCGTTTCGGCGATCTGCCGCATGCTCTCGATGCGCCGGTCCAGTTCCGCCAGGTGCTGCTGGGCCAGGCGCTTGACATCGGCGCTCTGGCGCGACTGGTCGTGCCACAGGTCCAGCAGGTTGCTGGTTTCCGCCACCGAGAAGCCCAGGTCGCGGGCGCGGCGGATGAAGTGCAGCCGGTCGACGTCGGCCGGGGTATAGGCGCGGTAGCCGGAGTCGGTCCGGCCCACCGCGGGGATCAGGCCGATCTGCTCGTAATAGCGGATCATCTTGGCCGACACCTTGGATGCCTTGGATGCTGCGCCGATATTCATGGCTGTCTTCCTCGATCTGTGTAAGGTGGACCCAGCCTAAGGCTTGCCATTGTGGGAAGGTCAAGCCGCCGAGGTTTCGGGCGTGTAGAACACGTCGGCGTGCATGTCCTGCGCGCCCAGCCCGCGCGAGCAGGCCATCTGCATCGCCGCCTCCACCATCGTCGGCGGACCGGCCACATAGGCTTTCCAGCCGCGCAGGTCCGGCAGGTCGTCGGCCACGGCCCGGGTCACGAAACCGACGCGGTGCGTGTCCGAGCGCGCCTCGGACAGCACGGGGATGAAGACCAGGTTGCGGTGCCGGCGAACCAGCGCCTCGAAGTGGTCCAGCAGGTAAAGGTCCTGTTGCGCGCGCGCGCCGAAGTAGACGTGGATGGCCTGCTGCATGCCGTGCGCCAGCGCGGTCTCGACGATGGACTTGATGGGCGCCAGCCCCGAACCGCCGGCGATGCACAGCATCGGGCCGCGATGGCAGGCGCGCAGATGCGACGCGCCGCGCGGCGCCTGGAGCGCGACGCGGTCGCCGGCCCTGACGGCGGTATGCAGGTGGCTCGATACCACGCCGCCGGGGACCCGGCGTATGTGGAATTCCAGCTCCGGCTCGCCCGGCCGGTTGGCCATCGAATAGCTGCGCGCGGGCAGTTGCCCGAACCGGATGTCGGCATATTGCCCGGCGGCGAAATCGGGCGCGGCGCCATCGGGCCGCACGCGCAGTCGCTTGATGTCGTGCGTCAGGTCGTCGAGCGCGACGATGGTCGCCTCGAACGCCTGCGCCGGCGCGGCCGCGGCCTCGTCATCGTCTCCGAGCCAGGCCACGGCCACGTCGGTCCTCGGCACTGCCCGGCACGCCAGGATGAAGCCGCCGGCCCGTTCCTCGTCGGTCAGCGCAAAGCGCGTGTGCTGCAGCATGTCGACCTCGCCTTCGATCAGGCGGGTCTTGCAACTGCCGCAGCGGCCCGAGCGGCAGCCGTGCGGATAGCACACGCCATGCTGCAAGGCGGCCTCGAGTATGGTCTGTCCTTCCTGGGCCGGCAGGCGGATGCGCGCCTGCCGGATATCTATGGTCTTGATGCTCATGCCCGGGCTGCTCCCTGTGCTTCGGGTTGGTGTCGTATGGTGCGGCCCAATCTATTCCTTCCAACGATCGCAAGGTCAAACAAGCCCCTTCAGTTCGTAGGGGCCAGGCTTGACCTTCCCGTCGTTGTAATGCCTAGCCTTGCCTCAAATTTTTTGCAGAGCTGCTTCGGAAGGGCCGAAGCCCTGCTGCATAGAAGGGGCATTCCATGCGTCGAAAATTCAAGATTGCTGTGATGGCGGGCGTGATCGCCGCGGCCGGGGCCGCCGCGTTCGCGGCTCGCGACGTTTCCGGCGAAACGCCGCCGGCCGCCGCGCCCGCGGGCCCGCAGGTGCCGGTGGCCGAGGTCATCGAGCGCATCATTACGCCCTCGACCGAGTTCACCGGATTCCTGGCCGCGCCCGAGACGGTCGAACTACGTTCGCGCGTGGGCGGCACGGTGGAGGCGGTGAGCGTTCCCGAAGGCAGCATGGTGCGCAAGGGCCAGATGCTGTTCCAGATCGACCCGCGTCCGTTCCAGGTCGCGCTGGATACCGCCACCGCGCAATTGCGCCAGGCCGAGGTGCTGGCCACGCAGGCCAAGGCCGATCTGGACCGCGCCCAGCGCCTGGTGTCCACCGGCGCGGTGTCGCGCAAGACCTATGACGACGCCGTCTCGGCGCGCAGCGCCCGGCTGGCCCAGGTGCAGGTGGCCAAGGCCGCCGTCGCCGCGGCGCGGCTCGACCTGTCCTACGCGCACATCACCGCGCCGATTTCCGGGCGCATAGACCGGGTGCTGGTGACCGCGGGCAACCTGGTCAGCGGCGGCGGGGCCGGCGGCGCCACGCTGTTGACCACCATCGTGTCGATCGACCCGGTGCACGTGTATTTCGACATCGACGAGGCGACCTATCTCACCGCCGTCAGGCAGGCCCGGCCCGACGCCGCCGGCGGCAAGCCTACGCTGCCCGTCGCTGTCGGCCTGACCACGGACAAGGGCTTCCCCTACCAGGGCATGCTGGACTTCGTGGGCAACCAGGTCGACCGCGGCACCGGCACGATACGCGCGCGCGCCGTGGTGCCGAACCCGGACGGCCAGCTGGCGCCGGGCCTGTTCGCGCGCGCGCGGCTGGCCACCGGCGAGGAGCGGCCGGCCATCCTGGTCGACGATCTGGCCGTGGGCACCGACCAGGGCAAGAACTACGTGCTCGTCGTGGGCGAGAACAACCAGGCGCAGTACCGCGCGGTCGAGCTGGGCCGCGTGGTGGACGGTCTGCGCGTCATCGAGACCGGCCTGCAGGCAGGCGAAAAAATCATCATCAAAGGGCTGGTGCGTCCCGGCATGACCGTCACGCCGCGCCTGGTGCCGATGCAGACGGTCGCCGTCGCGGAGGCGCGTCCATGAAGTTTCCCCACTTCTTCATCGCAAGGCCGATCTTCGCCATCGTCCTGTCGCTGCTCATGCTGCTGGCCGGCGCCATCGCCTTCTGGCAATTGCCGCTTAGCGAATACCCGGCGGTCACGCCGCCCACGGTGCAGGTCACGGCCAGCTATCCCGGCGCCAATCCGCAGGTGATCGCCGACACCGTCGCCGCCCCGCTGGAGCAGGTGATCAACGGGGTCGAGGGCATGCTGTACATGAACTCGCAGATGGCGACCGACGGCCAGATGGTGCTGACCATCGCGTTCAAGCAGGGCACCGACCCCGACATGGCGCAGATCCAGGTGCAGAACCGGGTCTCGCGCGCCTTGCCGCGCCTGCCGGAGGAAGTGCAGCGCATCGGCGTGGTGACGCAAAAGACCTCGCCCGACGTGCTGATGGTGGTGCACCTGGTCTCGCCGGAAAAGCGCTACGACTCGCTCTACCTGTCGAACTTCGCCATCCGCCAGGTGCGCGACGAACTGGCGCGCCTGCCCGGCGTGAACGACGTGCTGGTCTGGGGCGCCGGGGAATATTCCATGCGCGTCTGGCTGGACCCGTCGCGCGTCGCCACGCGCGGGCTGACCGCCAGCGACGTGGTCGCGGCGCTGCGCGAACAGAACGTGCAGGTGGCGGCCGGTTCGGTGGGGCAGCAGCCCGACACCTCGTCCGCCTTCCAGGTCACCGTCAACACGCTGGGCCGGCTGGCCAGCGCCGAACAGTTCGGCGACATCGTGGTCAAGACCGGCGCCGACGGCCAGGTCACCCGCCTGCGCGACGTGGCCCGCGTATCGCTGGGCGCCGACGCCTACACGCTGCGCAGCCTGCTCAACGGCGAATCGGCCCCGGCTTTGCAGATCATCCAGAGTCCCGGCGCCAACGCCATCGACGTCTCGAACGCGGTGCGCGCCAAGATGCAGGAGCTGCAGCAGGGTTTTCCGCAGGACGTGGAATACCGCATCGCCTACGACCCCACGGTGTTCGTGCGGGCCTCGCTGCAATCGGTGGCCATCACGCTGCTGGAAGCCATCGTCCTGGTCGTGGTGGTGGTGGTGCTGTTCCTGCAGACCTGGCGCGCGTCCATCATTCCGCTGGTGGCGGTGCCGGTGTCGCTGGTGGGCACCTTCGCGCTGATGCACCTCTTCGGCTTCTCGCTGAACACGCTGTCGCTGTTCGGCCTGGTGCTGTCCATAGGCATCGTGGTGGACGACGCCATCGTGGTGGTCGAGAACGTGGAGCGTCACATGGCCCTGGGCGAGCCGCCCAGGCAGGCCGCGATCAAGGCCATGGACGAGGTCACCGGCCCCATCATCGCCATCACCTCGGTGCTGGCGGCGGTGTTCATTCCCTCGGCCTTCCTGTCGGGGCTGCAAGGCGAGTTCTACCGCCAGTTCGCGCTGACCATCGCCATTTCCACCATCCTGTCGGCCATCAATTCGCTGACGCTGTCGCCGGCGCTGGCCGCCATCCTGCTCAAGCCGCACCACGAGGCGGCCCGGTCCGACGCGCTCACGCGCGTCATGGACCGGCTGCTGGGCGGCTTTTTCCGGCGCTTCAACCGCTTCTTCGACCGCGCGTCCAACGGCTACGTCGGCGCCGTGCGCCGGGCGGTGCGCGGCAGCGCCATCGTGCTGATGCTGTATGGCGGCTTCGTCGGCCTGACCTGGCTGGGCTTTCACCAGGTGCCCAACGGCTTCGTGCCGGCACAGGACAAGTACTTCCTGGTCGGCATCGCCCAGTTGCCCAGCGGCGCCTCGCTGGACCGCACCGAGGCCGTGGTCAGGCAGATGTCGGAGATCGCGCTGGCCGAGCCCGGCGTGGAAAGCGTGGTGGCGTTCCCGGGCCTGTCGGTCAACGGCCCGGTCAATGTGCCCAACTCCGCGCTGATGTTCGCCATGCTCAAGCCCTTCGCCGAGCGCACGGACGCGTCGCTGTCGGCCAATGCCATCGCCGGCAAGCTGATGGGCAAGTTCAGCCAGATCCCCGACGGCTTCGTCGGCATCTTCCCGCCGCCGCCGGTGCCGGGACTGGGCGCGATGGGCGGCTTCAAGCTGCAGATCGAGGACCGCGCCGGCCTGGGCTTCGAGGCGCTGGTGAAGGCGCAGGGAGAGATCATGGCCAAGGCCATGCAGACGCCCGAGCTGGCCAACATGCTGGCCAGCTTCCAGACCAACGCGCCGCAACTGCAGGTGGACATCGACCGGGTCAAGGCCAAGTCCCTGGGCGTATCGCTGACCGACGTGTTCGAAACCCTGCAGATCAACCTGGGTTCGCTCTACGTCAACGACTTCAACCGTTTCGGGCGGACCTACCGCGTCATGGCGCAGGCCGACGCGCCGTTCCGGATGCAGGCCGACGACATCGGCCTGCTCAAGGTGCGCAACGCCGCCGGCGACATGATCCCGCTCAGCGCCTTCGTGACGCTGACGCGCGGCTCCGGGCCGGACCGCGTCATTCGCTACAACGGCTTTCCGTCGGCCGACATCAGCGGCGGGCCGGCGCCGGGCTACTCCTCGGGCCAGGCCACCGACGCGATCGAACGCATCGTGCGCGAGACCCTGCCCGAAGGGATGATCTACGAGTGGACCGACCTGGTCTACCAGGAGAAGCAGGCCGGCAATTCGGCGCTGTACATCTTCCCGCTGGCGGTGCTGCTGGCCTTCCTGATCCTGGCGGCCCAGTACAACAGCTGGTCGCTGCCGTTCGCCGTGCTGCTGATCGCGCCGATGGCGCTGCTGTCGGCCATCGGCGGCGTGTGGATCTCGGGCGGAGACAACAACATCTTCACCCAGATCGGCTTCGTGGTGCTGGTGGGCCTGGCCGCCAAGAACGCCATCCTGATCGTGGAGTTCGCGCGCACGCAGGAAGAAGCGGGCGCCGACCCGCTGGCCGCGGTGCTGGAAGCCGCGCGGCTGCGCCTGCGTCCCATCCTGATGACCTCGCTGGCCTTCATCGCCGGCGTGGTGCCGCTGGTGCTGGCCAGCGGCGCCGGCGCCGAAATGCGCCACGCCATGGGCATCGCGGTATTCGCCGGCATGCTGGGCGTGACGCTGTTCGGCCTGCTGCTCACGCCGGTGTTCTACGTCGTCGTGCGCAAGCTGGCGCTGCGCCGCGAAGCGCGCCGCGCCGCCGCCGCAAGCCAGCATGCATAACGGTCACCAGGACATACGAACCATGAACACGACTTTCGCCCCTTTGCGCCCGGCCCGCATGCTGGCCTCGCTGACGCTGGCGGCGGCGCTGGCCGGCTGCACCCTCGCGCCGCGCTACGAACGCCCGGCCGCGCCCATTGGCACGGCCTATCCGTCGGACCCCGCGCATCCCGCGCCCGAGGCCGGACAGCCCTTCGATGCGGCCGTCGCCGACATGGGCTGGCGCGATTTCTTCCGCGACCCGCTGCTGCACCGGCTGATCGAGATCTCGCTGGACAACAACCGCGACCTGCGGCGCGCGGCCCTCAACGTCGAGGCGGCGCAGGCGCTCTACCGCATCCAGCGCGCCGAAATGCTGCCCGGCCTGGACGTCGCCGCCAGCGGCGCTTCGGAGCGCGTGCCGGCCGGACTCAGCGCCACCGATTCCGCCTACGTGTCCCGGCGCTACGACGTGGCCGGCGTCACGGCCGCCTGGGAAATCGACCTGTGGGGCCGTATCCGCAGCCTCAGCGACCAGGCCCTGGCCACCTACCTGGCGCTGGACGAAACGCGCATCGCCACCCAGATGAGCCTGGTGTCCGAAGTCGCCAGCGCCTACCTCACGCTGCGCGCCGACCAGGAACTGCTGCGCCTGACCAACGATACCCTGGCCACGCAGCAGCGCTCCTTCGACCTGACCGCGCAACTGGTGGAGGCCGGCAACTCCACCCGGCTCGACCTGCGCATGGCCGAGATCGCCCTGCGTAACGCCGAGGCCAACCACGCCGCCTATACCCGCCAGGCCGCCCGTGACCGCAACGCCCTGGTGCTGCTGCTGGGCCGGCCCCTGACGCCCGAGCTGTCGCGCCAGCTGGACGAGGCCGCCGCGCTGCCCGACGGCATCGTGCCCACCGACCTGCCGGCCGGGCTGCCGTCGGCGCTGCTGACGCGCCGGCCCGACATCCGCGCCGCCGAGCAGATGCTGCGCGGCGCCAACGCCAATATCGGCGCGGCGCGCGCCGCTTTTCTGCCGGCCATCAGCCTGACCGGTTCGGCCGGCACGGCCAGCGCCACACTGGACGGCCTGTTCGATTCGGGCACGCGCGCCTGGAGCTTCCTGCCGCGCATCACGCTGCCCATCTTCCGCGGCGGCGCGCTGCTGGCCAACCTCGACGTGGCGCACGTGCAGAAGCGCATCGAGATCGCCAACTACGAAAAAGCCATCCAGGCGGCCTTCCGGGAAGTAGCCGACGCGCTCGCGGGCAAGCGCACGCTGGACGAGCAGATCCGCTCGGAACAGCTGTCGGTGGCCGCCAGCCGCGACGCCTACGCACTGGCCGAGCAACGTTTCAGGGAGGGCCAGGACGACTATCTGGCCCTGCTCGAAATCCACCGCACCCTGTACGGCGCCCAGCAGGTCCTGGTGCGTACGCGCCTGACGCGGCTGACCAATCTCATCGACCTGTACAAGGCGCTGGGGGGAGGGTGGACGGAGAACACGGTCAGGGCTGGCGCTCAGGCCTCGCTGTCCGCAGGCGAGGCCGTTCCCACGCGCCCGATCCGCTGAGGACCGGACCTTCTCGCCACGCCAGATTCTGCACGACCCAGACGCCGCCGGCGCGGTCCGTCCAGATGATGCGGGCGTCGCTGCCGTCCAGCGCGCGCAGCGGGCCGCCGGCCGGCGCGTCGGGCAGCATCGCCGCAGCCGTCGCGCCGGCGTCATCGCGCAGGGTGAAGAGATTGGCCAGGGCCGCGCCGCCCAGCGCCAACGCCAGCACCAGCAGACCGCCGGCGCGGCGCATGCGGCGCGCGGATGCGTTCGGGGTATGGGCAGTGTCCATGGATCGCTCCAGGTTCTTTTGGCCGGAACAGTCCGGCAAGCGCCGTGCCCGAGGCCGCATCGAATCCCGCTTTCAATTGCGCATGACCCGTCTGAATTGTTTTGAATAGTATGACTTGACGGAATAGTGCTTAAGCAAATCGGAAATTGACAGAATACCTGTGCAATATCAATCTTCAATCCATGGAGTTTTCGTAATGCATTGATTTTTCACTGCTCCCAAAGGAGACAACCATGCGTGAACCCACGCCCGAATTGGTGGCGCGCCGCCGCAAACTGGTCGCAGAAACCATGGCCCGCGTCAACGCCATAGAAAAGGAACATGGACAGACGCGCCAGGCGCTGGAGGCAATCAAGAACGAATTGATTTCGCTGGCCAAGGAAAGCGACGTCTTCGTGACCACGGAGTTCAAGCCCGCCAAGCGCGGCACGTTCAAGGATTTTGTCGCCTACCGCCTGAACGAGGAAAACGGCAGCGGCCGCGCCTTGTATCTGTCGCTGGCGCTGCCCGGAAAATCCAGCCCTCCGCATAACCACAAGAACTGGGCGGTGCTGGCCGGCATGGTGGGCGCCGAAGAAAACCGGCTGTATGAAGTCGACGGTTCCGGCGGGTTCCGGCAAAAGGAATCCATCATGGTGGGGCCGGGCGTGGGCGTCGCCCTGATGGGCGAGGACATTCACAGCATCCATGTGCAGGGCGTGGGCGACGAGCCGGTATGGCAACTGCGCTTTTACGAGCGCCCGCTGGAAGACCAGGTGGACCGGGAGCAGTTCGATCCCAGCACCGGAAAACGGCAGATCTTCCCGCCGAATCCGAACGTGAAGCCGACCTGACAATAAAAACCGCTGGAAGGGGACAAAAAATGAAACGACGTGAACTCTTGAGTCTCTGTGGTAAATCCGCGATTGCATTAGGCTGCGCCGGCCTGCCGGGGATCTTGCTAGCCCAGCGTCGTTTCCCCGCGAAGGCGCTCACCTACATCGTGGCGTACACGCCGGGCTCGGCCAACGACATCCTGGTGCGGATTCTGGCCCCGGAGCTCGGCCAGCAGCTCGGGCAGAGCATCATCGTGGACAACAAGCCGGGCGCGGGGGGCAGCATAGGCATGGCGGCGGTGGCCCAGGCCCGGCCCGACGGCTACACGCTCGGACTGGGATCGACGGCCACCATGGCGATCAACCGCGCGCTCTACAAGAATCTGCCCTATGACCCGCTGCGCGACTTCGAGTCGGTGGTGAAGTTCGCTTCCACGCCGAACGTGCTGGTGGTTCCCGCCGCCAGCCCGGTAAAGACGGTGAAGGACCTGAAGCCGCGCGGCGGCAAATCGCTGATGTTCAGTTCGCCCGGCAACGGCACGACCCAGCATCTGGCCGGCGTGATGTTCAGCAGCGAGGCCAAGCTCGCCACGGAGCACATCCCTTACCGCGGCCCGGCGGAATCCGTGATGGCGGTGGTCTCGGGCGAGGTCGATTTTTCGATGGCGTCGCTGCCTTCGGCCCTGGCCCAGATCAAGGCGGGACGGCTGCGGGTGCTGGGCTGCACGTCGCTCAAGGCGCCTTCCAGCCTGCCCGATGCGCAGCCGCTGGCCGAGCAGGGACTGCCGGGCTTCGAACGCACCGAGGTGTGGTTCGGGCTGGTGGTTCCGTCCAGCACACCCAAGGACGCGGTGCAGGTGCTGGAGCAGGCGTCGGTCCGCACCCTGGCCTCCGCCCGCATCCGCGAGCAACTGGAGCAGGCGGGATACCAGCCGGCCGATCCGAAGTCGGAGGGGAAGTTCGATCCCTTCGTGCGCGAACAGGTGGCGTTCTGGGCGGATCTGGTGAAGCGGGCCGGCGCGTCGATCGACTGACCGCCGGCCGTCAACGAGACAAGTGGGCAAGGGGAATGGAATGGTTGAGGAATCCGTCAGCGCTGCGTGGCTGAAGCAGTGCCTGGAGAGCGGCGCGGAGTGCGCCGTGATCGATCCGAGAGAGGAGGGGGCGCATTCGGTGTCGCCGCATTTGTTCCACGCGGTGAATCTTCCGCTGTCGCAGCTGGAACTGCGCGCGCCCAGGCTGTTCCCCCGCCGCGACGTGCCCATCGTCGTGGCCGGCGGCGGCGACGAGCTGGACCGGCGCGCGCAGCGACGGCTGCGCGAGCTCGGCTATACGGGCGCGGTGTTGCTCGAAGGCGGCTCGCCGGCCTGGGGCGAATTGGGGCTGCCGCTGTTCACCGGCTTCAACACGGCCAGTAAGGCGTTCGGCGAGTATGTCGAGCATGGCTGCGGCACGCCGTCGATTTCGGCCGACGAGCTGCGCGCCATGCTGGCGGCCGGGCGCCGGGTGGTGATCATGGACAGCCGCACGCCCGCCGAGCACCGGCGCGCCACCATACCGGGTTCGGTGAGCACGCCGGGCGCGGAGCTGGTGCTGCGCTACGCGGAACTGGCGCAGGACACGGAGACGACGCTGGTGGTCAATTGCGCCGGCCGCACGCGCAGCATCATCGGCGCGCAGTCGCTGATCAACGCGGGCGTGCCCAATCCGGTTTACGCCCTGCGCAACGGCACGATGGGCTGGTCGCTGGCCGGCCATCAGGTCGAGACGCAATCGTCGCGCCGCGCGCCGGAGCCGGGCGCCCGGACGCTGGAGATGGCGCGCCGGCGGGCCGCGGCCATACGCGAGCGCTTTCGCATCGGCGAGATCGACGCGGCCGCCTACCAGCGTCAGCGCGACGGCGGCCAGCGGTCCGTCTACCTGTTCGACGTGCGGTCGCAGGAAGAATTCGAGGCCGGGCATCTGCCGCAGGCGATCCATGCGCCCGGCGGCCAGCTGGTGCAGGCAACCGACACCTATGTGGCGGTGCGCAACGCCCGCATCGTGCTGTACGACCCCCACGGCGTGCGCGACGTGATGACGGCGTCCTGGCTGCGCCAGATGGGGCACGACGATGTGCTCACCCTGCGCGCCGACACGGTGGACGCCGCAGGCCTGATCAGCGGTCCGCAGGCGCAGATCGTCGTGGGGCTGGACGGCGTCCAGCCTCGCTGGCTGACTCCCGCCGAGGCTGCGCGCGGCCTGGATGAATACGAGATTATCGACCTGGGCAGCTACCGGGATTACCGGGCCGGGCATCTGCCGGGCGCGCGCTGGCTGACCCGCTCCAGGCTGGCCGATGCCCTGCGGCCGCTGCCGCCGGGCCGCCCGCTGCTGCTGGTATCGCCGGACGGGGTGCTGGCGGAGCTCGGCTATGCCGACGTGGCCGGCCAGACCGACCGGGACGTCCATGTGCTGCAGGGCGGCATGAAGCGTTGGCGGATGGAGGGCCTGCCGCTGGAAGAGGGCGAGGGCCGTCCCTTGCATGAACCCGACGACGCGTTCGTGAAGCCGTTCGAGGCCAAGGACCGCGAGGCCGCGATGCGCGCCTACCTGGGGTGGGAAGTGGGCCTGCTTGATGCGGTGCAGCACCATCCCGCCGTGCATTTCGACTTGTATAAGGCCTGAGCCTCTGATAGAGCTTTCTCTACCTACAGGAGGAGAAAGACAAAATGAATCTCAGGCAGATCGAAGCGTTTCTGGCGGTAGTCGACCTGGGCACGGTCACGCGCGCGGCCGAGTCCATGTACGTGACGCAGTCGGCCGTGAGCCGGCTGCTCGCCCGCCTTGAGCGGGAGGTGGGATTCCAGTTGTTCGACCGGCGCCAGGGCGTGATGGTGCCGACGGCCGAAGCCCGGGCGCTGCACGTCGAGGCCATGCGTTCGTTCATCGGATTGAAGGACATCCAGCTCGCGGCGCAGCGCATCGCGCAGATCGGCAGCGGCACCTTGAAGATCTGCGTCATGAACTCGCTGCAGCAGGGCGCCTTGCCCAAACTGGTCACGGCGTTCATGCGCGAGTATCCGGACATTACGGTGATGTTCGACGTGCAGCGGCATTACGACGTGGTGTATGCGGTATCGCGCGGCAGCGCCGAAATCGGTTTCGCGACGCTGCCGGTGGACCATCCGGACATCGAGTCGTTGCCGATCGCGCGCACCCCGGCGGTGTGCCTGCTGCCGGCCGGCCATCCGCTGGCGGCGCTGGACACGATAGGGCCGGCCGACTTGCAGGGGGTCGATTTCATCAATGTGCCGCGCAAGCGCTTCAACGATCGCATCACGCGGGTGCATGACCGGATCACGCGCATTCTGGACGCCCATGGGGTGCGGCCGCGGGTGCGCGTGGAGGCGGGCACCATGCTCGCCGCCATGGCGCTGGTGGAGGCCGGCGCCGGGGCTTTCGTAGTCGATGCCTTCACCCTGGGGGCGGTGCGCGACGCGAACGTCGTTATCCGGCCTTTCCATCCGGAGGTCATCGTCGAGGTTGGGGCGCTGTATTCGAGCTCTCAGCCGCTTTCCATCCTGGCATCCCGATTCCTGGACTACTGCCGGGCATTTCAACAAGAGACAGAGACAACATGAACGCTTCCCTGCCCGCAGCGGCATCCCAGACGACCGATACCCGTCCTCCTTCCGACCGCAAGGCAGTCGATGAGGTGGCCCGCATACTGAAGGCGGAAAACACCGAACTGCTGTTCTGCTTTCCGATCAATTCGCTCATCGACGCCGCCGCCGCGGCGGGCATACGCCCGGTCGTCGCGCGGACCGAGCGCGCCGTGGTCGGTATGGCCGACGGATACGCCCGGGCCAGCCTGGGCGAGCGGGTGGGGGTGTGCGCGGTGCAGTACGGGCCGGGATGCGAAAACGCCTTCGGCGCGATGGCTCAGGCCTATTCCGACTCATCGCCGGTGCTGATGCTGCCGGGCGGGGTGAACGAGGCGCGCACGGACGTGCGCCCCAATTTCGAAACGGTCAAGCACTACCAGAACATCACCAAGTGGGTGGCGCGCGTCAACCGTCCGGACCGCGTGGGCGAAATGCTGCGGCGCGCCTATACCGGCCTGCGCAACGGCCGGCGCGGCCCGGTGGCGCTGGAGTTGCCCATGGACGTGATGGAACAGCCCATCGGCGC